>Ga0068877_10000137_pt1 | contig 62532 bp, 57 predicted proteins | sample NOAtaG_FD_66437 | JGI IMG/M metagenome (GOLD analysis project Ga0068877, IMG submission 66437) | Freshwater lake microbial communities from Lake Erie, under a cyanobacterial bloom - NOAA_Erie_Diel6S_1000h metaG | ecosystem: Environmental > Aquatic > Freshwater > Lake | place: USA: Ohio, Lake...
CCGCGCCGGCCGTGGCCAAACCCCACGCACCCGCGCCGCGCGGCGCGCGCCCGCAGCCGGCGCTGCTTTCCGCCACCCACCGCAACGTAGGGCGTGGTCGCTGACGGGGGCGCTGATCGCGGGTAACCCAATTTCGAAGGAGGCAATCATGAGTCAGGCGAAAGTGGCATTGGTGACGGCGGCGGGATCCGGCATGGGCGCGGCGATCGCGCGCAAGCTGGCGGCCACGGGTTATCAAGTGGCGGTGATGTCGGCGTCCGGCAAGGGCGAAGCCCTCGGGCACGAGCTCGGCGGGCTGGGCTTCACCGGCTCGGTGACCGACCCGGCGGCCTTGCAGGCGTTCGTCGCCGCGGCGCTGGCGAAGTTCGGCCGCATCGACGCCGTGGCCAACAGCGCCGGCCACCCGCCCAAGGGCGACCTGCTCGACCTTACCGACGAGCAATGGCATACCGGCCTGGATGTGGCGCTGCTCAATGTGGTGCGCCTAGCCCGCCTGGTCACGCCCGTGATGGAGCGCCAGGGCGGCGGTGCCATCGTCAACATTTCCACCTTCGCGGCCTTCGAGCCCGACCTGCTGTTTCCGATCTCCGGCGCGATGCGCGCCGGCCTCGGCGCGTTCGCCAAGCTCTATTCCGACCGTTATGCCAAGTCCGGCATCCGCATGAACAACCTGTTGCCCGGCTACATCGACAGCCTCCCCGAAAAGGAGGAACGCCGGGCGAAGATCCCGATGGGCCGCTACGGCCGCGTCGCCGAGGTGGCGGATACGGCGGCCTTCCTGCTTTCGGATGCGGCCGGCTACATCACCGGGCAAAACCTGCGGGTGGACGGCGGCATCACGCGCGGCGTGTGAGGGCGGCAAGCCGGTGCGCTCCCGCTTTCAGGCGGCGCGTCCGGGGTCTTGCGCGGGGCCTCGTCGAGGCGGGTGGCAAAGCAACCTGAACACGCCCGTCCCGATGTACAGCAGGCCGAGCCATTGCGCCCAGAGCGGCAGGGCCTGCGGGTTCATGGCCGCTCCCGTGCCGCCCGGTCATCCGGCTAGCGGGCCGCATGGGTGGCCGCGCCGGCGCAGTGCGCGGTTCGCATTGCCGACGAAGGGAAATGTTGGCCGAGAACATCGCGCAAGGCATCGCCTGTATGGCCTGGTCAGATCGGATTAGCACCCATCCGACCGGGGTGTGCTGTCGGCCGCAAGCGTGGCTTGAGCCGCGACGGCTGGGCGGCGCGTCCAAATCGGGCCTTCATGCGCCTGGCAACGCTCTACCCAGGATGCGCGGCAGTGCGGCATCGAGCACGTCCTTGCGCAGGGGCTTGACGATGTAGGCGGCGGCGCCGAGCATGAGCGCCTCGGCCAGCGCGGCGCGCTCGCCGCGCGCGGACAGGATCACGATGCGCACCCCCTGCAATTGCGCGTCTATGCGCATTGCCTCGAGCGTGCGGAATGCGTCGAGCGCGGGCATGTCGGCGTCGATGACCAGAATGTGCGGTTTCGTCGGTTGGGCAAGCATGGCGCGCAGCGCGCCGCGCTGTGTGACGACGATCGGCCGGATGCCGGCGCGCAGGAACATCAGTTCGAGCACCTTGTTTTGCGCCGGAATATGGCCGGCAATGCAGGCGCGCGGGCTGTCGGGCAGGCCCTCCGCGGCATCCGGATAGACGAAGAACCCGGCCTGGCCCACCATCTCCGTGGAGCGGGCCGACTCGATCACGGCCATGCGGCCAGTGGTCTTGAGGAGCTGCTCGGTGGCAGCCGACGGTGGAGTGGCTGGCGCGCCGAGGTCGCGCATGACATCGGCCATGACGTTGTTGATCGCCGCGTCGGCTGCTGCGCTTTGCGCGTTTGTCAGGCCGGCGGGCAGTTCGCCGGTCAACTGGAAGGCGAGGTCGTCGACCGGCAAGACCTTGTCCATGGGGGCGATCAGGCACTGGCGCAACAATTCGTCCATCCAGAGCGCGAAATCCTCTTCATCGAGCTGCGTCATTGCGCGCAGGAGCTCACTGCCGGTGCGCTTGCCGTCTATCAGGCGCAGCAATTGCCGGAATCCGCCCGACAAGGGAATATCTGCCCCTGTCAGAGACAGCGCGCCTTTGCGGGTGCGGACGAAAACCGAGTCGGTGAGCATGAAGTCGCGGATTAAACCAGACAAGCCGCCGGTTCCCCTTGTGCAAGGCTTTCGGGCATGCCGCCGCGAAAGCGCCGGTCCGTTTTTCCCGCCGCCCGTCCCGCGGCTTGTGCACGACCGGCGCCGGCGTCGCATAATCGCGCATGGCTGCGTGCCGGATGTCCGCAGATATTCTTATGCGCGGCCTTGTCCATGGTGCACAGACATTCCCTCGTATTCTGCGCCCGGCAAACGGGGCTTCATTCGGAGAACAAGATGGTGTTTTCAACGGCTTTTCGATGTCTGCCGGCGTTGCTGGCGGCGTGCGTGCTGTGCGCCTGCAGCGACGGCGGTGGAAACAAGTCGGCGCCCGCCGCGACGAGCGCGCCCGTCGCATCGGCCGCGCCCGCCGCGCCGTCCGGCAACATCTACGACGCCGCGGCCAAGGGAAGCGGGTTCACCGTCGGCAACATGATGGCGGTGCGGCAGATCTACGTGTTCTTTGATCCCCAGTGCCCGCATTGCGGCCACTTGTGGCAGGCCGCCAAGCCGCTCGCCAACCAGGTGAAGATGGTCTGGATGCCGGTGGGCTTCATCGGGCCCAAGTCCACCCCGCAGGGCGCCGCGCTACTCGCCGCCGGCGACCCCGGCGCGGCCATGGATGCGCACGAGAAAAGCCTGCTTGCCCAGCAGGGCGGCTTGATCCCGCCGGCGGACCTGCCTGCCGACCTGGCCGAGAAGGTCAAGGCCAATACCAAGTTGTGGTCTTCGCTGGGGGGCGAGGCCGTGCCCTTCGTGGTGTTCAAGAACCCCGCGTCCGGCGAGCCTGCCAAGTTCGCCGGTGCGCTCGATACCGAGGGCCTGAAAAAGCTGCTCGGCCTGTGAGCCCGGTTGCGGGGTCGGCGCGGCCACGCGCCGCGAACCGCACCCCCTACATCACCACTTCGATCAGGTAGGGCCCGCGGCTGGCCAGCCCGCGCCCGAGCTGGACGGCCAATTCGTCCAGTGACGCCGCGCGGCCGGCCTCGACGCCATGGCCGCGCGCGATCGCCGCCCAGTCCAGGGCCGGGCGGTCCAGGGTCAGCATGTCGGTCGCCCGCTGGCCGGGCGTGCCGGCGCCCACGCCGGCAAGTTCGCCGCGCAGGATGTTGTAGGCGCGGTTGGCGAACACCAGGATGGTGACGTCGAGGCTTTCGCGCGCCATGGTCCAGAGCGCCTGCAGCGTGTACATCGCGCTGCCGTCCCCCTCGAGCGTGATGACCTTGCGGTCCGGGCAGGCGATGGCCGCGCCCACCGAGGCCGGCAGGCCGAATCCGATCGAGCCCCCCATCACGCACAGCCAGTCGTGCGGTTGCGTATGCGTGGTGCAGGTGGCGAAACCGCGCCCGGTCGACACCGACTCGTCGACCACGATCGCGTTCTCCGGCATCAGCGCACCCAGCACGGCGGCGATGCCTTCCTGGGTGATCCTGCCGGTGGGCATGCCGGGCGGATCCAGCTTAGCCAGGTGCGCCGGCGGCATGGCGCCGGCGCCGAGCTCGCGGGCCACGGCTTCCAGCGCGCCGGCGATGTCTTCCTCGACGCCGGCCAGCCGCGTGAACAGGCAGCCGGGAGGGGCCTGCAGGCTGGGCTTGCCCGGATAGGCGAAGAAGCTCACCGGCGGCCGGCCGCCGGCCAGCACTATGGACTTGTAGCCGGCCATGGTCTTGAGTGCGGCATCGACCACATAAGGAATCCGGTTGGCGATCACCCTGCCGGCGCCGCGCTCGATGCGCGGGCTGTTGTATTCGCCGAGGATGTGGCATCCGGTGGCGGCGGCGATGCGTCCGGCCCACTCGAGCGCCCGCGCCTGCACTCCGGCGCCGCCCAGAAGCAGCGCCGCGCCTGGCTGCCGGAGCGCCAGCGCCGCGGCCTTGACCACCTCGTCCGCGACCTGCGTGCGGGGCGCGGGCGGGCGCGCCACGGCGTGCGCGTCGGCCGCGTTCCAGGCGGTGTCGGCCGGCAGTATCAGCGTGGCGATCTGGCCTGGCGCGGTGCGCGCCGCCTCCACCGCGCGCGCGCCGTCGCCGGCGATGTCGCGCGCGCTGCGGGAGGTGCGCACCCAGTCGGACATCGGCCGTGCCACCCCTTCGATATCCGAGGTCAGCGGCGCGTCATGGCGGATGTGGTAGCTGGCATGTTCGCCGACGATGTTGACGATGCCCGAGCGCGCCTTCCTGGCGTTGTGCAGGTTGGCCAGCCCGTTGCCGAGCCCGGGGCCGAGATGCAGCAGCGTGGCCGCGGGCGCACCCGTCATGCGGAAATAGCCGTCCGCCGCGCCTGTGACCACGCCTTCGAACAAGCCCAGCACGCAGCGCATGCCCTCGACCTTGTCCAGCGCGGCGACGAAATGCATCTCCGAGGTGCCGGGGTTGGTGAAGCAGACCTCGACCGCGCTCGCCACCAATGTGCGCACCAGGCTTTCGGCTCCGTTCATGGCCATGCCTCCGTGATTTTTTGAAGCGTGCGACTGTACCCCAAGGCGCCATCCGCCGTGCAGAACACCTCGTAGGTGCCGGCGGCGGCGCTAACGCTTAGAATTTGCGCATGCCGCCGGCTGTCGGCCACGGCGGAAGACACCTCATCGGAGATGCGCGCATGGCGCTCGAGTTCACACCCCTGCACCCGCTGTTCGCCGCCGAAGTCGGCGGCATCGACCTGCGCCGTCCCCTGGACGAGGCGACCGTCGCTGCCCTGGACGCGGCGATGGACCGGTATGCGCTTCTGGTGTTCCGCGACCAGCCGATGACGGAGTCCGAGCAGGTCGCCTGCGCCCGGCAGTTCGGCCCGCTCGATGCCGGGCTGCGCAAGGCCACCGGCGCGCCCACCCGCTTCGGGCATGAAGAGCTCATCGACATCTCCAACCTGTCGCTCGACGGGTCGGTGGCCGGGCGCGACAATGCCAAGCTGATCGGAACGCTGGCCAACCAGCTCTGGCATAGCGACAGTTCCTTCCAGCCCTTGCCGATCGCGTATTCCATGCTCTCTGCGGTGGTGGTGCCCGACCAGGGCGGCGATACCGAATGGGCCGACCTGCGCGCCGCCTGGGATGCCTTGCCGGACGACCTGCGCGCCGCGGTCGAGGGGCGCACCGCGCATCATTCGACCTTCCACTCGCGCATCATGCTGGGCGACGACAAATACACTCCGGAGCAGCTGAACCGGTTTCCGCCAGCCGAGTGGCCGCTGGTGCGCATGCATCCTTCCTCCGGGCGCAAGCTTTTGTTCGTCGGCGTGCATTGCGATCGCGTCAGCGGCCTGACGGTGCCGGAGGCGCGCGTGCTGATCGCCGACCTGATCGAGCATGCCACCCAGCGACAGTTCGTCTACCGCCACAAGTGGCGCGCCGGCGACTATGTGATGTGGGACAACCGTTCCACGCTGCATCGCGGGCGGCGCTACGATCTGGCCGCGCGGCGCGACCTGCGCCGCACCACCACCCTGGAGCGCCAGGCGGCGCAAGCGCAGGCCGCCTGATGGTTCCCGACCCCAAGCGCCCCGCTGTCGCGGGCCACACGACCCACCCGATCAAGGAGACCATGTTGACCAAGCCATTCGTGCGCACCGCCCTGGCGGTAGCCGCTCTCGCAACGCTTATCGCCGCCGCAAGCGCGCCCGCGCAGCCATATCCGAACCGGCCGGTGAAGCTGATCGTGCCGTTCGCCACCGGGGCGACCTCCGACATTCTCGGACGCACCATGGCCGAGCGACTCACCCTGGCGATGGGGCAGCCCTTCGTGGTCGAAAACCGGCCCGGCGCCGGCGGCACCATCGGCAGCGAATTTGTCGCCAAGTCGCCGCCCGACGGCTACACCCTGCTGCTGTCGACCGCCGCCACGCCGATCACCGCCACGGCCTATCCGTCGCTCAAGTACGACACCGCGGCGTTTGCCTCGGTGACGGTGCTGACCAACTCTCCGCTCGGCTTCGCGGCCAACCTGAATTTCCCGCCCAGGACGGTGCGCGAGTTCATCGACTATGCCAAGGCCAATCCCGGGCGCGTGAACTTCGGTTCGCTCGGCAACGGCACCTCGCACCATCTGACCGGCGAAAAGCTCAAGCTCGACGCCGGCATCAGCATGCAGCATGTGCCCTACAAGGGATCGGCGGCGGCGCACCTCGACCTCATGGGCGGCCAGATCCAGGTGATGTTCGACAACATCGTCGCGCTCCTGCCGCACTTCAAGTCCGGCAAGCTGCGCCCGCTCGCCGTCTCCAGCCTCAAGCGCCACCCGCTGCTGCCCGACGTGCCTTCGCTGTCCGAGGCCGGCGTGCGGGACTTCGAGGCGGTGGCATGGTTCGGGGTGCTTGCGCCACCGGGCACGCCGCGCGACATCGTCAACCGCCTCAATGCCGAACTGGTGAAGATTCTCGCGATCCCGGAGATCCGCCAGCGCCTGGTTGACGGCGGCTCCGAGGTGATCGGCAGTTCCCCCGAGGCCGCGGACCGGTTCCTGCAGGCCGAACTCGCCCGCTGGGGCGCGGTAATCAAGGCGGCGAACATCCGCCTCGAGTAAGGGGGCGCCGCCCGGCCGCGCGACGACCGCGCGGCCCACTCCAGGGGCTGGACCCGGCGGCCGCTGCCCGGGCCTGCCCAGTCCCGCGCAGTGCTGCCTGGTGCGGGTCGCTTACTGTGGCGGCTTGATGCCGTCGCGGCTGACCTGGATGCGCTGCGCCGTGAGCCTGCCGTCGGGCGCCGACTGCGCGGCGATGAACACGTATTCACCCACCTTCAGGTCGGCGCGCGCGCCGGGAATGGCTCTCACGATCGGCGCCTGGACGGGCACTACGATCTTCTGCTCGCCATCCTTGTACCTGAGGGTGAGTTCGCGCACGCCGGTGGCGCCCACCAGGGCCTCGGCCACATTGGCGTTGGTCATCGTCGAGCCGGGCGCCAGGTCCCAGTCGGTGTGGCCGCCGGGCACGTTGGGCGCGAGGTAATGCACCTCCAGCGCGGTCAGCCTGCCGTCCGCCCCGCGCATCGCGGCGGAGCCCACGTAGTCGCCGGGTTTGATGTCCTCGAATTTCGCGGCGGTCGCCACGGCCACGGCGAGGTTGTCGGCCAGCGCGATCCGCAGGTCTTCGCCGCTGCGCGACTTCACCGAGATGCCGGCGGCATCAATGGCGGTGATGGTGCCGCGCACCCGCAGGGCGGTCTGCGCGCTGGCGGCGAGGCTGGCGGCGGCCAGCACGATGGCGGCGATGAGGCGGACGGATATCTGCACGGCGACTCCTTCAGGATGGGATGACGCTTTGGTATCGGGCGGGCGAAGCGGGCGCCGGGCGCGGCGGATGCCGGTCGCGCGGCGCGCGCGGCTCGAAGGCGCAAACGCCGCACGGCGGCATTTATTCCCCGGCCGATTGCGGTAGTCTTCGCCTCAGGTCAACGAACGAAGCCCTCGATGCATATGCTAGCCGATCATCCGGAACGCGCGCGCGCCTGGGCGATGCCGCTTGCGGACATCGATGTGTCCAAGGGCTACCTGTTCGAGCAGGACGTCGTCGGCTTCTACTTCGAACGACTGCGCCTTGAAGACCCGGTACATCGCGCGGTAAGCAAGCGCTATGGCCCCTACTGGTCGGTGACGCGCTACAAGGACATCATGGCGGTGGATACCAACCATGCGGTGTTTTCCTCGGAAGCGCGCATAGGCGGGATTTCCCTGGCCGAGCGCCCGCAGGCGGAGATGTTTCCCAGCTTCATCGCGATGGACCCGCCGCGCCACGACGAGCAGCGCCGCGCGGTCACCCCGATGGTCGCGCCCGCCAACCTGGCCATGCTCGAACCGACCATCCGTGCGCGCGCCTGCCGCATCCTCGACGGCCTGCCGGTCGGCGCGCAGTTCGACTGGGTGGAGCGGGTGTCGGTGGAGCTGACCACGCAAATGCTCGCGACCCTGTTCGACTTCCCGTTCGAGGACCGCCGGCTGCTCACCTGGTGGTCCGACATGGCCACCGGCGATCCCGACGGCAACGGGCCGGTCACTTCATGGGAGATGCGCCTGGCCGAACTCGGCAAGTGCCTCGCCTATTTCACCCGCCTGTGGAACGAGCGCGTCAACGCGCCGCCCGCAAACGACCTGATCTCCATGCTGGCCCATGCGCCGTCCACCCGGCACATGTCCCCCGACGAGTTTCTCGGCAACCTCATCCTGCTCATCGTCGGTGGCAACGACACCACGCGCAACTCGATCAGCGGCGGCCTGCTTGCCTTGAACCGCCATCCGGACCAGTACGAAAAGCTGCGCGCCAATCCGGCGCTGGTGTCGAGCCTGGTGCCGGAGATCATCCGCTGGCAGACGCCACTGGCGCACATGCGCCGCACCGCGCTGGCCGATGTCGAGCTGGGCGGCAAGCAGATCCGCAAGGGTGACAAGGTGGTGATGTGGTATCTGTCGGGCAACCGCGACCCGGAGGCCATCGAGGAACCGGACCGCTTCATCATCGACCGCGCGCGCCCGCGGGCGCACATCGCCTTCGGTTTCGGCATCCATCGCTGCGTCGGCAACCGGCTGGCGGAATTGCAGCTCACCGTGCTGTGGGAGGAGATCCTCAAGCGCTTTCCGCGCATCGAGGTGGCGGGCGAGCCGACCCGCACCAGATCCAATTTCGTGCACGGGTTCACCGCCATGCCGGTGGTGATCCCGGCGCGTATCGGCTGAAGCGGCATGGCCCGGCACGCCAGACCGCACGGAGGAAACTGCGCATGCCCAGGGTGACTTACATAGAACACGGCGGCAAGCGCCACGCGATCGAGGTGCCCGTCGGCGATTCGGTCATGCGCGGGGCAGTCTATAACGGCGTACCGGGCATCGACGCCGACTGCGGCGGGGAGTGTGCCTGCGCCACCTGCCATGTGTACGTGGACCAGGCCTGGCTGGCGCGCACCGGCGCGCCGGGCGACATGGAAAGGAGCATGCTCGCCTGCGGCGCCGATACGCGCCCCAATTCACGGCTGGCATGCCAGATCCGTGTCACCGAAGCGCTCGACGGGCTGGTGGTCAGCCTGCCGGACGGCCAGCACTGAGCATGCCTGGCCCGCGGAAGGGTTGGGCGACGGCGCGAGGCGGGCGATGGAATTGACTCAGGAGGTCGGCGGCCTGCTGGTGTCCCTGGGCATCGGCCTGTTGATGGGCGTCGAGCGCGAGCGGCGCAAGGGCACCGGCGCGGACCGGCGTTTCGCCGGCATCCGCACCTTCGCCCTGACCTGCCTGGCGGGCGGGCTCGCGCAGGCGAGCGGCATCGACGGCGTCGTCCTCCTCGGGGCCGTGCTGGTGGCGGGCCTGACCCTGCTGGCCTACGCGCGTACACGCCCCGGCGACCCGGGCGCGACCACCGAGGTGGCGCTGTTCGTGGCTTACCTGCTGGGCGCGACGGCGATCGCCTCGCCCGCCCTCGCAGCGGCGGTCGGGGCGATGGTCACCGTGCTGCTCGCCGCGCGCGAACACTTGCACCGCTTTTCCACCGACTGGCTGACCCAGGGCGAGTTGCGCGACGCGCTGATCCTGACCGGCATCGCGCTGGCGGTGTTGCCGCTGCTGCCGAACCGGCCGATGGTGGGCGAATTCCTCAATCCGCACTTGCTGGCGCGGCTGGTCGTGGTGCTGCTCGTGCTGCAGGCAATGGGGCATGTCGCCAAACGGCTGCTGGGGGAGCGTCACGGGCTGGTATTGGCGGGGTTCTTTTCCGGCTTCGTGTCGAGCACGGCCACCATCGCGACCATGGCAGCGCGCGCCAGGCGGCATCCGGCGGAACGCGCCGGCTGCATGCGCGCCGCCATCGCCTCGAATGTCGCCACCATGGTCCTCCTGCTGATGGTGGCCGGGACGGTGCGGCCCGACTGGGTCGCCGCGCTCTGGTTGCCGGCGTTGTGCGGTGCGCTGGTGGCGGCGGCCTGCGCGCTGCCCGGCGCTCGCGCCGCCGGGCATGCGGCGAAGCCCGATCCCCAGCGCTCCGCGATCAGTCTCAGGGAGGCCCTGGCGATCGCCATGGTACTCACGCTGGTGCAGTTCGCCGCGCAATGGCTGAAGCTGCGCTTCGGCACGGGCGGTCTGGCGGTGGCGGCCGGTTTTGCCGGGCTGGCCGACCTGCACGCGGCGGTAGCGGCGCTTCTGGTGCAGGCCCCCGAAGTGCCATCGGGGGCGGCCGTCCGTGTGCTCGCGCTGCCGGTCGGCATCGCGGTGGTGGCCAACGGCTTGTCCAAAGTGGTCGCCGCCTACACGGCCGGCGATGCCGGTTTTGCCTTGCGCCTTGCGCCCGTGCTCTGCGGGGTCAGTGGCGCGTTTCTCGGGGTATTGTGGTTCGCGCCCCTGCCCGCCGCGTAACGCTCCCGATCCACATGGCGTAGGATGGCACGCCCGCCGGGCCACGCCGCCGGCCGCGAATCGTTATCTTGCCCACCAAGGAGGAAGCATGCCCGTCGTCGACCCCGCCATCGCCTGCCGCCATGCCATGCCGGCGATCTTCATGACGCCCGACGTGTGCTTCGCACAGGCGGCGCGCTAGCGATGCCGATTTTCGATGCCCCCTTCGACCCTGCGCGCGAAACCGCGCTGGTCACCGGCGCCGGCAACGGCATTGGCCGCGCCGTCGCGCTCGCCCTGGTGGGCGAGGGCGTGCGCACCGTCTTTGCCGACATCAAGGCCGAGACGGTCGCCGCCGCCGTGGCCGCCGCGGCGCAACCCGGCCTGGCGATTCCCTGGGTGGGCGATCTTGCCTTGCGCGCCGAATGCGACCGCCTGCTGGCCGACAGCAGGTCCGCGCTGGGCCTGATCACGCATTTCGTGCACAGCGCCGCGCCGCCGCGCCGCGAGGCCGACCATGCGCTGGCGGTCACCGACGACACCTGGGAACGCATGCGCGCGGTCAATGTCGATGCCGGCTTCCATCTCGGGCGCGAGGTCTCCAGGGCACTGATCGCGGCCGGTGTGCCGGGCTCCATGCTCTACCTCACCTCGCTGCATGCCGAGACGCCGCGCAACCTGCCGCATTACAGCACCTCCAAGGCGGCGCTGGCCATGCTGGTCAAGGAGTTCGCCAAGACCCTCGGGCGCTACAACATCCGCGTCAACGCGCTGGTGCCGGGCGCGATCGCCGCCGGCGGGTTCGTGGCCGACCCGACGCTGGCGCGCCATATCCCGCTCGGCCGCCTGGGCAGGAGCGACGACCTGGCGCCGCTCGCGCTGGCCGTGCTCTCGAACCGCATTTCCGGCTACGTGACCGGCGCCGCGATCGTGATCGACGGCGGCATTTCGCTCACCAACTGGTTCGACCCACCGGTGCTCGAAGACTGACGCGCCGCCCTCTTTCAAACCTTCATCACAATCCGCCACCGCCATGCGCGCAGCCACCTACAAGACCACCGGCCCCGCCGCCGAAGTCCTCAGAATCGAGGAATTGCCCACTCCGCAACCCGGTCCCGGGGAAGTGCGCGTCAGGCTTGCCTTCTCGGGCGCCAACCCCTCCGACGTGAAGTCGCGCAGCGGCGCGTCCAACCGTGGCTGGAATTTTCCCGTCACCGTGCCGCACAGCGACGGCGCCGGGGTGATCGACGCCCTCGGCGCGGGCGTCGATGGTGCGCTCGCCGGCCGCCGCGTGTGGGTCTACAACGGCCAGTGGGAACGGCCATTCGGCACCGCCGCCGAGTACATCGCATTGCCCGCGGCGCAGGCGGTCCCGCTGCCCGCCGGCGTATCCTTCGAGGCGGGCGCCTCGATCGGCATACCCCTGATGACGGCGTTCCACGCGGTGGCGGCATGCGGCAGCCTGATCGGCCGCACGGTGATCGTCGCCGGCGCTGCCGGCAGCGTGGGCCACTACGCCACGCAGCTGGCGAGAATCGCGGGGGCGCGCGTGATCGCCCTCATCAGCAGCCCCGCCAAGGCCGCCATCGCGCGCGCGGCCGGCGCGCACGAGACGCTCAACTACCGCGAGGAAGACGTCGCCTCGCGCGTCAAGGCACTGACGGGCGGCCGCGGCGCGTCCTGCATCATCGACCTCGACGGCGCCGGCAACGGCCGGCACTACGCCGCCTGGCTCGAGTTCGGCGGCAAGGCGGTGATCTACGGCTCCAACGCCAGGGACGTGAGCGTGCCCTTCGGGCCGATGATCACCAACTTCGTGACCATGTATTTCTTCATCGTCTATCGCCTGCCCGCCCAGCAGATGCGCGAGACCATCGCGGGCGTGACGCAGCTGCTCGAGGCGGGCCTGTTGACGCATCCGGAACCGGCGCTCTACCGGCTCGACGAGATCGTCGCGGCGCATGAACGGGTGGAGGCGGGGGCGAATGCGAAGGTGCTGATCCAGCTGTAGCCGAGTCCGCCCGGCCTCTTCGCCGGGCGCCCCCGTGCAGGAGCAGGGCGTCAGTCGCAGTGTCAGTGGCTGATGCAAAGGGCATTGATGAGTCCGACGCAGACCGACAGCGAGGCCAGGAGTATGGCCGCCGCGGTGTGTCCGGCCTCGATATGCCTGGCCTGGCGGCGCATGACCGTGAACACCAGCAACTGAATCACGCAGGTGACGGTCGCCCATTTCGCCATTTCCAGCAGGCCTTGCGTGAAATAGATGGACGAGAGCAGCGGGAAGGTGAAGCCGAGCGCCGCACCGGCCAGCGTGATGGCAGCGGCCTGGTTGTTCTGCGCGATCAGGGCGAATTCGTTGTAGGGCGTGAACCTGACGTATAGAAACACGAAGGCCGCGAGCAGCGCGACTGCGGTCGCAAAGTAGGAGAGAAAAGCGAGAAAGGCGTGCAAGGGCGCTTCCTTCAGGTGAAGTAGTGGGGTACGAAGTTGCTCATGTTGGTGGTGATCGGCGCGCGGTCCTCGCGGATGCACATGCCGGCTGGTTCGCGGCCGACGATCCAGGCGCCGATCACCGGATACCTGCCGCCGAATTCGCGCATGGCCGCCGCGCCCTGGTAGACGAAGCCCTCGGCGCCGTAGTCGCCGGGCGCGCCGGTCAATACTCGACCGCCCGCATGCAATTCGATGTTGGCGCCCTCGCGCGAGTAGAGCGGTTTCTTCACGAACGCGTCGAGTCGCCCGGGCTCGAAGTAGGCAGGCAGCAGGTTGGGATGGCCGGGATAGAGTTCCCACAGCACCGGCAGGATGCCCTTGCACGAAAGCAGCGATTTCCACAGCGGTTCGACGAAGCGCGTGCCGCTGCCGGCAACGTGCGCGCCGAATTCCTCGCGCAGCATCCATTCCCACGGATAGAGCTTGAACAAAGTCTCGATCGCCTCGCCTTCGAGGTCGACGTAGGCCTCCCTGCCCGCGTCCCAGCCGATATCCTCGATGTGCAGGTATTTCGCCGCGCGTCCGGCCTGCGTGACGGTGTCCTGCATGTAGGTGGTGGTCACCCAGTCCTCCTCGTTGTCGCGCAGCGACGCCAGGTGCACCGGGCCGGCGCCAGGCAACGAACGCCAACGCTCGACCAGACGCTCGTGCAGCGAATTGAACTGGTCGGCGTTCGGGCAGCAATCCTCCAGCCAGTACCACTGCGCGACCGCCGATTCGAGCAGCGAGGTCGGCGTGTCGGCGTTGTATTCGAGCAGCTTGGGCGGCCCGGCGCCGTCATAGGCAAGGTCGAAGCGCCCGTAAACGCTGAACTCCTCGCGGCGCAGGGAATCGGCAATGGCATCCCAGCAGGGCTCTGGAATGCCAAGCTGTTCCAGGCGCCCCTGCGCTACCACGTGGCGTGCCGCGGCCACGCACATGCCGTGCAACTCCTCGGCGGCTGCCTCGATGGTTTCAACCTGCGCGAGGGTGAAGCGATAGCAGACGTCTTCCTTCCAGTAGTCGTCCCACGAGTGGAACGACAGCCCGATGGATTCGAGGCGCCGGGCAAGATGGGGGCGCGGCGTGATGGGCACCCGTTCCATCTCTTTCAGCCTCCCGAGGAGGAGGCGTGGGCCGAACGACCAAAGCCGCCGCGCGAGACCGGGGTCACCGAGGCCGCCTTGGCGGTCGAGGGTGCGCCGCGCGCGAAACGCGACCCGGTGATCACGCGGGTCTGGCCGTTCGGCAGCACCGCGACCGGATGGGCTATGGAACGATCCCAGTAGTAGCGCGGGCCGACGAAGCCATAGCCTGTGCGGCTGTGGTCACTCACCCGCGACTCGTCGAAATTGGCCGGCGCCTCGGTCGGCGTGCAGTTTTCCGGTTCGGGACCCCAGTCCTTCTCGCAGTCGTCGCGGCTGGAATAGAACTCCTGCGTGAGCCGCATTGGCGCCTCCTCGCGCGCCTTTTCACTGCCTGCGACCAGGGTCAGTGTGCCGATCACGGCAAGCGGAATCGTCCTGGACCGTTTCAATCACGAACTCCCGTTTTCGTCGAGGCATGCCGAACAGCACCGCGAGGCAAGGCGCCATGGCCGACCGGCCGCCAGCGCGTGGAGATGCCCCTTATTGTGCCCGAGTACGGCCCGGGCCTGGCGTGGGGTCATACCGGCCCACGGGTACATGCGCGCCGCCTAGCGGACGAAAAACAACGCCACGCTGCAGGCCACGCCCGCGAGCCACAGCAGCGTGCGCAGGTTGGCGCGATCGGCCAGATAGGCGCCGATGTAGCCGGCGCGCGCGGCGATGAACAACGCGGCGAGCATGTCGACGGCGGCCTGCGCCCCGCCCGCGCGCCCGGCCACCAATACCCCCGCGATGAACAGCGGCAGGGCCTCGAAACTGTTCTGCTGGGCGGCGTTGGCGCGCGCCTGCCAGCCTTCGAGCCCGGCCAGCCACTGGCGCGGGTTGTGGTTGTCGAAGCCGCCCTCGCGGCGCGGCCTGCCGAAGCCCTTCCATTTGGCGATGCCGGCGCAGACGATGGGCAGGAAGCAGGCGACGATGATGCAGGATTCGGCGATGGTCATGGCAACTCTCCAGTGGGGGGTAGGCGGCGCGCCCGGGTCTTGCATTCTCACGCAGCGCGCGCCCGGAGCATAACCGCCGCCGGCAGCGCCACGCCGAAGGCGCCCGGGGCGTGCAGACGGCCGCGCCGGGCCGGCAGCGCATCGCCGACCGGTGCGATGCGGCGAAGCCTGACCCAGCCCGCTCGAACTAGCCGGGCGCCTTGGCAGGGCAGGGCGGCACCGCATCCCGCCCCTTCAGCGCGCGCAAGTGCTCCCAACTCGGCCTGGGGCATGCCTTGGGCCGCTTCACCGGCATGCACCAGGCCGTGTATGTGCCCTTGGATTGCTCCGCAAGGCACTTGCCGAACTCGTCGACTTCGAGGTACTTCGGGGGCAACGCCGCGTGGCCGAACGCGGCGCCGGCCAAGAGCCACGGGGCGATGATCAAGGGGCGCATTTCAATCATGGCTTCAGACCTTGCATGCAGCCGATACCCGCGGATCGGCGCGCGCGGAGACGGGCCGCCGGCGGCGCAGGACCAGGCCCTGCCTGCGCGACTTCAGCGCTTCGGATAGGCGGCCACCATCTCGAGTTCCACCCGCGCGCCCGGCGTGGAGAGCTGGTTCACGCATACCGTGGTGCTGGCCGGGGTCCAGTCGCCGAAATACTCGGCCATCACCGTCACCAGGCCGTCCATGTCGCGCATGTCCGTCAGGTACTTGGTGACCTTGATCACGTCGGTCCAGCGCAGTCCCTCGTGTTCGAGGATGCCGCGGACGTTCTCCATGGCGCGCCGCGCCTGCTCGCGGATCGACGCGGGATGGTCGTGCTCGTGCAGTTCGTGCGGGTGGCGGTGATACAGCGGCGAAGGCGTGGCGCCGGAGATGAACAGCAGGTCGGCGCCGCCCACCACCCGCATCGCGGGCGCGTAGGGCATGTCGACGCGGCGCTCGGGGCGGGTCTGGATCTCGTGCAGGTCGGGGTTTGTCGGCGAGACCTGGTGCGGGCGGGTGTGGGCGGGCATGGCTGTCTCCTGGAATGTTCCGCGACGCGCGGAAGGCGCGGCGGGTAAGGAAAGTATACGCAGCCGGCATTCGCCTGAAGCCGCCGTTGCGGCGCAAGCCGACGCGATGCCGGCTCAGGCGGCACTGCCGCGCAGCGCCGTGACGGCGGCCTGCAACCGCTCCGGCGTCGCGTCGGCGGCGGGGATCGCCGCGCCGATGACGAGTTCGATTCGCGAGGACATGCCGCGGCAGAAAGGCCGGGTCATGGCCGGGCCGTGCTTGCGCGAGAAGAAGCTGCCCCACAGCCCGCGCAGCGCCAGCGGCACCACCGGCACCGGGTTGTGTGCCAGGATGCGCGCGATGCCGGGGCGGAAAGGGCGGATGCTGCCGTCGGCGGTGATCCCGCCTTCAGGAAAGATGCCGATCAGTTCCCCCGCCGCGAGCGCGCGGCCGACTTCCCCGAAAGCCTTCTCCAGCATCCCCGCGTCCTCCTTTGCCGGGGCAATGGGGATGGCGCGGCTGGTGCGGAAGACGAAGTTGAGCACGGGCCAGGCGAAGACGCGATGGTCCATGACGAAGCGGATCGGGCGCTTGCAGGCGGCCATGATGACCAGCGCGTCGACGAAGCTGACATGGTTGCAGACAATCACCGCTGCGCCTTCACGGGGCAACTCGGCAAGTTCCTCGACACGCAGCCGGTACACGGTGTGGATGAGCATCCAGACCACGAAGCGCAGCAGGAATTCCGGCACCAGGCCGTAGATGAACAGCGCCACGGCGGCGTTGCACAGCGCGGCGACGGCGAACAGCATCGGGAGGGTGAGGCCGGCGGCGAGCAGGCCGAAAGCGGCCAGCCCGCCCGCGACCATGAAGAGCGCGTTCATGATGTTGTTGGCGGCGATGATGCGCGCGCCGTGCTCGGGGTCGGAGCGCTGCTGCACCAGGGCGTAGAGCGGCACGACGAAGAAGCCGCCGAAGACGCCGAGCAGCGCCAGATCGGCCAGTATGCGCCAGGTCGGGTTCCAGGCAAGCAGCTCGACGGCGCCCAGCGGTGCGGGCGATGGCGTGCCAGGCGAGGCCAGCGCGAGGTCGAGCGCGAATACGGTCATGCCGATCGAGCCGAGCGGCACCAGCCCCAGTTCGACGCGCCGGGCCGAGAGCTTTTCGCACAGCAGGGAGCCGGCGCCGATGCCGAATGTGAAGGCGACTAGCAGCAGGGTCACGGCCGTCTCGCGACCGCCGAGCACGTCCCGGGCATAGGCGGGGAACTGCGCAAGGAATAGCGCGCCGAACAGCCAGAACCACGAGATTCCCATGATCGAAAGGAAGACCGTCGGGTTCTGGCGCGCGAAGCCGATGCTGCGCCAGGTCTCCGCAAGCGGGTTGCGGCTCAAGCGCAAAGCCGGCGCCGGCGGGACGGCGGCCGGGATGGCGCGCGCCGCCAGGTAGCCGCCGACTGCGATTGCCAGCCCGGCGCCGGTGATCCATTGCGCATGCCCGCTGCCGGCGAGCAGTCCGCCGAGCAGCATGCCCAGGAGGATAGCGACGAAGGTGCCGGCCTCGATCAGTGCGTTGCCGCCGACCAATTCCTCGGGCGTGAGGTGTTGCGGGAGAATGGCGTACTTCACCGGGCCGAACAGTGTGGAGTGCAGTCCGAGCAGGAACAGCGCGGCCAACAGCACGGTCAGGCTGTGCAGCGCCAGTCCGGCGCCGGCGACCAGCACGATGCCGATCTCCAGCAGCTTCACCAGCCGCGCCAGCCGCGCCTTGTCGTACTTGTCGGCAAGCTGGCCGGCGGTGGCCGAGAAGAGGAAGAAAGGCAGGATGAAAACGCCTGCGGCCAGGTTGGCAAATAGTGCCGGCGCCAGCGTCGTCCAGTGCGCGGCCTGGAAGGTGAGCAACACCACCATTGCGTTCTTCAGCAGGTTGTCGTTGAGCGCACCGAGGAACTGGGTGACGAACAGCGGAGCGAAGCGCCGCGCGCGCAGCAGCCCGGACTGGGTATTCATGCGCTGAGGCCGGGCGCCGGCCTCGCACTGCGCGATGGCGCCGGCGTCGACGCGTGGGGTGTTGTCCATGACGGGTTTTTCTCCTGCGGTGGCGGATGACGCGAGACATGCTGGGCCCGGGCGGCCGCGGGTACAAGCAAAAGCGACGACGTTACGGGTCACGCGACTTGGAGTATCGTCACGGGATACTTTTCAGTGCGCAGGTCATCCCATGAGCACAACCGCCGACCTCATCGCCCACCTCAAGTCCGAGCTCAAGGCCGCCGGTGTCACCTATGCCACCGTCGCGGCGCGGCTCGGCATGGCCGAATCCAGCGTCAAGCGCATGTTCGCCAGGGGCGGCGACATGCCGGTCTCGCGCATCGACGAGATCTGCCGCATCATCCACCTGGACTTCGCCGACCTCGCGCGCCGCGTCGCCGACACCCAGCCCCTCATGCAGGAGCTCACCCTGGCGCAGGAGAAGGCGGTGGTGGCCGACCGCACCCTGCTGGCGGTGGCCGTCTGCGTGCTCAGCCAGATGCCGGCAGAGGAGATCCTCGGCACCTACGACCTCACCGAGGCGCAGCTGGTCAAGTCGTTCGCCCGGCTCGACCGCATCGGCGTGATCGACCTGAGGCCCGGCAACCGCTACCGGCTCAAGGTGGCGAAGGGATTCCGCTGGCTGCCGCACGGGCCGGTGATGGAATTCTTTCGCAAGGAGGTGCTGGGCGACTACTTCGCCGGCGGTTTCGACGGCGAGTCGGAAATGCTGATGGTGGTGCACGGTGAAATCGGCCACGGCCTGGCCAATTCCTTCCGCGAACGGCTCATGCGCGTCGGCCAGGATTTCGCCAACCAGCACCTGGCCGACCAGAAGCTCCCGCCCGACCAGCGCCGACCTTACACCATCGTCATCGGCATGCGCTCCTGGCTCATGCATGCCCTGGCGGAGATGCGCCGCGGGCGCGGGATGTGACGGGTGCCCGGGCGGCGCCGGGCCGCGGCGGGCGTGTGGGGGCGCCGGCGCAGGTTCAATCCGCCTTGGCGCCCGACTCCTTGACGATCCGTGTCCACTTGACCAGTTCGGCGGCGGTGAAGTCGTTGAACTCCTTCACCGACATGACCGTGATCTCCATGCCCATGGCGGCGAAGCGTTGCCGGGTATCGGCGTCCCTGAGCATGGCGGTGGTGACCGACGAAATCCGGTTCACCACCTCGGCGGGCAGACCGGCCGGGCCGCTCACGCCCCACCACGGCCGGATGTCGAAGCCGGGCACGGTCTCGGCGATCGGCGGCACCTCGGGCGCGATCGGGCTGCGCTGGGGCGTGGCCACGCCCAGGGCGCGCAGCCGGCCCTCCTTGACATGCGGGTAGGCCACCGGGACATGGTAGAAGCTCATCGACACCTGGCCGCCGAACAGGTCGGCGAATCCCTGCGACATGTTCTTGTACGGCACATGCACGATGTCGATGCCGGCCATGGATTTCAGCAGCGCGCCCGACATGTGCGGCGAGGTGCCGGAGCCCGCCGAGATGTAGGTGAGCTTGCCCGGATTGGCCTTGGCATAGGCGATCAGCTCGGCCATGTTGTTGATCGGCAGCTTGGGGTTGATCACCAGCATGTTGGGAGCGGTGGCGAGCAGGCCGATGTGGGAAAAATCCCTGAGCGTATCGAACGGCAGCTTGCCGTAGAGCGCCGGGTTGGTGGCGTGCACCGCGCTGGTGGACAGGGTGAGCGTGTAACCGTCGGCCGGCGCGCGCGCGACGAATTCGCCGGCGATGTTGCCACCGGCGCCCGTCTTGTTCTCGACCACGATGCCCTGGCCAAGCGCCTCGCCGAGCTTTTGCGCGTACAGCCGGCCGAGCACGTCGGTGGTGGTGCCGGTGGAATACGGCAGCACCAGGCGGATCTGCTTGTTGGGATACGTTTGCGCCAGCGCCGGGTTGGCGCCCAGCACGGCGAGCGCGGCCAGGCCGCAAGCGGTCATGATGCGCGAAAGGGTTTCATGCATGGCTTGTCTCCAGTGTTGTGTGCGGCGTGCAGGCCGCTGGCGGGAATGTACGCTTAAATCCGCATTCGCCGTTTCGGTCTAGACCAGCGGCAGCATCACGTGGGTGCGGAAGGCAGGGCGTTCCTGCAGGCGCTCGTACCAGCGTTTCAGGTTCGGGTAGTCGCCGTGTGGCATAGGCAACGCGTACCAGCGGTAGGTGAAGCAGCCCACCGGGATGTCGCCCATGGTGAAGGCCTCGCCGGCCACATAGGGCCGGTCGGCCAGGCGCGTGTCGAGGATCTGCATGATGGCCTCGGTCTTCAGGCGCTCGGCTTCGATGGCTGGCGGGTCGCGCTTGTCCGGCGGCGTGCGGATCATGCCCCAGAACAGCGGCGTCATCGGCACGGCCAGGGTCGAGGTGGCCCAGTCCATCCAGCGGTCGCCGTCGGCGCGCACCCGCAGATCCTCCGGCCACAGGGAGCCTGCGCCGTGCTTGGCCGCCAGGTAGCGCACGATGGCGTTGGATTCATAGAGCACGAAGCCGTCGTCGTCGATCACCGGCACGCGGCCGTTCGGATTCATCGCACGGTACCAGGGCTCGTTGACCCCGCCGTAGTGCAGCCCGGCGTCGATGCGCTCGTGCGGCAGGCCCAGTTCGGCCACCGTCCACATCACTTTTTGCACATTGACCGAACTGGTCCTGCCCCAGATTTTCAGCATGATGGTTGTCGCTTCTTTAGTGACATGAAACAAGGTCGCCCTGACCGGCGCGCCTAATCTACCTGATCTACCTGATCGGCAAGGGGTCAGACCCTTCCCGGCTGACCGCCGCCGGCTAGCGGTCGAGCTCGGGGTAATGCCGGAAGATTCCGCTCTGGTTGAACGGGATGCGTTGTTTCGATGCGAGGTAGCGCGCCACATTCGGTACCCGCGCGACGGCCTCGTGCAGCGCGACCAGGTTCGGGTAGTCGGCCTCCGCCCCGGCCATGGTGCGCGGAAACGCGTAGCGCAGGCCGGCGATCAACTGGAACATCGACAGGTCCACGTAGGTGAGCCGCCGGCCGATCATGTGCGCCGGACCTGCCGGGTTGCGGGCAAGCACCTGCTCGAAGTAACCCAGGTACTTCGGCAGCCGGTGCTTTCGGAAGGCCGCCGCGTACTTGCGGGCTTCGGGCTTCTGGTCCTCGTAGTAGAGATGCGTGGCGATCGGGTGGTGGGTGTTGTGGATTTCATCGACGAAATCCGCCAGGGTGAGTTGCAACTGGTGCGCCCGGCGCCGGGCGGCGGCATCGCGCGGCACCAGCCCCAGCGAGGGGCCCAGCCAGGCGAGGATGTTGGCCGATTGCGCCACCGTCTCGTCGCCCGCCACCACGAAGGGCGGCGCCAGCGGCGCGTTCGGCGCACCGGACTGCATCCGCTTCATCATCGCCGCCACGCCGCCGCCGCGCGAGGCGGGCAGTCGCGCGACGTCGACGTAATCCGCGCCGGCGGCCTCGAAGGCCAGGCGCACGAACTCGCCGCGACCCTGGATGCCGGGCCAGTAGTAGAGCTTGTATTGCATCGGGACTCTTTCGGGAAGTCGGTGGTGCCCCGAGTCTATAGCGCGCCGCGGCGATTACACTGGCGGCTTGTTCCCGTGATGCGGCCGCGCTTTGCAACCCATGAAGACGAGAAACCTTCTGTTAAGCCTGGCCCTTCTGGCCTGGCCCCTCCTGGCCCCGGCCCAGGCCCAGCCCTGGCCCAGCAAGCCGATCAAGCTGATCGTGCCCTTTCCGGCCGGCGGCCCGACCGATCTGGTGGGCCGCGAGGCCGCCAACATCCTGCGCGCGGCGCTGGGCCAGGCGGTGGTAGTGGAAAACCGCGCCGGCGGCAACGGCACGGTGGGCCTCGAAGTGCTGGCCAAGTCGGCGCCGGACGGGTACACCATCGGGCTTACGGCGATCACGCTGTCGATCGCGCCGCATCTGGGCCAGGCGCCGTTCGACCCGTTCAAGGACTTCGCGCCGATCACCAACCTGGTGTCGATGACGCCCATCGTGGTGGCCAATCCGGCGCTGCCGGCCAACAACCTCAGGGAGGTGGCGGCCTATGCGCAGGCCAACCCGGGGAAGCTGGCCTTCGGCACGCCGGGGGTGGCGACGATTCCGCACCTCGGTGCGGAAATGCTGCAGAAGGCCGGCAACTTCAAGCTGCTGCATGTGCCCTTCAAGGGCGCCACCCAGCAGATCCAGGACCTGATCGGCGGCTCCACGCTGCTCGATTTCCAGAGCTCGCTGGTGGTGGCCCTGCCGCAGGTCAAGGCGGGCAAGATCAAGCCCATCGCCGTGCTCACGGCCAAACGCGCACCGCAGCTGCCCGAGGTGCCCACGGCGGCGGAGTCGGGCTTCCCGAGCGTGATCGTGGCGCCCTGGTTCGGCATCGGCGGCCCTGCGGGGATGCCGGCCGACATGGTGAAGAAAATGCATGAGGCGCTCGTCAAGGGCATGCAGGGCAAGGAAGCGGTGGACCGTTTCACCGCCATCGGCGCTGCCATCAGCACCCATGCCTCGCCCGAGGAATTCACCGCCTATATCAGGAGCGAGTACAACCGCTGGGGCGAGGTGATCCGTGCCGCCAACATCAAGGCCGAGTGACCCGGCGCATGGCGCCGCGCGCGGCTCCCGGGTCGAACGGCGCGCCCATGCCCCCTGACGATGAGGAAGGCTGGCAGCCGGGCCAGTCGCCCAGCGTGCGCGACGCGCTGGTGCTGCTGGGCTCGGCGGCTTTGTGTTGCGCCCTCTTTTACTTGTGGCTGGGCGAGATCGGGCCGGCGCTGGGCTATGGTGCGCTGACCGGTTTCGGCCTCGCCGCCATCGGGGCCGAGTTCTACAAGTTCGTGCGCAGCTATCGGCTGGAAAATCCAACGCGCAGCACGTCGGCGGCGTTGCAAAGTCTGGTCGCGCAATCGTTCAGGATCGGCTTTTTCTCCACCTTTCGCATGATCATGGGCGAGATCATCAAGCTTCTGGGCATCAAGCTGCTGGTGTCGCTGGTGATCGCGCTGACGGCGGCGTTTCTCGCCGGACGGCATTACCTGTCCTGAAGGCGACCTGCCGGCCGGCCCTGTTGCCCGGTGCGGGTCGAACTATCGGCCCGTGCCGATGTCTGAGACACTTCGCTCTTGATGCATCGCCTCCCACGGTCATGACATTCCAGCCTGTAGCCGACTTCCATTGGTGGCGCCGCCTGGCGGCGCTGTGCGTGGCGCTGGTGCTGCAGGGCGTCGCAGGCGCGCAAGGCCCGTCGGCGCCCGGTGCGCTCGCCGACGGCGCAGCGGCGGCGGCCGAAGCGGAGAGCGCCGAAGTCGCGGCCCTCGACCTCGACTGGGAAGACGCCGCGCGCAAGCGCCCGGTACCGGTGCGCCTGTATCTGCCGGCCGGCGCCAGCGCGGCGCGCCCGGTACCGCTGGTGGTGTTCTCGCACGGTCTCGGCGGCTCGCGCCGCGGCTACAGCTACCTCGGGCGCTACTGGGCCGCCCAGGGCTACGCCAGCCTGCATCTCCAGCATGTCGGCAGCGACCGCTCGGTCTGGAACGGCAACGTGTTCAGCGTGGTCGGGCGCCTCCAGGGCGCGGCGCAGGACGAGGAAGCGATCGCCCGGGTGCGCGATTTCCGCTTTGCGCTGGACCAGCTGCTGGCCCATCCGGAACTCGGCGCCAAGGTCGACGCCAATCGCATCGTCGCTGCCGGCCATTCCTACGGCGCCAACACCACGTTGCTTGCGGTGGGGGCGCGGGTCGAGCGCAACGGACGGGTGATCGACCTGGCCGATCCGCGACCCAAGGCGGCCATCCTGCTTTCGGTGCCGCCGTTCTACGGCGAATCCGACCCTGCGAAGATTCTCGCCGGCATCAAGGTACCGACCCTGCATGTCACCACCACCGAGGATGTGATCCGCGTCCCCGGCTATTACTCCGGCGCCGAGGACCGCATTGCCATGTTCGAGGCCACACCCGGGCGCGCCAAGTTTCTCGCCGTCTTCGAGGGCGGCTCACACAGCATCTTCACCGACCGGGTCGGCACCGGCGGCGTGACGTTCAATCCGCAGGTGAAGGCGGCGACCCGGGAACTTGGGCTGGCGTTCATGAAAAGCGTGTTCGAGCGCGAGGATGCCGGCCTCGCGGCCTGGCCGAAACGTTTCGCCGCATTGCTGGCGCGCTTCACCGCAGGCGAGCGCTAAGCCGCGATGGGGCCCGCCCGCCTTCCGCCCCGCGTGACCCGGCTGCGCCGGCAATGGCCGCGATGACGTCCCTGATCGCGCATCTGCGCCGGGTGGCCGGCGCAGAATGGGGATTGCTGCGCCGCCATCCCAAGCTGCGCCTGTCGGCCGCCGGCGTGCTGCTGTTGCCGGCGCTCTACGCGCTGATCTACCTGTCGAGCGTGTGGGACCCCAATGCCCACACCCAGGCCTTGCCGGTCGCTCTGGTCAGCGAAGACGCCGGCATGGTCTACCGCGGCATCTCGGTCAACGTCGGCAATGAACTGCTGGCGGCCCTGGAGGCGGGCAAGGAATTCGCCTATCGCCGCTATCCCACGGCCGAGGCCGCCCGCGAGGCGGTGCGCAAGCGCGACATGATCTTCGCCCTCATCGTGCCGGCGGATTTCAGCCGCCACGCCGCGCCGGGCGCGGACACCCAGCGCGGCCGGCTGATCGTCTACACCTCCGAGGGCAACAGCTACACCGGTGCCGGCATAGCGCGCCGCTTCGCGCCGGAGGTCGCGCACCAGGTCAACGAAACCCTCAACGAACGGCGCTGGGCGCTGGTGCTCGACTCCTCAGCCGGCTCGGTGCGCACCCTGGACGCATTGCGCCGCAATGTCGGGCTCCTGAAGGCGGGCGCCGAGCAACTGGCCGAGGGCACGCAACAGGCCCAGAAGGGGATGACGCGCCTGGCCGCCGGTACCGCGCCCGCGCTGGCCGGCGCAGCCGAACTGGCCGGCAGCAGCACCCAGCTGGCGGACGCGGGCGCCCAGTTGACCGAGGGCATGCGGCGTACCGCCGGTTCGCTCAGGCAGATGCAGGCCCGGATGCCGCCCGAGGCGGAAATGCGCGCCCTGCGCCTTGGCGCCACCTCGCTTTCCACCGGCCAGGCGGTGATGGCGGATGCCGTGGAGCAACTGCAAGGCGGAGCCGGGCGGCTCGCCGGCGGCCTGGGTGAGCTGCGCCGCAGCAGCGAGGATTCGCTGTTCGTCGGCGCCGAGATCGCGCGCGCGGCGGAACGCCTCGAAGGCGGCGCCAACCAGCTAACGGAAGGGCTCAAGCAGGCCGCGGCGCAGCAGGAGAAGCTTGTCGCCGGCAGCAAGCAGCTCGAAACCGGCGTCTATCGCGCCATGGCCGGCGTGGCCGCGCTCGGTTCCGGCCTGTCCGGGCTGACCGGCGCGCTGCCGGAAGACCGCAGGCTCGATGATTTCGCCTTCGGCATGAAGGAGGCGGCGCGCGGCGCGCAAACCCTGCAAGGCGGCCTGCGCCAGGTGAACGACGGCGCCACGACGCTCAGCGCGTCGCTCGCCAAACTCGACGAAGGCGCGGCCCGGCTGGCGGGGGGCCTGGGTTTGCTTGCCACCACCCTGCCGGCCGACTCCCCCGCGCTCGACGGCACCGCCAACGGGCTGGCCGCGCCCGCGGAGTCGGTGATCGAAGTCGTCGCGCCGGTGGCCAACAACGGCACCGGGCTGGCGCCCAATTTCGTGCCCATGGCCCTGTGGGTCGGCGCGCTCATGACCTGCTTTCTGTTCCATGCCCGCAAGTGGCCGCAGGGCGTCGCGGATGCGCCGCGTCTGGCGTTGTGGCTGGGCAAGCTCGCGGTGCCTGCCGGCCTGGTGCTCGGCCAGGCCGCGGTCATGCTGGTGATGATGGTGCTGGTGTTCGATGTCAAGGTGCCCAACCTGCCTACCTTCGCCCTGACGCTGGGCATCGCCTCGCTGTCCTTCCTGGCCATCGTGTTCGCGATGGTCAAGTTCCTGGGCGACATCGGCAAGGTGCTCGCGGTGCTGCTGCTGATCCTGCAGCTTTCCTCGGCCGGCGCGCTGATCCCGATCGAACTGACCAACGAGTTCTTCCAGAAGATCTCGCCCTACCTGCCGTTCACCTGGGTGGTGCGCGCGTTCCGTGCGACGCTATTCGGTGCCTTCGACGGCGACTGGGTCATGCCCTGGGCCGCCGTCGTGCTCGCCGGCCTCGTCGCGAGCATGGCCGGCGCGTTTCTGGGCCGCTACCGCTTCGTCGAAGACGCAGCCTACGGGCCGGCCATCGACATCGATTGAGCGCGGCGCCCCGCGTCGCGCGCGGCTAGTCGAGGCCGCGCGCGGCTAGTCGAGGTCGCGCGCCAGGCGCACGCCGCTGAACTGCCAGCGCGCGTCGGTGGGAAAGAAGTTGCGGTAGGTCGCCCGGATATGCGAGCGCGGCGTCGCGCATGAACCGCCGCGCAGCACGTACTGGTTGACCATGAACTTGCCGTTGTATTCGCCGACCGACCCTTCCCAGGGGCGGTAGCCGGGATAGGCGCTGTAGCTGCTGGCGGTCCATTCCCAGACATCGCCCAGCAGTTGCGCCGGCCGGCCGTCGGCAGTGGCGGCGGGCAGCGGCCTGAGCGCGCCGGCGTCGGCGAAATTGCCTGCGGCGAGCGCCGCTGCGAAGCGGTCGGAAGCAAGATGCTCCCACTCGCCTTCGGTCGGCAGGCGCGCGCCGCGCAGTTCCGCGCGGTTGGCGCCTGCCCAGCGTGCGAACGCGTCGGCCTCGAAGTAGCTGATGTGCGCGACCGGGGCATGGCGGTCGAGCGGTATCAGGCCGTTCAGGGTGAACTGATGCCAGGCTTGGCCTCCGGAGGCGCCGCGCTGCCAGTAGAGCGGTGCCTCGACGGCATGGGCGACAACCCAGTCCCAGCCGGCCGAGAGCCACCAGCGCGGGTCGCCGTAGCCGCCGTCGGCGATGAACTCCGCCCATTCCCCGTTGGTGACCGGGCGGTTGGCCAGCGCATGCGGCGCAAGCCAGGCCTTGTGGCGCGGGGTTTCGTTGTCGAAGGCGAAGCCCGCGCCGTGGTGGCCGATCTCCACCAGGCCATGCGCACCGGCGTGCCAGCGATGCGGGTCGGGCGCCGCCGCGACGCGCGGCAATGCGCCCGCATACACCGGATGCAGGGGATTCTTCGACAACGCGTGCAGGATGTCGGTGAGCAGCAATTCCTGGTGCTGCTGCTCGTGCTGCAAGCCCAGTTCGACCTGCCACAGCCAGTCGGCGGCCGGTGCGTCGCGCAGCAGGCGCAGCATGCGTTCGTCGACGTTGGCGCGGTATGCCTTGACCTCCGCCAGGCCCGGCCGGCTGATCTCGCCGCGGCGCGCGCGCGGATGCTTGTCGCCCACCGCGTTGTAGTAGCTGTTGAACAGCACGCGGTAGGCGGGATGGCAGGGCCGGAAACCGGGTTCGTGCGCGGCCAGGATGAAGGTTTCGAAAAACCAGGTCACATGCGCGAGGTGCCACTTCGTCGGGCTGGCATCGGGCATCGATTGCACCTGGCAGTCCGCCTCGGACAGCGGCGCCGCCAATGCCATGGTGCGGCCGCGCACGGCGACGTAGCGCGCCGCCAGCGCGGTGGCGGCGCAATCCCGTGTCGTTGGCAGGGCGATCATGCGAATCGGGTCGGTGAGCAATGCATGCCCCGGATGGTACATTGCCTGCCATGCAAGCATCCCTTCCGCAGCCCGCGCCGCCGCCCCCGGCCCGCGCGCGCGAGCCGCAATTCATCGAACTCTTCGCGGCTGACGCCGCGGCCGTCCGCGACGAACTGATCGCGGGATTCCGGCAGGCCCGGGCGCGGGTATCCCCCAAGCATTTGTACGATCCGCTCGGATCGCGCCTGTTCGAAGCCATTACCGAACTGCCCGAGTACTACCCCACGCGCACCGAGCGCGGCATTTTCGAACGCCATGCCGGCGAGATGGCCGCCGCGGCCGGTCCCGGCCGCACGTTCGTGGACCTGGGCGCGGGCAATTGCGCCAAGGCGGCGCGCCTGTTCGGCGCGTTCCGGCCGTCGCGCTACGTGGCGGTGGACATATCGGCGGCCTATCTGCGCGAATCGCTGTCGAGCCTCAAGCGCGAATATCCCGACATCGACATGCTGGGGATCGGGATGGATTTTTCGACCGTCCTCGATCTGCCCGACCAGGTCGGGCCGGGACCGCGCACCCTGTTCTACCCCGGCTCGTCGATCGGCAACTTCGAGCCGGCGGCGGCGCGCCTGTTCCTGCGCCAGTCGCACGCGGCCTGCGCCGGCGGTGCCCTGGTGATCGGCGTCGACCTGGTCAAGGCGGCAAGCGTTCTCGAGCCCGCCTACGATGATCCGCTGCAGGTGACCGCCGCCTTCAACCGCAACCTGCTCCTGCATGTGAACCGGGTGGCGGGCACCGATTTCCGGCTGCAGGACTGGGCACACCGCGCGTTTTTCAATGTGCATGAGTCGCGCATCGAGATGCACCTGCAAGCCGCGCGAGCGCTGACGGTGCGCTGGCCGGGCGGGCAGCGCGACTTCGCCGCCGGCGAGACCATCCACACCGAAAACTCGTGCAAGTGGCATGTCGCCGATTTCGCGCGCCTGCTCGAGGAAGCGGGGTTCCGCACACCGCGCCATTGGCAGGACGAGCAAGGCTGGTTCGCCGTGTTCGTCGCCCGGGCATGAGGCGCCGAGCGCGGGCGGCGGCGCGCGAGCCGGGGTGCCGTTTCGGGATATAAAGCCGGTGTGGCAAGACCTTCGATATTCATCGTCGCACCGGCGCCGGCCGCGGCGGACAGCGGCGACTGGCAGACGGCGCGCCGCTGGGCGCGCCTGCTCGCCGACGACTACCGCACGCGCATTGCCGCGCACTGGAGCGGCCAGCCGGCCGACCTGATGATCGCCCTGGATGCGGCGCGTTGCGCCGACGCCATCGCGGCCTGGTCGGGGCAACTGGTGAAGGCGCCGCTGGTGGTCGCGCTGACGGGCACCGAGGCGTATCGCGACAGCCTCGGCGATGCGGCGGTGCGCCATTCGCTGCACCTGGCGGACCGGCTGATCGCGCAGCAGGATATGGGGCCGCGCAGCCTGAGCGCCGCCCTGCGCGCCAGGACGGCGGTGATCCTGCAGTCAGGCGCGCGGCGCCGGCGCCTGGCGAAGACGCGGCGCCACCTGCGCGCGCTGATGGTCGGTCCGCTCAGCCCGGAAAGATCGCCGGAAACCTGGTTCAAGGCGGCGCGCATTCTCGCCGAGCGCGACGACATCTTGCTCGACCACGTGGGTGCGCCGCTCGATGCCGGGCTGGCCGATGCCGCGTACGCCACGCAGGCCGATTGCCCGCGCTATCGCTGGCTGGGCGGGCTCGCGCACGCGCAGGCCTTGAAGCGCATCCAGCGCGCCCACCTGCTGGTGCAGGCCGGCCGCGCGGCGGGCGGCGCGCATGCGCTGCTCGAGGCGGTGCGTTCCGGCACGCCGGTGCTGGCCGCGCGCATCGACGGCCATGTCGGCATGCTGGGCGAGGACTACCAGGGCTATTTCCGCTGGAGCAATGCCGCGCAGCTGGCGGCCCTGCTGGTGCGCTGCCGCGAGGGCATGGCGGCGCCGGACGGCGGACTGCTCGGGCGCATCGCGGGCCAGTGCGACGAGCGCTCGTCGCTGTTCGAGCCAGCGCGCGAGGCCGCGCAATTGCGCGCCCTGCTGGGCGCGCTGCTGCGCCCGGGCTGAAGGGACGGCGACGCGATGCGCGCCGCGCCTCACCCGCGCCCGTTGGCCGGCGCGGACAGGCGCCACAACGCGTGGCGCCAGCCGATGGCGATGGCGGCCACCAGCGCGGCGCCCAGGGCGCCGAAGATCAGTGTGGTGGCGGCGAAGCCGATGGCATCGATCACCGGGCCGGCGATCAGCAGGCCCATCGGCAGGCCCCACACCGCCAGCATGCGCATGCCCATGACGCGGCCGCGCATGTGTTCATCGGCGCTGCGCAGCATCACCGCGGCCAGGGGCATCAGGCAGAAGTTGTGCACCATGCCCGCGCCGGCCATCAGCAGGAGGCCCAGGGTGAAATCGGTGGTGCCGGCAATGGCGAGGACGATGCCGAACCAGACCAGCGCGGCAACGAGCATGGTGCGCCCGGCCCGCAGCGGGCTGCGCCGGGTCGAGATGAGGATGGAGCCCACCAGCCCGCCCGCCGAAAAGGCCGCCGCGAGGTAGCCGAAGCCCGCCTGGCCCACGCCGTAGACGTCCTTGGCGATGTAGGGCAGCAGGCCCAGGAAGAACGGGAACGCCAGCAGGTTCACCAGGAAGGCCAGCGACACCGCGCCGAGGAGGGCGGGCTGGGTCCACACGTAGCGCACCCCCTCGCCCAGGTCGCGCCAGGGGGTGGCGGGCGTCCGGACGACCGGCGCGGGCCGCACGTCGATCCGGCGCGAAAGGAAGAAGCTCAGCGTGTACAGCAGGGTCACCACCAGGTAGGCCGGCCCCATGCCGAACAGCGCCACACTGCCCGCGCCGGCGAGCGAGCCGGCGATGCGCGCCGAATCCGCGGTGGTGCGCGAGATGGCCAGCGCCTCCAGCAGGCGGGTGCCGGGCATGATTTGCGCGATCAGGGTCTGGCGCATCACCATGTCGGAGGGGCGGATCAGGCCCACCAGGGCGGCGACGACGAACACGTGCCACGGCATGAGCAGATCGGTCATGGCCAGGGTGGTGAGGGTGGCCGCCAGGACGGCGTAGGTGGCGCGCGTGAAACACAGGATGCGGTGATGGCCGAAGCGGTCGCCGGCCACGCCGAACATCGGCGAGAACAGCGAGCCCGCCCACTGCACCGCGCCATAGAGCACCAGCATCTTCACCGAGCCGGTGGTGACCAGCACGTACCAGCCGAGGATCAGGGCCTCCATCTCGAAGGCCCATGACACCGCCAGGTCGGCCGGCCACTGGAAGCGGAAACTCCTGACCTTAAAGGGCGCGAGGGCGTCGGCTGGTGCGGTCTGGCTCATGCGTGGCGCCTGCGAATGCTGCAGGGCGAACAATGGCTCAACCCGGCGTAGCTGGAATCGAACAAGGGCATCCTGGACGAGGGAAGTTGCTGCATGGTCGCGGCCGCGCCGCGTCGCGCGTCGCACCATCCGTGTTTTGCTGTTGACCGAGCGATTGTGACAAACTCCGGCGCCTTCGGGTGTGTTCACAACGAGAATTTGTCATGGCGTGTGCCGCGCTGGCGTGCGGGCGAGGCTGCTAAAGTAGCGCTTCTCCCAAGAAGGAAAACCGCCGATGGCCACCAAGAAGCAAGCCAAGCCCGCCCCCCGCAAAAAAGGCGGCCAGACCAAGCTGCGCTCGACCGCCTGGTTCGACAACCCGGCCAACGCCGACATGACCGCACTGTACCTGGAGCGCACCATGAATTACGGCCTGTCGTTCGCCGAGCTGCAGTCGGGCCGGCCGATCATCGGCCTGGCGCAGTCGGGTTCGGACATCTCGCCCTGCAACCGCCACCACATCGTGCTGGCCGAGCGCGTGCGCGAAGGCGTGCGCGACGCCGGCGGCGTGGTGCTGGAATTTCCCATTCACCCCATCCAGGAAACCTGCAAGCGCCCCACCGCGGCCTTGGACCGCAACCTGCAGTACCTCTCGCTGGTGGAAATGCTGTACGGCTATCCGATCGACGGCGTGGTGCTCACCACCGGCTGCGACAAGACCACGCCGGCGCAGATCATGGCCGCCGCCACGGTCGACATCCCGGCCATCGCGCTCAATTCCGGCCCGATGCTCAACGGCTGGCACAAGGGCGAGCGCACCGGGTCGGGCACGATCGTCTGGAAGGCGCGCGAGATGATGGCCGCCGGCGAGATCGACTACAAGGGCTTTCTCGAATTGGTGGCGTCCTCGGCGCCGTCGACCGGCCATTGCAACACCATGGGCACCGCCTCGACCATGAACGCGCTGGCCGAGGCCATGGGCATGACCCTGCCGGGCGCGGCCGCGATCCCCGCGCCGTATCGCGACCGCCAGGAAATGGCTTACATGACCGGCCGGCGCATCGTCGAGATGGTGCACGAGAACCTCAAGCCCTCCGACATCCTCACCCGCGCGGCCTTCGAGAACACCATCATCGTCAATTCCGCCATCGGCGGCTCGACCAACGCGCCCATCCATGTGAACGCGATCGCGCGACACATCGGCGTCAAGCTCGACAACGACGACTGGGAAAGGATCGGCTATGACGTTCCGCTCCTGGTCAACATGCAGCCGGCCGGCGAGTACCTGGGCGAGGACTACTACCGCGCCGGCGGCCTGCCGGCGGTGGTGGCCGAATTGATCGCGCAGGGGCGCATCAAGCCCGCGATCACCGCCAACGGCAAGACGCTCATCGACAACTGCACCGGAAAGTTCACCAGCGACCGCAAGGTCATCCTGCCCTACAAGAAGCCGATGCAGAAGAAGGCCGGCTTCCTCAACATCAAGGGCAACCTGTTCGATTCGGCCATCATGAAGACCTCGGTCATCACGCCGGAGTTCCGCAAGCGCTATCTCGAGAACCCGGCCGACCCGATGGCCTTCGAGGGCAGGGCCATCGTCTTCGACGGCCCGGAGGACTACCACCACCGCATCGACGATCCGAAGATGAAGATCGACGCCGACACCATGCTGTTCATCCGCGGCGTGGGTCCGGTGGGCTATCCCGGTGCCGCCGAGGTGGTGAACATGCGTCCGCCGGCCTACCTGATCAAGAAGGGCATCACCTCGCTGCCCTGCATCGGCGACGGTCGCCAGTCGGGAACCTCGGGTTCGCCTTCCATCCTCAACGCCTCGCCCGAGGCCGCCACCGGCGGCGGCCTGGCCCTGCTGCGCAGCGGCGACCGCGTGCGCATCGACCTGAAGAAGCGCACCGCCAATATCCTCATCTCCGACGAGGAACTGGCGAAACGCCGCGCCGAGCTCGAGAAGAACGGCGGCTACAAGTCGCCCGCCAGCCAGACGCCCTGGCAGGAGATCCAGCGCGGCATCGTCGACGAATTGTCCAACGGCATGGTGTTGAAGCCGGCGGTCAAGTACCAGAAGATTCACGCCACCTTCGGCGTGCCGCGCGACAACCACTGATCCTGATGAGGCGGACGGGGCGGGAGCGCCTGTCCCCGTAACCCCCACCGTTTTCTTGAAAGCAGCGCAAAAAACAGCTTTTCCGCCCTTTATTTGTCTAGGTCAAAACCGATAATGCTTGGACGGGAGCCACCACAGCTCCAATGTTTGTCCGTTGATATTATCGGGGGAAAGGTATGTTTGTGCCGCTTTTGAAGCTTTTAGGCTTGACCAAGACAGATCGGATTATCGTAAATGGCGCGGCGCTAGCCGGCGAGGCGGTCGCGGAATTGGTTGCGCGTAACCAGGCGATAGACCGGTCCCAAGCCGTCATCGAGTTCTCGTTGCAAGGCGAAATACTGTATGCCAACCAGAATTTCCTGAACACCCTCGGTTATACGCTTGACGAAATCGTCGGCAGGAAGCACGGCATCTTTGTGGATGCGGCGTACCGGCAGAGCGCCGAATACCAGGCTTTCTGGGACAAGCTGGCGCAAGGCGAATTCCACGAGGGGACATACCGGCGACTGGCCAAGGATGGCAGTGAAATATGGATACAGGCCACCTACAACCCGGTTCTCGATGTCCAGGGCAAGCCCGTCAAGGTGGTCAAGTTCGCCACTGATGTCACTGAAGCACAGGTGCGCAATGCCGAGAGCCTGGCCATGGCCAACGCAATCAACAAATCACAGGCGGTGATCAGCTTCGACCTCGATGGAACCATTCTCGATGCCAACCAGAACTTCCTTGGCGTGATGGGATATGGATTGAAGGACATCGTCGGCAAGCATCATTCAATGTTCGCTGAACCGACATATGCCGCCAGCGCGGAGTACCGGGAGTTCTGGGCGAAGCTGGGTGTCGGGCAGTTCGATTCCGGCAAGTACAAGCGCATCGCCAGAGGCGGCAGAACCGTATGGATCCAGGCCTCCTACAACCCAGTCTTCGATGCGTCGGGCAAGCCGACCAAGATCGTGAAGTTCGCCCAGGACATTACCGAGCAGGTGGAAGCCGCCGCGCTGGACAAGGCGGTGCTTGAAGTGCGCTCGCTCGTCACGGCGGCGGTGGGGGGCGACCTGACCTCGCGCATCTCGCTGGCGGACAAGAAGGGGGATGTCGCGAACCTATGCGACGGCATCAATGAGTTGATCGAGTCGATGGCCGGGGTGGTCGGGCAGATCCGGGTTTCCACTGAATCGATCAACACTGCTTCGCGCGAGATCGCCACGGGCAACCAGGACCTCTCCGCCCGTACCGAATCGCAGGCCTCGAGCCTGCAGGAAACCGCCAGTTCGATGGAAGAATTGACCGCCACGGTCAAGCACAATGCCGAAAATGCGAGGATGGCCAATCAGCTGGTTCTAAATACCGCCGAAGTGGCACGTCGCGGCGGTGAGGCGGTCGGCGAGGTGGTCGAGACCATGAACGCGATCAGCCAGAGTAGCAGGAATATCGCCGACATCATCACGGTAATCGACGGGATTGCCTTCCAGACCAACATCCTGGCGCTCAACGCCGCTGTGGAAGCAGCCCGTGCCGGGGAGCAGGGGCGTGGTTTTGCGGTGGTGGCAACCGAGGTGCGCAATCTGGCGCACCGCTCGGCGACCGCGGCCAAGGAAATCAAGCAACTGATCGCCGATTCGGCGAGCAAGGTCGATTCCGGCACCAAATTGGTCGATTCGGCCGGCAAGACCATGGAAGAGATCGTGCTATCGGTCAAGCGCGTGACCGACATCATGGCCGAGATTGCTTCGGCATCAGCGGAGCAAAGCGCGGGCATCCAGCAGGTCAATCTGGCGGTTACGCAGATGGACACTACGACCCAGCAGAACGCCGCGTTGGTGGAGCAAGCGGCAGCCGCGGCCGAAAGCTTGCGCGAGCAGGCGCAGCTGCTTTCCGGCATGGTGGCGCAATTCAATGTGGGCGGCGGGTCACCTGACGACGCCGGCAGCGCTACCCTAATGCCCGGTGTGCAGTCCGCGATTGCGCAGCAACGGATTGCTCCTGCCAAGGCGCTCTCGCCTCAGGCGGCCAAAACGGCGCAGGCGCGCCTGCCGGCCGCCAAATACGTAACCGATGCGTTGGAGGCGTCCTAGTCATCCCGCCAGCGGCCCGAAGGCCGGCGGCGCAATGCGCCGCTGCGAGGCGGCCTCGTAGGCCGAGGCGATGCGCAAGATTATGTCCTCGCGCCCCGGGTCGGCGCGGAACACCAGCGAGAACGGCAGCCCGGGCGCCGGCAGTTCGGTGGGCCGGTGCGAGGGCGTGTCCAGGTAGCGCTTGCGGTCCGCGGAGAGCGTAAATACAGGGTCGTAGACGGTGGTCACATAACCGGCCGGCACCAGCACCTCGGTGAGGCCGGCGTTGGGGCCGTAGAGCGACTCCGGCGTCAGGTTGTGCGGCAGGCCGTACTGGCCGGCGCCGCCGATGATGCCGGGCGGAAACGGCGTGTGCAGGCGCACCAGCGCGTCGAGCCGGTTCTCGGCGATGACCATCATGTCGACCCGCCGCAGGAGCTCGCGCAGCATGATGCGCTCGTTCACGCCCTGGCGGCCGCCCTGCGGGTTGCGCGGGTCGGCGATGTCTTCCCAGTTCAGGAACGCGGCGCGCTGGTCGTCTCCCCAGAACCTGGAGCGCGCGTTGAGCTCGCGCCAGGTGGCGAGTGTTTCGGTCATGCCGCGCAAGCGCCAGTCGGCGACCCGCCGAGCAAGGTATTGCGAGATGTGGAAGCGGAAGGTATTGGCCAGTTCCTGTTGCTGGATGGTGCCGATGTCTAGGTTGGAAGGCGCCGGGATCGAACCCTCGGCCATGCCCACCAGGTAGTCCATCGGGTGCAGGGTGCCGGTGCCGAAAAAGCGGCCCGGCGCGAACTCGGTCGGCTCGACTGCCTCGGCGAACTCGCTGAACACCGGCAGGCCGTCGGCGCCGAGCCGGAACAGCAGGTCCGGCATGAAAACCGGCACCAGGCGCGCCAGCGCGCGGTTGAAGTCGGTCTGCATCAGCTCGACCTCGGGGTCGCGCTGCCACAGGCGATGCGCGGACTCCACCAGGGTGGCACCCAGGGTGCCGCCCAGCACGATCTTGATCTCGCGTGCTGCCGCCGTGATGATCGGCACCTCGGTGAGCGACCCCGGCGGATGCACCATCGATTCGCGGATGATGCCCAGGCGCATGCCCCGCAGGGCGCCGGCCCCCGCGCGGGCGGCGGGAATGATGTGGCTGGCGTAGGGGGTGGCCAGCACCGAGGCGCGCGGCACGGTGGTGAACGGATCGCGCGGATCGTAATAGCCGTCCACCGGGTCCTTGAGCGCGTCGAGGATCTTCGCGCAGTCGCCGAGCTTGCGCGCATGGATGCCGGTGCGGTCGCAGTAGATGTCCGCGCCGATGGCGCCGCCGTCGAAGCCGAGCATCGCCTTGTGCGGCAGGATGAGCGCGACCGCGTTGTGGTTGGAGGGGCCGCGGCAGGAGGCGCGGGTTTCCTCACCGAGGCTTGCCATCACCATGTTGACCGAGACCGACAGCGCCGAGCCGGAACTCGATCCCAGCGAGGCCGATCGGGTGGTGTCGTAGGGGTTGGCCGGATTGCCGCCCCAGGTGCTGCGCTGGTAGCCCAGGACCGACGGCAGCACTTTCTCGGGCAGGTGGCGGCCACCGGGGTCCCCGGCGCGGCCGTTGTATTCGGTGCACACCGCCTTGGCGAGGATGATGGCGCCGCGCGCGCGCAGTTGCGCCACCAGGCCATGGTCGCGCGCGGGAAAGTCGATGTCGTAGGCGGCGTCGCCGCCGCCGGTGGAGCGCATGTCCATGACGTCGAACGAGTCCTTGAACGAAAACGTCACCCCGTACATCGGCATGGCCGCAAGGTCCGGGTCGCGCCCATACTGTGCGTCGAGTTCGGCGGCGCGCTCCAGTGCGTCCGGCAGGTGGCGGAAGGCCTCGCAGGCGGGCGGTGCGCCCGGCGGCAAGGGGCCCAGGGACGGGTGGCGGTCGAACTCGCCCTTGCAGGTGACCGAGCGTTCGCCGCGGATGTTGAGCGTGGAGAGCGCATTGACCCGGCCGGCACCGGGCCTGCCGACGATCATGCCGAACTGCTGGAACACCGTCGGGTCCGAGGCGGTGGCTTGCATGCGGCCGAATTCCAGCGGCGGCCCCTGGTACAGGTCCAGGTCTGGAAGCAGGGTGGATGCCGCGACGGTGTCGGTCGGGAATTCGAGCGCGCCCTGCGCACGTACTGCACCCGGGGCCGGCGCGACCGGCAGGCCGTCCCCGGTCACGAGCATGCTCGCCACGCCGTTGAAGGCGCGGCAGCGGGCGATGGACTGCTGCACGATATCCACGCAGGTGGTGCGCCCGGCGCGGATGGCGGCGTGCAGTTCGTCTATGGTGGCCTCTTCGATGCGAAACGGCGCGGCATGGCGGTCGGTGGTGTCTGTCACGGGTTTTCCTCTGGGTCAGGTGGACGCGGGCGCACGGCGCCACACGATGCGCTGGGTGCGCGGGCTTGCGGCGGCGAAATCCGGCCCCGCGAGGGCCAGGGTGTCGCCCTCCAGATGAATATGGCGGGTGGTGGTGATGCCTATCAGCGCCGGATTGGTGGCGATCTCGATGGAGTGATGCACCGCGCCCTCGCGCAAGGCATAGCGGCCGGCGTAGGCGAAGCTCTCCGCGTGGGCGCCCGCGGCTTCCGAGGGCGTCGCCGAAGCGGCCGCGGTCCGCAGCTTGCGCATGATGGTCGCGCTCACATGGCCATCCGGCGAATACATGATGATGCCCTGCGCGTCCTCGCCCAGCGGGAATTCCGGCGGTCGGCCGTCGGCGTAGACCAGCGACCAGCTCACCAGGCGCCACGCGCCCAGGAGGTGCTGCACTTCGATAGCCATGGTGTGCTCCCGGGCAAGTCTGCGCCTAGATGATGCGCTTGCGGATCTCGGTGACCACGAATTCTGCCACGATCACCACCGCGAAAATGGTGGCGAGGATCAGCGCCACGCCGGCCCGATGGGCGATATTGAGCGCGGCGATGATGCTGCCAGTGGCCACCAGGTTGACCACCTGGTGGCGGCCTTCGTTCAGGGCCTGGGTGGACCCGCGCACATCCGAGGTGATCACCTCCCAGTCTTCCGGCACATCGGCGAACACTGCCGGGTCGGCGAGGATGCCGCTCACCGGCCGGCGATGCACCGGCAGGTCGGTGAAATAGCGCAGCGTATCCTTCGCCATGGTGCGAAGGGCGGGCGCGTTCAGGGGCGTTACGGCGCCGGCCGCGTGGCGAGCGCGTTCATGTCGTCGACCCAGCGCTGCGCGCGGCGGTTCAGGATCTCGCGCTGCGCCGGGGTGGCCATGTTGACCACGTTCGCCGCGAGCTTGAGGTTCTCGGCCGTCACCTGCGCGGCAAAGGCCTGGTAGGCCGGCGAGCGGCCGGTCTCCCAGGCTGTCAGCAGCCGCTGCAGGCGTTGCCGGGTTTCGGCGCGATCGGCCTTCCGGCTGACGGCCGCCTCCATGATCGCGACGAACTCCCCCTGGCGCCGCTTGCGGTCCTCGAGTGCGAGCGGGTAGTTGACCGGCAGCGCCGCCACCCAGCCGCGGATGCGCTCGAGCTGGGCGTCGTCCAGGCTGCCGTACCAGCGCTCGGCCTCCTCCTTGATGCGCTCGAAGCGGCGCTCGCGCGTCTTGTGCGGCGGGGCTTCGAGCGTTTCCTTGACGTACTCGGCGTTCCTTTTCGCGATCTTCTTCTTCAGCGCGGCGATGTTGGCGGGCGTCAATTGCGGCGCCATGTCGGCGATTTCCCCGGCCACATGTTCCGCCATCACGCTCCAGCGCTTGCGCGCTTCCGCTACCGCGCGTGCCACGTCGTCCGGCGTCACGTTGCCGACCGCCTTGCCGCGCACCTCGCCCAGGAAGCGCGCGTAGTCGGTCATCTGGGTGGTGCGGTTCCATTCGCGCACGGCAAGGATGCGCTCCTTGAGCAGGGCGCTCTGGTCGGAATCCAGGTCGAGATAGCCGTCGGCCATGAAGGCGAGCACCGTCGGGCCGGCGGTGTAGGCCACGTTGATGGTGCTGCAGCCGCTGCCCAGCAGAACCAGGAGCGGGAGCAACAGGCATGACGTCGCGTAACGCCTGATTGCGGCGGGGAAACGCCGCATATCGGCCGCATGGCGCAAAAACCCGAATGCTAGAATCGATTCCAATTTGATGCTCTTTCCTTCGCGTTCTTGCCGGTACAGGCGCCGCCCCGGGGTGAACCGGCCTGGCAACCCGCGACCAGCATAGCCTACCGCCATCCGGGGCGCGGCGCGCAGGCGTGGCCCGCCCCGAAAAACCTTTCCCGTCTGGCTATTTCCGCACATGGCACTCGATATCGTCATCTTAGCCGCAGGCCAGGGCAAGCGCATGAATTCCGCGCTGCCCAAGGTGCTGCACCCGTTGGCGGGCAAGGCGCTGGTGCGCCATGTGGTGGATGCGGCGCGCAGCCTCAACCCGCGCCGCATCGTGGTGATCTACGGCCACGGCGGCGAGGCGGTGCGCGAGGCGCTGGCGGCGCCCGACATCGGTTTCGCCCGGCAGGAACCCCAACTCGGTACCGGGCATGCGGTCATGCAGGCGCTGCCGCTGCTCGCGCAACCCGGCCCCGACGACCTCACCCTGGTGCTCTACGGCGACGTGCCGCTCACCCGGCCGGCGTCGCTCGCGGCGCTGGTGGGGGCCGCCGCCGGCGGCAAGCTCGCCATCCTCACGGTCGACCTGGGCGACGCCACCGGTTACGGACGCATCGTGCGCGGCGCCGGCGGCGCCGTCCTGCGCATCGTCGAGCACAAGGACGCCAGCGAGGCCGAGCGCGCCATCGGCGAGGTCAACACCGGCATCATGGCGGTGCCGACGCGGCGTCTGGGCGGCTGGCTGGACCGGCTGTCCAACAGCAATGCCCAGGGCGAGTACTACCTGACCGATATCGTCGCCATGGCCGTGGGCGAGGGCGTCGCTGTCGCCACCGCCCAGCCTTCGGCCGAGTGGGAGACCCTGGGCGTCAACAGCAAGGCGCAGTTGGCCATGCTCGAGCGCATCCACCAGCGCAACATCGCGCAGGCGCTGCTCGAGCAGGGAGTCACCCTCATGGACCCGGCGCGCATCGACGTGCGCGGCCTGCTGTCGGCCGGGCGCGATGTGAGCATCGACGTCGGCTGCGTCTTCGAGGGTGACGTGGTGCTGGGCAACGACATCAGCATCGGCCCCCACTGCTTCCTGCGCAATGTGCGCGTACGCGCCGGCACGCGCATCGAGGCCTTCAGCCACCTGGAGGATGCCGAGGTCGGCGCGCACTGCCGCATCGGCCCCTACGCGCGCCTGCGCCCCGGCGCGCGGTTGGACGAGCACGTGCACATCGGCAATTTCGTCGAGGTCAAGAAATCGACCATCGGCGCCGGTTCCAAGGCCAACCATCTGGCCTATGTGGGCGACGCCGAGGTGGGCCGCAAGGTCAACATCGGCGCCGGCACCATCACCTGCAACTACGACGGCGTCAACAAGTCGAAGACCGTGATCGGCGATGGCGCCTTCATCGGCTCGGACGCCACGCTGGTGGCGCCGGTCAGCATCGGCGCCGGGGCCTACATCGGCGCCGGCTCGACCATCACCAAGGAGGCCCCGGCCGGCAAGCTCACCCTGACGCGTGCGAAGCAGGCCACGATTGAAAGCTGGAGGCCGAAGGCCAAAAGGACGGACTGAACCCGCCGCGGCCGTACCCTGTCATCCCGATATCCAAACCGAGAGGCCCGCATGACCCCCGAAGAAAAACTCGCCCAGCTGGGCATCACCCTGCCGCCCCCCGCGCCGCCCGGCGGCAACTACGAACCCTTCGTGATTTCCGGCAAGCATCTCTACCTGGCCGGCAAGGGCTGGCCGGTGCGCCCGGCGGGCGCAGGCCCGGTGCCCAAGGTGGGGCGCGAAGTCAGCGCCGAAGAGGCCTACGGCGATGCGCGCACGGTCGGCATCGGCCTGATCGGCGTGATGAAGACGGCGCTCGGTGACCTGTCGCGCGTCAGGCGCGTGGTCAAGGTGCTCGGCATGGTCAACGCCGCCCCGGATTTCACAGAGCATCCGAGCGTGATCAACGGTTGCTCCGACCTGTTCGTCGAGGTGTTCGGCGAGCGCGGCCGCCATGCCCGCTCCGCGGTGGGCATGGGCTCGCTGCCGCGCGGATTCGCGGTGGAGATCGAGGCGATCGTCGAGTTCGAATAGGGAACCACTCCATGTGCGGGATTGTCGGTGCGGTAGCCAACCGGGACATCGTCCCGGTGTTGATCGAGGGCCTGAAGCGTCTTGAATACCGCGGGTACGACTCCTGCGGCGTGGCCATCCACGGCAGCGCGGCGCCGGCCGCCGGCGGCGGCCTGCGTCGCGCGCGCAGCGTCGCGCGGGTGGCGGACCTCGAGCTGCAGGCGACCGACGGCTCGCTCGGCAGCGGCACCGGTATCGCCCATACGCGCTGGGCCACGCACGGCGCGCCCGTGACGGTCAATGCCCATCCGCACTTCTCGAAGGATGCGATCGCGCTGGTGCACAACGGCATCATCGAGAACCACGACGAGCTGCGCGACGAGCTCAGGGCGCGCGGCTACGTGTTCGAAAGCCAGACCGACACCGAGGTCATCGCGCACCTGGTGCATTCCATGTACCGGGGCAACCTGTTCTCCGCCGTGCATGCCGCCGCCAAGCGCCTCGCCGGCGCCTACGCGATCGCCGTGTTCTGCAAGGACGAGCCCGGCGTGGTGGTCGGCGCGCGCGCCGGCAGTCCGCTGGTGGTGGGCCTGGGCCACGGCGCTTCGGCCGGCGAGAACTTCCTCGCCTCCGACGCGCTGGCGCTGGCCGGCACCACCGATCGCATCGTCTATCTCGAGGAAGGTGATGTGGTCGAAATCCGCGTCGGCGGCACCACCGTCATCGACCGTGACGGCAACAACGTGCAGCGCGAGGCGCGCGTGGTGCATGCCGCCACCGGCATGGCGGAGCTGGGCCCCTACCGCCACTTCATGCAGAAGGAGATCTTCGAGCAGCCGCGCGCCGTGTCGGACACGCTCGAAGGCGTGGAAGGCATTTCGCCGACGCTGTTCGGCGACGCCGCCGAGGCGGTGTTCAGGCAGGTCAACGAGGTGCGCATCCTCGCCTGCGGCACCAGCTACTACAGCGGCGCGACAGCCAAGTACTGGCTGGAATCCATCGCGCAGATCCCCACCCAGGTGGAGGTGGCGAGCGAATTCCGCTATCGCGACAGCGTGCCCAACCCGGACGCGCTGGTGGTGGTGATCTCGCAGTCGGGCGAGACCGCCGACACCATGGCCGCGCTCAAGCACGCGCAGTCGCTGGGCCACCGGCACAGCCTTGCCATCTGCAACGTGGCCACCTCGGCGATGGTGCGGCAGACCGGCCTCAAGTACCTGACCCGCGCCGGGGTCGAGATCGGCGTGGCCTCCACCAAGGCCTTCACCACCCAGTTGACCGCGCTGTTCCTGCTGACGCTCACGCTGGCCAAGCTGCGCGGCAGGCTTTCACCCGAGCAGGAGGCGCGGCACTTGAAGGACCTGCGCCACCTGCCGAACGCGCTGACCAGCGTGCTGGCGCTGGAGCCGCAGATCATCGACTGGGCCGAGAAATTCACCCGCAAGGAGCATGCGCTGTTCCTTGGCCGCGGCCTGCACTACCCGATCGCCCTCGAAGGCGCGTTGAAGCTCAAGGAGATCAGCTACATCCACGCCGAGGCCTACCCGGCCGGCGAGCTCAAGCACGGCCCGCTGGCGCTGGTCACCGACGAGATGCCGGTGGTCACCATCGCGCCCAACGACGCCCTGCTGGAAAAGCTCAAGTCCAACATGCAGGAGGTGCGCGCCCGCGGCGGCCAGCTCTACGTGTTCGCCGACGCCGACAGCCACATCGGCTCCAGCGAGGGCGTGCACGTCATCCGCATGCCGGAACACTACGGCGCCTTGTCACCCATCCTGCATGTGGTGCCGTTGCAGATGCTGGCGTATCACACGGCGCTGTCGCGCGGGACGGATGTGGACAAGCCTAGGAATCTGGCCAAGAGCGTGACGGTTGAGTAGCCGCAGGGCCTGTTGGTGCGACTGCTGTGCGTTGATAACAATGTCGTTTTCTAGAAAACTTATACCTGAAGGTCTACGACAGCGTCCGTGCTGCCCGGACCGACATCGCTGACTACCTTGTCTGGTACAACGCCTATCGTCCGCATTCCAGCCCGCCCGGAGTCCACTTATAAGTCGGGAAAAGTTGTTCAAACAAACGGGACCACTTCTGTGTCCGACGGCGCATTTTTTGATGGCTTTACAGCTTTTCAAAACTAGGCTCTTCCAGGAGGGGATTTTTCCAGTTTTTGTCCAACCATCATGTCGGACTGCCCCAATTCACGGCGTGCGCGATCATCATCACGGCGAACATGAAGATGACGGTAACGCGACTGCCGCGATCCTTGATGGCGTAGACAACCGGGTCATCGTCCATTTCGCCACGCGAAGTTTTGACCCAAAGCCTGCCGAGCCAGTAAATCAAGCCAACGGCGACCAGCCAGAGCAGCTGCGGCGAGGCATAACGGGCTTGCGTCTCAGGGGCGCTGATGAACAGGCCGAACACCACGACCGCAGACAGCGCGGCCCCAACACCCATCGGCCACAACACCACCAAATCGCTGACCCGGTAATCCCTGCCCTGCGCGACCGCCTTGCCTGCCTCCTTCAGTGAAACCATCTCGGCACAACGCTTGACCAGCGCCAAACTCAGGAAGATGAATACCGAGAACGCCAATAGCCAGGAACTGGCCGGAATCGCAACGGCCACCGCCCCGGCCAGAATACGCAGGGTGTAGAGCAGCGACAGCATCAGCACATCGATCAGCATGTGGGTCTTGAGTACCCAACTGTAAGCAGTGGTCAAAACGACGTATAAAAGCAGCATCAGGACAAAAGCCGGTGATACAAACGCGCTCAAGATAAAAGCGAGGCCCAATGCGCTGGCGGACATGGCCAAACCGTGATGAATCGGCAATAGCGCGCTGGCAAACGGGCGATTGCGCTTGCGGGGATGCTGGCGGTCATTGTCCAGGTCCCACAAGTCGTTGAGGATGTAGGTTCCCGATGCCGCGAAGGAGAACGCCAGGAAGGCGATACACATCGTGGTGAACTTGCCGGCATCCTGAAACGAAAAGGCGGTCATCAGGGGCACAAAAAGCAGCAGGTTCTTCAGCCACTGATGGACACGCAACGCGCGCAGCCAGACTTTGAGACTGGCGCGTTCTTTGGGGAATTCCTGTTCCACCGGAGTTCCGCGCTTGACCGCCGCAGCGGTGCTCGCATCCACGCCAACCAAAATCGCAGAAGAGGCCGCTTTCCAGATCGGGAGATCGGCTGTGCTGTCGCCCGCATAGGCGAACTTCTCGCCAACTTCGGCGCGAATCGACTGGAGTTTCGCCATACCCTTCAGGTTTTTGCCAGCCCCTGTCGCCAGAACCTGGTCGAACAGGTCAAGATGCTCCGCAACTTCCCTGGCAATGGAAGCATGCGCGGCTGTAGCCAAGATGATCGGACGGCCCAGAGCCTTCTCTGCTCGAAGGTAGTCGAGTACATTCTGTCGGTAAGGAAGCTGAGCCGGGTCGATGTCGACTTGGGCAGCAATTTCCTCCTTGAAGTCCGCTATACCGTTGAGTAGGGCTAGCGGCAGCCTCACCAAGCTCAACGGCGACTGCTTGGCCATCTGAATCAGCGATTCGTGCAGGGTATCGGTCGGCGTGAGCGTGCCATCCAGATCGACAACCAAGGGCAGCGTCGGCGTCTGGCTGATGTCACTCAAAAAAATGCCACTTTCCACGAGACAAAAGCCGATATTTCAGATGGTTAGATGTTGCTTTTTCAGATTATGCTGAATGTATCGCCTGCCATCGCCAAGATGCATCTCTGAGGGAACTGAGCAGCAGTTTTCTGACCAGCCACGTCAATAGTTGTTTTCTCTCGCGATACGGAAAAATCATCGCTATCATGTATCGTCTTGGCAATCAATATAGATGCCAACTATGGATAGGTGTTCCATGGCTGTCAAAACTCCGGGCGAGTATGTCCCACCCAAACCGCCAAAGCCATACGTTGGGCTTTCGGATGATCGCGACGTAATCGCTGCACTGGATGCCATTTTCGATCGTGTGATTGCCGCTCGCGACACTGTGAGATTTCTTTCGGTCGGCCCGGACGTCCCCGAAGCCCAGTCCTCTGCTTACTCTGGCCAAATACGTGTTTCAATCGATCGTCCGTATCACGGGCACTGGCACTTCAGGATAGGACATCCAAGACATGTTAAACGGCTGAAGCCGTTGCCTAAGATGTCGTCGTCACCAGAATCAAGTTGCCGACTTTCCCGAAATCGGGGACTGAATTCGAGCCTTCCTCACGACGGCTATTTGCTTGGCGTGCGCATTTGCTCCGGAACCGGCGGTTGTGAAACGATGTAATCAATCATTTGTCTATACAAGGACACATTGTTAAGTGCCGCGATCGACAGTGTCGCCGTCGCCACTACCCTTGTGATAATGGGGGAGTACTTGCGAAGTGCGCCGGCGTAAGCGACGATTAGCAGGATGAACAGCGGAAAGCTCGTGTGTGCGCCGTAAAGGTAGACGCTGCCCCTGAATTGCCAGTACCAGTGCAGCAGAATGTTGAGCGACGTCCAGATCAGGACAACGCCCAATATTCTTCGCAGGCCTTCATCGCGAAGTGACACGTATGCGCCGACGATCATAGCGACGATCCAGGCTGCGATTGAAATTCCCCCACCCAAGCCATAGCGGAATTCGCGAAAATCCAGCATCGAATGGCCGTCCTTTGGCAGGTCGACCATTGTGAATTCAGGAGCGACGAATCCGAACGGAACCAGCGCCGCGATTACTGCGAGGAGACTCGCTGGCTCGGCGCGATTGATGTTGATGATCCACCATACACGCTTGGGTGCCGATGGCGCATCCGCGAGAACAGACGGTTCGAACAGCGCTGCAAGCGGAACGACTACCAACGCAAGGCCGATCGCCGCAAAAATCCCGGTCTTGAATTCGATGGTGATCCATGTCCACAGCGATACTCGCCGCCATGCAAGGACGGCAGAGGCCACTATGTTGAGAACTGCGTTGGTAACCGTCACGCCAGCGTTGATAACAAACCCCACCACCGACCATCCCGTTACGGAAGGCGGCAAACCGCGCCGATTCACCACCATCACCATGTGCAACCCGATGCCCGCGAGGGCGAAACCGTACACCTCAGGATTGATGCCAAGCATGAGAGGTTGCGCGGAGAAAGCGTAAGCGGCCGCCATGAGAAATCTGTCGAACCGGTTTTCACATAGCTGTGCCGCGAGAATATAGGCAATCACGGTCACGCACCCGGCACACAGCGCGGTCAACGCCATCACCGCGAGGTAGGAATCGCCAATGACCATGTTGAGGCCGAGGCCGAGCGGGCGAATGGCCAGGCTCAAGGCATGGCGCGCGACGAACGACACGGGATGTACGTCGGAAACGTCGACATCGGGTACGGTCCATGCCTTCACAAAGCGGGAAGAGTCGAAGTCAAACGCCCAGTTGAACGATTGCAGCAGCACGCTCCGGGCGAGGGGATAGCCGTTGAAGTAATGAAACCCGGCGATCAGCATGCCCAGCAGCGTGGCGAAGATGTAGTCGCGTCCGGCTATGGTTTTGTCAGGTATCGCAGAAGCTGGGCTCATGGGTTTTCCGGAATTGAATTGTCGTGTCGATCCAGTGCGTTCCAAAAGTCTTCCCGATGCTTGATGGTGGCGTCTGGGTGGGAGTCGCAGGTGTTGCCCAGCAGTACTGTGCGTTTCAATCGTAAGCGATCCACCAACCCCGTCCCTTGCGCCGCGTTCGCGAACATGATGGATGCGAAGGCTGCCGGCTCAGCGACTCACGCCACCGGCGGCCCGAGACGCCAAGACGGCAACGCCTCGTAATCGTTAGCCGTGTTCGCCAGTAGCAGCGCCGAGAACATGGCCGCCAGATAGCGATACGGATCGCCCCGTTGACCTTGCGGGCCTGCAGCAGCGAGTATAGGTTGGCGCTCGCGTTGGCACCGCCAGCGGCGTCGGAGAATAACCAGTTAGACCGCCTCGACGATATTGCGCCAACAGTGCGCCCAGCAGCGGAGATGGACATGTTGGTGCTTCTCCGCAATCTGGTCGTAGACCTGATAGCCGTCCGTCATCAGCACGTCACCCTTGCGTATGCCCGCGTACAGCAGCGTCGCCGCCTGTGCGCTGCGTGAGGGCGCATACGGATTTCATTGGAACATTCACCGGCGGGACCTCGGGCTCGGCCGGGCACCGGCGCGCGAAGCGGCGGCGCCCGCCCGGGAGGCCGGCGCGTTCCTTCAGCGCAGGATGCCCGACGGTGCCGGGATCAGTATCGGCGGCGGTGGCGTGGCCTGCACGTTTTCCGCCGCCGTGGCCGCCTCCGGCCCGGGCGGCACGAACACTTCCTGCATGCACTTCGCGAGCCGCAGCGGCCCCACGCTCTGGTAGGTCCCGCCAAAGCCGCCCGTCATGACGAGGTAAGCCTTGCGATCGCTGTGACGCACCACCAGCGTGTATTTGAATCCGTCGCTGAAGAGGAGATTCAAGGGAAATTCCACCCGGTAGGTGATGTAGTTGTCGAAGTTTCCGCTGCCCCAGCTGGCCTTGCCCACCATCCGGCGGAAGCAATCGTCCATGAAAAATCGCTGCAGGAGGAATATCGTCTCCCGGCGGACCTGCGCATCGGTCGCGCGTGGTGGCGGGATGTCCGAATCCGGTATCAGGGCGATCGCCGCCAGTCCGGCGGCCAGCAGAAACACGAGCGCCAGGGTGATCGCAAGCAGTATTTTTCTTACGGTGTTCCCTCGGTGGATCACGGTGCCCATGAAGTGCCGCTCGATGCCGGGCCCGCGCGGCAGGTCGCAAGGCTAGTCCTTTTGCGCCGTCAGCGCCGGCTTCTTGTCCAGACACTCGGCCAGCCCGTCGAGTTCGCGGTCGGCCGCGTCATGCTGCGCGTGCAGGTCGCCGGCCGCCGCCAGCAGCACCTCCACGCGGGGAATCCACACGCCGGTGAGTTCGTCGCGGATCGCGGCCTTGATCTCCTCGGCCGAGCCGACCCAGGCGCGCGCGGGGAATTCGGCGCGCGCCTGTTCGTTGAGCATCGCGGCTACCTGTTCCATGTGCGCATTGTTGATGCGCACATGGCCCATCTCATGGTCGAGCACCACCTGGTAGGGGCAACTGCCGAGCGGGATTTCGCGGGCGATATGGACCGTCTGCGGCGCGATGCCCAGGTGGATGGTGGCGCTGATGCGGGCGCAATTCATGCCCGTGGCGTTCTCGGTCACCGCGCGGGCGCTCCATTCGACCTGCACCTGCGGGGTGAACTCGGTGGCGCCGAACACCGCGTCCTGGGGCGAGACGGCCATCAACCCGCGCAATTCCCCCAGCCCCAGTTGCTGCCCGATCACCACCTCCGAGGTCTGCACCTCGAACACCAGGGAGGACGGCGCAAGACGTTCCTGGCAGGCCTGTCGCAGCGCCCGGGACCCCTGCACCGGCGCGTGCCCTGCGGCCGCCGGCCCGTCCGGTTGCGCCCAGGCCGGCGCCGGCAAGCCGAGCACAAGGGGGAGCAGAAAGGGCAGCAACGGGGCAATCAGCGGGCGCGGCACGGCGGTCCTGGCAAGGGGGCGCGCCGGATGCGGCGCGTCCGGTGCTCTACGGACGGACGGGCGAAAACTGAAGCGCCGCGGCCGTCCCGGCGGTCCGCGCGCCAGGGGGCAGGCCGGTTGGTACACTTGGCCGATGATCACCCTGCGCCCCCCGGCCGCCACGCCGCGGCCCGATGCCAAGCCGGGCTGCCAGCATGGCGGAGACGTTCATGAGTGAGGCCGACCTCAGGGCGCGCGTCATGCGCCTGGCCCGCGCCGACCCCTACTCCAGCCTCTTGGGGGCCACCTGCACCGAATGCGGACCGGGGCTGGCCGTGCTGCAGATGCAGGTCACCGGCCAGCACCTCAATTTCAATGGCACCTGCCACGGCGGCGCGATCTTCACGCTGGCCGACACGGCCTTCGGCCTGGCCGCCAATTCGCACGGCGCGGTGGCGGCCGCCATCGACGCGCACATCACCTACCAGGTGGCGGTGAAGATCGGCGACGTGTTGACGGCGCGGGCGGTCGAGGTGTCGCGCTCGCGGCGTCTGGGCGTCTATCGCATCGACGTCGCGCGCGGCGACGGCAAGCCGGTATCGAGCTTCACCGGCACCGTCTACATCACCTCCGCCACCCACGACGAACCCGCCGCGCCGGGCGGCGCCTGAAGGGCGCAGCGGCGTCAGGCGCCGCCAGCTTCGCGGGTCGCCCGGGCCCGCGCGGTCAGGCCGGCGCGTCGGCCTTGGCGGCAGGCTTGCCGCGCATCCGCCCCCAACCGCGCGCGATCAGCTGCGCCAGGTCGTCGATGTAGGTGAACACCACCGGGATCACCAGGAGCGACAGGAAGGTCGAGGTGATCAGCCCGCCGATCACCGCGATGGCCATCGGGCTCCTGAAGGACGGGTCGGCCGCGCCGCTGCCGATGGCGATCGGCAGCATGCCCGCGCCCATGGCGATGGTGGTCATGATGATCGGCCGGGCGCGCTTGTGGCAGGCGTCCATCAGGGCGTCGAAGCGGCTTCTGCCGTCGCGCCGCGCGACGATCGCGTACTCGACCAGCAGGATGGAGTTCTTGGTGGCCACGCCCATCATCATGATGAGCCCGATCAGGGACGGCATGGAGAAGCTCTTGCCCGTGACCAGCAGCGCGACGAAGGCGCCGCCCAGCGACAGCGGCAGCGCCGCCAGGATGGTCACCGGTTGCAGCACGTCCTTGAACAGGAGCACCAGCACGATGAAGATGCACAGCACGCCGGTCAGCATGGCCAGGCCGAAGCTGGCGAAGAGCTCTCCCATGATCTCGGCGTCGCCGATCTCGATCTGCGTGACGCCGGCCGGCAGGTTGCGTATCGACGGCAGCTCCTTGACCGCGGCGGTCACCTCGCCCAGCGGCACACCGGAGAGCTCGATCTCGAAATTGATGTTGCGCGCGCGGTCGTAGCGGTCGATCAGCGCCGGGCCGCTGCCCATTTCCAGGGTGGCCACCTGGCCCAGCATCACCGCGCCCACCTCGGGCTTGGTCGACGGCACGGACAGGCGTTCGAGCACGCGCAGATCCTTGCGCGCCGCCTCGTCGAGCTTGACCATCACCGGCACCTGGCGCTGCGGCAGGTTGAGCTTGGGCAGCGCGACGTCGTAGTCGCCGATGGTGGCGATGCGCAGGGCTTCGCCGATGGCCGCGGTGGTCACGCCCAGGTCGGCGGCGCGCGCGAAGTCGGGCCTGACCGAAAGCTCCGGCCGGATCAGCGCCGCCGTGGAGGACACGCTGCCCAGGCCGGGGATGGTGCGCAGGTCGCGCTCGACCTCCAGGGCGGCCGCGCTCAGAACCTGCGGGTCGTCGCCGGTCAGCACCAGCACGTACTTTTCGCCGGAGGCGCCCAGGCCTACCTTGCTGCGTACGCCCGGCAGCGCGGCCATCGCCTCGCGCAGTTGCTGCTCGGTGACCTGCTTCCTGGTGGCGCGCACCTCGCGCGATTCCAGCAGTACGGTAAGGGTGGCCTTGCGCACCTCCGCGGCTCCCAGCGGCGAGAACGGGTCGGCGCCGGCCGCGCCGCCGCCGATGGTGGTGTAGACGCTCTTGACATACTTGACCGGCGCGATCAGCGCGCGCGCCTTCTCGGCGGCCTCGCGCGTCTGCGCCAGCGTGGCGCCGGGCGGCAGTTCCACGTGCACCTGGGTCTGCGAGTTGTCGTCCGGCGGGATGAAGCCGGTGGGCAGGAGCGGAATGAGCATCACCGAGCCGACAAAGAAGGCCAGGGCTGCGCCGATGGTGGCGAAGCGGTACTTCAGGCACCAGGCGGTGGTGGCCATGTAGGCGCGCATCATGCGGCCGTCCTTCTGCGCATGGTCTTCGGCCGCCTTCATGATGTAGGCCGCCATCATGGGCGTGAGCATGCGCGCCACCACCAGCGAGGCGAACACCGCCAGGGCCGCGGTCCAGCCGAACTGCTTGAAGAACTTGCCGGCGATGCCGCTCATGAAGGCGGTCGGCAGGAAGACAGCGATGAGCGTGAAGGTGGTGGCGATCACCGCCAGGCCGATCTCGTCGGCCGCTTCCATCGCCGCCTGGAAGGGGGTCTTGCCCATGCGCAGGTGGCGCACGATGTTTTCCACCTCCACGATGGCGTCGTCCACCAGTATGCCCACCACCAGCGAGAGCGCCAGGAGCGTCACCACGTTGAGCGAAAAGCCCAGATAGTGCATGCCGATGAAGGCCGGCAGCACCGAAAGCGGCAGCGCCACGGCGGAGACGAAGGTCGCGCGCAGGTCGCGCAGAAACAGCCACACCACGATCACCGCGAGGATCGCGCCTTCATAGAGCAGCATCAGCGAGCCGTGGAATTCCTCGTCCACCGGCGAGACGAAGTCGAAGGCTTCGGTCAGTTTCATGTGGGGATGCGCCGCCGCGAGCTCGGCCAGGGCCGCGCGCACGCCGGCGCCGACTTCGACTTCCGAGGCGCCGCGGCTGCGCGTGACCTCGAAGCCCACCACCGGCTTGCCGTTGAGCAGCGCCATCGATCGGGGCTCGGCGATGCTGTCGCTGACCCGGGCCAGCTCGCCCAGGCGCACGCGCCGCCCGCCGGACAGGGAGAGCTCGATGCGCCCGAGTTCCTCGGCGGTGCGCACGGTGCCCAGGGCGCGCACCGCCTGCTCGGCGGTGCCGATGTCGACCCGCCCGCCGCCGGCCTCCTGCTGGATCTGCCGCAGCTGGTGCGACACCTCGCCCGCGGTGATGCCGAACGAAGCCAGCCGCGCCGGATCGAGCGCGATGGCGACCTCGCGCGTGACGCCGCCCACCCGGCTGACCGCGCCGACGCCGCGCACCAGCAGCAGGCGGCGGGCGATGGTGTCCTCGACGAACCAGGACAAGCCTTCCTCGTCGAGCCGGTCGGAGGCCACCGTGTAGGCCAGCACCGGGCTGCCTGCCAGGTCGAGCTTGGTGACGATCGGGTCGCGCAGGTCGCCCGGCAGGTCGGCGCGCACCCGCGCGACGGCGGAGCGCACGTCGTCGAGCGCCTCCTGGACCGGCTTCTCGAGCCGGAATTCGGCGCTGATGGTGACCTCGCCGTCCTGCACCTTGGTGTGGATATGCTTCAAGCCCTGCAGGGTGGCGATCGAGTTCTCGATCTTGCGCGCCACGTCGGTTTCCAGCTGCGCGGGCGAGGCGCCGGGCAGGGCGGCGGTGACGTTGATGGTGGGCAGGTCCAGGTCGGGGAAGTTCTGCACCTTCATGGCCGAGAACGACAGCAGGCCGCCGAAGGTCAGCAGCACGAAGAACATCAGGGCCGGAACCGGGTTCCGGATGCACCAGGCCGAGACGTTCATTGCACCACCTTGACGGTATCGCCGTCGGCCAGGAAGGCCACGCCGGAGGCGACCAGCCGGTCGGCCGCGGCGATGCCCTTGACGACCTCCACCGCGCCGTCGACGCGCTGGCCGAGTTCGACCTTCAGGCGCATGACCTTGGTCTGGCCGTCCTGGATGGGGCCGGCGCGGTACACGTAGGCGAAACCGTCGCGCATGACCACCGCATCCTGCGGCACGGTGAGGCCGTTCGATTCGCCCAGGCCGAACTCGCCGCGCGCGAACATGCCGGGCTTGAAGCCGCGCCTGACCGCCTCGGGCAGGTCGACGTAGACCAGCGCGTTGCGGGTGCCGGCATCGACCGTCGGCGCGACCACGCGCAATCTGCCCTCGATGCTGCCCACGCCGGCGGCGCTGACGCTCACCGCGAGCCCGGGCTTGAGCCTGCCGATTTCGCTGGCGGTGACTTCGCCGCGCCATTCGAGCCGCGACTTGCGGATCAGGCGGAACAGCTCCTGGCCCTGCGGCACCACCGCGCCGACGGTGGCGCTGCGCGCGGAAATGATGCCGTCGTCGCTGGCGATCACGCGGGTGTGGGCCAGGCGCAACTGCTGCGCCGCCTCCTGGGCGCGCGCCAGCTCGAGCCGCGCCTGCGCGGTCTTTTCGGCGGTGGCGTACTGCGCCACCTGCTGGGCGGAAAGCGCGCCGCTGGTGGCGATGGATCGCGCGCGCTCGGCGTTGGCGCGCGCCTCGGCGAGCGTGGCTTCGGCTTCCGCCACCTGGGCGCGCGCCTGGGCGAACTCCGCCTCCACGGTCTCGGAGGCGAAGATGGCCAGCACCTGGCCGCTCTTGACCACGTCGCCGACCTGGGCGCGCACGTCCTTCAGGCGCAGGCCGTTGGCCTCGGCGCCCAGGATGGCCTCCTGCCAGGCGGCGACCGAGCCGTTGGCCGAGAGCCGCAGCGGCACCGCGCGGGTTTGCGGCTGCACCAGCTTGACCGTCAGAGCCGGCTTGATGGCGGCGGCAGGCCGCGCGGCCGATTTGTCGGCGGCCTTGTCGGCCGTCTTGTCCTGCGCGCCGGCGACGCTCGCGGCGCACAGCGCGGCGCTGACTGCGCACAGCGCCGCGCTGACTACGCACAGCGCGGTGCGCCGGGCGATGGTGGGGAGGTGGGTTTTCATTTTGGGCTTGTCCATCAGGGCTTGCTGCGTGCGGTATTGATGTCGAGGCTGCCGTCCCAGCCGCCGCCGGCGGCGCGGTACAGCGCGATCCAGGCGGCGACGCCTTCGTATTCGAGCGCGACCACCGCCGCGTCGGCCGCATAGGCGGCGCGGCGCGCCTCCTCGAGTTCCATCAGGCTTGCCAGTCCGGCGCGCTGGCGGGTGCGCGCGCCTTCCAGGCTTTCGCGATAGCCGGCGGCGGCGGCGGCGGTGTCCGGCACGCGCTCGGCCACATTGGCCAGGCGCAGCATCGCCTCCTCGACCTCGCGCACCGCGTTGCGCACCCTGGCACGGTAATTCGCCGCGGCGGCCGCATACTGGGCGCGGACGGCCTCGGCATTGGCGGCGCGGCGTCCGCCGTCGAGCAGCGGCAGGGTCAAGGACGGGCCGATCGACCAGGTGGTCACGCTGATGGTGGGGCTGCCGTCCAGGCGCGAGCGGGTGGGCGTGACGTTGCCCGCCAGCGCGAGCCGCGGATAGCGGTCCGCTTCGGCCACGCCGATGTCCGCGCTGGCCGCGGCCAGTTCGCGCTCGGCTGCGGCGATGTCGGGGCGTTGCGCCAGCAGCCGCGCCGGCACCGCATCGACGGCGAAGCGCGCCGGCTTCGGCAGCTTCGGCGCAACACCGGCGGGGCGGGCCAGAAGCGCGCGCAGGGCCGTCTCGTCCAGGGCGGTCAGCGACACCAGGCCCTTTACGTCGATCTCGCACTGCGCGGTTTTCTGCAGCAGGCTGGCCGCGCCGTCGGCGGCGCTGGCGCGCGCCAGGGCCGCGTTGGCGGGCGACTGCAGGCCGGCACCGGCGGCCAGCGCGGTCAGGCGCGCGGTTTCGCTGCGCGAGGCGCCATCGGCGCGCGCCAGCTCGACCTGGAACTCGCACAGGCGGTAGCTGGCATAGGCGCCGGCCACCTCCGCGGCCAGGGACACCCGCGCGTCGTGCCACGCGGCGACGTTGGCGTCGAGTTGCGCGCGCGCCGATTCGCGCTGGCGCGCCGCGCCGCCCAGCAGGTCGATTTCCCAGCTGCTCTGCAGCCCCACGCTGGCCTGCGAGCGCAGCACCGCCGGCCCGCCGAAGCTGAAGGCCGAGCGATTGATCCCGCCCGTGCCTTCGAGCGGCGGATTGCTCATTGCGTTGGCGGCCACCGCGTCGGCGCGCGCGCGCTCGATGCGCGCGGCGGCCTGCGCAAGGCTGGCGCTGGCGCGTTGCGCGGCTTCGATCAGCTCGGTGAGCACCCGGTCATCGAATTGCTGCCACCAGGCCGCCAGCGCGGCGCGGCTGCCGCCGTGCGCGGCCTGCGCCTGGTCCGCGGGCGGCGCCGCGAACTGCTGCCCGGGGGCCTGCCAGCGTTCAACCTGCGGCGCGGGCGCCTTGTAATCCGGGCCGAGGGTGGTCAAGAGCCCCTGCGTCATGGCGCAGCCGGCCACGACCGGCAGGCCGGCCGCGCAGGCCAGCCGGCGCCAGGCGCGCATGGGGGGCACACGGAGGATTCGCATCATGGTCTTATTCACCCGTACCCTCTGCCAGGCCGCGCCGCGCGGCCTCGGCCTCGATCATGGCGGCGGCGTAATGCGCCAGCCGCGCGGCCAGGGTGTCGATGGCCTCCGGGCTGCCCAGCACATCCGGCGCGATGGCGTCGACGATCTCCTGGCCCACGTAGTAATGCACCGCCATGCCAACGACCGAGAATGCCAGCCGCTGGACATCCAGGTCGGGCGTCTGCATGCCGAAGCGCCGGGTCAACAGTCGCACCACGGCGGCGTGTTGCGGCTTGATTTCCGCCTCGATCGCCTGTTCCCAGGCACCGGTGGGCTCGATCATTTCGCGGAAGTGCAGTTTCATCACCAGCCGCACCGCCTCGCCGCGCTTGAGCGGCTCGAGGAACTCGGCGAAGAAGCGGTGCAGGGCCTCCAGCAGCGGGCGTGCCGGGTCGATGTCGGCGCAGCCGTGGGTTGCATCCTCCCCAAGCGGTTCGATGAACGCAGCCCGGTACAGCCCCGCTTTGTCGCCGAAGTAGTAGCGGATGGCCGAGATGTTGGCGCCCGCCGCATCCGCGATTTCTCGGGTAGAGGCACCTTCAAACCCTTTTTCGGCAAAGAGCTTCAAGGCAGCGAGCACCAACTTCTGGCGCGCGTGGCCGGTCTCGCTGCGCGGCTTTTCGACAGTGGCATTGATCATCGCTAAATCCGAGTAAATCACTCGATTGAATAATAAATCAATCGATTGAATCAGGTCAACCGTCTTTTGCATCGCAGCGCCGGCGCCATCCTCACCGCTGCCGACGCTACAGCCGATGGCCAGCGCCACAATCATTGCGGCGGCGTGTGTGCACCGATCGCACGCTCGGCCAGCCGGTCGATCTGGGGCCCTGCTGGCTGCACGGCGGCCCGAAAAACCCGCTCAAGGATGTGGCAAGCGCCAACGGCATCGCCACCCGGGTGACCGATTACACCAACATGCGCTTGTTCGCCCGTGATGCATCCCGCGGCGCGCCGGTCAGCCGGGAGGCGGCGATCGCGTTCGCCGACCGGTTTGCCGCGGCCATGGAATCCTCGCCCATGCGCATGAACCTGCGCGAGGTGTCGGTAGGCGAATTGTTCGCAGCGGCCGCGCTCAACCTGCGCCGCCGAACCGACAGCGCCGCCCCGGTCCTGCTCGACCTGCAGCGCTGGTACCTGGGGTCGAACTTCAATGCGCCCCTCGAGGAAGTTTCGGCCGCGGCCTTCCTGGACGAATCCTCGACCGCGCCGGGCAACGGCACCTGGCCGGAGGACGATCGCTTCGTCGTCGACGGCATGGACCGCCTGGCCTGACGCGTGCCGAAGCACGCCGGGCGCCCGGGCAGGGAGGCGGGGGCGGCCGGCGCCGCGCTAAGATGACGGGTCGCAGTCATCCGTCGCTCCGCCGCTGATCATGCTAACCGCCGAAGAAGTCGAGCGCTACCAGCGCGACGGCTATGTGGTGCCCGAAGCCTTTCGCCTGCCCGCGCATGTGCTGGATTCGATCAAGGCGCGCCATGCCGCGCTCCTGGCCGATCATCCGGAGTTCCGCGACTACTGTCCGGCCCTCTTCAACCATGACCGCGGCTTCCTCGACTACGCCGCCGACCCCGCCATCGTCGACATGGTGGCCCAGCTCATCGGGCAGGACGTGGCGCTCTGGAACATGAGTTTTTTCGCCAAGCCGGCGGGTAACGGCAAGCGCACACCCTGGCACCAGGACGGCGAGTACTGGCCGATCCGGCCGCTGGCCACCTGCACGGTGTGGCTGGCGGTGGATGACTCGAGCGTCGAAAACGGCTGCCTCAGGGTGATCCGCGGCTCCCACAAGGACCGCGCGCTGAAGGCGCACAACACGGTCGCCGGCGGCGACGTGACCCTGAACCAGGAACTCGACGCTTCCGCCTACGACCCCGGCCGGGCGGTCGACATCACGCTTAAGGCCGGACAGGTGTCGCTGCACGACGTGTATCTGCTGCACGGCTCGGAGGCCAACACCTCGCCGCGCCCGCGGCGCGGCATGACCATGCGCTTCATGCCCACCACCAGCCTGTTCGACCGCGACATCGCGCGCGAGAAGGCGCGCCGCTTAGGCGGGGTCGACCATTCGAACCGGCAGATCTATCTGATGCGCGGCGTCGACCGCTGCGGCCGCAACACCTTCGCCAACGCATGACGCCGCCGCGCGCCGCCCGCGGCGCCGGGCGCCCCGCATCCATTCCGCACCCTTCCCCACAGGAGTCCCTCCGCATGATTCGTTCATCCCCGCGCCGCGCCGCATGGCGCAAGCTGGCCGCGCTCGCCGCCATCCTGGCGCTCGCGCCGCTCGTCGCGGCAGGCCCGGCGCTCGCGCAGGCCTGGCCGGCCAGGCCGGTCAAGCTCATCGCGCCTTATCCTGCCGGCGGCGGCGTCGATACCGTGGCCCGCCTGGTGGGTGAGCGGCTCGCGCCGCGACTCGGGCAGAGCATCACGGTCGACAACAAGCCTGGCGCCGGCGCCACCATCGGCGCGGACGCGCTCGCCAAGAGCCCGCCCGACGGCTACACCCTCATGGTGGGCAGCATCACCGACTACGCGATCGCGCCGCACATCCACAAGAACCTCGGTTTCGAGATGAAGAAGGACCTCGCCGCGGCGGCGGAAATCGGCTCCGGCACGGTGGTGCTGGTGGTCAACGGCGACTTTCCCGCCAGCACCGTGAAGGAACTCATCGCCCAGGCCAAGGCCAGGCCCGGCGCGTTCAGCTACGCCTCCTCCGGCATCGGCGGCCTGCAGCACTTGAATGCCGAGATGTTCAAGCAGATGGCCGGCGTCGACCTGGTGCATGTGCCCTACAAGGGCACCACGCAGTTCCTGCCCGACCTGCTCTCCGGCCGGGTGCCGATGTCCATCGACAGCCTGCCGGCGCACCTGCCGCATATCCGGGCCGGCAAGCTGCGCGCGCTCGCGGTGGCCAGCCGCGCCCGCTCGGCCGCCCTGCCCGAGGTGCCGACGATGGCGGAAGCGGGGCTGGCCGGCTACGAGACGGCCACCAACTACACGCTGTTCGCCCCGGCCGGTACGCCCAGGGACATCATCGAACGGCTCAATCGCGAAACCAACGCCGTGCTGCAGATGCCCGAGGTGCGCGAGAAGCTGCTTGCCATGGGCATCGTGGTCTCCGGCGGCCCGGTCGAGGCGGTGCAGGCGCGCATCCCGGCCGAGATCGATAAATGGGCCCGGGTGATCAAGACCGCCAACCTCAGGTTCGACTGAGCATGGCCCCACCGGCCCTGCCGCAAGGGCGCTGGCTCGACGTCGACGGCGTGGCCACGCGCTATTTCGAGGCCGGCGCCGGCGAACCGCTGGTGTTGATCTACGGCGGCAATTTCGGCACCGGCGATTCGGCCTCCAGCGCCTATACCTGGAACCTCAACGCCGCGGCGCTGGCCGGACGCTTCCGGGTGATCGTGCCGGACAAGCTGGGCCAGGGCGAAACCGGCAATCCGCCGGGGGACGACTACACCATGGCCGCGGTGGTGCGGCACTTGGCCGCCTTCATGCGCAAGCTGGGCCTGCGGCCGGCGCACCTGGTGGGCCATTCGCGCGGCGGCTATGCGGCGGCGCGCCTGGCGATGCTGCATCATGACCTGGCCAGGACGCTCACCGTGGTCAACAGCGGCACGCTCTCGCCGGGCGTGGGCACCAACGAGGTGGCGCTGGCGCGCCCGCCGCATCCGCGCGGTTCGCGCGAGGGCGTGCGCTGGGTGTACGAGAACTACAGCTTCTCGCCCGCGGCGGTCACCGACGACTGGATCGACACCGTGCTGGCCACCCTGGCGCTGCCGAAATACCAGGAGAGCGTACGCAAGATGGAAGTCGAACACCTTGCCGCGCGCCTGTTCCTGCCCGAACTGGCGCGCGAAAAACGCGAGACCCTGCAATGGATCGCCGACGGCCGCCTGCAGCGCCCGGTGCAGGTGATCTGGGGCTTCAATGACCGTACCGCGGTGATCGAGCGTGGCATGGAGTTGTTCCGTCTGTTCGCAGCGCATGAGCGCGACACGCAATTGCATGTGTTCAACGCCGCCGGGCATTTTCCGTTTCGCGAACATCCGGCGCGTTTCAACGCGTTGCTGGCGGGCTTTGTTGCGCGCCACGCGGGGCCGCCATGACGGCTGTGCACCTGCTGGAAGTGGCGGGTGTGCCAACCCGCGTGCTGCATGCGGCCGGCCGCGGCAGCCCGATGGTGTTCGTGCAGGGCGGCGTGCCCGGTGTTTCGCCGTGGGTGAGCGGCGCGCATGTGTGGGGTGACGCGCTGGTGCAAAGCGCCGCCGGGCATCCGGTGTGGGTCATCGAATTGCCGGGCAGCGGGGCCACCGGTTTGCCGGCGGGTGAGCTCAGCGTGGAGATGCTGGGCGCCCATCTCGCCGCCACACTCGGCGCGCTCGCCATTGGCCCGTGCCATCTTGTGGCGCATGATCTGGCCGCTTTGCTGTCGCTGCAGCTCGCGCTTGAGGCGCCGCAGCGTGTCAGCGCCCTCAGCCTGGTGTCGAGCAGTGCTGCCGCCCCCACCGGGGATGGTGTCGAGAACCTCACCCTCGCGCATCCGCCGGCGCCGTTGTGGAGCCGGGAATCGCAGCGCTGGGCACTGGAGCGCATCGTCTATGCGCATCAGAGCATAGCCGCGACGCTGCTCGATGCCTGCGTAGCCGCGGCCGGCGCTGCGCCGCACGTCGAGGCGGCGCGGCGCATGCGCTCGGGCGAACATGAGCAGGTGTTCGCGCCCAGCCTGCTGCGTGCCAAGGCGCGGCTGTTCGCCGCCTTGCGCGATTCCGGCCTCACCGTGCCGACGCAGGTGGTGTGGGGCAGTCATGATCCGCTCACTTCGGTGGAGCAGGGTATGTGGCTGTTCCGCGCCATTGCCGCGCGTCAACCGGCGGCGCAGTTCCACCTGATCAACCGTGCTGGCGCATTGCCGTTTCGCGAAGAGCCTGCCGCGTTTGTGCAGGTGGTGCGCGCGTTTGCCGACGGCTTGGGCCTGTGGGTGACCTGAACCGCATCGCGAGAAAGAACGTCAAGCCATGACCGAGTCCGTAACGAGGGTGGCCACCACCTGCTGGGAATGCAGCACCTGCTGCGGGGCCCTGGCCACCGTGGTGGAGGGGCGCGTGACGGAAGTGGCGCCCAACCCGGCGCATCCCGGCTCGCAGGGGATTTTCTGCGTCAAGGGTTTTCGCGGCATGACCGGCGTGGCCGAGTCGCCCGGGCGCCTCTTGTATCCGCAGCGCCGCGTCGGCCCGCGCGGGTCCGGGCAGTGGCGGCGCATCGGCTGGGACGAGGCGCTCGATGAAATGGCCGAGCGCCTCGCCGCGGTGGCGGCCGCGCACGGCCCGCTGGCGATCGCCGGCGCCACCAGCGGCGGCTACTTCTCGCGCAGCGTGATCCATGCCCTGTTGCTGCGCTCGCTGGGCTCGCCCAACTGGATGATCAACCAGGACCTGTGCGGCGGCTGCCGCGGTGTCTCCGACATGGTCACCGGGCTTTCCATCGCCAATGGCGAGGATGTCGACGGCACGAACTGCGCGCTGGTGGTGGGCGCCAATCCGCACATGGCCAATCCGGTGCAGTGGCAACGGCTCAAGGCGGCGAAAAAGCGCGGCGCGCGCATCGTGGCGATCGATCCGATGGCCACCGCCACCACCGAGCTGGCCGACCTGTGGCTGCAGCCGCGCGTCGGCACCGACGCCGCCATCGCCCTGGCGATGATGCAGGTGATCATCGACGAAGGCCGCCACGACCGTGCCTTCGTCGAGCGCTGGTGCCATGGCTTCGACGCGCTGGCCGAGCGGGTGCGTGGCTGGACCCCGGCGCGCGCGGCCGAGGTCAGCGGCGTGCCGGCGGCGGCCATCGTCGCGGCGGCGCGCATGTATGCCGACGGCCCCGCCACCTTCGTGAGCGGCCACGGCATCGATGCGGTGGTGGGTGGGGTGCAGACCTTCCGCGCCTTTCACTGCCTTGTGGCGATCGCCGGCAACCTCGACCGCGTCGGCGGCAACCGGCGCATCAAGCGTCCGGCGGGCTACCGCAACTACACCGACCTGCTGCACGACCCCGATTTCCGCCTGCCCCTGGACATCGAGGCGCAGCGCCTGGGCGCGCAGGCCTATCCGCTGTGGGCCGGCGCGGAGGGCTGGCAGAAGGCCTGCCACAACCCGGCGGTGATCGACGCCATCCTCACCGCGCGGCCCTATCCGGTGCGCGCCCTGTACGTTTCGGGCGTCAACATTGCGGTCACCTATCCGGATACCGCGCGGGTTCTCGAGGCCTTGCAGGCGCTGGATTTCCTGGTGGTGGCGGCGCATGCCATGAATCCCACGGCCGCGCTGGCCGACATCGTGCTGCCCAAGACCACCACCCTGGAGGAAGAAGAGGTGTCGCTGCAGCCGGGCGCGCCCTGCGTGAGCTTCACCCGCGCGGTGCAGTTCCCGCGCGGCGAGGCGCGCTGCGAGCTCGACATCGCCGTGCCGCTCCTGGACCGCTTGGAAGCACGCGGTGCGGTGCCGCGGCGCGTCCTGCCCTGGCGCACGGTGCGCGAGTTCAGCCAATATCTTGTTGGCCAAAGCGGCATCGAGTTCGCGGCGCTCGAAGCCGACGGATTCGCCCGTTTCGACTTCACGCTGGGCGATTTCGCTGCGCAATCCTTCAAGACGCCTACCGGCAAGGTGGAGTTGTATTCGACCCGCATGGCCGAGGCCGGGCTCGACCCGCTGCCCGACCTGCCCGGCCCCGCGGTGGCCAGTGCCGACCCGCGCTATCCGCTGTTGCTGCAAACCGGCCTGCGCGAGCGCGCGTACCACCACTCGCGCTTTCGTGACCAGCCGTGGGCGGCGGCGATTTCGCCCGACCCGGTGCTGCGCCTGCATCCGGACACCGCCGCGGCGCATGGCGTGGCCGCCGGCGACTGGGCGCGCATCGCCACCCCGGCGGTGGCCGGCACCTGTGCCGCGAAGGTGGCGGTGAGTCCCCAGGTGCCGCCCGGTCTGGTGGTCACCGGTATGGGCTGGTGGCGCCCTGCCGCGCCGGGCCCGGATCACGGGGTGCGCGAGATCAATATCAATGCCGTGCTGAGCTATGCCGGGCCTTACGACAGCGCCAGCGGCTCGCCCAACTCGCGCGGGCTGCCTTGCAGGATAGAAAGAATGTCGGCCGCGGAAAGCGCGACGCGCCAGTAGGGCGGCGCCT
>Ga0068877_10000139_pt1 | contig 62220 bp, 48 predicted proteins | sample NOAtaG_FD_66437 | JGI IMG/M metagenome (GOLD analysis project Ga0068877, IMG submission 66437) | Freshwater lake microbial communities from Lake Erie, under a cyanobacterial bloom - NOAA_Erie_Diel6S_1000h metaG | ecosystem: Environmental > Aquatic > Freshwater > Lake | place: USA: Ohio, Lake...
ACTCCGCTCCGGGCTCGCTGCGCTCGCCCTCCGCTCCATGGCCGACGAACGTGTCCCTACCGTCAAAGTGTTACCCATGTGGTCGGAACGATCTGTTACCCATGTGCCCGGTCCAACACCGTGAGGGCACGATCGTGTGGATCGGCAACCCGCTGTCGGGGCTCGAGAAGGTTGTCGATCAGGTCGTCGCGGGTACGTTCGACGCCAAGGCTCTGGCCGAGCAAGCTGAGAAGCTCAAGAAGGTTCAGACGGACCTGCGCCGCGCGATGGGTGCACAGGACTTCGACAAAGTCCTGCCGCTGCTCGATGAGATGGCCAGGCTCGAGCCGGACAGCGCCTCGCAGATGGCCGCGACAAAGTTCATGATTCTGGCCAAGGCCAAGAACGACATGAAGGCCGCGTACGCCGAAATCGAGAAGGACATGGCCGGCCCGCTGAAGGAAGACGCCGAAGCGTTGAACCAGATCTCGTGGACCATCCTCGACGACGAGGAGATCGCCGAGCGCAACATCGATCTGGCGATGCGCATGGCGGTCCGAGCGGTGGAGGTGAGCAAGGGCGAGCGTGCGGACATTCTCGACACGCTCGCGCGTGCGCACTACGAGAAGGGCGATATCGCCAAGGCAATCGAGTGGCAGAAGAAGGCGATCGCCAAGTCGCCGGAGGAGATGAAGGAGGATCTCGAGGCGACGCTGAAGAAGTACGAAGGCCAGGCGGGCAAGCCCAAGGGCGAGTGAGCATTCGGCGGCACGCTGGCACACACAAACGGTGCCGGTTTCCCGCCGCCAACGTCCCCCCCGAAAATCCACAGAGAAACAACCCGCGGGGCCGTGCGAAAGCGTGGCCCCGCGTTTCTTTATCCGCCGGCTGAATGCCGCCGCCCGGCTCCCCGATCTCCAACTCAGCCGCCCGACCGCTCCCGGGCCTTGGCCAGCAACTCGCGGCTGCGGGCCTCATCGCCGATCGTGCCCACGCGAATCGACAGGCTCGTCGCCGCGCCGCGCTCATCGCCGATCAGGTCCACTCGCACACGCTCGCCATCGGCCGTGCGTGCCGAGAGCCTGCCGCGGGCCGCGTCGTTGCCGCCTTCGATATCCAGCAGCCCCATCGCCTCCATGGCCGCACGCGTCGCCACAAAGGCCCGCGCCACCGGAAGATCCAGCGTGCCCGTCAACGTGCCGCGAACGAAGTCGGCATCGGTCCAGCCCGTCGCGCCATCCGGCGGCAGTTCCTTCCGCCCATCGCCAGCCGCGCAGCCGCACAGCCCGCACGCCGCGGCGAGCACCAGCCCCGACAACGCCGCCCGCTTCCCCGCCGACACGCCATCGCGCCCGCCCCGCTTGTTCGGTCCGTTCCTGCTCATCGTTCCTCCGCGTTCTGATCGGTCCGATCCATCATCACCTCGCCCCCGCCGATCTCACTCGTCATCCGTCCGCAGCTTCGCCACCACGCTGAAGTCCTCAAGAGTCGTTGTGTCCTGCGTAATTTTCTCAACTCCCGCCGCGACATCGCGCAGCAGCCGCCGCATGATCTTGCCCGAGCGTGTCTTGGGCAGACCCTCGGCAAATCGCACCTGCTCCGGCCGCGCCAGAGCCCCCACCTCGCGCACCACATGCTCGCCGAGTTCCTTCCTCAGCGCATCATCCGGCGCGCGTCCGTTGCGGCTGAGCCACGCGGGCTTGAGCGTCACGAACGCGCAGATCGCACTGCCCTTGATCTCGTGCGGCACGCCCACCACCGCCGCCTCCGCCACCGCCGGGTGGCTCACCAGCGCGCTCTCGACCTCCATCGTGCCCAGCAGGTGGCCGCTGACCTTGATGACATCGTCGATCCGCCCCTGGATCCAGAAGTACCCATCCTCATCGCGCCGCGCCCCATCGGCGGAGAAGTACCACGGCTCGCCGGTGTGCGGATCCTTCAGCCTTCCCCAGTAGTTGCTGATGAACCGCTCGCGATTGCCGTACACCCCGCGCAGCATCCCCGGCCACGGCTTGCGGATGCAGAAGAGCCCGCCCTGATTCGGCCCGAGTTCCTGCCCCTGCTCGTTGACGATCGCCGCGTCGATCCCCAGCATCGGCACCGTGCACGAGCCCGGCTTGGTGGCGATCGCCCCCGGCAGCGGCGTGCACACGTGCCCGCCAGTCTCGGTCTGCCAGTACGTGTCCACGATCGGGCACTTGGCCCGGCCGATGTGCTCATGGAACCACATCCACGCCTCGGGGTTGATCGGCTCGCCGACCGACCCGAGAATCCGCAGACTGCTCATGTCGTGCCGCGCGGGCAGGTCGTCGCCCCACTTCATGAATGTCCTGATCGCCGTCGGCGCGGTGTAGAAGTGCGTGACCCGGTGCCTGGCGATGATGCTCCAGAAGCGGTCGCCCCGTCCGTTCTCCATCGTCGGGAAGTTCGGCGCACCCTCGTACATCAGCGTCGGCACGCGGTTCATCAGCGGGCCGTACAGCACATAACTGTGCCCCGTCACCCAGCCGATGTCGGCGCTGCACCAGAACAGTTGCCCGCTGTCGGGCATCAGGTTGAACGTCAGCCGCGCGGTCATGTTCACGTACGTCAGGTACCCGCCCGTCGTGTGCAGAATGCCCTTGGGCTTGCCCGTGCTGCCGGACGTGTACAGCAGAAAGAGCATGTCCTCGCTGTCCATCTCCACGCACGGACACGCATCGCTGGCCGAATCCACCACATCGTGCCACCAGTGCATCACCGTCGCGCCGAGGTGGTCGCCGGTGCTGAACCGCTGGCTCGGCGCCTGGTGCGCCGTCCGCTTGAGGCACAGCACATGGTTGACGATGTGCCCGTGATTGGCCGTCTGCTCCAGCGCCTCCTGCACGTTCTTGAGCAGCGGCACAATGTCCCCGCGCCGGTACCCGCCATCGGCCGTGATGATCACGCGCGAGTGCGCATCCATCACGCGCTCGCTGATCGCGTGCGGAGCAAAGCCGCCGAAGATCACGCTGTGCGCCGCGCCGATCCGCACGCACGCCAGGATCGCCACCGCCAGTTCCGGCACCATCGGCATGTAGATCGTCACCACATCGCCCTTCTTCACGCCCATCGCCCGCAGCGCGTTCGCCGCCCTGCTGGTCTGCTGCTGAAGATCGCGATACGTCAGCGTCCGAAGTTCCGGCTCGTGCGCGTACCTGCTGTCCGGCGCGGGGTGGTGCGTCCGCGGCGAGAGCGGCTCGCCCTCCCACACGATCGCCACCTGCTCACCGTGCCCATCCTGCACGTGCCGATCCACGCAGTTGTAACACGCATTGAGCGTCCCCCCGACGAACCACCGCGCATCGGGCGCCTGCCAGTCCAGCACCCGGTCCCACCGCTTGAACCACGAGAGTTTCGCGGCCTCCTCCCCCCAGAAACCCGCCGGATCCGCGATCGACCGCGCGTGCAGCCGGTGATAGTCCGCCAAGGACTCGACATGAAACCGCCCCACGCCGAGCTTCGCGGCCGACGGGGCAGGAAACGTCCGACGTTCAACGAGCGACGACGAGATGGATTGACCGGTCATTGTGGCTCCAGACTTCGTTCCGCAGCCTACCGCGATCACGCCGGATCGGTCAACGCACATCCGCGCCACTCGTGGCCAAAGACCGATCGCACACCGGCCCCCCCTCTCTTTCCCCCGCCCCCCGCCCGCCATCGCCCTCCCCCGGCTTGTTCACGACCCCTCATCGACCGGGTACCATCGCCCAACCTCAACCGGGAGTCCCACATGTCCAGCCTCAGCGTGTTTGTCGAGCAGAAGGGTCAAGCCGTCGTCGCCTCCGTCTCCGGCTCGGCCGATCTCGGATCCAACGACCTGCTCCAGAAGGAAATCGACAAGGTCATCGCCCTGCACCCGAAGGTCGTCGTGCTGGACCTGGCCAAACTCACCTTCATCAACTCCCTGGGCATCGGCGGCTTCCTCCGACTCCAGAAGTCCGTCAAGGCCGCGGGCGGCGCGGTCCGCGTCGCGGGCGCAACCCCCTACGTCACCGGCGTCTTTGCCGCCAGCAAGCTGACCAACGCCTTCCCGATGTTCCCCACCGTCGACGCCGCCGCCTCGGCCTGAGCCCGCCGTCAATCCGGCTATGCTCCGCTCGTGACGCAGGATCACGCAAACTCCGCAGAGGCCGCGCCACGCGCCGCCGCCCCAGCCACGACCTCGGGCTCCGGTGGCCCCGCGCGCTCGGGCATCCTCTTCACGGCCTTCGAGCCCTCGGGCGATGACCACGCCAGCATCGTCATCGCCGAACTCAAACGCCTCTATCCCACCCTGCCCATCTACGCCTGGGGCGGCCGGAAGATGGAGGCAGCCGGCGCAACCATCGTCGAACGCACCGGCCAGAGCGCCGTCATGGGCGTCCCCGGCCTTGGCAAGATCCTCGAGCACGTCCGGATCAACCACCGAATCGAGGACTGGCTCGAGACCCACCGCGTCGCGATGCACATCCCAGTCGATTCGCCCGATGCGAACTTCCCCATCTGCGCCATGGCCAAGGACCGCGGCATGCGCGTGGTCCATCTCGTCGCCCCGCAACTCTGGGCTTGGCGCGAAGGCCGCATCAAGAAGCTCCGCCGCCTGACGGACCTGGTCCTCTGCCTGCTCCCCTTCGAGGAACAGTGGTTCATGTCCCGCGGCGTGCCCGCACGCTTCGTCGGCCATCCGCTGTTCAGCGAAAGCGTCGACCACGCCGAGATCGCCCCGCGCGTCGCCCAACTCGCAACCCAACTCGGCCCTGGCACGCCCCGCATCGCACTCATGCCCGGCTCGCGCCCCGTCGAGATCCGCCGCTCACTCCCGCCGCTGATCGACGCCTTCGTCCGCCTCCGCGCAGACTTCCCGAACCTCCGCGCAGTCTTCCCCGTCACCACCGAGGCTGTCCGGGAGCAACTGCTCGAACGCATCCCCAAACTGCTCGCTGCCAACGGCTCCCCCGCCGCGACCATCGGTGCCTCCGGCCTGCCCAAGGGCCTGAGCATCGTCGTCGGCGACACGGATACCGCCGTCGCCTGGTGCGACCTGGCCATCGTCGCCAGCGGCACCGTCACGCTCCAAGTCGCGCGACAGAACAAGCCGATGGTCACCTTCTACTGCTTCTCACGCTTCTGGAAGCTGCCCTACTCGCTCTTCGGCCGCCTTCTGTTCAAGACCCGCTACTTCACGCTGCCCAACCTCATCGCCGGCGCGCCGATCGTCCCGGAACTCGTCCCCCACTTCGGCACGGGTCAGGAACTGGCCGTCGGCGTCTACCGCCTCATGCGACAGCCCAACTTCGCCGACGACCAACGCGCCGCCCTCGCCGCCGTGTGCGCCAAGTTCGCCAACCACCACGCCGGCACCGAAAGCGCCATCGCCATCGGCTCCATGCTCGGGCTGAACGCCGCCGCGACGCCTTCGCCGATCTCAAGCCCGACGCCCGCCTCAACCCCCGCGTAAATCCATCACCGGTTGAAACTTCGACCACACGATCTCCCGGCCACACTCCTCCCGCGCTTCCACCGTGACCTCCGAACCCTGGACTTCCCGTCGTCTCCTCGCGTGGATCGCCGACGCTTTCTCGCGTCAGCACATCGACAGCCCGCGTCGCTGCGCCGAGGAACTTCTCGCCCATGTCCTCGGCTGCGAGCGCCTCCGCCTCTACATGGAGGCCGACCGCCCCGCCACCGCCGATGAACTCACGCGACTGCGCGAACTCGTCGCCCGCGCCCTCAAGCACGAGCCCCTTCAGTACCTCCTCGGCGAGTGGTCGTTCTTCGGCATGCGCATCCTGACCGACCGCCGAGCCCTCATCCCGCGCCCGTGCACCGAGTCGATCGTCGAACACGTCCTCCAGGCCGAGCGCCGACGCGCCGCCGCAACCGCCGACCCCGCGGCCACGCGTCCCGAATCGGCCGCAGTCCTTGCGACGGCCGACCAGACCGAACTCCCCGCCGCGACCTCTTCAGCATCGGCCCCGGCCTCCGCCTCCGACACCCCGGTCACGTCCACCGCACCCGCACCGCTGCTCATCGCCGATGTCTGCACCGGCAGCGGCTGCATCGCCGTCGCGCTGGCCAAGCACCTGCCCCTCGCCCGCGTGCTGGCGACCGACATCTCCGCCGATGCCCTGAACCTCGCCGCGGCGAACGCCCGCCTGCACGCGCTTGCCGAAGATCGCCTCGCGTTCCTCCAGGGTCATCTCCTTCAACCGCTCGCCGCGCTCCCCGGCATCGGCGGCTCGCTCGACTACCTCGTCGCCAACCCGCCGTACATCCCCGATGCCGAGTTCGACGCGGTTCCCGAGAACGTCCGCCTTCACGAGCCAGCCCTCGCGCTCCGCGGCGGACCGACCGGCCTCGACCTCATCCGCCCCATCATCGCCGGCGCGCCCGCCCTGCTCGGCCCCGCCGGAACGCTCATGATCGAACTGGCCTCGAGCACCGCCGACGCCGTCCTGGCCATTGCCCGCGCCACGCCCGGCCTGATCGGCGCCAAGATTATGCCAGATCTTGAATCTCTGCCGCGCTTCCTGCTCGCTCGCCGCGCCGACGCCTGACCGCGCGAATACGCTCGACCACGCATGATGCCGCAACTCTGGGCAGGGCTGCTTCTCCTTCTGGCCGCGATGATCCTCATCGAGCTGGGCCTGTTCTCGCGCCGCCCGCGCCTCATCACGCCGACCGAGGCGCTGGCCAGCAGCCTCATCTGGGTCGTCACCGCCGCGGGCGTCGCCCTGGTCATCGCCCGTGTCTACGACTCCAATCTCCTGGGCCTGAACCTCGAAGCGGCCCTGAGCAACCCGATCAACAACCTCCCGCTGACCGGGGCCGAGGCCGTCGTCCAGTTCGTGACCGTTTACGTCACCGAACTGGCTCTGACGCTCGACAACATCCTCGTCATCGCGGCGCTCATCGCGTTCTTCAAGGTCCCGCCGCTGCTGGTCTCCCGCGTCCTTTTCTGGGGCATCGTCGTCTCGCTGGTCCTGCGCCTCGGGCTGATCCTCGGCGCCGGCGCGCTCATCGAGCGTTACGCCTGGATGGTCTTCGTTTTCGCGTCGCTGCTCCTGCTGAGCATGCTCCGCACGCTCCTGCTCCCCGACAAACGCACCGATTTCTCGCGCCGGTGGACCGTCCGCCTGATCCGCAAACTCGTCCCCGTCGGCCCCATGCCCGACGGCCCGAAGCTCTTCACCCGCATCAACGGCAGACTCACCGTCACGCCCCTGCTCCTGATCGTCGCCGTCATGGGCGTCGCCGACCTGACCTATGCCGCGGACTCCATCCCCGCGGCGTTCAGCATCACCACCGATCCGTTCCTGGCCTTCGCCGGCAACGCGCTGGCCATCCTCAGCCTCCGCGCTCTGTACTTCGCGATCGTCAACCTCGTCGACCGCTTCCGCTTCCTCAAACTCACCCTCGTGGCCATCATGGCCTTCATCGCCGTCACCACCATCATCTTCCACCAGCAGAAACTCGCCGCCGAAATCACCCTCGCCGTCGTCGTGTCGCTCCTGGCCGTCGGCGTCGGCGCCTCGGTCCTGGCCAGCATCCGCGCCCGCACCTCGGCCACCCCCGCTCCAAGCACCACGCCCGAGGCCGCCGCTCCGACGCCTTACGAGGACATCGTCGACGCCGCCGTCGTCGCTCGCCGCAACTTCCGAAAGGTCCTCATCCTCATCGCCGGAACCGCCGTCGTTATCTTCGGCATCGCCATCACCCCGCTCCCCGGCCCGGGCCCGACCGTCCTGGTCCCCATCGGCGTCGCCATCCTTGCCACCGAGTTCGTCTGGGCCCGTGCGCTCTTCGAGCGCGGCAAGGTTCTCGCCGAGAACATCACCGCCCGCTCGGATCGCGTCAGCCGCCGCATTCCCCGATGGATCGCCTTCCCCGCCCTCATTCTCTTCTACGGCTTCTGGACCGCCGTCTACTTCGGCTTCTGGACAGACTTCTACTTCGGCCTCAAGCCCGGATTCATGCGCGGCTTCGCCATCGCCACCGCCTTCGGCCTCTCATTCCCCGTTCTGGCCTGGGCGTACCGCCTCCTCACCCGCCGCGGCCAGTCCTGACCGCAGCGGACATCAACCACGCCCGTCGAACTCCGCGAGCACGGGCCGGCCTCACCGCTCGACCGAATCCCTCCCCTGAAGCACGACCTCTACCGTCTGCTTCGCGCCCGCGCGCACAAACTCCACCTTCACCTTGTCCCCCGGGGCGTGCGTCGCCAGCAGCGGCATCCAATCCTCCACGCTCGCCACCGCCTTGCCGTTCCACGACGTGATCACGTCCCCGGACTTCAGCCCCGCGTTGGCCGCGCTGGTCCCCGGGAACACATCCCCCACCGCCACACCCGCCACATCGCCCGAGTAGTCCCCCGGCGCGATGCCGAACCGCACACGCACCCCGCCCATCGGACCCGCGGGCTGATCGCCGCTGCCCACGGGCGTGCCCGCTGGCGCCGCACCAGGCCCAGCACCGGGACCAGCACCGGGACCAGCACCGGGCGCCGCGCCAGACGGCCCCCCAGGCCCGCCCTGCCGATCCGGCGCAACATCCGCCGGCATCTCGATCCGCGTCCGCGCACGCGTGTTCACAAACACCAGCGGCTCCGTCCGTGCCGCCAGCATCTTGGCCGTCTGCACCGTCAGGTCCGCCACACGCACCGCGCCGACAAAGTTCAGCGTCTCCAGCGTGTCGACCGGCATGTGATAGTCCGCGTGCAGCCCGGTAAAGAAGTGCAGCACCGGAATCCCTGCACCAAAGAACACCGAGTGGTCGCTCGGCCCACGCCCGCCCTGCCCCTTGCGGACCGTCAACCCGGACGCGGCGAACACCGGGTCCAGCAGATCCTCAAACCCCTCCGCTGTCCCCACACCCTCGACCTGCACACCGATGTTGGGCCGATACCGCCCGATCATGTCCATGTTCAGCATCGCGTACACGTTCTTCGCCTCGACGGGCATGTTGCGGATCATGTACCTCGCGCCGTTGAGCCCGCTCTCCTCCGCCGTGAAACCAACAAACATGATCGACCGCACGTTCGCATCCGGCGGCAGGTCGGCGTACATCTTCGCCATCCCCTTGGCCGCCAGCAGCACACCCGCCGTGCCCGACGCATTATCATCCGCCCCGGGATGCAACTTCCCCCGCGGCGAAGGATCCCTGCTTCCGAAGAACCCGTATCCGAGGTGGTCATAGTGACCACCGACAACGATGTACTCATCCTTCAGCGCCCCGCGCCCCTCCAGCACCGCGCCGACATTGTCCGTGATCACCGGCTCGCGCTTGATCTCGATATCGATCGCCAGCGCCGCCCCATCCAGCAGCGTCACCCCGCCCGCCTCATCGGCCTTCTGCCGCAGCCCCATCAGCCCGCCCGCCTCCTGACCGATCAGCCTCGCCGCCGCCGTCTCGCTCATCATGATCACCGGCACGCCCAGGTCCGCGTTCGCACCCGGGAGCCGCAGCGACCGCCAATCCTCGAGTTTCCCCGCACGCTCGTCGTCCACACCCGGCGGGTTCACCAGCACGATCGCCGCGGGCTTCCGCCGCGCAAGCTCACGCAGCTTGGGCGTGATGCCCGACGCCGACGAGAATCCTCCCGTTGTCGACCACCTGCTCCTGCCCTTCTCGTTGAGCGGCTCGAACCGCATCACCATCGCGATCTTCCCCTCGACGCTCTGGCCCTCTCCGTACGAGTTGTAAACCGTCGCGTTCTCCCCCTCGCCGCTCCGCCGCCCCTGAATGCCGTACCCGACAAATGCAATCTTCCCGATCACGCTCCCGCTCGCGCTCATCCCCAGAACATTGTAATCCTCCCCCGCCTCCAGCCGCTGCCCGTTGGCGAGCACATCCTTCCGCGGAAAGGTCATCCTGCTGCCGAACTCGAACGGCTGGCGATAGCTCGCAAACGGCGTGCTCGTCTCACCCGACTTGACCGGGAACGCCGGCCGCAGCCCCGCCTGCCGGAACCAGAACTCGATGTACTCCGCCGCCAACTCGTTGCCGCGATCACCGGGGTTGCGACCCTCAAAGAACGGGCTCGTCAGCGTCGCCACATGATGGAAGTACGTCCGCTCCGCCTCGCTCATCGACGTCAGCAGCCCCGGGAGCGCCCCATCCCGGCTCACATCCACCGTCCCCTGAATCACCGCCGGTCGCGGCGGAACGGCGGGAACCGCCCCGCTCTCCCCCGCAGGACCACCACCCTGCCCGCCCGCCTGCCCCCACGCCAACCCCGCCATCAGACCCGCGACCATCCACACCGCCAACGCCGCACGAGCCTTCACATTCCGCTTCATATCCGCTCCTGACTGCTTCAAGCCACCTCAACACACCGCCGCCGACACACGCACACACCGCATCGGCATCCCTCCCCGTCTCGGTTCAGAGCGTATCGCATCCCCGGCCCGCCGCTGCACTCCACACGCCGCAACTCACCCGCCAACGATGAGCCTTCCTCAGGAGACCACTCATGCCCGTCCGCCTCTGCCTGCCCGTCGCCGCCGCCCTCCTCTTCTATTCCTCCGCCGCCCCGGCCCTGCAGCCCGCGCCCGCCGCGGCCCCCGCCCCCATCCTCCCCGCCGCGTGGCTCGGCAGATGGTCCGGCCCCGCCCAGGTCCTCGGAGGCCCACGCCCCCTCTCCTTCACCATGTCCATCGACCTCCGCCCCTCCGCCGACCCCGCCCGTCTCGACTTCATCATCACCTACGCCGGCGATGCAGGAAACCAAGTCCGAAACTACAGCCTCCTGGCCGTCGACGCCGCCCGCGGCGAGTTGCTCATCGACGAGAACAACTCCATCAAGCTCCGCGCTCGACTGCTCGACAACACCCTCCTGTCCCACTTCCTCGTCGGCGATTCTCGCATCGCCACCACCTACCGCCTCCTCGACCCCGGCACCCCCAACGAACGCATCGAGGCCGAACTGATCACCACCATCGACGATCAGGCCACCACCACCGGCGGCGTCGACCCCGTCCCCGTCGTCAGCACCTGGCTGCCCGTCGGCATGCAACGGGCCACCCTCAAACGCGTCCAGACCTCCGCGCCCGCGTCCCCCGCCTCCATCCCCGCCGCGACGGGTCCCGCGTGGACCAAGCTCAACACCCCGCCCTTCCGCGGCAAGCAGGACGACATCCACTTCATCAACCCGCGCACCGGCTGGTATTGCAACGGGCAGGGCAAGCTCTACCACACCACCGACGGCGGCGACACCTGGACATTGCAAACCGAAATGCCCGGCACCTTCTTCCGCTGCCTGGCCTTCCTCAACGACACCACCGGGTTCATCGGGAACATCGGCCCCGGATACTTCCCCGGCGTCACCGACGCCACACCCCTCTACAAAACCACCGACGCCGGCAAGACGCTCACCCCCGTCACCATCAACGGCGACCCCGTCACCGGCCTCTGCGCACTGGAAGTCGTCAAGATTCCCTTCATCAACGCCGGCGTTCTGGATCACAGAACCCTCATCGTCGGCGGCGGACGCGTCGGCTCTCCGGCCGTGTTCATCAAGTCCACCGACCTCGGCCAGACCTTCACGGCCACCGACCTCAAGGACCACGCCGCCATGGTCCTGGATGTCCACTTCTTCGATGAGAATCACGGCATCATCGCCGCGGCCTCCGATGCGAACGTCGAGCAATCCAACGCACTCATCCTCCTGACCGACGATGGCGGCAAAACCTGGAAGCCCGTCTACCGCTCCGCCCGCCCCTTCGAACTGACCTGGAAGATCTCATTCCCCACCCGGAACACCGGCTTTGTAACAATCCAGTCGTACAACCCCGACACCTCCGCCTCGCAGCGCTTCATCGCCAAGACCACCGACGGCGGCAAGACCTGGGCCGAACTGCCGCTGGTCGATGACCACAAGGTCCGCACGTTCGGCGTCGCCTTCGCCGACGAAAACCTCGGCTGGGTCGGCGCAACCCCCGGCGGCTACGAAACCCGCGACGGCGGCAAGACCTGGATCCCCGCGCCGCTCGGCAACGCCACCAACAAGATCCGCATCGTCCGCGAGAACCCCGCCGACAAACACTTCTCCGCCTTCGCCATCGGCGTCGATGTCCGTCGACTGGTCGTCCCCCCGGCACCGTAAGGGACTCCCGCGCTGCTCGCTCCGGCCCCTCTCGATGCCCCGATGCCTCCTGCCTCGTGCCCTCATCATCATCCTTCCGCCCCCGCCCTGCGGGTCTGGGATCTGCGTGCCCAACTTTCCCGGCATCCGTCTGCTTCGGTGGCATACTTCGGAATCTCACTTCACACAACCCGGAGTCTGCGCATGATCGCACGCCACCACGCCCGTCTCGCCGCTTCCCTGCTCCTGGCCGCAGCCGCGGCTTCCCCGCTCATCCCTCTCGCCCGCGCCCAGATCCCCACCGCCTTCACCTATCAGTGACAACTCACCGCGAGCGGCACGCCGTACACGGGCTCGGCCGACATCCGCGTCTCGGTCTTCGGCTCGGCCGCTGGCAACGACCTCATCACCGGCCCGCAACTCTTCAGCGGCATCACCACCGATGCGCAGGGCCGCTTCACCATCGCCCCTGAGTTCCCCTCCCCGCCCGCGGCCGGCGCGTTCCTGCAGATCGAGGTCCGCACCCCCACCGACCCGACCAACCTCGCCCCCTTCACACCGCTGCTGCCGCGAACCCCCATCCTCAGCGCGCCCTTTGCGCGCCTTGCCAACAGCGCGAGCAACGCCGTCACCCTCGCGGGCAACCCGCCCTCGTTCTTCACCAACGCGGGCAACCTCTCCGCCGGCACGCTCCCCGCCTCGCGCCTTCCCGCGAACGTCATGCTTCTCGATGCATCCCAGCAGATCTCCGCGCCGAAGTCCTTCGGCGTCGGCAACCTGGTCCTCCGCGCCTCGGTCGGCACCTCCACCACCACGCTCAACGCGCCCAACGCCACCATCGGGCACACCATCACATTCCCCAACGCCTCGGGCACCGTCATCACCTCGGCCAACGCCGCCGACCTCACCCTCGCCGGCGATGTCATCGGAAACGGCGCCGCGACCACCGTCCGGGCGATCGCCGGGACTTCCGTCAGCAACGTCCCGCCGGCGCTGAACCAGACCCTGGTCTTCAACGGCTCCCAGTGGGCACCCTCGATCACCCTCGCCCCAACGCAGACCATACAGGGCGATGTCGGCGGCACCTTCTTCGCCACCGAAGTCCGCGCCCTCCGCGGCTTCTCCGTCAACGGCTCCACCCCGACCAACGGCAACGTCCTGCAATGGAGCTCCGCCGCGAACCAGTGGGTCCCCGCGCCCCCGCCGGAAGGCCCGGTCACCGGCGTCGCCGCGCCGCTGACCCTCAACGGCGGCAACGTCACCATCCCCTCCGGCGCGATCTCCGGAGGCCTGCTGGCCTCGGACAACTCCGGCCTGGCCAAGGTCACCGGAAACCTCATGGCGATCTCCGGCGGCACAGTCTCCGCCGCCGCGCCACTGCAATCCATCGCGGCAATCTCGACCTCCTCATCCATCACCGCCGGAACAACCGTCACCGCCGACGAGTTCAACTACTCAACGCCGCTCACCGGCATCCTGAGCATCCCCGATGCCGCGTTTACCGGCCGCGACGGCGTGCCCGTCCGCAAGACCACCGGCTCCGGCGGTGCGTTCCCCACCAGCCCGACAATCCTCGGCCTCGCCGCCCCGGTGAACCTCCCCAACGGCGCGACGATCACCGGCGTGACCGCCCACGTTGTTGACAACAACGCGGCGATCAATCTCACGATCGATCTCAGCTACAACACCTTCTCAAACGGGACCTTCACCGACGTTGCAACCATCACAACCTCCGGTGCGTCCGCGGCGTTTCAGGCCCTCAATAGCGGCTCGCTCAGCCACGTGGTCAACAACTCCGCCCGGGGCTACAGCATCATCGTCACGCCCACCGCCTCATGGACCGACTCAACCGCGTACGTCCGCGCGGTGGTCATCACATACACCCTCCCCCGCCCCGCACGCTGACCCGAACGCAACACCTCCCGCCACCCCATCGTCCACAAAGATCCTCCCCCATTTCCGAATGGGGGAGGTGCCGAGTCCGCGAGGCGGAGGGGGCAAACGCCGCGCTCACACCGCGGCCAACACATCCCCACGACCCCGTCGCTTAAACTCTTCCCCATCTGAACTTTGCACCTTCGCGCACCGCCTCACGCCCCCAGAAACTCCCGCGCCGCCCCGCTCCGCAGCATCCCCGCCGTCATCGCATCGAAACCCATCGATGCGATGAGTTCCCCCGCGACATCCTCCCCCAGCGGGAACGGATAGTCCGTCCCCAGCGCCACGCGCCGCGCCGAGAACATCTCGACCAGCAGCCCCAGCGCCCGGGCATCGTGCGTCAGCGAGTCGACCCACACCCGCGCCGGCTCGCCGCCCCGCGCAAGGTACGCCGCGGGCTCCTGCGCCCCCGCGGGGAACAGGTCCGGGCGCGCACGCTGACCGTGCGTGATCCGCCCGATCGTCCCCGGGAACGACCCGCCCCCGTGCGCAAAGCACATCCGCAGCCGCGGCAGCCGATCCAGCACGCCGCCGAAGATCACGCTCATCATCGCGATGGTCGTCTCCGTCGGCATCGCCACCAGCCACGGCATCCAGTACCGCGCCATCCGCTCGCCGCCGAGCATGTCCCACGGATGCACGAACACGCACGCGCCGATCTTCTCCGCGTGCTCCAGCACACGCACGATGCGATCATCATCGAGGTTCGCGCCGTTGACGTGCGTCCCGATCTGCACGCCGCGCATGCCCAGATCCCGCACGCACCGCTCCAGCTCCGCGCACGCCATCTGCTCATCCTGCATCGGCACCACGCCCAGCCCCGCGAAGCGCTCCGGATTGCCGCGGCAGATCTCGGCGATGTGATCGTTCAGCAGCCGGTGCAAGTCCCGCGCATCGCCGGCCTTGGCCCACGATGCGAACATCACCGGCACCGTCGAGAGCACCTGCATCGCAACCCCGATGCGGTCCATCATCTCAAGCCGAACCGCCGGCGACCACAGCCGCGCATCAACCTCCCGAAAGAACTTCGGCGCCATCGACCCATCCACACTCGTCGTCGCCAGCATCTTCGCCCTGGCCAACTCAACGCGCACGTCGGCACCCCGCGCCGACTCGCCGGGTAGGTCGGCACTCCGTGCCGACTCTTCTCTTCTGCCTTCACCTGCGCCACTGCGCCACTCTGCCACTGCGTCACTTCCGCCACTGCCCCCACTGCCCCCGCCACTGCCCCCGCCGCACCCGCACCCGCCCGCTTCGTGCGCAAGCTCCACCCACCCCGCATACCCCGTCCGCTGCGTCCACGACGGCCAGCGCTGCGGCAGGATGTGCGTGTGCAAGTCGATCATCGCCCAGCGGCCTTCCGAGAAACGCGAGCCGCCCGAATCTTCCCACCCTTGAGCTCAATCGCCCCCGCCTGCTCGATCACATACCCGCAGTGCTTGCATGTGCGCTTCTTCGCCGGGCTGGACCAGAACGCGTGCATGATGATCTTCAAGTCCTCATCGATCTTCTTCAGCCGCCACCTGGCCTCGTGCACGAGTTCATCGCACTTGGGACAGTACCACCGCAGCGCATCCTTCTGGCCCTTGGGCCTCGGGAACTCGATGATCAGGCCGAGCGTCCCCTTGGGCCGTTGCGGCCGGTGCGGCACCCATTGCGGCAGCAGGAACAGCTCGCCCTCCTTGATCACCACATCGTGCGGCATGCCGCCATCGAGCGGCCGCACGCGCACGGCGATGTCGCCCTTGAGCTGGTAGAAGAGTTCCTCCGTCGGGTTGACGTGGTAGTCGTTGCGCGTGTTGGGCCCGCCGGAGACGAAGACCACCGCATCCCTGCTCGTCGCGAACAACTGGCGGTTGCTCACCGGCGGCTTGAGGTGCTTGTGGTTCGCGCGGATCCACGCGGCGAGGTTCAGCTTCTCGACGTGCTTCATGTTCGGGTCCATGCCGCGGAGTCTACCACACGCACGCCGCCGCCGCGTACGCTGCCACCGCATGATCATCGCCGGCCAACTCCTGCTTCCGAACGGCCCCGCGAGCGTCGCGCTGACGCCGGGGTGGCTGCGCATCGTCGGCGATCGCATCGCCGAGGTTCATGCCGGCCCGTGCCCGCACACGCCGGACTTCGGCGGCGAAGACCGCGTGATCACGCCGGGGTTCATCGACACGCACGTGCACCTGCCGCAGTTCGACTCGATCGGCGTGGATGGCCTTGAGCTGCTGGATTGGCTCGACCGCGCGGTGTTCCCCATGGAACATCGCTGGGCGGATGCGGAGTTCGCCGACGAGATGACGGCGTACGCGGCGGACCTGCTGCTCTCCTGCGGCACCACGACCGTCGCCGCGTACGCGACGGTGCACCACGCCGCGGCGCAGCGGGCGATCGATCGGCTGGCGAGCAAGGGCGTTTCGGGGATCTGCGGGCAGGTGCTCATGGACCGCAACGCGCCGGGCTACCTGGTGCGACCGGCGGGGCAGTTGCTGGCGGAGGCATCGCGGCTGGTGCCGCGCGGGCGGGTGATGCCGAGCGTGACGCCGCGGTTTGCGATCTCGTGCTCGGCGGAACTGATGCGCGGGGCGGGGGAGCTTGCGGCCAGGACGGGGTGGATGATCCAGACGCACCTGAGCGAGACGGCGCGGGAGTGCGAGATGGTGCGCTCATTGTTCCACGTGGAACATTACGTTCAGGCGTACGCGCGGTGCGGGGTTCTCACGAATCGGACGATCCTGGCTCATGGAATCCACCTGAGCGCGCAGGAACTTGCGGAGATTTGTCGCATCGGGGCGCGGATCGCGCACTGCCCGACGGCGAACCTGTTCCTGCAGGCGGGGGCGATGGACCTGCACGAGCGCGGGCGGTCGGGGGTGGTGGTCGGGCTGGGGTCGGATGTGGCGGGCGGGCCGGATGTGAGCATGGTGCGGGTGGCGCGGGCGATGATCGAGACGTGCAAGCGGCGGGCGATCGTGCGGGGCGAGGTGATGAGCGGTTCGTCGGCCGAGCGGCTGCCGACGGCCGGTGAGGCGATGTGGATGATCACGGCGGGCAACGCGCGGGTGCTGGGGCTGGAGGATGTCGGCGTGCTGCGCGCGGGGGCGATGGCGGATGTGCTGGTGGTGTGTCCGGGAGCGGGGCCGCGGGAGGCGCTTCGCCAGCGGGCGGCGGACCTTCTTGGGCACATGCTCTACGCTTGGGATGATCGCTGGCTCGAGGCGACGATCAGCGGGGGCATGGTGCGGTACCTCGGCGGCAGGAGCAGGGCATGAGCGTGATCGTCAAGTCGGTACTGGGCGCGCGGGCGGCGATCGATGCGCTGGCGCAGGATGACAAGACGCTGCGGGCGGCGGAGGCGGTGGGCGAGTTGCTCGTGGCCAGGCTGAAGGCGGGGCAGAAGATCATGGTGGTGGGCAACGGCGGCTCGGCGTGCGATGCGGCGCACTTTGCCGAGGAACTCACGGGGCGGTATCAGCGCAATCGCCGGGCGCTGGCGGCGATGGCGTGCACGGATGCGGGGCACATCACGTGCACGGCCAATGACTTCGGCTTCGAGCACGTGTTCTCACGCTGGGTCGAGGGGCTCGGCCGCGCGGGCGATGTGCTGGTGCTGCTGAGCACGAGCGGGAACTCGGCGAACATTCTGCGGGCGCGCGAGAGCGGCGCGGCGATCGGGATGACGACAGTCGGGCTGCTGGGCCGCGACGGCGGGAAGATGCGCGGGACGTGCGACCACGAGGTGATCGTGACGGGCGGGGGGGGGACGAGCGACCGGATTCAGGAGTTGCACAAGGTGATCATCCACGGGTGGTGCGAGATGGTGGATGGGATTTGAGGGGGGGCGGGGTGGGTCAGGGAGCCGACGAACGGTGGATACATGCCGAGCGGATCCGCAGGCAGGTCCGCACCCCTGCAGGAGGTGACCGGTGAGACTGGCCAGATTCTTGGGACAGAAGGCCTCAAGCTTGCTGGAGGCGGAGCCCTTCAAGAACTGGCCCGTAACGCGGTCAGTGGAAGATGAGACCGATCCACCGCAGGTTGGATACCGCTTTATGGATTGTGGCCTTGAGTTCAATTGTGACCGACACGACGAGCGTATTCATTGCCTTTTCTTAGAGGCAGAGTCCTATGCCGGAACAGTACTGTCCGAGGTGTCATTCCGCCTCCGTAGAGACGAGGTACTGGCACGTTTCGGTTCCCCGTCCAAGAGCGGCGAGGGATTCTCTGACCCTGTTCTGGGCGACTTCGGGCCGTGGGACCGATTCCACGGGCCTGACTACACCCTCCATTTTCAGTACCGGGTAGATTCTGAAGGAATCGCGATGATCACGTTGATGCGGAATGACGTTGTGCCCTGAACAGTGACACCGCCAGCGGACGGCGGACACACGGCGTGATCGCCGTTCGTGGGTAAGGCCAGAATGGGTGCGGGCTGTCCTGTGCGTCAGTCGGGCCTCGCGTGGTTGGGACAAGAACCCGGCGGCGTCAACGCCGACAAGCAATTGACCATCAGGGTGTATGCCGCAGGAGGTCGCATTCGGCCCCGAAGGGGCCACGGCATGTAGCCACGGGTGGAGCGCAGCCCGCGTCTTCGCGGGCGCAGCGCAACCCGTGGAAGCAAAGTTGTAATCTCCCTCCTGCCCCGAAGGGGCAGAGGAAACTCCACGGTCCGAGTCTTTCCAAGTGCGCTCACAGACTCCTCCGCCCCTGCCGGGGCGGGTCCGTTACGCGTTCGGCTTCCACGGGTTGCGCTGCGCTCCACCCGTGGCTACAGCCCGGCGCCCCTTCGGGGCTTGAAGAAGGGAAGAGGAGGGGGATGGATGGGCGCGCTCCGGTGGCTTGCACGGGCCGTTGGAGCACGGCCCTTGCTGCGCCGCCGGCAACGGTCGTGCGCCCGAAGCGGGCGAGTCCGCGCCGACTCGTCGCCACCCGCTTAAGCCGGACCAGTTGGTGGAACGACAGGCGTAGAATTCGGTGCCATGTCTCCGCTGAGGACTCATCGATCTGCGATCAGATCGTCGTTGCTGCTGGCGGTGGTGTTTGCTGTTGCCTGTCAAGTCGGCATTGTGCTTCTGGCGATGTCCAATGCCGTGGCTCCAGTCTTTACGTCAAGCATGGCCATGACATTAGCGCAACGCAGCGAGATGGCCCGACGATCCGGCCTCCCGCCAGACTTGCTCGAACGCTACACCTTTCCGCTGATTGCGCTGAACTGGAATCAGCTCGTGTCTACGACGACACAGATCAGATCTGGGAATGGTCTTGACAGCAGCGTGATGATCTGGTGTTCGCGAGCTGGCTGGCCATTCGACATCGTCCGCGATCACACGGTCACGAACTCACCCAACCCCCCGTCCGGAGCACTGAGCCATTGGTACAATCCTGCAACGAAGCGTGCCGTGTCGCCGACAGCAGATGATCTGGCCTCGTATACCTTTCGACTGCACTGGCCAGGCTTTGTTGTGAATACAGTGCTCTTCTCGCTGCCTGCGTTTGCCGTGGTTCTTCTTGTTCGCTCTCTCATCGTCTTTCGGAAGCGCGAACGTGGTCTTTGCCATCACTGTGGCTATTCCCTTCAGGGCGTCCGATCGGCACTTTGCCCAGAGTGCGGATGTGTGCCGCCTCCGTCTTGACGATCGGAGCGGCTCGCTCCGGTGGCTTGCACGAGCCGTCGGAGCACGGCCCGTGCTGCGCCGCCGGCAACGGTCGTGCGTTCGAGGCGGGCAAAGGGGGGCGAGGGGGATAGAGAGGACGCCCGTTTGCACGGGTTCCGCTATGCCCGGAGCAGCATCGCTCCACACGTGGCTACAGCCCGGCGCCCCTTCGGGGCTTGAAGAAGGAGAGTCGACGGTAACGGGTTCACGCGGCCGCGAGGATCGCATTGATGCGGAATGATGGGGGGCGTCGGCGAATGACGCGAGCGCTCGTAGAATGTGGGCGATGAACCCGCGACGCAACACGATTCTTGGTCACACCGCCGCGCGTGGCCGCGGCGGTGGGGTGCTGGTGGTGCTGACGAAGCAGGTGATACTCGGCGGGCAGTTGGTGGCGATCTACCGCGATGATGATGTTGAGAAGCTCAAGGCCAAGGGACCGGCGCCGCGGCCGCGGCGGGTCGCGTTTGTTGACTTTCATCACGCAGACCCGGAGCGCTATGAGCGTCTGGGCAGCCTGCCCGATGCGGCCGAGCGGGTGCTCGGGGTGGCGCGGGGCGGGGTGCCGGCCATCAAGACGAAGGTGCTGCTCGAACCGATCGACACGCTCGGCCGCGCGGCGGGCGGGTACGTGTTCGATGAGTCGCTGACCAGCGCGGGCATCCTGGCCCGGGTGCGCCGCGGCGAGCTTTCGCTCGTTCCGGTGTACGGCGATGACGCGGGGGTGGAGGGCAACGGGCCCGAAGAGACCGAGGCGCTGCGCACGATGCGGGCGGAGCAGAAGCGGGCGATTTCGCGGAAGCGTTTCTACTTTGCGGTCACGCCGCACGACAAGCCGTTTTCGATGCTGGAGGTTCTGCCCGCGACGAAGGCCGCGGCGGTGAGCGAACTGCACGAGGTGCCGCACGAATCGATCAATGTGGACCTGATTTGGGATTCGTGATTGGGTGCGGGGGGTGCGGGGGGTGCGGGGGGTGCGGGGGGTGCGGACGCAACGGGATTGGGCGCAAGCGCCCTGAGCCCGTACTCGCTGGATGCGTGGGTGCTGGGCGAGCTCGATGCGCTCAGCGAGCGGGTGCGTGCCGCGTACGAGGCGTACGACTTCCGCGGGGCCAGCATCGCGATCTACGACTTCTGCAACGACACGCTCAGCGCCAAGTACCTGGCGGCCACGAAAGACAGGCTGTACTGCGATGCGCCGGGCTCTGCGCGGCGGCAAAGCACGCAGCGGGCGATGTTCACGCTGTGCCAGACGCTCTGCCGCCTGCTGGCGCCGATGCTGCCGCACACGGCCGATGAGGCGTACCGCGCTCTGCACGAAGGGGACGCGGGCGCGTGCGTGCACGCGGAGACGTTCGCCGGCCCGACGCTCAGCCCGCGCGATGCCGCGGCGTGGGCCTCGGCGATGGAGGTCCGCGAGCGTGCGCTGCGGGCGATGGAGGAAGCCAAGGGAACGCTGGGCGTCGACTCTCCGCTGGAGATGGGCGTGGTGCTGCCCGATGGCGACGGCGTGCTCTCGAAGTTCGACGCGACGGACCTGGCGGACCTGCTGGGCGTCAGCCGCGTGCGGGTCGACCGCGCCGCGGCGTCGATCGGCGTTCAGGACCTCCGCACCGAGCCGCGGTGCGAACGATCCTGGAAGCGCGACGGCACGGTCAAGGCCCGCGAGAAGCACGGCGGGGCGCTGCTCTGCGACCGGTGCGCGGCGGCGCTGTGATGAACGCCCGGATGCGTTTAGGCAAAGAGTAACGGCGGACGTTGACGCCCACGCGGCAGTGTTCATAATGTCGTGACATGAGCGAGTCCTCGAACGAGAAGTGGATAATGTTCCCCGGCGTTGAGGGCGATGCGCACTACTTCGTACGCTTGGATGTCGCGTTCGGTGCTGAGCGTGACCCAGGGGCGACGACGCACATCCGGGTCCGGCTCTCGTACGACGGGACGACGGCCAGACCGAACGGGCTGCCGACCACGGAGGCGTTCGACCGCATGGTTGCCGTGGAAGAGGCGCTCGTCGCGTCGGCATCGGCCACGGCGGCGGTTCTCGTGGCGTCGCGTGTCGGTGGTCACGAACGAGACTTCCACTTCTACGCGCGGGATGGCCGAGCGACGGCGGCGGAGTTCCGAAGGGTTCTCGATGCCTGCCCGGAGTGGCGGCCCGAGGTTCTCATTGCAGACGATCCGGGGTACACGGCACTCACGCCGTTGCAACCGACACTCTGGCAGGTGCAGTTCGCGCAGAACTCCAGCGTCGTCGCGGCTCTGGCTGAATCCGGAAATGACGCGACCCGCCCTCGACCGATCGATTTCTGCGCGTTTTTCCGCACCGAGAGTGGCCGGCGTTCGTTCGCGGAAGTGCTCGTGGCCAACGGGTTCGAGGTTGACTCGGAGGCACTGGCTTCGCCCGCGCGGGATGACCGCGATGTGCCGTGGGAACTGGAGTTCCGACGGGTGTGTGAGATTGAGATTTATAACCTGACAGATATCACCACGTACCTGGAAGAGTGCGCTTCGGAGCACGATGGAGAATTTGACGGCTGGGAGACGATCATCGTGCCGCGGGAGTGACGGGCACCGCGCGGAGTCAGAAGCGCGGGACCAACCCGCTGCCCGACCGCGCGGCCGGTTTGTCGGGGCTTGGCGAGGCGCCGGAGCCCTCTTGCGTGAGCGTTCGATCAACGGACGGACGGTTCCTTCTTTGCGGATCCGGCCGCGCCGACTCTGCGCCCAAGATCGGGCAATCGGTGCAACAGACCCGTTGAGAAGAACCCGAAGTAACGCAGCGCATGACGCCGCAGAGAGTTGAGCATCAATCGCCGATGCCGGGGGCTGCCGCCCCCCGGCACCCCCCGCTCGGAGTTTGATGGCCGTTTACCGGCGGCTTGCTCGCGGAGCCTCGCTGCGCCGCCGGCAACGGTCGTGCGCACTGCGTGCGAAGAAGGGGGCGCTGCGCGAGAGTTCAGAGTTCACATTTGGAAATGAACAAATCGGAGGAGCGTTCGGACGGATGAGGTCGGGGCACTGGTCGGGCGTGGGCGCCCCCTCCGCCTCGAAGACTCGCCCCCCCAACACCTCCCCCGGTAGGAACCGGGTGAGGAGCTTTGGTTCTCGCGGGGGTTATGGGCAGCCTTGGAAGAAGAGAGAGAAGAAGGCGGAGAAGTCGCCGTTGTCGATGATGTTGTCGGGGCCGCCGAGGGGTGGCGTGGGGTTGGCGTCGGAGTTGGCGATGTCTGCGGCGAGGCGTGTGGGGTCGGATTCTGGGGCGAAGAAGGCGGCGAAGAAGGCGACGAAGTCGCCGTTGTCGAGCGTGTTGTCGGGGCCGCCGAGGGCGGGGTTGGAGAGGCGGGTTTCGGCGTCGGTGTTGGCGATGTCTGCGGGGGAGCAGGCGGGGCGTGTGAGGCAGGACTGGTAGCGAGCAAAGCGTGAGTAGGCGGTGTTGTTTTCGTCGACGAAGGAGCCAGCGAGAAAGAGCTCGCCGTTGGGCAGGGCGGCGATGTCGAGTATGGAGGCGCCGAAGGAGTTGAGGTATGGGGACCAGGTGGCACCGTCGAAGCGGGCGAGGTTTCCGGCGGGTTGGCCGTTGATGGCTGAGATAGAGCCGCTGATCAGGAGGTCGCCGTTCAACAGTTCGGTGATGTTCCAGAGCGAGTAGGCGTCGAGAGGGTTGGGGAAGGGTTCCCAGGCGGTGCCGTTCCATCGGGCGAGGTTGGCGGCGGGGGCGGAGCCGACGGAGGAGAATCGGCCGACGGCGATGATCTGTCCGGAGCGGAGGACGGAAATGCTGTTGACCGGGCCGGGGAGTGGTTGGCCGAGGGGGGACCAGGCGGAACCGTTCCAGCGGAGGATGGTGGACTGAGTGACTTCGTACCACGCGTACGAGTTTCCGACGGAGATGAGCGGCTCGCCGGACGGGAGAAACACGAGGCTGCCCGTGGGGGTGGGGAACGGATCGCCGACGGCATGCCATGATGTTCCGTCCCAGCGGACGACGCCATACAGCCTGCTGTTGGGAATGAGCGAAACGTTCCCGCTGAGGAAGAGCTCGCCGCAGGGCGAGACGGAGGCTGAGTGAGGGGCGCCGAAGAGCTGGGAGTTATGGAACGGAGTCCAGCGTGTGCCGTCCCAGCGGACGGCTTGGCGGAGTGATGGGTCGCTTTGCGAGCCGAAGTTTCCGACGGCGACGAGATCTCCGGAAGGGAGCATGGCGGTGGAGATAATCTCGCCCCAGAAGTCGTTGGGGATGGAGTGCCATCGAGAACCGTCCCAACGGGCGATGTCGTTGGCGACGGTGTTGTCGATAGCGCGGAAGTCGCCCGCGGCGATGACGTCTCCGTTGGGGAGTGTGTCGAGCGAGTAGACATATCCGGCGCTGCCGATCGTGGGCGATGCGCGGGACCAGGACGATCCATCCCAGATCGCGAGGCCTTGTGCGGGGGATCCATCGGGGAGCGTGACGTAGGTTCCGACCGCGAGGCGGCCGTCGGGGAGGGCACAGATGGCGCTGACGTCGGCGAAGGCGATCGAGCCGATCGGTGACCAGGTTGTGCCGTCAAAGCGGAGGATGCTGGAAGCGTGCCGCTGCGAATTTCCCCCGAAGTTGCCGCCGACGAAGATCTCGCCGGAGGGGGTGGATTCGAGCGCGTAGATTTCGGAATTGAGATTGGTGATCGACGCGGACCATTGCATGCCATTCCAAACGGCGACGACTGGTCCATTTGAGTAGTCGTTGTCGAGCCACCGCGTCGCCGCGGCGATGTTGCCATTCGGGAGGACCTTCACTTTGTTCGCGGGGCCGATACCGAAGCGGAACGGAGCCCAGTCAGTGCCGTTCCAGCGGGCGACGTTCATGACCATTTCGGGCCACGCAAACGTGAATGCCCCAACGACGACGACGTCGCCATTGGGCAGAAAGTCGATGTCCTCGATGGCACCGGACGTGCCGTGGTTGAGCGGGTGCCAGTGTGTGCGGTCCCAGCGGGCGATGTTGTTGGCGGAGACGCCGTTGATTTCGGAAAAGGCGCCGCCGAGGTAAAGATCGCCCGAGGGGTGGACGGCGACGCACGTGAGGTAGAACTGTTGTTGGGTTGCGAGCGTGAACCACTGGGTACCGGTCCATTGCACCAGCTCGGTGGTATTTCGCGAGGTGTATCGGATCGCGAAGAGCTCGCCCTGGGGCGTTGCGGCAAGATCGAGGAAGTAGTCCCCCAGCGAAGCTGGGAGAGGGGCCCATGTGCCGGAGGTGGGGTCGTATGTGGCGACGCCGTTGGCGGCTTGAGTACCTGCGACGGTGATGTATCCGCCGACCACGAGCACGGGGGTTGCGGGGCCGGGGCCGTCGGCATCCCAGTTCGTCATGGCCACGACTCTGCCGTCGGTGCCCGGCGATCCCGGTGTGGAAAGCCATTGCGGCCGGCAGGGCTCGGCGATGGCGTGCGGGTGGAGGGTGGCCGGGGCGAGGGAGAGGGCGGTGAGGGCCAGGAGGGCGCAGATGCGGTGCATGGGTGCTCCGGTGTGTTGGCTCGGGCGCGGTGATCGCAGCCGCGGCGGGGGCGCGCGGGGGAAAGTCACGGCGGATGAGGGAGATTGCGTCATCCGCTGTTGAGGGATCGACGCGAGCGGAGGGCGGGGATGAGGAAATGTTGCCGAACGCCTGTAAAGGTGGTGTTGTGTCGGCATTGGGTGCGCGAAAGTTCGAAGTTCAAACGAGGAGAAGTTCGAATCGGAGGAGCGTTCGGACGGATGCGGTCGGGGTGTTGGGCGGGCGCGGGCACCCCCTCCGCCGCGAAGACGCGGCACCTCCCCCGCCGAGCGGGGGAGGATCTGTCGGGGTTCGGAAGCGTGGCACCAGCATCCCTACTTGGCGCGCCACCGGTTCGCCGGGATCGGGGGGTGGAGACGGATCGGTGCGCTCTTGCTGGGGGGCTTGATTGCCACAGGGACCGGTCCTTGATTGGCCGTTCAGCGGTACCCAGTCAACGCCGCTCCGTCCGTCCCCCGCCGCAGGCCGAAGGCCTGCCCATTCGTAGCCGGGGCGTGTCGCGAGTCATCGAGCGACACCCCCGGGAGGCGCACGCCAGAGTGGAAGCCGCCGTTCGTGCCGCAGCCTGAGGGGCTGCTCGCAACGTCCGCTTGTTCGATGACCCTTTCAGGGTCCGATCGAGACGCGCGCCATCCGGGGGTCGCGCTCGCGGACTCGCTCGACCCCCGGCTACTGGCGTGAAGCCCTTCGGGCTTTCGGAGGGGGCACCGGGGTGTTGGGCGGGCGCGGGCGGCCCCCTCCGCCTCGAAGACTCGGCACCTCCCCCGGTGGGAACCGGGGGAGGATCTATGAGGGCTGCGAAAGAGTCTACGGGATTTCAAGGGCTTGGCGGCGGCGGAGCGGGCGGATTGATGGACTGTTGCGGCGGGCGTTGCCGCGGGGTGTGGGGGGTGTGGGGGGTGTGGGGGTGGCGCGGGGTGCTCTTGCCGTGGCGTCGGGTGCTGCTGCCGACGCCGCGGGGACTTGTCCCGTGGCGTCGGGAACTGTTCCCGTGGCCGCGGGAGCTCTTCCCGTGACGTCGGGAACTGTTCCCGTGGCGTCGGGAGCTCCTCCCGTGGCCGCGGGAACTCCTCCCGTGACGTCGGGAGCTGTTCCCGTGGCCGCGGCTGCAGCGCGCGCGGCCTCGGGAGGAGCGCGCGACGTGCCGGGAGAAGCGGCCGACGCGTCGTGCGCTCCATTTGCATTGTGCGGAACGCCTAGCGACCCTGCGAAGATCGCGTGGGTGGCGGGCGGAAACGTCCGGGTTGTCCCGTGGCTTTGGGGTGACGCGTGAGGTGGGATGGAGGAGGGTACGGGGTGTTATGGGGGTGGCGGTACGCGCGGGGCGGGCGGGAGCACCCCCTCCGGCTCGAGGACTCGCCACCTCCCCCGGTAGGAACCGGGGGAGGAGCTTTACTGATTTGATCACTCTGCCACTGTGCCACTGCGCCACTGCGCCACTGCGCCACTGCGCCACCGCGCCACTCTGCCACTCCCCGACGGGGGAGGAGTTCGGTGGGGCGATCGGCGTGGTGCTCAGTGCAGGAGCGCGATGGCTTCGTTGATGGTGCGGGTGGGGAGGCACTGGAGTTTGGCGGAGCGGGCAAGGGAGGCGAGGGATTCGCCGGCGCGGCCCTCGCCGCGAATCTGGGGGACGATGACCTGCGTGTAGCCGAGGCGGGCGCATTCGAGCAGGCGGGCCTGGAGGTGGGCGACGTGGCGCAGTTCGCCGCTGAGGCCGACCTCGCCGATGACGGCGGTCATCGGCGGGACGGCGCGGCGGTGGTGGGCGCCGGCGATGGCCAGGAGCAGGGCCAGGTCGGCGGCGGGTTCGATCGCGCGGATGCCGCCGACGCTGGAGGCGAAGATGTCGCGGTCGGCCAGACGCAGGCCGGCGTGCTGCTCAAGGACGGCGATGAGCATGGCCAGGCGGTTGGCATCCAGGCCGGAGGACTTGCGCTTGGCCGCGCCGAGGAAGCCGGTGGCGGTGAGGGCCTGGAGCTCGACCATGAGGCAGCGCGTGCCGGTCATGAGCGGGCAGACCGCGCTGCCGGGCTTGGGCGGCTCGGCCAGCTGCGCGGCGAGGGTCGCGCCGGGCTCGGCCTGGCGCAGGCCCTGGCCGGTCATTTCGAAGAGGCCGAGCTCGAGCGTCGTGCCGAAGCGGTTCTTGATCGCGCGCACCAGGCGGTGGGCGTGGTAGCGGTCGCCCTCGAAGTAGAGCACGGCGTCGACGAGATGCTCGAGCATGCGCGGGCCGGCGAGCTGGCCGTCCTTGGTGACGTGGCCGACGAGCACGACGGTGACGCCGGAGGCCTTGGCGAAGTACACCAGCTCAGCGCAGCAGCGGCGGAGCTGCGTGAGCGATCCCGGGAAGGCATCCAGATCCGCCTTGTAGAGCATCTGGACCGAGTCGATGATGAGCACGGGCGGGCTGTGCGCCGTCGCGCGGGACTGGTCGGACGCTTCCGAATCGGCCAGGCCGTGCGGCGGCGCGGCGGGGGCGGTGGCCAGGACGCGGGCGGCCTGATCCAGAACGCGCGAGAGGGAGGTTTCGGCGAGGATGAACAGTTCGCTCGGGAGCGGCGCGGGCTTGGCGGAAGCCGATGCCGGAGCCGCGGCGGAGTTGATGATGCGTGCTGCGCGCATGGCGACCTGCTCGCCGGACTCTTCGCTGGAGACGTAGAGGGTTCGCGTGCCGCGGGCGGCCAGGGCGCCGGCGGCCTGGAGCAGGAGGGTGGACTTTCCGATCCCCGGATCGCCGCCGAGGAGGATGGCCGAGCCGGGGACAAAGCCGCCGCCGAGGACGCGGTCGAGTTCGGCGATGCCGGTGGTGATGCGTGCGTGGGCGCGGGCGGAGAGGTCGAACTGGTCGATGGCGCGGGCGCTGCGCTCGGGGCCGGCGGGGGTCATGGTCGCGACGCCGGCGGGGTCATCCAGTGCGGCGTCGGAGGTCCAGGCGGCGATGGCGCTGGCGCGCGGGTCGACCTTGGCCTTGGTTTCGAGGGTCTGGGGGTCGAGGCTGTCCCAGGCGTTGCAGTCGGGGCACTTGCCCATCCACTTGGTGTGAACGGCGCCGCAGGAACGACAGGCGAAAATCTGACGGGTCTTTGCCACGAAGGCGAGGATAGCCGAAGTTTGGATTGTCGATAGGGAGATGGTCGGGATTCAAAATCCCGGTCGGGGCGGGGGTTGGACGATCCTTACTGTTTGGTGGCGCTCAGCGTGTGGGCGGCGGGGGGCGAAGGACGCGATGAAGGAAGCGGAGGCGACAGATCGGCCGGGGGGAGAGGCGGGAGCGGCTGCGGGGAAGGCCGCGCGGCCGCGGAGGGCGGTGCGTCGGCTGCGGCGGGTGGTGATCGGGATGCTGGTGATGCTGGCGCCGGTGGTGGCGCTGATCGTGCTGACGCAGGGCCCGGTGGCCAGTTGGATTGTGGCGGGTCAGTTGGCGGGGATGACGGGGGCGAAGGTGAGCGTGGGGTGGGCGTCGCTGCGGCCGGATGGGCGGCTGGAGTTGACGGACATTCGCATGAGCGTGCAGGCCACGGGGGATGTGGATGAGCACGCGGCGCGGTTCGCGAGCGTTGGGCATGTGCTGATCGATCTGGACTGGAGCGGGGTGCTGGCGGGGGTGGTTCGGCCGACGTGGGTGCTGGTGGAGGATCCGGCGATCCGTGTGAGCCAGAGCCGGCGGGATGCGAGCCTGAACCTTGCGGGGCTTGTGGTGCCCAAGGGTGGCGGCGGGGGCGTGCTGCCGCGGGTTGATGTGGTGCGTGCGCGGCTGGAGCTTGGTGAGCACGGGCCTGATCGGGAGGGGGACAAGCCGTACGACACGCTGGTGGCGCTGGATGTTCAGGGGTGGGTTGTGCCGGGCGCGGATGGGCGGACGGCGGAGGTGAAGTTCAAGCAGGTGGGCGGGCCGCGGCTTGCGAGCGGGGCGACGAACGAGTTGATTGCCTCGGGGAAGGTGGACTTGAACACGGGCGAGGCGAGCGTTTCGCTGTCGAGCGTGGAGTTGTCGCGGTGGCCGATCGATCGGGTGCCGAGCGCGTTCCGGGAGATCTGGGGGCAGATGCGGCTGCGCGGCGAGCTTGCGAGCACGCGGCTGCGGTCGCGTCCCGGGGCCGGTGTGTTCACGGAACTCGAGTTGCGTGATGTGTGGCTGAACGTGCCGGTGCCAGCGGGGCAGTTGGAACTGACGGGCGGCCGGACGCCGCCGATGCGCGGGGTGAGCGGACGGATCGTCTTCGGTCCCGGAGGCGTGGAGGCGAACCTTGTTGGATCGCTGGAGGACCTGACGGCAAGCGTGAGTTTCCGGTCGACGGGGCTCGGTGGCGATGCGCCGTACACGTGCACGATCACGGCGCGGGACTTTCTGCTGGAGCGCGATCCGCGGCTGCTGTGGTACGCGCCGCCGGTGGTGCAGCGGACGCTGATGAAGTTCAGCGGTCCGACGGCGATGCTGGACGCGGAGATCCGGATCGAGCGGAAGGCCGGCGCGGCGGACGCGTCGGGGAAGGTGATCACGCCGGCGCCGGAGATCGCGGGGACGCTGACGTTCCGCAATGGTGAGGCGGCGTACGACGAGTTGCCGTACCGCCTGCGGGACCTTTCGGGACAGATCGACTTCAACACGCGCGAGGTGCGGCTGACGAGCGTGCGCGGGCGCGGGCTGACCGGCGCGGGGATGTTCGCCGAGGGGCTGATCAGCCCGCCGACGGACGATGCGGCGGTGGACATCCGGCTGACGATCACCGATGCGCCGCTGGATCAGGAGTTGATCGAGGCGCTGGATGCTTCTCCGGGCAAGGGGCTCACGAACATCCTGTTCTCGCGGCGGGATATGGAGCGAATGCTGCGCGAAGGGCTGGTGCAGACGCCCGAGGACTTCGAGCGGCGGCGTGCGCGGGCGGTGCTGCTGGAGAACGCTCCGGACGGGTTCGAGGGGATGGCGCGGGTTGAGATCGATGATGAGATCCGGCTGTTGCGCGAGCAGTTGAGCGTGCCGGCGTTCGCGTTCGGCGGGGTGATCGATCGGGTGGAGATTTCGCTCAAGCGCGCGCCGGGGCCGGGGCAGCGGATCGACAGCAGGATCGAGGTGCGGCTGTCCAAGGCGGGGCTGGTGCCGGAGAACTTCCCGATGCCGCTGGAGGCGCGCGGGCTCCGGCTGGTGATCGATGAGGATGTCGCGACGCTGACCAGCGAGCAGATCGTGGGCGCGGGCGGCCGCGGACGGGTGGACGTTCGGGCGGAGGTGCCGGTGCCGCCGCCGCCGAAGCCGGGGGAGACGCCCAAGCCCAAGCCGCCGATCCGCGTGACGGTGGATGCCAAAGACGTGCCGATTGACGAACTGGTGATCGCGGCGATTCCGGACGCGGAGGATGCGCGCGGGGAGATGTCGTCGGTGCTTCGCGCGACGCCGGGAGAACTTGGTGCGCTGTCGGTGCGGCGTGCGCTGCGGACGCTGGGGCTGTCGGGGCGTGTGAACGCCAAGGCGGTGATCGGTGGCCGCGAGGACGGGACGCGCGGGTTTGATGTGACGGTTGAGTTCGAGGACCTGACCAGTTGGCCGCGGCCCGTGGACGCGACGCATCCGGCGCGTGTGCTGATGACGAACATGAGCGGGAAGGTGGAGGTCAGCGAGGATCGGATCGCGATCTCGGCGCTGTCGGGATTGCTGGTCGAGGTTCCCGACGGGGATGGCGATGGAGAGGGAGCGGGGACGCGCGAGCCGGGCGGGGCGTTCGTGCTGGATGTCACGTCGCGGCTGCCGCGGTTGCGGTTGGTGCAGAGCGATGGGTCGACCGTCAGCCGCGCGGGCGACTTGAACGCGCGGGCGGAGGTTCGCGGCTTGCGGCTGAGCCTGCCGATCGAGGACGTGCTGGCGGCGGTGTCGCCGACGGCGGCGCGGCGGGTTGAGGATGCACGCAACCGCTATGACCCGGACGGCTTCATCGATGCGGATGCGGAGATCGCCGGGCTGCTGTTCCCCGCGCCGGAGAATCTGGAACTGTCCGCGACGCTGCGGGCGGCGACGGGGGTGCGGCTGCGGCTGCTGGACAGGCCGATGGCGGTCGAACACCGCTCGGGAACCGCGTCGATCAGGGCGCTGACGGGCGCCCGGGTGCCGACGGATGAGCGATTCGAGTTCTCGTTCAACGACGCGGTGCTCGCGTCGACCTACGACGATGACCCGGCGGGGGTGCTGAGGCTGCACGGGTCGGTGAGGCTGGAGTTCGATGAGAAGCGCGAGGTTCGGCTGTCGCCGACGACCGCGATCAAGGCGGAACTGCGGGGCGTGCGGCCCGAGAGCCGGATCGCGGCGCGGGTGCTGGATCTCATCGGCGCCGATGCGGTGCTGGCGACGCTGAACGAGAACAAGGTCCGGGGTGAGATCGATGCGGAACTGTCGCTCGATCCGGTCGAGCCCGGATCGCTCGCGGACGACCCGTCGCGGACCTGGAGCGTGTCGGGCGCGGTGCGGCCGGTGTGGCTGGCGCTGGAGCGATACGGCACGGGGATCGAGTTTCCCGTGGTGTCGGGGCAGGTGACGTTCCGCGACACGACGGGCTCGTTCGAGCAGTTGACGCTGAGCAACGACGACTGGGAAGCGGCGCTGGCGGGTACGTGGAGCAGGAAGAACGTCGACGGGGTTTCGCGGCTGGATCTGGATGTTCGTCCGACGCTCGACGGCGGGCGACTGGAGGCGACGATCATGGCGTCGCTGCCGGAAGCGGTGCGAACCGGACTTCGGAGCGTGAACACGACGATCTCCCGCGGGCTGATCCTGACCGATACGCGCGTGACGCTCAGCGCGGTGGGCAATGAGCCGCCGACATTCGATGCGCGGGGGACGCTGACGTTCGGGCAGCTCGGCGCGGATGTGGGCATCCCGCTGCGTGATGTCGGCGGGACGCTCGATCTGCACGTGTTCCGCAACGCGGGCGAGAACGTGCGGTTTGATCTGAATCTGTCGGCGTCGAGCCTGGTCGCGGGGGTGGTGACGCTGGGCGACGCGCGGGCGCGGCTGGTCGGCGGAGAGCGCGAGGGCGTGCTGGAGTTGCGTGAACTGTCCGGCCGCGCGGCCGGGGGCCGGCTGAGCGGGTCGGCGATGGTCGAGCCTCGGGTGATGAGCGAGGACGTGCAGGGCGGGGCGGCGGCCGCGGGCGCACCGACGAGGCAGTACTCGGCGAAGGTTGAAATCGCGGGCGTGCGGTTCGCGGACCTGCTCAAGGACATTTCGCGTCGCACGCGCGTGCTGCCGAGTCAGGGGCTGGACCCGACGATTCTGCGGCAGGTTCTTGCGGGCGAGCGGACGATGGAAGGGGCGATCGAACTGCCCGAGGTGATCGACATCGCGACGCTGGACCTGCAGGGCCTGCCGGATGACCTCTCTCGCGGCTCGCTCGACGCGGAGATCAGCCTGTCGGGGCTCGTGGGCGAGGAGACCTCGCGGATCGGTCGCGGGAGCGTGCGGATCTTCGGCGGAGATGTTGTGCGAATCCCGCTGGTTGTGCCGCTGCTGAGGCTGACGAACCTGCAGCTGCCGTTCGATGAGCCACTGGACTTCTTCCACGCGGCGTGCCATCTCGAGGGTTCGCGCGTGACGTTCGACGAACTCGCGCTGATGAGCAACTCCATTTCGATCGTGGGGTCGGGGACGATGGATCTTCCGACGATGGGGCTGGATCTGCGGCTGACGAGCCAGTCGGCGGCGCGGCTGCCGCTGGTCTCGGCGCTGCTGGAAGGGCTGCGGGATGAGGTGGTGAGCACGCGGATCACGGGGACGCTGGCGGAACCATCGATCTCGCCGCAGATGTTCAGCGCGACGCGGAGCATGCTCGCGCGGCTGCTGGGGATCGATGATCCGAGCGTGCCGATGACCGACGATGACGCGATCCGCCGGGCACGCGAGGAGCGCAAGCGCGCGGCGGATGCGGCGGCGGAGAGCGCCGAGGCGGCCCTGCGGAGCGAGGCCCGGCCTGCGCGATAGCGGACGCGAGTTGTTCAGACGTTGGGAGGCGCGGTGCCCGGGGGCGGTGTTGTGATCGGTCAGGGGTTGGGGGTCGGTGCGAAGCACGCCTCTGGGCCCTGAGTGCCGCGACGGCAGCGCGAGAGCCGGGCGGCACGGCGTGCGACGGGCGCGGTATGCTTTTGGCTTGAAGTACGTGATCGTCATCGCGGATGGTGCGGGGGACCTGCCGATCGCCGAGTTGGGCGGCAAGACACCGCTGCAAGCGGCGGCGACGCCGACGATGGATGGCCTGGCGCGATCGGGGCGGCTAGCGACCGCGCGCACGACGCCCGCGGGCTGGGCGGCGGGGTCTGACGTGTGCACGATGTGCCTGCTGGGGTACGACCCGGTGAGGTATCACACGGGGCGAGCGCCGCTGGAGGCGGCGGCGAGCGGCGTGCAGGCGGGGGCGAGCGACTGGATCTTCCGGCTCAATCTTGTGACCGTCGGGCCGGATGATGCGGGCTCGCCGGACTCGGGGCTGATGCTCGACCACTCCGCCGGGGCGATCAGCGATGCGGAGGCCGCGGCGATCGTGCCCGATCTGCTGGCGCACTGGCGTCGGGATGTGCCGGAACTGGCGGAGCGTCTGACGCTTCGGCACGGGGTGAGTTATCGATCGATTCTTGTGGATGCAAGCGGCCGGCGGTTTGACGGTGTGGTGTGCACCCCGCCGCACGAGGTGCCGCGGCAGCCGTGGGCGGCACACCTGCCGCGAGCGGCACGCGATGATCGCGACGATGCCGAGGCCGCGGAGTTTCTGCGGGAGTTGATGCTCAGCGCGCGAGAGTTTCTGCCGGGGCACGCGGTGAACGTGGCGCGGCGGGCCAAGGGGCTGCGCGAGGCGAATATGGCGTGGATCTGGGGTCAGGGGACCAAGCCGGACATGCCCAGTTTCGAGTCGCGTTTCGGGCTGCGCGGGGCGATGCTCACGCCGGTGGATCTGCTGCGCGGGATCGCGGCGCTGATCGGGTGGGATCGGCTCGAGCCGCCGGGGATGACGAGTTACCATGACAACGACTACGCGGCCCAGGGACGGTGGGCGTGCGACGCGATCGATCGGTACGACATCGTGTGCTGCCATGTCGAGTCGCCCGATGAGTCATCGCACCAGGGCGACTGGCGGACAAAGGTCGCGGGGATCGAGGCGATCGATCGCGAGGTGGTCGCGCCGATCGTGGCGAAGTTGCGCTCGCTCTCGCCCCGGGTCGGACGCGGCACGGGTGCGAACGCCGGTGCGGATGATGGGTGGCGGCTGATGATTCTGCCCGATCACTACACGCTGGTGAGTACGCGGAAGCACGATGCAACGCCGGTGCCCGTCCTGCTGGCGGGACAGGGATTCGCGGCTCCGCGGCCGGCGCTGGCATATGCCGAGGCGGAGGCCGCGGCGAGCGACCTGCACATCGCCCACGGGCACGAGTTGATGGAGTTTTTCCTGCGTCACGCGCTGCCCGACCCGCGGCGGGGCTAGGCAACGCTGCGCGAGCGAGAACCCTCGGGCCCCTCGTTCCCGAGTTGCTCAGACCGGAGCCACAGCGTGAGCATTGAGAGCAACAAGCCGGAGATGCAAGGACCGGAGCCGCAGGTTCCGGCATCGAACGCGGCGTTGCCGTACGACCTTGAGCCGCCGGCGGCGCCGGTGGCGCGGGCGAGCGCGCCGGTGACAACGGGATCGCCGGCGCAGACGAGTTCGGCAGCGCGGGCGGCGGCGCACCCACAGGGCGACAACACGGACGCGGCGGCATCGACCGATTCGGGCGTGATCAGCGCGCCGGCTTTTCCCGGGCCGCGGGTGCTGGTGATCGTCGGTGTGACGCTGTCGCTGATCGCGATGATTCTGGCGGCGACGCAGCCGGGGCCTGTTGCGGGCGAGGGCGCATCGTGGGTGCTGCGCGCGGGGCGGGTGCTTGTGACGCTGTTCGACATCGCGGTGCACACCGGCACGGGGATGGTCGCGGTGCTGCTGGCGGCGCTGTTCCTCGGGCGGCGGGTGGGCGGCGTGGAACTGGCCGCGGCGAGGATGCTGGTCGCGGTCTCGGCGTGCGTGTGCGTGATGAGCATGCCCGTGGACCGCGGGGCGTCGCTCGCGGCGGTGGTTCTCGGGCTCAGGGCGATTCTGGCCCTCGGGGCGTACTGGCTTTTGCTGCTGGCGTTGTTCCGGAGGTCGGTCGCGGACACGAACGTGCTTGCCGCGTTTCACGTCGCGGTGTACCTTGTGATGGTTCTGGGTACGGCGTTGCACTCGGGTGTGCAGGCGGCGTCGGCCGCGGGTGCGGGTGTGGGCGCGGGTGGTTCTGCCGGAGGCGTGCCGTGATGAACTCGATCGGACAAACTCTGCCTGTTGAGTGTGGCGAGGCGCTGCGCCGGGCCGATGCGTCGTATCGGGCGGAGTTCGGTGTCGAGCCGGAGGCGCTGGGCGTCGCGCCCGGTCGCGTGAACATCGTGGGCGAGCACACGGACTACACCGGCGGGCTGGCGTTGCCGATGGCCATTGCGCAGTCGTGCGTGGTGGCGATCGGTCGAGAGACGCGCGACAGAACCAGCCGGGTGGTCGCGGCGGATCTTGGCGAGCGGTTGTCGCTGCCGGCGGAACAGGCTCTGGACCCGAGCGTGCTCTCGCGGCTGCACCAGCGCTGGGCGCGTTACGCGCTTGGACCGATCGCTCTGGCGCACGAGCATGTTTCGTCGCGTTCTGGTGGACTCGGCGCGGGCGGCGCAAGCGGTGCGCGTGCTGGCACGATGCTCGCGCTGCGGATGAGCATCGCAAGCGATGTGCCGCGTGGCGGGGGCGTGTCATCATCGGCGGCGTTGGAGGTCGCGAGCCTGATGGCCTTTGCTCGGCTCAGCGGAGCGGAGCTCGCGCCGCGGGAAGTGGTGTCGCTTGCGCAGCGCACCGAGAACGAGATCGTCGGTGTGCCGTGCGGCGTGCTCGACCAGTTCGCATCGGTCATGGCCCGCGCGGGCAGCGCGATGCTGCTTGACTGTGCCGATGCGACGTGCGAGTACACGCCCATGCCGGGGCCGGAGCACGCGGCGATCCTGGTGATCAACAGCGGAAAGCCGCACGAGCTGCACACGGGCGAGTACGCGCGGCGTCGGGCGGCATGCGCCGCGGCGGTGTTGTCGCTGGGGATCGCGAGCCTTCGCGAGGTCGATCTGGGGATGCTCGAGTACAAGGAGCCGGAACTGACCGACGAGGAGTTCCGATACGCCAAGCACGTGGTGATGGAGAACCGCCGCGTGGCGATGGCAAGCGAACTGCTCGCGGACATGATAACGCTCGCGCCGGAACTCGTGCGCTCGCGACTCCAGCGGCTTGGCGGGATTCTCAACGCGTCGCACGAGTCGCTTCGGACGCTGGCGAGGGTTTCCTGCGCGGAGCTGGACACGATCGTGGAACTCTGCCGGCGCGTGGAGGGGGTGTACGGCGCGCGGATGTCCGGCGCGGGCTTTGGCGGGAGCGTGATCGCGCTGATGATGCCCGGCGCGGTGGAGGGTGTCGTGTCGCTGGTGCGGGCGGAGTACCCGCGACGACACAACTTGGTGCCGACATTCTTTGTCGCTCGGGCCGGCCCCGGAGCATCGGCGTGGTCCTCGCCGGTGCGGGTGGCGGACGCTACCATCGGACCGGTTCAACGGACGGAATGAGCAACAGGACCATGAGCAAGCAGAGCAACGCGAACCTGAACATCGACACCGCGCGAGCGTGGCTGAGCCGCGTGCGCGTTCGGGCGGCGATTTTCACCCTTGTCATCGCGGGCGCGGCGTGGGCGGTGGTGGCCTTTTCGGCGCTGGCGTGGCTGCCTGTGGTCGGCGTGGCGGTCGCCGCGGTGGTCGTGAGTGTGAACAAGGTCGCCGACCGCTTGACGCGGCCGATGTGCCTTTCGTGCGGGCAGGACCTGACGGGCCAGACGCTCGGTCCGCATGGCTGCGTGTGCCCCACGTGCGGGGCGTTGCACATGCCGCGGCCCGAAGATGTGCGTGATGACCGCCTGGCGGGGATGCTCGCATCGCCGGATCAGCGCGACGAGCACGAGGCGTAAGTCTCTTCTCACTTTGCGGCTGGTTGAGTGAGCGAACGTCGCTCGATCCGGCGTGCTCGCGCTCAGGCGGGCTGTTCGGCTTGGCCCATGCGTGCGCCGGTAGCGTGGTGGGCTCGTTCGCGCTCGATGCCGACTTCGATCACCAGTGTGTCGTCGCGCGCCGGGCCGTGGCGATACGCCGCGACGGCTCGCAGCAAGCCCTTGCACCACGCGCCCGGCTCCGGGCTGCCGTCGGGGGAAAAGGCCTCGCCCGGGCCGCGGCCGGGCTGGGACACGAACGCGGCGATTCGGTCGAGCCCGAAGGCCTCGCCGTCTTCGCTCGTGGCCTCGAGCGCTCCATCGGTGTAGGCGAGCAGCACATCGCCGGGGTTCATGGGGAGGGTGACCTCGCCGCTGGCGAATTCGCCATCGCGGAAGATGCCCAGCATGACGGTGGTGGCGTCGAGACGTTCGACGCGCCCGTCGCTTCGGCGGATGAACGCGGGCGGGTGGCCGCCGGAGGCGTACGCCACCTGACCGCGAGCGGCGTCGACGCGGACGCACATGGCGGTGAGGAACAGCCCGTGATTGGCCAGCGTGAGGTAGACGTAGCGGTTGAGCAACGAGAGAACCTGGCCCGGGGGCGCATCGGGCGTTTCGGCGAAGAGACGTTCGACCTCGCCGAAGATGCGGTTGACGGTGATGGCCGCGGCGATGCCGTGACCCGTGACATCGAGCACCAGAACGTGGAGCGGCCGGTTGACGGCGGGGTCATCGGGTTCGCCCGAGCCACTCTGCGCGGCGCTGGTGGTGACAAAGCGGGCGTAAAGGTAATCGCCGCCGATCTGGCGCATGGGCTCGTAGGTGTACTCGAACCATGCGGAGCCGGCGCGTCCGGGCTGAGGGAAGAGCGCCTCGTGGAGTTTGCGAGCGTCGACGAGTTCCTGACGGACCTGGCCGTAGCGGCTCTCGAAGTAGCGGGCGCGGAAGGCCTCCTCGAAGCGACGCGTCATCCAGAACGCCGCGGCGATTCCCGGAAGGAAGACCGCGCCGCCGACCGCGCCGATGAACGCGGACTGGACCATCTGCCAGAAGCCATCCTCACGCAGACCGAGAAGCGCCATGACGCCGATGTTCAGGGCCAGCAATCCGGCGCACGGGCGGAGCGCATCGCGCGCGGTCCAGCCCAGGAGCAGCGACGCGGACAGGTGCATGACAAAGACGGTTTCGATGGGACCGAAGTTCGCGTTCAGCGTGCGCTCGCCGGAGCCGACGAGCACGCTGATGACGGACATGAGCAGCATGCAGGCCGCGCTGACGCTGATCAGGAGCCAGTAGGCGTTCTCCTCGCCTCGGGCGATGAGATCGCGCGCCCTGGTGCCGCCGCGCCAAAGCAGCCATGCGAACGTGCCGAAGGCCGAGACCTTCAGCAGGTCGGGGACGATGAGTGCGATCTGATCGGCCTGCCACTCGGCCGCGCGGCCGCGGAGGGCGCGGACGATGGGCTGGACCAGCTCCTTCCAGATGCGTGCGAAGGTGAAAAGAACAGTCAGGCCAGCGACCACCGAGACCCACCAGAGCAGCCGCTCGCGCAGGACGGCCCTGCGGGCGTTGGCCAGTTCGTTGAGAAAGTCCGGGGTTGGCAGCGTCCGTTCCATGTCCGCTCGAGCGATCTCCGCGACGGTCGGTTCAGCGATCGGCCTGAGGCCTGTTCTGCCCCGGAACCCAGAGCACATCGCCCTTGCCGTTGTCGTTGCAGACGCGCGAGAGCACGAAGAGCAGGTCGCTCAGGCGGTTGAGGTAGCGGATCGTTTCGGGGTTGGTCGTGGCCTCTTCTTCCGCGTGGAGCGAAACGCAGCAGCGCTCGGCGCGCCGAACGATCGTGCGGGCAAGATGCAACTGGGCCGCCAGCGGGCTGCCGCCGGGGAGGACGAACGAGTTCAGCGGCGAGAGGTCATCGTTGTACTGATCGATGGCCTTCTCGAGACGCTCGGTCTGCTTGGCCAGCACGCGCAGGCGCTCGCCGGGCTTCTCGCCCTTCTCCGGAGGACAGCACAGGTCGGCGCCGACATCGAACAGGTCGTGCTGAATGCTGCGGAGCATGTCGCCGATGCGCGCGGTGGCCGAACCGGGCGCCGCCTGCTCGCAGAGCGTGACGCACAGTCCCATGGCCGCGTTGGCCTCGTCGACGGTGCCGTAGGCCTCGACGCGAAGGTGATCCTTCGGGACCCGGCGGCCGTCGCCAAGGCCGGTGGAGCCGGTGTCGCCCGTCTTGGTGTAGATGCGATTGAGCTTGACCATGCGTCGACTCCTGTGGTCTGTCCGGCGGCCGGGCGAGGTGTTCCGGCGTTGCCGCGTCCAGCGTAGCAAACCCGCCCGGGCCTCGGATGACGAGCCGGCGAGCCGCGGCGGCGTGGATGGTCGCCGCTCGAGCCGGGCCAACGTACGCTCGGAGCACCTCTATGAGCCTCGCCTCCACCCGCCAACCCGTCATCGCCATCGCGCCGCCGGGGCCCGCCGCGAGCCCGGCGGAGGCCGGTGACATCGCGATGGGCATGACGCGCCGGTGGGTGTGGCGATCGGCGCCCATCCCGGCTTCGGCACCGGGGTCGAGTTCCTCAGGCGGGCGACCGGACCTGCTCTCGCGCATTCTTCTTTCGCGCGGTCTGGCCGATGGCCCGGAGCGCGAGCGGTTCCTGACGCCCAAACTCACCGACCTGCACGATCCGGCATCGATTCCGGACTTGGACAAGGCCGCGGGGCGGCTGCTGCTGGCGCTGCGCGGCGGCGAACCGATCGCGATCTATGGCGACTACGACGTCGACGGCATCACCGCGACGGCGGTGCTGTATCACACGTTTCTGGCCATCGCGCCGAACGCCGACATCCGCACCTATGTCCCCCACCGCCTGGACGAGGGCTATGGGCTGAACTCCGCCGCGATCGAGGAGCTGGCCGACAACGGCGCACGCGTCATCGTGTCGGTCGACTGCGGCGTGTCGGCGATCGAGCCGGCGCGGGCCGCGCGAGCGCGCAATGTCGACCTGATCATCACCGATCATCACAACCCGCCCGCGACGCTCGCCGATCTGCCGGAGGCCTTTGCCGTCGTGCATCCGCGGCGGCCGGACTCGGCGTATCCGTTCGCCGACCTGTGCGGCGCGGGGGTCGCGTTCAAGCTCGCCTGGCGCATCGCGACGCTGGATGCAGGCTCGCCCCGGGTCGCCCCGGCACTGCGGGCTTTGCTCGTCGAGTTGCTGCCGCTGGTGGCGCTGGGGACGATCGCGGACGTCGCCCCGCTGCTGGGCGAGAACCGCGTGCTGACGCGCTTCGGCCTGGAGCGTATGAAGACCTCGCCGCTGATCGGGCTGCGCGCGCTGGTGCAGGCGGCGTCGCTGGAGAGCGAGAAGGTCAACGCGTTCGATGTGGGCTTCAAGCTCGCGCCGCGGCTCAACGCCGTCGGACGGATGAGCCACGCACGCGACGCCGTCGAGCTCTTCACCACCGCCAGCCCCGAGCGCGCATCGGAAATCGCCCGGTTCCTGGAACTGCAGAACCGCTCGCGCCGCGAGACGGAGTCGAAAATCGTCGAGCAGGCGGTCGCGCTGGCGATCGAATCGGGCATGACCACCCCGGACACTCCGGCGATCGTGCTGGCCCACCCGGACTGGCATCCCGGCGTGGTCGGGATCGTCTGCTCGCGGCTGGTCGATCGCTTTCATCGACCGACGATCCTCATGCAGCGCAAGGACGGCCACTGCCACGGCTCGGCGCGATCGATCGACGGCTTCAACCTTCACGGGGCGATCGCAACGTGCGCCGACCTGCTCGATCGCTTCGGTGGTCACGACATGGCCGCGGGACTGGCCATGCCCGAGCCGGCGCTGGCGGACTTCACCCGACGATTCACCGAGGCGTGCCGCGCATCGATCACCCCGCGGCACCTTGTCCGTCCGGCCCACGTCGATGCCGACGCGGGGCTCGATGAACTCACCGTCGCGCTGGTCCAGCGTCTCTCGAGTCTCGATCCGACCGGCCGCGGCAACCCCCCGGTGACGCTGCTCCTTCGGAACCTCACCCTCGCGCAGGCCCCGACGCCCATGGGGCAAACGGGCCAGCACCTGTCGTTCGTGTTCAGGTCCCCCGCCGCGACGACGCACCTGCGCTGCGTCGCGTGGGCTTCGGGCGGCTGGGGGGAGCGCCGGCAACTCTTCGCCGCGGGCCAGCGGCTCGATGCGATCGTGCGCCCGCAACTCAACCACTACGCCGGGCGGACGAGCGTCGAGGCGGAACTGCTCGACCTGCGCCTGCACTGAGCGGCCCTGCCGGTGGCACCAAGCGGCCCCCCGGGCCTGTCGCGGCAGCGCCCGGCCGTCGCTCGCTCCTGCTATCCTCGGGAATGCTTACGCGCGAACAACTCGCCATCCGCGCCAGCCGCGAACTCCGCGACGGCTATGTCGTCAATCTCGGCATCGGCATCCCGACGCTCGTCGCCAACGCCATCCCGCCGGGGATGGATGTCTGGCTGCAATCCGAGAACGGCCTGCTGGGCATCGGCCCGTTCCCGGAGGACGCCAACGTCGACCCCGACCTGATCAACGCCGGCAAGCAGACGATCACCGCACGCGCGGGCGCCGCCTTCTTTTCATCCAGCGATTCGTTCGCCATGATCCGCGGCGGGCACATCGACATGTGCATCCTCGGCGCGATGCAGGTGGCCCAGAACGGCGACATCGCCAACTGGATGATCCCCGGCAAGATGGTCAAGGGCATGGGCGGCGCGATGGACCTGGTCGCCGGCGTCAAGCGCGTCGTCGTCACCATGGAGCACAACGCCAAGGCGACACCCGACAACCCCAAGGGCTACAAGTTCGTGCGTTCCTGCTCGCTGCCGCTGACCGGGCAGGCGTGCGTGAACCTGCTGATCACCGATCTTGCGGTCTTCGAGTTCGATGAGGCCCGCGGGCGTTTCCGCATCATCGAGATCGCGCCCGGCCACACGCTCGACGAGGTCCGGGACCGCACCGATGCGCAGTTCGACGCCGACGGCCCGATCGCCACGATCGCGCTGTGACGCTCGGCGCTCGCCCGGCAAGTTGACGCTCCGCCATCGCCCCCCTGTACCCAGCCCGTGACCGTGTGCCCAGACCGTGACCGACACTCCGCCCCCTGCCGTTGATCCCGCCGCGAGCTCTGATGAGCCAAGGTTCCTGATCGCCGGCACCGAGCCTCTCACAGGCACGCCGGTGACGCTGGTCGTCGTCGCGCCGAGCGCCGACATCGCCGATGGCTTCGTGCGTTCCCGCGGCGTGCTGCCGAAAACGCTCACGCTCCTGGGCCCGACCGATACCGTTCCCGCCGACGCCCGCGTGCTGCGCGTTCCACCGGAGGAGCCCGCCGAACCGCCGATGCGCCGACGGCTGCGGCTGCTGTCGATGAGTATCGGGCTGACGCTCTTCCTGATCGCCGCGGTGCTGTTCGTCTACAAGGCCAAGGAGCACCTTGGCCGATGACCGCCAGCGCGGAGAGCGCTCCGACCTTGTACGCTGAACCACGCCATGCACCACTTCTGGTTCGACGCTCATCTTGATCTGGCCTATCTCGCCGCTCGCGGCCGCGACATGGATGCGTGGCCCGACGATGTCACCGGGCCGGACCTTCCCGCGGCGGTCACGCTGCCCTCGCTGAGCAACACCGGGCCACGGGCCGCGGGCGCGTGCCACGTGGGCCTTGGGCTCGCGACGATCTTCGTCGAGCCCGACGGCTCCGACCCGCGCGTGGCCTATCGCCGCGGCGATGCGCACACGGCGCACCTTGCCGGGCTAGTCCAACTGGAGATCTACCGATCGTGGTTCGCCTCGGGCCGCGCGGGCACTTGGGGCAACACGCCGGCCAACGCGGGCAACGCGGGCACGCCGGCCAACACGGGCACCACGCGCGACGGCCGCGCGCCGATCCGCTTGGCCCTGCTGATCGAAAACGCCGACTGCATCCGCGAGCCCGCGGAACTGGCATGGTGGGCCAGACAGGGCGTCGTCGCCGTCGGCATGGCGTGGTTTCATCAGGGGCGATACGCCAGCGGCAACGGCTGCAACGGCCCCGCCGACACCGGGCTCACGGCCGATGGACGCTCGCTCGCGGCGGAAGTCACGCGGCTGAACCTGGTCCACGACCTTTCGCACCTCTCCGACCGGGCGTGCGCCGAACTGCTCGACTCGCTCCCGCCGCAGGCGCGCGTGATGGCCAGCCACAGCAACTGCCGCTCGCTCATGCGCGATCCGGCCAACCAGCGGCACCTGACCGATGCGACGATCCGCGCGATCGCGCAGCGCCGAGGGGTCATCGGCCTGAACCTCTACAGCAAGTTTCTCAAGCCGGGCCTGCTCACCCCCGCCGACGGCCGCGCATCGCTGATCGACACGCTCGCCCACGTCGAGCACATCTGCCAGATCACCGGCTCGCGCGCTCACGTCGGCCTGGGCAGCGACATGGACGGCGGCTTCTCCGCGGCACGGCTGCCCGAGGGCATCGACCTGCCCGGAGACCTCCATCGCCTCGCCGACACCCTCGCCGCCGGCCCGTTCCGCTGGCCCGATGAGGACATCGCCGCCTTCGCGTCGGCCAACTTCTGTCGCCTCTTCCGCCTGGGCTGAACGCCGGGGCCAAAGAGTTACTCACGCTTTCCCTCCGCCGCCGCCCCGCCCCCCGCCCCCACTCCCCTCCAAAGCGTCCCGAAGGGACGCCGGGCTGTCGCCACGGGGGAAGCGAGCGAGTCCTCGAGCGAGCGCAACCCGTGGAGTCGATCCCCGAATCCCTCGCCTGCCCCGAAGGGGCAGAGGGCTCGCCATCGTTACGTTCGCCGCGGCGGGAACGCGCGGCGGCAGGCCAGGGCTGCGCCGGTCCAGATCGTTCACGTCCCCACCTGCAAATGCAGCGACGGCGGCCCCGGACTCTCGTCGTCCGATGCCGCCGTCGCTCCCTTGCCCCACTCACCACCCAATCACCCCCACCCGACCACCCCCGCCCCTTACCGGTGGTCCGGGCGCGCCCTCCCCGGCGCGCACGGACGCCCCGATTCCCCCCGAGAGGAAACACCCCGCCAGGCCCCGAGGCCAGCCGCAAATCACCCAACATCGACGAGACGAACAGAACCGCCGTCTCGTCCCGATCACGGGTTCATCACCCGCTTTCGGGAAATCCGGCCGACGATCTTTCGATTATCGGCCGAAGACTTGAATAGTGCAATTAAATGCTCTAGATCTTTTCCTGTGACTCAATTCTGCACAGACTGCAATACACCCGGGGCCAAAAACGAGAGCCTGAGCGTCCAAAAAAAAACTCAGGGCATGTAAGATTCGAAAAAAACTGAGAATCTCCGATGGCAACCGCGCCGTCGGATGCCGCACCGCTCAAAATCCTAAGAGTACGCTTCCCTGCGCCTATATTCGTCAACTCCACAACTCCACATCTCTCATCAACCTCGAGCCAACTCATCGGGAACACGAAAATCAAATAATCTGACAAGATGCCGAAACAGGAACGCGTTGACTAGTTCCAGGCTCCAACAACGCCAGCTTCAGTAAAACGGTGTCGCAACGACTCACTTCAGCCCTACTCAAATCTCACCCGCCACCGCGAGGCGACGGGAGAGTGTAGATTTAGCGAAATCAACCAAACCAGAACAATCATCAATCCGGGAAGAACGTCGCGCTCACCGTCTCAGTCGTAGAAACAGTGAGCACGTTCGACCAAATCTGAAGGAAGTTGTTCGTTCCGCTGAGGAACGTCGTGCCGACCGGGTTCGTCTCGTCGAGCTCGTTGACAAAGAAGTTGTCCGGCAGCGTCGCATTGTTGCTCGAGGTCGCGCTCGCACGGCGATAGGTGATCTCGGTCGGATCAGCACGGTTCTCGAAGTTCACGCGACCGTCGTTGTAGCCGATGTTGCCTTCCCACGTCTGCCGACCACCGTGGATCAGAAGCGTGTTCGAGGTCGCACCGGTTGCTCCGGTGGCCAACGTCCAAGACCCGTTGTTCGCCAGCGGGTTCGTTGCGGCGGTGCCGTACGTTGTAGACGAATAGGTAGCGGGCGACGCGAACTGGGGCCCGCGATTGCCCCAGACCGCCTCGTTCGAACCGAAGGTGTTGCTCCAGCGGCTCAGACGCGCGTTGCTGCGGACGTTCAACGCCGGTGCGTGCGCGTATGAAGTGTTGCCAATCCCTGCAGACGGCACGCGGCGGTTCGTATCACCAATGGAACCAGAGAACTGGGGATCCCAGTTGGCCTGCGTGCCGTCGTTCGGCGAGCCGGTGACCGTGGGACGCTGGAACTTGTACTCGTTGTCCTGACGGATCGAGGAGTTCACTTCGGACGGGGAGACCACGACCTCGGGAACGAGCGCCTGGTTCCAGATCAGCACGGACAGGATGTTGCCCGTGTTGTCCTTCGCCGGTGAGGGATTGGTCGCAGGGTTAGCTGAGGGTGGCAGCGTTGTGTTGTTGCGGTCGATGATCGAGGGCAGCGGGTACTGCTCCTTGTTGCTGTTGGCCCAGGTCACGCAGGCCTGAACGATGTTGCGGACGCGGGTCGAGCAGGTCAGCTGGCGGGCGCTGGCGCGAGCGCGGGCCAGGGCGGGCAGCAGGATGCCGACGAGCAGGGCGATGATCGCGATGACCACCAGCAACTCGATCAGCGTGAAGCCAGCCTTCCGATTCACATTCGTCTTCATGCGTTCCAACTCCAGATAAACGTTCGTGCACGGCCAACACGGCCTACCCGAACAAGTTCCAGAACCTGTCGCGGCCGGGAACATCCCGCCGCCGGTTCGTGATTCAAGGGTCCACCGACAATCCATCAGACCGGGTCGCCATCGACCCCGGCTCCCAACTCCGACAATGCTGCGTTCGTCTTGGCGATGGTCATCGCCAGGCAGCCGATTCGACATGCTGATCCAAAGTTCTCTCGTGGGTTCGGAGCGGACCTGCGCTCCTGAACACCGTGCACTCCGCTCCCGCCACTGTCGGCGGAACACGCGAGCCGAGTGTGCACCGGCACCCCAAGCACCCGCTCACGCGGATACTCGGACGTTCGCTCGCATCATGCTGCAACGGGACCATTCGCGCCCGATCGCGGCATGAGACAGGAACGGTGCTGATGGATCAGCCGATGAGACTCCAGACCACCGAGCCCGCACGGAAAACCGTGACCAGCCCGACGACCCCAGAAGAATCGATCCGCACGCACGATGAGGTTCGGGAAACGCGTCGTTGACAATCCGCCAAGACACACCCGGACCACACGTCGGCCAATCGCCTGTGGGAGCCTCTCAAGTTGTCGGCTGTGGATGCCCCTGCGCGGGGGCGGCCCGATAGGGCCAATGATCAGTGCGGCAATCGCCGCGGATCAGTGCATGGAGAATCAACCGTCGATTCCCGCGCAGTGTCGCCCACAACCAGTGAGCACTATCAGTCTACCCCTGTCTATTCGCCCGTCAACCAACCCCGGTTCCGGAGACTTGAGAAATTTTGATACGGCGGATCAGGATCTACCCGTGATTCCGATCAACGCAGACGTCGAGTCGGTAAGCCGGAGGGAGGAGATCGCCGCGGAATGGCTGAGATCTTGGCGAAGCTTGGCCCCCCGCCCCCTCCGCCGCGAAGACGCGGCACCTCCCCCGGTCGGAACCGGGGGAGGACCCTCCGGAAATCTCTCAGTGTGCCCCCAACCGGGCGGAGCCTTCGACCGGCCGGTCTTCGCGTGCCAGGTCGATCTGGGGACCGGCGACGGCCACTTCGCCCTCCAGCGGGCTGAAGCGGCTGCCAGCGAGGCGGATGCGCTTGTTCTTGGTGCTCTTGGGCAGCATGCGGACCGTCGCGAACATCGCCGCGCCGAGCAGAACGTTGGCGATCAACTGCTCGACAAGGCTCGTGCGGCCGAGGTACACGATCGTCGCGTTCATCAGCACCAGGAGCATGCTCGCGGGGATCACTGCCTGCCAGCCGACCTGCATGACCTGGTCGAACCGCAGCCGCGGCAGGGTCCAGCGGATGAGCATCATCAGCCAGATCAGCAGCACGACCTTGCCGAAGAGCACGCCAAACTTCAGCAGCGCCGCGAGGATTCCCGTGTCCTCCGCACGCAGGCCGGGGATCTCGAACACGCCGGGGAACGGCGAGAGGTGCCAGCCGCCCAGGAACATCACGGCGAAGATCGCCGCGCCGGTGGCCATGTGCGTGTACTCGGCCAGGAAGAACAGGCCGAAGCGCATGGAGGAATACTCGGTGTGGTAGCCGCCGACCAGTTCGGCCTCGCACTCGGCGTTATCGAACGGAGCGCGGTTGCACTCGGCCAGCACGCAGATGCCGAAGATGAGGCAGGCCAGGGGCTGGCTGAAGATGAGCCAGCCGTGCTGCGACTGGTGATCAACCATGGCCATCGGCAGCAGCGTGCCGGTGATGAGCAGCACGCACAGAATGCTCAGGCCCATGGGGATTTCGTAGCTGAGCATCTGGCTGGCGGCACGCATGCCGCCCAGGAACGAGTACTTGTTGTTGCTCGCCCACGAGCCGAGGGCGACGGCGTAGATGCTGATGGCCCCCACCGCCAGCAGGTACACGATGCCGATGGAGATGTTGGCGCCGGCGACGGTGACCTCCGCCGCCTCGATGGTCCAGTTCAGCACGGGGATCGTCAGTTCGGGGAACGCCAGCGTGCCGCCCCACGGAATGATCGCAAAGCCCAGCAGCGCCGGAATCACCGCCAGCGCCGGCGCGAGCATGAACAGCGCCTTGTCGGCGTTCCGCGGCGTGAAGTCCTCCTTCAGGAGCATCTTGATGCCGTCGGCCAGACTCTGACCAAGGCCCCAGAAGCCAAAGCCCCGGAAAAGGCTCTTGAGCACGGGCAGGCCGAGATCAAAGCCGGTGCGGTTGGGGCCGTAACGGTCCTGCATCCACGCCGAGATTTTCCGCTCGAAGTAGATGCTCAGACCGGCCATCGCCAGCAGGATTTGCATGACGATGGTGATGGTCAGCACGCTGGTGATGAACTGAGCCGTGAGAAACTCTGGCTTAGGCATGGGCCAAGGGTAGGCGTCGCCCGCTTGCGGACGCAAATCCGCACCGAGCGCGCGGGACAAAAAGCAACCGACCCGCGCCGGGCGGGTCGGTCGGGTTCACGGGTTGTGCTGCGGACCGATCAGGCCTTCTGGGCCTTGATGACCTCGTCCTGCAGGTTGCGCGGCATCGGGCGGTACTCGAGGAACTCCATCGTGTTCGAGCCGCGGCCCTGGGTCAGCGACCGCAGGCTGGTGGTGTAACCGAACATCTCGGACAGGGGCACCTCGCAGGTGACCAGCTTGACCACGCCGCGGTCCTCCTGCTCGCTGATCATGCCGCGACGGGAGGAGATGTCGCCGGTGACGGCACCGAAGTAGTCCTCGGGGACGGTGACGACGACCTTCATGATCGGCTCGAGGAGGATCGGCTGGGCCTTGGCGACGGCCTCCATGAGGGCCAGGCGGCCGGCCTGCTCGAAGGCGACCTGCGACGAGTCGACGGCGTGGTACTTGCCGTCGGTGAGCGTCACCTTGATGTTGATCAGCGGGAAGCCCGCCGTGACGCCGGCCAGCGCCGTCTGACGCACGCCGTACTCGACGGAGGGGATGTACTCCTTGGGCACCGAACCGCCGACGATCGCGTTCTCGAAGGCGATGTTGTCGGTGAAGTCCAGCTCGTCCGCCGCGGCCTGCGCCGCGGTGTACGGCTCGAGGTTGATCGTCACATCGCCGAACTGACCGCGACCGCCGGTCTGCTTCTTGAACAGCCCGCGAACGTCCTCGACCTTGCGGCCGACGGCCTCGCGATAGGCGACCTGCGGCTTGCCGACCTCGACGCCGATCTTCATGTCGCGCGTGAGCTTGTTCTTGATGATCTCAAGGTGCAGCTCGCCCATGCCCGAGATGATGGTCTGGCCGGTTTCCTCGTTGTAGAACGAGCGGAAAGACGGGTCCTCGCGGCGGATGGTCAGCAGCGCATCGCCGAGCTTCTGGCGGTCGGCCTGCGTCTTGGGCTCGATGGACATCGAGATCACCGGCTCGGGGAAGTGCATGCGCTCGAGCAGGATCGGCTTGTCCGCATCGCAGATCGTGTCGCCGGTGTACGAGTCCTTGATGCCGACGACCGCGACGATGTTGCCCGCGCTGGCCTCTTCCAGTGGGATGCGGTCCTTGGCGTGCATCTCGAAGATGCGCGAAGCGAGCTCGGTCTTGCCGTTGCCGGGGTTCACGCAGCGCGTGCCCTTGCCCAGACGGCCAGAGTAGATCCGCATGTACGTCAGGTCGCCGTGCTTGTCGGCGACGACCTTGAAGACCAGCGCGGCGAACGGCGCATCCGGATCGTGCGGACGCGACATCTTCTGCTCCTTGTCGCGCGGGTGCGTGCCCTCGACCTCGGGCTTCTCGCTCGGGGCGGGCAGGAAGTCGACGACCGCGTCCAGCAGAGCCTGGATGCCGACGTTCCGCAGCGCCGCGCCGCAGAGCACCGGATAGGCGGTGCGCTGGATCGTCGCCTTGCGCAGGGCCGCGACGATCTCCTCGATCGACGGCTCCTCGCCGGCGAGATACTTCTCCATGAGCTTGTCGTCCAGCTCGGCGACCTTCTCGATCATCTCGTGCCGCCACTGCTTGATCGTGTCGACCATGTCGGCCGGGATCGCGGTCTCGGTGACGGTCTCGCCCTTCTCGCCCTCGAAGAGGAACGCGCGCTGGCGGATCAGGTCGATGATGCCCTTGTGCTCATGGCCCAGACCGATCGGATACTGGATCGCGATGCCGTTGGCGCCAAGACGCGTCTTGATCGTCTTGAACGAGAAGTCAAAGCTCGCGCCGATCTTGTCCATCTTGTTGATGAAGCACAGACGCGGCACGCGATAACGGTCGGCCTGACGCCAGACGGTCTCGGACTGCGCCTCGACGCCTTCCTTACCGTCGAACACCGCGACCGCGCCGTCGAGCACGCGCAGCGAACGCTCGACTTCGATCGTGAAGTCCACGTGGCCCGGAGTATCGATCAGGTTCAGCTTGTACGTGCGGCCCGAACGCTCCCACGGGCAGGTCGTCGCGGCCGACTGGATCGTGATGCCGCGCTCCTGCTCCTCGGGGAGGAAGTCCATCGTCGCGGTGCCCTCGTGCACCTCGCCCATCTTGTAGTTCTTGCCGGTGTAGTAGAGGATGCGCTCGGACACCGTCGTCTTGCCGGCGTCGATGTGCGCACAGATGCCGAAGTTGCGGATTCCACTCAGATCAGCGGCCATTGGTACTTCCTTCGTAAAACAGGTGCGTGAATGCAGCGTTCGTGTCTGCGGTGATTGAACATGTCGGACCCTGCTCCAACTGCTTCTTGCCGATCGATGGTCGCCTTTGATTCACCGCCGGGGCCGACTCCGCCGGGCTCGTATCGAGCCCCCGGAGCCTCGTCCCGTCGCGTGGCGACCGGATCGTTTCTTGTCGTGCTCGTCGCGCCCGCCGATGGGCGTGCGCCCCACCCCGCCCAGGTCGACGACTCATGCCGTCGCCATCGCCTCGCGGGCGATCGCGTCGTCTGAACCTTCGTCGTCCTCGTCGGCGTCGTCGCTCATGGGTGCCCCGTGCCGCGTGGCTCCGAGCGTCCGCCAACCGGGCGACGCCCCACGCTCGCAGGGAAGGCGAATGTTAGCGACCGGGGGGGGATGGTCAAGAAGCCGCCCCACCCGCACGCGCCGCCGTCACCCACATCGATCGAGAACCACCCGGCAATCGTCGCGCCGCACCGCCCCAGAAGCCCTCCGTTCGGAACGCGTCAGGGCTCTGCCACAATCCGTTCAATCCGTGTCCGCTCGCCCGGCGGCAGCCGACGCATCGGGTCCAGACGTTGCAGGTCATCCCGCCGCAGTGCCTCGATCGCCGCATCGCGCAGCCGCTGGCGATCCTGGGCGTATGTCGGCCCTGCCGGGTCGCTCGAGCGAAGGATCTGCTCGCGCACGCGCAGCAACTCGGCCGCCAAGTCCGGCGAGTGCCGCTCCAGTTCGCCCGCCCGGACCAGCCAGCCCTCCGCCCGCGCCAACCAAGCGCGGCGATCCTGCCCGGGAATTCCCGCCGCGGCCTGCGCAACGGTCGCGCTCCAGCCCAGACGCAGCGCGACGCCGCCCCACCGGACCTTTGGCACGCGATCGATCGCCATCGCCTCATCGCTCGGCAGCGCGACGACGCGAAGAGCCCGCTCGAGCAACTCGCCGCGGCGCTGCGGCGGCGTCGCGCCGTCCATCGCCCAGCGGAGCAGCACCCTGCTCGCCTCACGCCGAACGGCCCACGACTCGACCATGTCCGCCGCACGCTCGAGCGCCTCGGCGGTCGGCCCGAGCACGCGCGACTCGGCCGCGGCGACGAGCCGATCAATCCCCACCGAGCCGTCGGGCTTGCCGACGATCTCGACAAGTTCCGCGAGCATCTGGTCGCGCGCACGGGCGTCGCGCTCGCTCATGGCCGAGGCCAGGAGCATCCGGGCCTCGCCGACAGTCCGCGCCATCGCGGAGGCCTGCTGCAGTTCGCGCTCCTGCACGAACACCCTCGATACGCCAAAGGCCAGACCCGCCGCGGCCGCGAGCAGCGACATCGCGATCGCCGCGGGCAACATGCCCGAGCGGCCAACGCGCGGAGCGTTCGCCTCATCGCGACGATTCCCTGCCGCGTGTGCGGAGCCCGTGCTCGCCGCGAGCGCGACGAACATGACAAAGAACCCCGCGGACTGAGTCCATCCCGGCGTGACCTCGATCTGGCCGTGCGCCATGAGCGCAACGCCCGCCGAAGCCATCGCCAGAGCCACCGGCCGCGCGGCCGCGCTGCCATCGGTGCCCGTGCACGCCCTGCACATCCGCACAATCGCCCAAGCCAGCACGACCCACACGATCAGTCCGAGCAGCCTCGCCATCGCCGCGGGCGCTGAGGTGCCCTCGCGCTCGATGTACGCGCCGGCCAGCACCACCGCCGCGGCGATGAGCCCCGCGGCCTTGCCCAGCGTCGCGGTCAGTTCCTGCTCGCTGTCGCGCTCAGGCTCGCCCTCATCGCGGAGGCGTTCGTCACGCTCCAGCGTTGCGATGCCCTTCGCCATCCCGCCGCCCACATCTCCGCCCACATCTCCGGCCATCGCGCAGCTCGTCGCTCGCGCGAGCATCCACACGACCCACACACCGGCGAGCACCCCGGCAACCCCAAGCCCCGCGCCCCAGTCGAACATCATGCTGTGCGGACTGGAGATCTCTTCCGGGTTCAACGGGTTCTTCGCAAACCCATACGCATCGCGAAAGCCATCCGGCCCGACGCCCAGCACCGGCGACTGCCCGAACACCCGCACCGCGGCCTGCATGTACCACCAGCGGAAGAGCAGCGAGAGTTCACCCAGTCGCTCGCCGATCATGCCGCGAAGCGTCACTATGCCCAGCACACCGAGCACCGCGCCGGGCGCGACCAACCACGCCAGCACACGCGCCCGCGCGCCCCAGCCCACGCGCTGCGCGATGCTCGCGAGCACGCCGAGCACCGCCGCCGCGAAGAGCCCGATCCCCGCCGCGCCGTACCCGCCCTTGGCGTTGGTCATCACCAGACCCGCCAGCGCGATCAGCAGCACGCCGAGGCCCGCCACCAGCACACCGCGTGCGCTCGCGCCGCCGCCCATCGCTCGCATCCGCGCGGCCATCACCGTCAGCACCGCGCCGAAGCACACGCCCGCGGCACTCAGCGACGCGTACACGTTCCCCAGCCCGAACCACGCCGTCGCCTCCCACCCGCTGATGCGTCGCTCATAGAGCCTGGCGGAAATCGAGTCCGCCGCCCAGCCGTTCGCCGTGAGGATCGCCTCGCGATTGCGCCGGAACGACTCGAGCGTCGCGGGGTTCTCGACAAAGACCTGCATCGCCCCTCGCGCCGCCAGCAACCCGAGGAACCCGAGCATCAGTCCCATGACCACCGCGCGCACGCGCCCATCACGGGCCCCGAGCAGCACGGCCAGCCCGCCCGCGAACGCCGACGCCCACGACGCGCCGATGCGCTGCTGCCCGAGCGATGCGGCGGCACCAAACCACCCGTGAAACGCCACCACGCCCATCACCGCGAGCACGACCGCCGCGCCGAAGACCGCCGAGGTGAGCCCGCTCCGCGTCGCGGCCCAGATGCCGCGGGTCACGAAGATCAGGCACGCCGCGCCGAGCATGGCGACCGCGTCGCAGACCATGGACCACGCGGGCGTGAGCGCCGAATTCGGCACGGCGACAGCAAACGGATCAAGGTCCCACCCCGCGATTGCTGTGAACCCGATCGACGCCCGCAGCAGCATCGGCACCATCACCAGCGCGGTCGCGAACATGAGCACGCCGGTCGACGCCGACCGATCCCCCGCCAAGCCCGTGTCCACATCCGACCCCGCGGCGCTCATCGCCGAGCCTCCGGCGTCGCCGCGGCCGCGCCGTCCGAATTGCCGGCCCCGGCACCACGCAGCGCGCGGAACCTGGGATCCACCGTCCACTCATACGCCGCGAGCACAATCAGGGTCGTCAGCGTCTGCACACCGACGACGATCGCGCCGACACTGTCGGCCCGCGCCAGCGACACGCCGCCGAGCGCCGTGATGGCCGTAAGGCCCCAGATCACCAGCACACTCCGGCGTTTGCTCATGCCGCGGTCGTGCAGACGATGCGAAAGGTGCTGCAAGTCGCCGACCATGGGCGATCGCCCCTGCGCCAAACGCAGCCACACGACCATCACCAGGTCGTACATCGGCACGGCCAGCACAACCATCGGCATCAGCACCGCGTACCACCGCGCCGCCGCGTCCGCCCCCGCCACCTCCGACGGCACGCCGGTGTAGTAGGTCGTGCGCATCGTCAGGAACGCCAGCAGAAAGCCCAGCACCAGCGAGCCCGAGTCGCCCATGAAAATGCTCGCCCGCGGCAGGGGCGCATTGAACACCAGGAACCCGATACACGACCCGACCAGCAAAGCCAGACACGTCGCGACGAACCACTGCGGTTCGGCCACGCCCGAAGCCCCAGCCGGCAGCAACGCCGCGACCAGGAAGCACGACCCGGCAATCGCCGCGACACCCGCTGTCAGCCCGTCCATGTTGTCCAGAAAGTTCATCGCGTTGGTCACCAGCACCAGCCACGCGACACTGAGCACCACGCTCAGCACCATCCCGCCCGGGAACGAATCCAGCAGCGTCAGCAGACGCGTCTCGGTCAGCAGCACCACCAGCGTGCTCACGCCGAGCATGACCAGCAACTTGGGCAGAGCCGGCAGCGGACGGCGATCATCGATCAGCCCCATCACGTGCAGCACCGCGAGCCCCCCCACCAGCACCAGTCCCGCCCACGCGTGCTCGGTCAGTCCGGGCATGTGCGTCGCCGCGGCATCCGCCAGCCCCCGCGGCAGGAGCGAGAGCAGCCCGCGCCCATCACCAACGAGCGAGAACGCCAGCACCGCCGAGAGCGGCGCGGCAATGGTCCAGAAAATCGCCACCCCGCCCAGATTCGGCACCCTCCGCCGCTCGGCCTTGACCTGCCCCGCAACCCCGGCCGAGTCGTGGGCGTTGAGCCAACGCCCAAGCGCCCGCGCCGCCGCCGTCAGCACGGCCGACAGCAGAATCGCACACGGGATGGTCAGCAGCACAATCGTCAGCACGGTCGGCTCGTCGCCAGAGATCGGGGAGAATCACCCTCGGGAAGAATCGTCAGTGTAACGGACCCCGCCGGCCCTCGACGCTGCTACGCTTGACCCCGTCGGGGCGGTAGCTCAGTTGGTAGAGCGCCAGCTTTGCAAGCTGGATGTCACCGGTTCGAGTCCGGTCCGCTCCACTCCCGACCACCGTTCGCTTTGCCGCGCACCCGAAGCTTGGGGTGCCCGGCCCTCGGCGAGGTGCCGCCCACGGCGCGACCACCCCCAACCCTCACGAGGTGCCCAGTTTCACCCGGAGAGTCCCTCACTCCGGACCGCGCTGGCCTGCTCGAGGGGGCAATCGTGCCGCAAATGTTCGTTGAGATTGGCGTGGCACGGTCGCGTTGTCGCATGTAGTCTGTAGAAGTCACCTTTCCAAGGATCGCTCCCATGCGCCAGCCATCGCCGCTCGCACGCCCCGCCCGACTCTCGGCCAGCAACGTGGCCACTGTCATCGCCCTGGCGATGATCCCGCTCGCGTCGCCCGCCTGGGCACAATCGAACGTCGTGGCGCCGAACCAGTTTGCCTGGGGCGAGAATGTCGGCTGGATCAACTTCCGCGATGCCAACCTGGGCACGCAGGGCGTCCGCATGGGCCCATCTTTCCTCAGCGGTTTCGCGTGGGGCGAGAACATCGGCTGGATCAACTTCGGCGACGGCACCCCCGCCAACGGCTTCCAGTACGCCAACACCTCCGGCGCAGACTTCGGCGTCAACCGCGACCCATCCACCAACGCCCTGACCGGCCTGGCCTGGGGCGAGAACGTCGGCTGGATCAACTTCTCGCTTCCGTCCCTCCCGGTCGCCCAGCGTCCGCGCTACGACGCCGCCAACGGCTCGCGTCTCGCCGGCTACGCCTGGGGTGAGAATATCGGCTGGATCAACCTCGACGTGCCCTTCTTCGGCCAGTTCGTCGCCTTCCCCTGCGGCCCGGCCGACATCGCCAACACCGACAGCGACCCCGGCGCCGATGGCTTCATCGACAACGGCGACTTCACCCTCTTCTTCTCATCGTTCTTCCTCCCCGAAACCGATCCCAGCCGTCTCATCGCCGACATCGCCAACACCGACGGCGATCCCGGTGCCGACGGCGCCGTGGACAACGGTGACTTCACCCTGTTCTTCTCCGCCTTCTTCGCCGGCTGCACGGGCTGAGCGTCGCGTACGGGCATCGGCAGCACACCGCCGATTGACGGCTTGAACCTCCGACCTACTTCCGCTCCGCGGCCTTGGCCACGGTCGCCAGGTCATCGCGCATCGCCCGCTTCATCGCCGGCATCATCAGCCGCGCCGCGAGGCGCCCCAGCAGCGTCGGCGCCTCGGCACGCACGGCGAAACTCGCCGCGCATGTCGCCGCGTCGAGCGGCTTGACACGCACATCGGTGATGTACCGCGTCCGGCCCATCATCGCTTCAACCCGGTACATCTGCCCGGGCTCGAACGCCGTCACGACCAGTTCGACCGTCGCATGCGAGCCCATCGCCCTTCGCGTCTCGCGCCAGCGCGTCCCGACGCCAAACAGCCCCGGCGTGAGCATCTCGACCCGCACGATGGCCGGCTGATACGCCGGTGCCCCATCGATATCGCAGAGCACCGAAAAGGTCCGGTCGGCCGCCGCGGTGACCTGTCGCTCGACGAAGAGTTCTGCCATGACGCAACTCCCGGTTCACCTGCCAGCGAGCAGGTCAATGAGCACCTGCGAAACCACCAGGCCGAGACCCCAGACCAGCCCGCCCAGCAGGAACATCAGCACCAGCAGCAGCGTCAGCGAGATCAGGAAGCCATGCTCGCCCTCCATGAGCCGCGCGTAGCTGCGTGAGAAGGTCATCAGCACACGCCCGCCGTCGAGCGGGTAGACCGGCAGCAGGTTGAAGATCGCCAGGACCGTGTTGATCATCGCTCCGGTCGCGGCGAAGGCGTACAGCTTGTCGATCATCGCCACGCTGACGCGCGGATCGCCCTGCGCGCCGTTTCGGATCATGATCGCCGCGGCCACGATGCAGATCAGCGCCAGCACCGCGTTCATCATCGGCCCGGCGAACGCCACCTGCGCCATGCCGTACCGCCCGCGCAGCCGCGACTGATCGACCGGCATCGCGCCGCACGGCAGACCGCACAAGACAAAGAAGCCGATCCCCAGCGGGCCAAGGTGCGTCAGCGGATTGACCGTCAGGTGCCCCAGCGCCCGCGGCGTCGGGTCGCCCAGCCGCTCGGCCACCCAGCCGTGCGCAAGCTCGTGAAGCGTGACCGAAAGCAGCGCCCAGATCACCCACCCGACAAGAAACGCCTGCCCGAACGAGTTGTAGAAGTCAACGGCCCACCAGCCCATTCGTCGCCCCTTGCTCAGCGTTCCGGACCGTCACGCCGCACGCCCAAGCGTCTGGCGGCACAAATGCAAACAGGCCCGGAGCATCGCCCCGGGCCTGTGAGTTTATCGAGCAATCCGCGCCGAGTTCGGTACGGTTCAGGCCTTGGCCTTGACCGTCGTGTGCTTCATCGCGGTGGCGACCAGTGCGTCGAACGCCTTGGGGTCAACGATCGCCAGTTCGCTGAGCATCTTGCGGTTGAGCAGGATGCCGGCGAGCTTCAGGCCGTTCATGAACACGCTGTAGCGCGTGCCACGCATGCGGCAAGCGGCCGTGATACGCGTGATCCACAGGGCACGCATGTCGCGCTTGGCCAGGCGGCGGTCGCGATAGGCGTACCAGCCGGCCTGAATAACGGCCAGACGCGCCACCCAGTACGACGACGAGCGATTGCCGTAGTAGCCGCGGGCCTGCCGCAGAATCCGGTTGCGCTTCTTGTTCCGAGCCGATCCGATCGTGACGCGAGGCATGGCAAACTCCAACTTGGGCGTGCGGAGGAGCCGAAAGTCTCGGCCCGCTTAGCAACCCGACGCCGGTGCGAAAATCCGGACAGGAACACCCTGCCCGGAAAGCCCTGCGACCGGCGAGCCTTCGCTCGACCACGCCGCGGGTTCATTCCTGATTCAGACGACGGGGGCCTTCTTCCAACCCGTCTTCTTGGCCTTGGGCGCGGTCTTGGCCGCGGCCTTGCGCTCGGCCTGTGCGGCCTTGCGCTGAGCGGGCGTCGGGCTGATCTTCAGCGCCGCTCGCGGCTGCGAACGGCCACGCAGACGACGGAACAACAGCAACTCCAACGCCTTGGCCTCGGCCGTCGTGACGTACTTGTCCTTGCGCAGGCGACGCAGGCGGTTGGGGCTCTTGACGCTCTTGAGGTGCTTGCTGTTGGCGGACTTGTGCTTCACCTTGCCCGTCTTGGTGATGCGGAACCGCTTGAGCACGCCCTTATGGGGCTTGTTGGTCGACATGACTGAACTCCGATTGCCCCGTCTTCGCCCGACGCAGGCCGGGCTGAGGGGGATTCCAACCTTAGGCGCGGCACCCGCCGCTCTCAAGCGTCCTCTCGCTCTCGGGCCCATCAGATCCGACCGTTACCGCCGGGGCCGCGGACCGGACCCTCCCGCCCAAAAACAAACCGACAGTCGGTTTGTTTAATGACACATGAAAACCATTCACCCGCAAACCTCACGGAGCCACGAACCCGTCTTCAGCGTTCGTCGGCACCTCGCGGCCGCGCAGCGGGGTCGACTGGGTCTGCTTGCTCAACGGGCCGCGGAGGCGGAGGCCCTCCTCCAGGCTGCGGGGGATCCAGATCACATCGCCGGACTCGAGCATCGGCGAGCGGGTCCAGCGGGCCGAGCCGTCGAGGAAGTGCACGGCCTGGCCACTGCCGGAGTGGTTCAGACTGTTCTCGAGAACGTTGATCAGACGCTCGCCGCGGAACGCGCGGACGACGACGGGTGAACGGTCGGCGAGAACGACGACCTCCGCCGGGTTTGTGACGAATCCGTCGATCTGGCCGCCGCCGGGCCTGCCGAAGAGATTCATGAAGCTGTACGAGACCTCGTTGAACGACGCCCAATCCTGAGCGCTGGCGGTGCCGGGCTCGCTGACGGCGTACTCGTTGCCGGGGCACGCGAGCGTGTCCAGCCGGGCGTGGCCGGTGCGGATGGAGGTGTAGAGATTGGCGGAGTTGGACTGGCTCGGGTCGGAGCCGACATTCCACCAGAGGCCGCCGCCGATGGAGGCGCTGGCCATGGGCATGGAGCCCCTGTTGTCCAGCCGGTACTGCCCGAGCGATGAACCGACGCTGGCGAAGTTCCCGAGGCACGCGGTCTGCCGCGCCTGCGAACGAAGGCCGGAAAGGGCGGGCCAGAGCAGGCCGACGGCGAGCATCATGACCGCGGCGACGGAGATGATGTCCGGCAATCGCAGCGTGCGCCGGCTCAGCGGCGCATCGGCCGGCGGGCCGAACTTCAGGGCCTGCTCGCGATGGGCCTCGAACGTCGTGATCGACGCGAGCGATCGCGCTACGAGGTCGTCGCGCTGGGCATCGGTCACGGGCTCGGCGACATCGAGCATCGAGAGGACGGCGTACTGCTGCTGAGCCCGCGCCCGCACGCCCGAGGAAACGCGACGCAGGTCGAACTCCGCCGCGACGAGCGCTTCGAGCGCATCCTCATCACCGGGGGAGAGTTCCACATCGCCGCGAGCGTTGGCTGAGGTCTGGGCCGACGACGCATCCGGCCCGGCGACGCCGTTGGCAACGAGGCCCACCGCGACAAGGTGGGCGGCGAGTGCCTGCTGCCGCGGGCTGAAGGCGTGAGAGTCGGGCGACACGCCGCACTCGAGCAGTTCGAGGATCTGTCGGATCTCCTGGGCCTGCTCGCGGCGATTGGCGGACACGAGATCCACGCGGAATCCGGCGCGCGTGAGCTCATCGATGCACGAGAGATCCTCTGCGGACAGCGCGGGGTCGGGCTCGGGGCTGCGGGTGGTCATGGTCATGGTGCGGAGCGGGACGGGGGGATCAAGGGAGGCCGGGCGGCGGGGGCGACGGGGCGGGCGGGGGAGGCTGTCGCGGTGCGCTCGCCGCGGCGGAGGGCACGGGGTTCATCGAGTCCCAGGCCTTGGCGAACGCGGCGACGGCGGCATGCAGGCGGCTCTTGACGGTGCCCAGAGGAATCTCAAGGGCATCGGCGATCTGGCTGTACGAGAGTTTCTGGAAGTAGGCCAGCAGCAGCACCTCGCGAAGACTGGGAGACAGACGCTCAATCGCCGCCTGAACCGCGGCTTGAACTTCGACACGCTGCGCCGCGTCCTGCGGCTGAATGACGCTGACTTCCATCAGGTCGATGAACCGGGTCTGACCGTCATCGCCAGAACCCGCCGAGCCCCCCACGGGTGCCGACAGGTCCAGCGTGCGACGCCGGTTGTTCTTACGCAGAAGGTCCCGTGCCTTGTTCGCCGCAATCGTAAAAAGCCACGGCTTGAACCGCCGGGAAGGGTCAAATGTGTCGGCGGAGACGTGAACCTGGAGAAACGTGTCCTGAAAAACGTCCTGCGCGGCGGTTTTATCGCCCACCAGCCGCTCGAGGAATCGCAGCAGGTCATCGTGGTGACGCCGGATGAGCACTTCCATCGCGCCGGGCTGGCCGGCACGGTGGGCCTGCAGGAGTTCGTTGTCGGTGCGGGGATCCACGGGGGAGTGTCGGCGCGGCGGCGATGTGAGGGGCCCGGGGTTAGGCGGAGGCGATCAGGTGTCCGATTGAAGTGTATGAACGAGCGCGGGGTTCTGGGGGTTTCACGAATAGTGCGACGTTTGCGTTCCGACGGGGCCGCGTGAGGGTGCCGACGCTACCATGGCCCAATCATGGCTGTACCCCTGTCGCAGATGTGGACCGTCGCCTCGTACATCGTCTCGCAGAAACTGCGGGGGAACAAGCACTATCCGCTGGTGCTGATGCTCGAACCGCTCTTCCGCTGCAACTTGGCGTGCGCGGGGTGCGGCAAGATCCAGTACCCGCCGCACATCCTCAAGCGGCAGCTCACGCCGGAGCAGTGCTGGAAGGCCGCGGAAGAGTGCGGCGCACCGATGGTGTCGATCCCCGGCGGCGAGCCCCTGCTGCATCCGCAGATCGTCGAGATCGTCGAGGGGCTGGTGGCGCGAAAGAAGTACGTGTACTGCTGCACCAACGCGCTGCTGCTGAAGGAGAAGCTCGAGGCGGGGTGGTTCAAGCCCAGCAAGTACCTGACCTTCAGCGTGCACATGGACGGCAGCGAGGAGCACCACGACTTTGCCGTCTGCCGCGAGGGCACGTTCAAGACCGCGGTCGAGGGCATCCGCCTGGCGGTGAAGATGGGCTTCCGCGTGACGACGAACACGACGCTGTTCGACGGCGCCAGCCCGCAGGCGGTCCGCGAGTTCTTCGATGAGATGATGGCGCTGGGAGTCGAGGGCATGATGGTCAGCCCGGGGTACGCGTACCCCAAGGCGCCGGACCAGAAGGGCTTTTTGACCGAGCGGAAGAAGACGACGGACCTGTTCCGGATGATCTTTTCCAACCGCAAGAAGCACTGGAAGTTCAACCAGAGCCCGATGTTCATCGAGTTCCTGATGGGCAAGCGCGAGTTCGAGTGCACGCCGTGGGGCATGCCGACGTACAACATTTTCGGCTGGCAGAAGCCGTGCTACCTGCTGCAGGACGGGTACGTCGAGACGTTCAAGGAACTCATCGAGACGACCGAGTGGGAGCGTTACGGCCGCGCCAGCGGGAACCGCGCGTGCCAGCAGTGCATGGTGCACTGCGGGTACGAGACGACGGCCAACGACTTTACCTTCAGCGGCATCCGCGGCATGTTCGCGACGGTCAAGGCGATGCTCACGCCGAGCTACGTCGACCCGGAAGCCGCGGCGATGCTCGCCGAGGACGCCAAGAAGCCCCACGGCCCGCTGGTGCAGCTGGGGATCAGCGTGAAGAAGAAGGACGAAGAGCTGGTCGCGGCGAAGTGACCGCCGCGGCGGCGGGGGGCAGTGGCACAGTGGCGCAGTGGCGCAGTGGCGCAGTGGCACAGTCCAGCAGATCCTCCCCCGCCTCCAGATCCTCCCCCGCCTCCAGATCCTCCCCCGCTCGGCGGGGGAGGTGCCGCGTCTTCGCGGCGGAGGGGGCACCCCCGCCACCCCCCGTCTCCCGTATCTGAGAACTCCCCTCCGAGTTCTCGCCCCTTGTCGCACATACACCGAACATCGACCATCGCGCACGACTTTCCACCGATCCAGCGTCGTTCCCGCGTCGATCCGCCACCCATCCGCCCTTCGCGGAGCGCGCGCAAAATCATTTTGCACGCGTGACGAGCTCCTCGTCACGCGTGACGAGCTCCTTTGCACGCGTGACGAGCTCCTCGTCACGCATGACGAGCTCCT
>Ga0068877_10000141_pt1 | contig 61916 bp, 54 predicted proteins | sample NOAtaG_FD_66437 | JGI IMG/M metagenome (GOLD analysis project Ga0068877, IMG submission 66437) | Freshwater lake microbial communities from Lake Erie, under a cyanobacterial bloom - NOAA_Erie_Diel6S_1000h metaG | ecosystem: Environmental > Aquatic > Freshwater > Lake | place: USA: Ohio, Lake...
TCGCGCCGGCTTCCTTCAAAGGCGATTCGGGAATCTCGATCTCCAACCGATCACCATCCGCCAGCAGCGTCGCACGCTCCACCGCGTTCGCCAGCTCGCGCACATTGCCCGGCCAGGAATACGCCATCAACCTCCGCAGCGACCGCTCCGACAATGGCAGCACCCCACGACCCATCCGCCGGGCGATCCGGTCGTGCAGATGCTCCGCCAGTTCACGCAGATCCTCCACCCGCTCTCGCAGCGGCGGCACATGAATCTTGAAGACGTTCAACCGATAGAACAGGTCCTCACGGAACCGCCCACGCTCCACCTGCCGAGCCAGATCGCGGTGCGTGGCGGCGACCAGCCGAACATCGACGCGCAGTGTGTCCACGCCGCCGACGCGCTCGAACGCGCCGTCCTGCAGCACGCGCAGCAGCTTCGCCTGGCTCTGCAAAGGCAGTTCCGCGATCTCGTCAAGAAAGAGCGTCCCGCCGTCGGCGAGCTCGAACTTACCAGCCCGCCGCTTATCCGCACCCGTGAAGGCCCCGCGCTCGTGCCCGAAGAGCTCGGATTCGATCAGCGATTCAGGCATCGCGGCACAGTTCACCGCGACAAAGGCCTGGGCCCGCCGATCGGAGAGCGCGTGGATCGACCGCGCGACCAGTTCCTTGCCCGCGCCGGTCTCGCCGTGAATCAGCACGGTGGCGCTGGTGGAGGCGACCTTCGCGACCTGGTCTTTCACGCGTTTGAGCGCGGGGGATGACCCGACCATCACGTACTGATCGCGGGCCCGCAACTGCTCGCTGCTCTCGCTCTCGATGCCGAGGCCGCCGACGTGCGCCTGGTCCTCCTGAAGGGCCTGCAGCTTGGCCCGGGCCCGCTCGGCTTCCGCGAGCTTGACACGCACACGGGCGAGTTCGGTCTCCGCCGCCGATCGCCCCGTCACGTCGGTCAATGACAGAATCCACCCCGACTGAACCCCGGTTCCGCCGGCGCTCCACGACCGAGCCGCGACATCAACACTCCCGGCACGGACCGCCCGCAGCAGGGGCAATGCTCGAAGAAGCACGTCCCCGCCGCCCAGACCGCCCGCCCCTTGATTCACCGGCTGCATCCACGCGCCTTGAAAGAGCACCTCAACTCCATCCAGCCATTGCGCGGCCGGGGTGCCCACCATCTCACCCTGCCCAACCCCCCACAAACCCGCGGCGGACCGGGTCACCCCCAAAATCACCCCGGCGCGATCAACCACAAAGGCCACAAGCCCCGGAATCAGCTCAAGATCAGGCACGGACGTCATCGCGGCGCTCGCCTTTTTGGTTCACAAACGAACCACTTCGTCCATCGGCGTTATCACGATAGGCCGCACTCAAACGCTCTACAACGGAATGTCGCATTTTTTTGTGCGATATGCTGCAATAAGCGATGAAAAAGCGCAAGCAAAGGCCCCTCTCGGCGACTGATCGTTCTCGGAACGGTTGGCACGAGGTTTGCACCATGACTGCCGTTGGATGAGTGATCGGATGACTGGGACACGCTGCGAGGGACCGAGCAGGGCTGAGTTTGAACCGTTCGAAGGACCTGGAAACTCTGTTCGCTTTACTCAACCTTCCTTCCCCCTTTCACGCCTTTCCTGTTCGACGCGGTTTGAATGAGAGACCTGGCCTCGCTGGAACGAGATCGAGAGAACGACATTCTGAGCCCTGAGTTGCACGCGGGTTGAGGGAGACCCGCCGCGACGAGACAGAGGAGTGGCCCGGCGGAAACGTCGGGTTGGGCGGAACAGAATTTTCACGAACTTGGACGCTGCGTTGGTGTCCAGGAAACGAGGGAAGAAATGGCCAAGTGGGCTGGCCATTTCGCCCTCGTTCTCTTTTTTGCTCCGCGCGGTTTGTCGGCTGCATGAACCGGCGCGTGCCCGCGTTGATCTTTGAGTACGCCCGACCGACGCGGGGTTGAGTGCGTCCGCCGCGAGGTTCCGAGAACCTGCGCAGACGCGGCGGTGTGTGCGCGCTGACGAACCGTCATTCGATCTTCTGGAAGCAACGAGCGCACGCGGCGAAGGACCCCGGCAACGAAGAAGGCGGATGATCCGCACGAGGCGAAAGTTGCGCGGCGTGGCGGTGGTACGCGGACGATCGAGCCTGACGGTGTGCTCGGCTGGAAGGATTGTGCGGGCGCGAGGAACATTCCGCGAAAGTTTGCAACCCACCGGGTGCGGCGCTCGAAGCGCAGGGTGTCGATAGCAGGAGCGGGACGCGATCGTTCGTCCCGGCCCATACGCGTCGGGCCTCTTCAACCGACGCGCTCTTGCCGAGACCAGCGTGCAAGCGGGGCCCAGCGGCGCGACACTCGCGACCGACGGGCACACTTGCGCCAAACCGGACGGTTCACCATGTCCAGGATGCCCCAAGAGCCAGAGGCGTTCGCCGAGCGCGTCGCGTACCTGCTGCGGACGATGCAGCCCGACTACAGCATCGAGCTGACGGGCCCGCGCGAGATGATCGTCAACGGGCGAAGGCTCGATCTCGAGAACCTCTACCGACTGGTCAACCACGACCCGGACCGCGGGCAGGAGATCATCGAGCACTATCTCGATCAGTTGTTCTCGGGCGAGGCCTCGACGCTGAATACGGTGGGCTTCGATGCGGTGCGTCACCGCGTGATGCCGCGGATCCAGCCCGAGACGATCTTTGATCATCTCAGCCGCGAGCAGGTTGCGCACGTGCCGTTTGTCAACGGCACGGTGGTGGTCTTTGTCATTGACATGCCGCAGATGACGGTGAGCGTGACGACGGAACAGATGATCCGCTGGCGGGTGTGCGCCGAGGAGATGGAAGAGGTCGCGCGTGAGAACCTGCAGAACATGTCGCGCGAGATCGAACTGCAGGTGGTGACGAGCAAAGAGAACGGGCGGGCGATCATCATCGCAGAGCAGGACGGCTACGACGCCGCCCGGCTGCTGCTGACGAATCTCTACGGCAAGCTGGCGCCGCGACTGGGCGGGGACTTCTATGTCGCCACCCCGGCGCGGGACATGTTCGTGGCGATGTCGATCAGGCCCGAACCATTTGTCCGGCGGCTGAGCGGGCGGGTGCTGGAGGATTACCGAAGACTGCCGTATCCGATCACACCCGAGTTCTTCCTGGTCACGCGCGACGGCGTCGCGGGGACGCGTCAGGAAGAAACCGAGACCGACAACCAGAGCGAGGCGGCGTAAGAACGGTCATCGCAGGGCGGTGCACTGAGGAGTGTCCGCTGGTGGACAGAGAGACCCTTTGAGCCCCGAACCACGGCGAAAGCCCTGGGTTTCGGGATTCCCGAACGCCTGACGCACCGCTGGGCGAAGAGCCCGGCAAGAAGGGGCGGAATCGGCTCAACCGACGGGGCGTTGAGTGCCGATAACCCGGTTGATGAGCGCGGACGTTTCCCCGATCCTGCAGCTTGAAGTTCCCATGATCGTCGTGCTGGGCCGGCGTGAGCTTTCCACGCGCGACGTGGTGGGGATGGTCCCCGGGGCGATCATCGAGCTGCCCAAGTCGGCCGACGACGAGCTGGAACTGCTGGTGAACAACAAAGTCATCGGGCTTGGGCGTGCGGTGAAAGTCGGCGAGAACTTCGGCATCCGCATCACGTTCATCGGCGACCTGAAGAAACGCATCGCGGCCCTCGGCGGCGACGCGGCGAAGGAAAGCTCCGCGAAAGCCGAGCAGGACCTTGACGCGCTGGCGGAGGCTCTGCTCCAGAATCAGGGTTGAGCGTGCTGAGTGTGCTCAGCGTGCTACGCGGCTGCGAAGTGGGCTTTTCGCGCTGCGAAGATTGTTGATGAGAAGAAACCGAGCCACCCTCGGCTGAAGCCGAGGGCTCTGATCTTCAATCGACGCTGGCGGGCTCGATGGGCTTGGGCGCTTTCGCCTTGGCGCTGACGGGCTGAGCGCTGACCAGACTGAGCATTCGGTCCAGCGCCTTGAGTGCCAGTTCGCGGGCCTTCGGGTGTACCGTGATCCGGTTGACCACCTTGCCCTTGACCAGGTTGTCCAGCACCCAGAGCAGGTGCGGCTGGTCGATGCGGTACATCGTCGTACACAGGCACTGGCACTCGCTGAGGATCCGCGCGTGCACTCCACGGGCCGCCGCGGCTTTGCAGAGGCGGTTGACCAGGTGCACCTCGGTCCCCAGCGACCATCGCGAGCCGGGCTTGGCTTCGTTGATCGTTGAGATGATGTACTCGGTCGAGCCGGCGAGGTCGGCCAGATCGACGACCTCCTTCGCACACTCCGGGTGCACCAGCACGGTTGTGCGCTGGTCGCTCGGCAGGTCCTTCTCGGCGTCGCGGATGGCCTGGATGTGCTCAGGCCTGAAGAGCTTGTGGACCGAGCAGTGACCGGCCCAGAGCAGAACCTCCGCGGTCTTGAGCTGCCCGGGGGTCATGCCGCCGAGGGATTCGCCCTTGGCGGTTTTACGCGGGTCGTACAGCGCGGTCTGCGTTTCGACATCGAGCCCCAACGCGGCGGCGGTGTTTCGCCCGAGGTGCTGATCGGGCAGGAAGAGCACTTTGATCTGTTCGCCCGGGGCCTTGGGCTTGATGCCGCCGTCGAAGGCCCACTTCAGCACGAGCTTGGCGTTGCTGGAGGTGCAGACGGCGCCGTCGTGCTGACCGACGAAGGCCTTGATGGCGGCGGTGGAGTTGATGTAGGTGATGGGGATGACGCGGACGGGGCCCTTGACGTTCTTCTTCAGGGCGTCGTGGATCTGCTTCCACGCCAGCAGCGCTTCGTCGTGGTCGGCCATGTCGGCCATCGAGCAACCGGCGGAGAGATCGGGCAGGATGACGCTCACCTCGTCGGGGGTGAGCATGTCGGCGGTCTCGGCCATGAAGTGCACGCCGCAGAAAATGACGTACTTCGCCTTCTGCTCGGCAACCTTCTTCGCGGCGAGTTGCGAGAGCTTCAGCGAGTCGCCCGTGAAATCGGCGTGGCGGATGACTTCGTCGGCTTGGTAATGGTGACCCAGAATGACCAGGTCGGTGCCCAGTTCTTTTCGCCGCGCGGCGATGGCCTGCGCCAGCGAATCGGGCGGCGCGGTGAGGTAGTGCTCAGGGAGTGAGGGCTGCCAGAGCATGCCGCATGGTAGCGTGCTGCGGCGGACCGGTCAGACGGCCGGTGTCCGCGGCTCCACGAGTTTTTTCGCAGGTGTTGTGGGCGGGCCGACGGCGGCGACGGGAGAGCGGACGTAGACATCGCTGAGCCATCGACCGCTGCGGTCGAGGCGTACGCCGTGGGCGGCATAGTCGGCGATCTGGATCTGTCTGTCGACGAGATAGCAAAACTGGTGGGCACCGATGGCGAGGTTGATCGCCGCCTCCCACCAACCGGGCGGGATGCGTTGCATCGCCAGAGCGGCGCGGGACCAATCGGTGAAGTCGCCGATGATCTCGACGCTCGACGCGTCAGGAAGAAAAATACGAAAGACGGCTTCGCCCCGCTCGTTGACAGCGACCATGATCGATCCCTTCATGTGGAAGGCGGAGACTGCAACCGACCCGAGAACATGCCCCCCGCCATACTGGTGTACCGCGCCGCGTGGAAAAGGGTCGGAACAAAATCGCAATTGACCCGAATGGGTTATGGCGCTTCTGGTTCGCTCGGCAGAGTTGCGAAAGACCGTCGGCGGGTTACGGCTTGGGCTTGGCCTTCCCCGCGGCGCCGGACTTCGGCTCGATCGGGGGGTACTTTTTCAGCTCTTCTGCGGCTTTTTCCGCCGGGATGAACTCAAGACACTCGCTGTTGATGCAGTAGCGCAGGCCGGTGGGCGCGGGCCCGTCGTTGAAGACGTGCCCGAGGTGGGCCCCGCACGTAGAGCATGTTGTCTCTGTGCGGACCATGTTGTACGAGGTGTCGAGGTGCTCGTCGATGACGCCGGCGGTCATCTCCTCGCTGAACGAGGGCCAGCCACAGTGCGAATCGAACTTTTGCTCGCTGGTGAAGAGCGGGGTTTTGCAGGCCAGGCAGCGGTAATAGCCCTTCTCGAAGTGGTTCCAGTACTTACCGGTGAAGGCCCGCTCGGTGCCTTTCTGGCGCATGATGCGGAACTGCTCGGGGGTCAGGAGCTGGCGCCACTGCTCGTCGGTCATCGCGCCGGGGTTGGTCTTGGCCATGAGTGCGAGGTCCTTGCTGGTGCTGGCTGGGTCGTTGTCGGTGGCGGGGGCGTTGGCGGCTGTTGATGCGCTTGTTGAAGCGGTGAGGGTGGTCGTCGGAGTTTGTTCCGGGGGCTTGGGCGGCGCTTCCGCGGCGCGGTCGCCCCCGCCCGAGCGCGAGCACGCACCGACGATCGGCACAGCACACAAGACGGTCAACATCAACCCCAGCAGCACACGGGCGCGACGGGGAGACGAACGAACACGCAACGATGATGTACGCATGGGCATATGTACCTGTCAGATCGTACAAAGGTTCACGGCATTTGGATGCCGCCAAGGCTCGGCCGGTTCGGCGTGGAAGAACCGAAACACAGCACGGTCGGCAATCGTTCGTGCGAACGATCGGTGAGTCTGTCTGCTTTTCGGCCTCCCTGTGTGAAGTGACCGCAGCGCTCCGGGACGACGGTCAGGCGATCAACCCCGCGATGAACTCGCCGGGCGATTGGCCCTTCTCGATGGCTTCGATCAGCGCCGAGCCGACGATGAGTGCGTCGGCGTGGGGCTGCAGGGCGAGGACCTGCTCGCGCGTGCGGATGCCGAAGCCCGCCGCGACGGGGACGGGAGAAATCGCGCGAAGCCCCGCGAGGTACGAACCCACCGAGTCGAGCGACGGACCCGGCGATCCGCCCGATGCGCCGCCCGACGAACCCGCCCCCGCCGATCCGCCCGTCACGCCCATCGACGTGACGGCGTACAAGAAGCCGCCGCTGCGTGAGGCGATCAGCTTGGCGCGCTCCGGTGGCGTGGCGGGCGTGACCATCTGGATCAGCGCGATGCCCAGCGAAGCCATCTCTTCGCGGAGCGCCTCGGACTCTTCCAGCGGCAGGTCGGGGATGATCAGCCCCGCGATGTTGGCCTCTTTCAGCCGCGGGCCAAGCGTCCCGGCGCTGATGGTCAGCAGCGGGTTGAGGTAGCTCATGATCGCCAGCGGGCAGGCGCTACGGACGCCCTTCAGCTCTGTCAGAAGCCAATCGAGACTCGCCTCGTTCTGCAGCGCCACCGCGCTCGAACGCTGGATCGTCACGCCGTCGGCCATCGGATCCGAGAACGCCACGCCCAGCTCGATCACGGCGCTGAGCGGGGCGAGCTGTTCGATCTGCGAGCGCAGGGCCGCACGCGTCGGAAAGCCGCAGGTCAGGTACGGGATCACCGCGGGCGAGCCGCTCTGACGCTTGGAACGGATGGACTGTTCGATGGTGGTGTGCATGGCTTGTTGATGCTCGAAGAGGGGAGGATCGTCGCGCGGCAAAGGCGTCAGGTCAGGACCTTCATGAGGATGGGCATGTCCTTGTCGCCGCGCCCGCAGAGGTTCACCAGCACGGTGGCGCCGGGGTTGGCTTTGCCGAAGTTCTTTGCCGCTGCCAGGGCGTGGCTGGGCTCGAGCGCCGGCAGGATTCCCTCCATTCGGCAGCAGTCCTTCACCGCCGCGAGGGCCTCTTCATCGCCCGCCTGCACGTAGCTCACGCGCCCGACATCGCTCAGGAACGAGTGCTCGGGTCCGACACCGGGATAATCCAGCCCCGCGCTGACGGAGTGCGAGTCGCTGACCTGCCCGTGCTGATCCTGCAGCAGATAGCTGTAGCAGCCGTGCAGCACGCCCGGGCGCCCGTGGGTGATCGTCGACGAGTGCTCGCCCGGCGTGTTGCCGCGTCCACCGGCCTCGACGCCGAAGATCTTCACCGACGCGTCGGCCAGAAAGCCGTGGAACATGCCGATGGCGTTCGACCCGCCGCCGACGCAGGAGAAGACCGCGTCGGGGAGCCGTTGGGCCTGCTCGAGCATCTGCTGACGCGATTCGCGCCCGATGACGCTTTGGAACGTCCGCACCAGCCACGGGAAGGGGTGCGGGCCCACCGCGCTGCCCAGCAGGTAGTGTGTCCCCAGCGGATCGCTCACCCAATCGCGCAGCGCCTCGTCGATGGCGGCGCGGAGGGTCTGGTCGCCGCTGGTGACGGGGACGACCTCGGCCCCGAGCCACTTCATCCGCTGCACGTTGGGCGCCTGACGCTGCACGTCGGTTGCGCCCATGTACACCCGGCACGGGAACCCCAGGCGTGCGCACGCCGCCGCGGTGGCGACGCCGTGCTGCCCCGCGCCGGTCTCGGCGATGACCCGCTTGACGCCGAGTCGCTTCGCCAGCAGCCCCTGCCCCAGGGCGTTGTTGATCTTGTGCGCACCGGTATGGGCCAGGTCCTCGCGCTTCAGCCACAGGTTGATCCCCCACGCGGCGGAGAGGTTCCTCGCCTTCATCATGGGCGTGCGCCGCCCGATCCACTCGCGTCCTTCGCTCTCCAGCGTCGCAAGGAAGCTCATGTCCTGCAGCGCCTCGCGTGCAACCCGTTCCAGCCGCGTCACCGCGCCCATGAGCGTCTCAGGGACGAAGCGTCCGCCGAAGGGCCCGTAACGCCCGTTGGCGTCCGGGTACTCGCCGCGCAGCAGCTTCGCCAACTCCGCCGCCCGCTCGGTGTCGGTGCGAGGTGGCCAGTTCAACTCGCGCGGCACCACCAGGCTCGCGCTCGTCGCGCCCGCGTTGTTCGCTTTGCTCTTGCCGCTCGGGCTCGTGCTTGTCATGTTCAATCCTTCCCACCCCGACCGACCGACCGTACCGCGCGAACAAACGCTCGCACCTTCTTGACATCCTTCACGCCCGGGGCGCTCTCCACCCCGCTGGAAACATCCACCGCCCAGGGGCGCACCGCGCAGACCGCATCCACCACATTCTCCGGGTTCAATCCGCCCGCGAGGATCACGCACCGCCGCGATGCAACCGGCGCGATCGCCCCCCAGTTCGCCACTTCCCCCACTCCGGAACGCTGCCCCTCGATCAGCAGCAGGTCCGTCGCACGCACATCCGCCCCGAGCGTCGGCATCGACTCGCCCACGCGTACAACCGGGATCACCCGCACCTCGGAACCACCTCCGCCGCTCATTGATTCAACGCACGCACGCACCATGGGCACGTCCGCTTGTTCGCACTGAATGCAGTCAAAGACACCGGTCGCGAGCGCTTCACGCACGAGCGCTTCACCCGGGTTCTTCATCACCGCCACCCGGCTGACGCTCAGCGGGCAATCGCGCAGAATCTCAGCCGCCCGCGCTGCCGATACCTGTCTGGGCGACGGTGCGAGCACGCACCCAACCGCGTCGGCGCCCGCTTGAACCACCTCCATCACCATCTGGGGCGTCGTCACGCCGCAGATCTTCACCAGCGGCACGTCCGCGTCGGGCTCGTTCCACACAGCTCCGTCGTCCGCACCGCCGATCGCACCCGCGCGCATCGACTTGACCAACCGATCGGGTTGATCGCTGCGCATCAGGGCCGTGCCGACCAGTGCGCCGCTGTACCCCTCCGCCGCCGCTCGCGACAAATCCGTCGGCGTGTGCATCCCGCTCTCCGCCACGCGCACGAACCCAACCGGAAACCGCGAGGCCATCCCCGTCAGCGATGCCGGGTTGACCCCCAGCGTCGCGAGGTTCCGCGTGTTCAGCCCCACCAGCACCGACGCGCGCCCGGCCTCGTTCTCCTCCGCGTTCGCAAAGGCCGAGAGTCGGCGCGCCACGTTCGCGCGCGTCAGCAGCGCCGCGGTGCGTTGCAGTTCATCGTCGTCGAAGGCCTCGATCAGCGTGAACATGCCCAGGTCCAGCACCGCGTGCAGCATCGCTTCGAGCTCGTCATCGCGAAGCATCCGCACGATCAGCAGCACGCCCGAGCACCCGGCGAGCCGGGCCTCATCCACCTGCGCCGGATCGACCAGAAAATCCTTGCGCATCACGGGGATCGAAACCGCACTCGCCGCGGCCTGCGCGTGCGACAGTTCACCCGCGAAAGCGCTCGGCTCGGTCAGCACGCTGATCACGCTTGCCCCGCCGCGTTCGTAACACCGCGCCTGATCCACCGCGAACGCCGCCGCATCCGCGAACGCACCGGCCCGGGGCGAAACGATCGCACCCTCGCTGGGCGAGGCCCGCTTGAACTCCGCGATAAACACAAACCCGCCCCGCGGCTTCACACGCTTCGCCGGTTCCGCGATCGCGAGCGCCCGCGCACGCAGCTCCTGCCGCGTGAACCTCTTCAGCAGCTCATCCGCCCGCGCCCGCGAGCGCTCCGCCATGATGGCGATGAAATCGCTCATGGCGCTGCGCCCTCGGCACACACGCTCGATAGCTCATCAACCAGCCGCAGCGCTCGCCCGTCGTCGATCGCTCGCTGGGCCATCGCCGCCGCCTCGCGCCGGTCTTTCACCACTCCGCAGCACCACAGCGCCAGCGCACTCGAAAGCACCACCGCGTCGCGGTGCGCCGACTTCTCGCCCGCGAAGACCGCCCGCATCGCCTTCGCGTTGTGCGCGCTATCGCCACCCTTCAGCTCGCTCAGCGAGCACGGCGGCAGTCCAAACTCCGCCGCCGACATGACCGACCGCGTGACACGCCCACCCTGAACATCAAAGACCTCAAAGGCCGACGCGGGCGTGGGCTCATCAAGCCCGTCGTGCGAGTGGATCACCAGCACGCGCCGGGCATCAACCATCGCGAACGCACCGGCCATCCGCTCCGCCGCGAGCATCGAGTACGCGCCGATCACGCCATAGGGCGGTCGCGCCGGGTTGGTCATGGGCCCGAGCATGTTGAAGACCGTCCGCACGCCCAGCCCCTTGCGCACCGGCGCGATTACGCCCACCGCGGGGTGATAGCGCGGCGCGAAGAGGAACGTGAACCCGCAGCGCGAAAGGCACGCCGCCGCCGTCGCCTCGCTCATCTCCACCGGAATGCCGAGCTTGCCCAGCACGTCCGCCGCACCGGACGAGCTGGAGATCGCGCGGTTGCCGTGCTTGACCACGGGTTGCCCGCACGCCGCCGTCAGCAGCGCCGCCGCCGTTGAAATGTTGTACGTCGCCGCCCCGTCGCCCCCGGTGCCGACGATATCGACGCTCCGCTCAACCAGCGCCCGGTCCAGTTTGGGCACAACCGCAAGCTGCCGCATTCCCTCGGCGAACCCAGCCACCTCGTCCTCGGTCTCGCCGCGCGAGCGCAGCGCAATCAGCACGCCGGCCATCAGCGCGGGCTCGACCTGACCCGAGGCCAGCCGCTTCACCGCGTCCGTCGCCTCGTCCCGGCTCAGCACGCCGCCGTCCAGTATGCGCTGCAGCAGGTCCTTCATGCCACCGATCCTTCACCCATCGGCGTCAGCGCGTCGCTCGGCCCATCAATCAGCACCACACGCTCAGCCGCCGAGCGGTCAACACCCAAAAAGTTCGCAAGCAGCAAGGGGCCCATTGGCGTCAGCACGCTCTCCGGGTGAAACTGCACGCCCTGCACGTTGAGCGTCGCGTGACGCAGCCCCATGATCTCGCGCGTTTCGCCCGTCCGTTCATCGGGGATCGTCTGCGCCGTGACGATGAGCTCCTTGGGCAGCGTTCCCTCAAAGGCCACCAGCGAGTGGTACCGTCCGACAAGCATGGGCGACGCGACACCCGCAAAGACGCCGCTGGAATCGTGCGTGATGCGCGAGGCCTTGCCGTGCATCAGGCACCGCGCCCGCCCGACCTTTCCTCCAAAAACTTCCGCCATCGCCTGATGACCCAGGCATACGCCCAAAATGGGCAGTTCACCGGCCAGCGATTCGATCATCGACTTGCTCACGCCCGCTTCATCCGGACAGCCGGGCCCGGGCGAAATCACCAGGTGCGTGTACGTCCCCGCGCGGGCCTGCGCCGGGGTGATCTCGTCGTTGCGCTTGACCTCCACGCTCGCCCCCAGCGCCCGCATGATCTGCACCAGGTTGTACGTGAAGCTGTCGTAGTTGTCGATCATCAGCACGCGTGCGTGTGCGTCGTTCATCGCTGGTTCTCCGCTTCAGCCCGTCGTCACCTCACCGCATCAACCCGCATTCATCAAAGCCCCTGCTCCGCCAAGCGCAAAGCCGCCTCGAGCGCGCCGACCTTGTGCCGAACTTCGTCGTACTCCGCGCCGGCGTTGCTGTCCGCGACGATCCCCGCCCCCGCCTGATACGCGTACCGCCCGTTGCGGAAGCACAATGTCCGGATCGCGATCGCCTGGTCCATGTCCCCGCCCTTGCCGAAGTACCCAACCGTCCCGGCATAAAACCCGCGCCGCACCGGCTCCAGCTCGTCGATGATCTGCATCGCACGCACCTTCGGCGCCCCCACCACCGTCCCCGCGGGGAACGTCGCCGCCAGCAGGTCCACCGCGTCACAATCCTTCCGCAAACGCCCGGAGACGCCGCTGACGATGTGCATCACGTGGCTGTACCGCTCGATGCTCCGATACGGCTTCACCCTGATGCTCCCCGCCTCCGCCACCCGGCCCAGATCATTCCGCGCCAGGTCCACCAGCATCACGTGCTCGGCATTCTCCTTCGGATCCGCCAGCAACTCCCGCTCGTGCTTCGCGTCCGCCTCCTCATCGCTCCCCCGCGGGCGCGTGCCGGCGATCGGTCGCAGCGTCGCCTCTCCCGCCGACAGTTTCACCAACGCCTCGGGCGACGAGCCGATCAGCTTCGTGTCATCCAGCTCCAAAAAGAACATGTACGGCGAGGGATTCAACAGCCGCAGCGCCCGATACACCTCGAACGGCTCCGTCACGCACGCCCCGCCGAACCGCACCGAAAGCACGAGCTGAAAGACATCCCCCGCGCGGATGTGTTCCTTGACCTTCCCCACACGATCGATGTACTCATCCCGGCTCAACGAGCCCGTCGGCGGCTCGTGCCCGCTCTTGACGCTCGGCTCACCAACCCCGCCGCGCAGCGCCGCGATGATCTCGCGCCGCAGGCTCTGCCGCTCCCACTCCGCCCCGCCGTGCAAGAGCGCCACACGCCGCGAGAGATGATCAAAGACCAGCATCGACCGCGGCGCGACCATCGCGATCTCCGGCTCATCATCACCCCCGACGCCGAACGCAGCGGGCTTCTCCCCGAGCTTCTCGATCCGCCGGACGAAGTCGTATCCGATCATCCCCACAAGCCCGCCCGCCAGCGGCAAGCCCGCCTCGGGCAGCAGCGCCGGCGCCGCCGCGATGCACGACCGCAAGGCTTCAAAAACCGCTTCGCGCCCCTTCACACCCGGCTCGACCGCGCGGTAGACCCCGTTCACCGCCAGCCCGCGCGAATCCAATCGAATGCTCCCCGCCTTCCCCAGCCCGATGAACGAGTACCGCGCCAGCCGCTGACCGCCCTCCACCGACTCCAGCAAAAACGTCGGCCCAAAGGCCCGCAGCTTCCGATACGCGCTCACCGGCGTGTCCATGTCCGCCGCGATGTCAAACGGGGGTTTCATCTCGATCATGACGCGCTCACTTCCGCACTCGCTCACACCGCTTCACCCGGAAAACAACACAGGCCACCCTCGGCTTCTCGCCTCTGGTGGCCCGGAACGCTCTTCGTCCCTTCTCCGCTCCCCGCCCGCTTTCCTCACAGCGACCGACGACCGCGGCACCACCAGGATGGCCCTCGCCACCACCAGCCCCGCCAACCCGCATTCGCGCTCGAAATCGTGCCGCTCATACGCCGCGAATCATGCAGTCAAAGCCCACAAAGTCAACCCCACGCCGCCCCTTCATACCCCCGCTCATCCAAACCCACACCAAACACAATCCACATTCTCTGCATCCGGCTTTCCACAACGCCCGAAAACATCGGGAGCGCCCAGAGCGTAAATCTCGGTACGCTGAAGTGTCATCCACGCCGCGTGTTTCCCACTCGGCCCCGCACCCACCGAAAGGTTCATCGCATGAAACTCACGCCGTCCCTGCTCATCCCCGCCTTCGCCCTGAGTGTCTTCCTCGCCGCCCCCTCCATCGCCCACGCCCAGGTCGGCGTCGGAGAGAAGGTCAAAGTCCGCGACAAGAAGAAAGAGAAGGACGACTCGAAGGACAAAAAGTCCGCCAACGCCGGGCCCTCCGTCGGCGACAACGCCCCCGAGTTCACCCTCAAGGACGACAAGGGCAAACAGTTCCGCCTCCGCGATCAACGCGGCAAGGTCGTCGTGATCGACTTCTGGGCAACCTGGTGCGGCCCGTGCGTCGCCGCCATGCCCAAGGTCGAAGCCATTCACAACGACTACAAGGCCAAGGACGTTCTCGTCTACGGCATCAACACCGAAGACTCCAAGTCCTCCGCCGTCCGTAAGTTCATGTCCAATAAGAAAACAACCTACGGCTCGCTGATGGACGGCGACGACGTCTCGAACCAGTACAAGGTCTCCGCCATCCCCGCCTTCTTCGTCATCGACGCCGAGGGCAAGATCGCGTACTCGGGCACCGGGTTCCGCGAGAAGGAAATCCGCACCGCCATCGACAAGGCCCTCGCCGCCAAGGACGCCTCGAACAAAAAGCCCGAAGAGAAGAAGCCCGAAGCGAAGAAGCCCGAAGAGAAGAAACCCGACGCGAAGAAGCCCGCGCCCGCCAACCCCGCGACGCCGGCAACTCCCGCAACGCCCGCAGGTACAACGCCCCCGGCGCAGCCCGCGAAGACACCAGGAAAGAACTAACCCCTCTCCGCTGTCCCAAGCACGCGCGTCACTTCAGACCCGCTTGCTCAAGCTCCCTCGGTGAACGCCGTTCTCAAAGCACCAGCGCCCGCGCACCCGCGCGGGCGTTTTTTCATGCTCACCAGCCAGCCGCACACCGCCATCCCAAGCACGCACGCCCCGAACGCTCTACGCTTCATATCGATGCCGATCGATACACTCACCCTCGCCCCCCCGCCCGCGCAGTGGCTCGCCGCCGTCCGCGCCCGCACCGGCTCGCCCCGCGCCGCAAGCTTCCGTGCACAACTCAACCTCCCCACCGACCGCCCCGTCGTCATGAGCGGGCACCAGGCAACCATCTGGCACCCGGGCATCCTCGCCAAGCGTTTCGCCCTCAGCGCCGCCGCCGAACACGCCGCCGCCCACGCTGTCTGGCTCGTCGTTGATCAAGACCCCGAAGATCCCTCCACACTCCACTACCCGGCGCGATCAGCATCCGACGCCCCGCTCCGCACGCAGGCCTGGACCTGGGCCCCGCCCCGCGTGGCGATGCTCTGTAAAGCCGACGTCCCGCCCTGCGCCGCCCCCGCTTTCCTCCCCGCGCCGATCCCCGACGCCGACGCCCCCGCACTGCCCGGCACCCCCGCCGCCCTGCTCGCCATCCACACCGCCCTCCACGCCGAGGCCCTCGTCGCGCCGAGCCTTGCCGTTCAGCTCGCAAGCACCGCCGAGCGCCTCATCGCCCCCTACGCCCCGCGCGTGCAGCTCCTCTACGCCTCGCAGCTCGCCCGCACCGACCTCTTCATCGAGCTCGCCTCGCGCATGGCCCGCGATCCCCGCGCCTGCGCCGCCGCCTACAACCGCGCCATCGCCGCCACCCGCGCTTCCCGCATCGCACCACTCCGCAGCGACGACCGCGCCTGCGAACTCCCCCTCTGGCACATCGCCTCGCCCGAGCAACCACGCCGCCGGGTGTACGCCTCCGAACTCCCCAAACTCCTCGCCTCTTCATCCACCTCCGCCTCACTCCTCCCCCGCGCGCTCTTCATGACAGGCCTGCTCCGCCTTGCCGGTTGCGAGCTCTTCATCCACGGCCTCGGCGGCGCAGGCCCCGACGCCGCCTCCGGCTACGACCGCGTCACCGATCACTGGTTCAACGAATGGCTCGGCCCCGATTACTTCGGCCATCAGCTCCTCGCGCCAGTCGTCACCACCACCGCCACCGTCACCCTCCCGCTGCTGACAAAGCCCCCCGTCACCGAGCAGACCCTCCGCACCGCGCAGTGGAAACTCCACGCCGCCCGCCACAACCCGCGCCTCCTGCTCGACGTCGTCGCCGCCGCACGCAAGCAGCAGCACATCGCCGCCATCGCCGGCTCACGCTCCCGCGCCGACCGCAAGCGCGAATACCTCGCCATGCACACCGAGCTGACCGACTACCGCCAGCACGTCCAGCAGCAGCTCGCCACGCTCAACAGCGAGATCCTCGACATCACCTCACGCCTGCGCGATCAGGCCATCGCCACCAAACGCGACTGGCCCTTCCCCATCTACCCCAGCACCGAAATCACCGCCCTCCGCGAGCGCATCACACAGGCCTTCACCAACTGAATCAAAGCCCACCTCAGAGACCCACCTCAGAGCCGTCGGCTTCAGCCGACGGTCCCCCAGTTCACTCGCGCGCTCTCACACTTCGACCAGCCGAAGGTCCCCGTTTCGCTCAAACCTTCATCCCCGCCCGCGCACGCGCAATCAACATCAGCACCCGCAGCGGCTCCGCAACGCTCCACGCCTGCGCCGGGCATCCGCCCGCCACCTGCACCATCGGCGGCTCATGATCCCCATCAAAAACCTCCGCGACCTGCCCCAAGCAATCCGCCTCCGCGTGCCGAAGCACACCCGCCAGCAACCCCTCCGCCTCGTCGCACGCCGACGCTGAAAAATCTCCCGCGCGCAACACCGCCTCCGCCATCGGCCCGAGCAGCCAAGGCCACGCCGTGCCGTTGTGATACGCCGCGTCGCGATCAAACATCCGCCCGCGGAACCGCCCGCGATACCGCCCATCACCCCGCGCCAGCGTCCGCACCCCGCACGGCGTCACCAACTCCCGCCGACACAGATTCACCACCGCCCGCTGCTGCGCCTTCTCCAGCGCACTGTGCCGCAGACTCACGGCCAGCAACTGATTGGGCCTCACCTCACCCACACCGATCCACCCACCCTGCCCATCCGGCGCCAGCGTGTCGTACATCCCGCCCCCCGCCGCTCCGAAGAACTTCGTCCGCAGCGACTCGCCCGCGCGGTCCGCCATCTCCTGCACGCCCTTCAACCACGCCTGATCAACCTCGTACGCCTTGCCCGCGCTCCCACCACCCACACCCACAACCCCCGCCGCCCCGCGCACCACCGACCCGATCGCCCCGCCGACCTTCGCAACCACCGCCTTCGCACCGGACGCGCCGGGCTCGCCGCCACTCCCCGTGCCGCACGTTTCGGCCAAACTCCGCAGGCCGTGATACCACAGCGCGTTGACCTCCACCGCCTTGCCCTGCCTCGGCGTAAACGTCACCCCGTCGCGCTTCGCGTCCATCCACGTCAGTTGCGTCTGCTCGTTGCCCGCGAAGACCAGCCCATCGCTCGCATCAACCCCGATGTTGAACTCCGTCCCCTTGCGGTACCAATCCACAATGTCCCGGCACGCCGGCAGCAGCTCCGCAAAGAACAGCTCGCGATCACCCGACACCCGCAGATACTCGCACGAAGCATGAACGAACCACAGCGACGCGTCCACCGTGTTGTAGTGTGCATCGCCCGTGTAATCATCAAACAAGTTCGGCACCAGCCCGTTCCGCCGCGCACCCGCGAACGTCCGCAGCACTTCCGCCGCCTCCGCAAAGCGTCCGCAGCTCAGCAGCAACCCCGGCAGCGAGATCATCGAGTCCCTACCCCAATCCGCAAACCACGGGTACCCCGCGATGATCGTCGCCCGCGAACCCTCGCCACCATCGCTCGCACCGCCGCCAACGCGCCGCCGGACAACAAAGTCATCCGCCGCACCGACGAGCGACTCCAGCCAACTTTCCACACCCTTGCTCGAAGCGCCCTTGCCGAGCTGCGCCCGAGCCGCACTCGCCATCGCGTCGATCCGCTTGCGCCGCTGCGTGCTGATGACCTCCGGATCCTCCGCCGACTCCGTCATCCCCCCCGATGCCGCCGCCCCGCCCGCCGAGATCAGCAGGCTCATCTCGCCGACCGCGCCGCCCGTGAACGTCGCCTCAAAGGCGCCGGGCGAGAAGAGGTCCTCCAAAAAGTCGTACCCGCGGTCGCGCTCGTGGTTGTACTGAAAGTTGTACCACCACTGCTCATCACGCCGGGCGTTGCACCCTTTCCCCTCGATCACCACCGAACCCTCGGGGCTCTGCACGCCCAGCTTCGTGGGCCCATCATCAACCCGCATCCCACCACCCGCCAGATCGCGCAGCACCAGGGCATGAAAGTCCCGCAGCGCCGTCAACGGCCGAACTTCCAGCCCCACATCCGCTCCACCCCGCACCACATACTTCACCACCGCCCGGTTCGCACCCGCCACCAGCGCCAGGTGCTTCTCCACCGTCACCACCCCACCCCCCACACCCCCCGCCACCGGCACCTCATACGTCCACTTGACGCTCTGCCCCTTCTCAAACTTCACCAACCTCGCCTCAACCCCTCCGCCGGACTTCGGGTGGACATCCCCGGGCCGAAATCGCGCACGCCACAACGCCACCCGTTCCCCGCCACTCAGCACCACCGTCTCCGCCAGCATGTTCAGCGCCATCACCCGCTGCACCGGCGGCCGCAAACTCGCCACCAGCAACCCGTGGTACCGTCGGCTCGGCACCCCCGACGCCGTCCCCATCGCAAACCCCCCATTCCCCGTCGTCAGCAACCACTCCACCGCGTTCAACGCGTCGATCGGTCCGTCGTTCTTCCGCACAAAGTTCACGCTTGCCATGGCTGCCGCTCCCACCACCCCCCACCTGCCCACCACCGACTACCCCCGCCCGCTCACTTCCCCAACCCATCGTACTCGCCTTGCCCACCTTCACACAGGATCAATCCTCACCCGCCAAACCCCGCGCGCTTTGCTACCCTTCGCCCATATGACCACCGCCCAAGCCTCCACCCAGCCCTCCCCCATCGCCCGCGGCACCCTCCACGAGCTCATCCCCGCCTCCGCCACCAAGCCCGCCATGCTCGTCTTCGCACTCCCGGGCAGCAACTACCAACTCCACCTCCTCCCCGCACAAGGCACCGACCTCGCCTCACTCCAGCCCCGCCTGAGCAAACGCCTCCTCGGCACCATCCGCTGCCAGGCCCGCCGCGTCGACGAATGCCGCACCGGCGGCCGATTCATCGAGCCCGTCCTCGGCCGCCCCCGCAAACTCCAAGGCACCGTCCTGCAACACCTCCAGAGCGAAAACAGCCTCCTCGTCGACGCCGGCGGCGCCATCGCCGTCGACGGCCAGCCCCTCCCCGTCATCGTCAAACTCACCGACAACCGCCAATCCCCCGCCCAGTTCCCCCTCGGCACCATGATCACCTGCGATGTGCTCGAAGGCGCGACCTTCCAGCCCGCCTGATCTCGCAGCGCATCGAGCCAAACTGCGATGCACACCGATGGGTGAGGTTTCGTCAATGAACGAAAGTCCCGCCCTTCTCAACTTTGCTGCGTGGCTCGGTGCCGTCGTCGAACGAACTCGCCATCAGCAACCGCCCTTCCCCCTCGATCAAGATGCACTCGATCGCGACCAGCGGTCGTTTGGTTTTTCGTTTGCGACCTCCACATCACCCGCATCAACGCCCTACGCACACCGTCCATGCCCGAGTGAGCTCGCCCCGCTATTCCGTGAACTCCTCGCCGCGTTCCGCGCCAGCGCACACGAATCTGATCTCTGGTTCAATCTGCTGATCTCGCCCTTCTCGCCACCCGAAGACGTTCTCGAAGACCTCATCCAACGCGACATCCACGTCACCACCATCGGCCACCTGCCGCTCTCAGATCGCCTGCTCTGGAAACTCGCCGACCAAGTACCCGAGGCCCTGCTCACACTCGGCAAGCGCCGCTTCCTCGATCCAGACTGCTCACCCGATCGATTGGAAGAAGTCCTTCACGCGTACCCGCATCACCGATGGCTGCTGAACGCGCTTCAAGACCTGGCAGACGAACCGAGCGACAAATCACGCGTCGTCTCCCGATACCTCGCGGCTGACGACGCCCTGAGAAAGCACCAAAGCTGAACCTCTTATTTGGCTATTTGCCATTTGCCATTTGCTATTTGAGTCCCCCTACGCCCACTTCGCATCCCTCAGCGCCGGGAAAGTCCCCCGCCACGCCCGCAGCGCCGCGATGTCGATCTCCACGCTGAGAATCCCGGCCTGATCGTTCAACTCGCCCGCCGTCGATCCTCGCACCAGCCCGCCCCCCCCCCACCCCGGCGCGCTGGGGATGATCTCGCCCTTGGCGTCGAAGGCCGCGGTGCCCCCGTCATACACCAGGTGCGGGTCGCGTCCGCAGCGGTTCACCGACAGCACGCACGCCTGATTCTCAATCGCCCTCGCCCGGCTCAGCGTCAGCCGGTGCATGCTGCGAACCCCGGGCCAGTTCGCCACCACCGCAAAGACCTCCGCCCCCATCTTCATCCCGCGCCGGAAGAGCTCCGGGAACCGCAGGTCATAACAGATCACCGGGCAAACGACCGCCTTGTCCGCGCCGTCGTTCCATTCGTAGGTTTTCACCGCCTCGCCGCCGGTGAAGTACTGCGACTCGCTGCCGATGCTGAACGGGTGGACCTTGTCGTACTCGCAGATGACCTGACCATCGGGCCCCGCGACGCTCACGCGGTTTCGTCCCTTCCCGTCGCCGCCGCGAACCGTCCGCGAGCCCTGCAGCGTGATGCCCAGCCGCCGGGCCTCCTGCTGGATCCACTTCAGCGTCGTTTCGTCGTCGTCGCTCGTCACGTCAAGCCGGAACGAGAACCCCGTATCGAACAGCTCGGGCAGGACCACCAGATCCCCCTCGCGCACAATCCCCTCGCGCTGGGCACGCTCCAGCGCCCCCGCCACCCACGCGCGGTTCGCCGGCTTGTCTTCCCACACAATCTCGCTCTGGACCAGGTGTGCTCGCATCGCTGCCTCGCTTCCGCTCCATCCTAACCCGCCACCGACCACTCCGCCGCCGATGGCGGATCGTGCATCCCCTATTTGTGGGGTTCAACATTCAGGGTGAACCCCTAATAATCGCGTCCGCGGCCTTTGGCAGAGTTAGCGGTTGTTGACTCAGGGTTTTTTCTGATACGCTCCCGGCGGTGTAGGTTGCCGAAGGACGCCGGGTCTCGTGAGGGTGTGGCTGCTGTGATTCCCACACCGTCTCTTCCTGGTTCATCCCGCTCTGCTGCGCGGGTGTTTCAAACGCCACCACACCATGGTCGGGTGAAAGCCCGATCTGATCCTGAGCTGTGCTGCCCGCCATTTCAGGGTCTTTCGATCCCCGTCCACGATTCGCGCCTCTTCTGGGCCTGATCGTGGACATTCGCGGAGCCTGTGAACGATTCTCGTGCGTCGAGCGTTCAACCTTCGTCTTCCTCATGCACCCCTCATGCCCGAGTATGCAGGGGTTCCACCCGTTCTGCCGTTCTGACACATTCTGAACGCTCAGGGCCGCATCGTTTCCACCCGTTCGTCGGTATTCACATCAGCAGACAGAGCACGCAGGCCGAGCCCACCCATGCACGCCGTTGAACCGTTCCAAACCGACCGAAGCCAACCCCGGATGCCGCTCCGTGCGCCGGGGACGCCCGCGCTCATCCTCGCCAGCCAGTCGCCCCGGCGTCAGCAACTGCTCCGCGAAGCCGGGTTCGCCTTCTCTACCGTTCTGCCCCCGATGGACGACGCGCACCTCTGCCCCGGGCCGGTCGAGCCCCGGCACTGGGTCACCGCCCTGGCCTATCTCAAGGCCCGCGCGGTGCAGACGATGCTCGCCTGTCCGGATCAGCGCCCCATCGGCGTGCGCGCAGATCAGCCCCTGTTCATCCTCGCGGCCGACACCATCGTCATCAAGGACCAGCGCCTCATCGGAAAGCCCAGCGACGAGCACGACGCCCGGCAGATTCTCCGCACCCTCTCCGCCGGTCGGCATGAAGTCATGACCGGGGTTGCGATCGTCGAACTCCCCGCCGGCGCTCCGTCGGCATCTTTGGATCACACGCCGCGAACACTGCTGGTGGACTGCGCGCACGTTCACGTGGGTGATCTGGGCAACGACCGCATCGAGGCCCACGTCGCCTCCGGCGCCTGGCGCGGCAAGGCCGGCGGCTACAACATCTTCGATCAACTGAACTACAACTGGCCCCTGCACGTCGAGGGCGACCCAACGACCGTCGCGGGCCTGCCCATGCAGCGCGTGGTTCCGATTTTGAACAAGATGCTCGCCGGTTCGCCGCACGAAGCATCGCCCGTGGCACGTCGTCTGGGACTTTGAAGTGTCGAAGTGGTCAAGTGGCAAAGTGCCAAAGTGGCAAAGTGCCAAAGTGGAAGGGACCTGTCACCACTGAGCCACTCTGCCACTCAGCCACTGAGCCACTTCGCTACTTCGCCACTTCTCTCCCTTCCCATTTCGCCGACTGGTCGTCGGCACGGTACCCTGATCACGTGCAAGCACCGGGCGCACCGACCAACACGACCCAGCCGAGCGCTCCCGCGCCGTCGCCCGGGCTCCTTCAACCCGCTTCAACCACCGGGACACTCTCCGCCGCCGTCGTCTTACCCATCGCCATGCCCATCATGATCCTGGCGGGGGTCTACACGCTGCTGATCCAACGCCGGGCCATGCCCGCCAGTCGCAAGCGCATCCGCACCGCCACCGGCGTGCTGCTGATCTGCACCGTGGGGCTGATGGCCTTCAACCTCGTCAACGTTTCCGCGGCTCAGCACCGCACGTTCCTCATTCTCTGGACCGTGCTCATCGCGATGGTGGCGCTGCTGCTGCTTCTGGCGGCTTTGGACATGCTCAACACGCTGCGCCTCTACGTCGGGCACCGCTCCCAGCTTGCCGAGGCCTCCGCCGCCAACCTCATCCTCGAACTGCGCAAGGCCCAGCGGGAAGCCGCCAAGGCCCGCGAAAGCTCCGCGACCACGAACGATCACGACGAAAAAACATGAGCATCCCGACTTCATCAACGTCCCTCAGCACCCGCACGAACAACCCGGACTTCGAGCGTGGCAGCCTCCCCGCGCCGGATCATCAGGGCCTGCTGGGGTTCCTTCGTCGGCTGCTGGCGCCGATCGCGGGACCGTTTTATGCCAAGGCCGTGGCGCGACGCAACCGGGCCTTCGATCGCGGCGAAGGTGTCTGGCGAGCGCCGATCCCGGTGATCTCCGTCGGCAATCTCTCCACCGGCGGCACCGGCAAGACGCCCATGGTCGCCTGGGTCTGCAAGGCCCTCACCGCGCTGGGGTATGAGCCGCTGATCCTCACCCGCGGGTACAAAGCCACCAAAGACGCCGGCGGCGCACTGGTCAGCGACGAGGCGGCGGAGCTTCAGCGTTTGCTGCCGAACGTCCGCGTGGTGGTGAATGCGGATCGGTGTTCGGCTCTGAAGCAGGTGTTGAGTGAAGCACGCTCGGGCGACTTGCCGCCGCTGGTGGCGGTGATGGACGACGGGTACCAGCACCGGGCGCTGGGGCGAGAGCTGGACATCGTGCTGGTGGACGCGACGCGCAGCCCGCTGGAGGACCGTCTGCTGCCGGGCGGGAATCTCCGCGAGCCGCTGACGGGCCTGAGCCGGGCGGGGGCGGTGGTGATCACCCGGGGCGAGGTGGTGGGCGAAGAGAAGGCCCGCGCGCTGGATATCGCTTTGCGCTCGCACGCGCCCAGGGCGGTCTTCGCCATCAGCAGCGCCAACTGGAGCAGCCTGCGCCAGGCCACCGGCCAAGGCGGGAATGTCGAACCGGGTTCACTGCGTGGCACGCACGCCCTGCTCGCCTGCGGCCTCGGTAACCCCGCATCCATCGAAGCCATGCTCCGCACGCACGTCGGGCCCGAGGGTTCGATTGATCTCTTCCTCAGGCCCGATCATGATCCCTTCACGCCGGCGACGGTCGAGGCCTTGCTGGGGCGCGCGAAGATGGTCCACGACCGGGCGAAGGCCCAAGGCCGGCGCGCGGTGGTGTTCACGACGGAGAAGGACTGGACGAAGTTGTCAAAGGTCGAGGCGGGCCGATGGCCTGAGGGGGTGGCGGTGGTGGTGCCGCGGGTTGAGCCGAGGTTTACCTACGGCGAAGCGGACCTGTTGAGCGCCATCGCGCGTGCGTGCGCGAGCAAGGGTGCGAAGCCAAAGAGCGGTTCTTGAGCGATGAAGCGGGCTTTGTTGACTGTCGAGCAGCGGAACAGTTGAGAAGCTGATCAGTTCTGGGGGGTACCTAGGTCGACTCCGCGTGGGTTTTGATACGCTGAACCCATACGACGCCCCGGTGGTTTGCGGCTTGAATGGGCGATCGGGGAGGATGAACGATGAAGTACGTGCTGATCGGGTTGGTGGCGGTGCTGGTCTTGCTGATCGGGTTTTTGGCCGTGAGGCAGAATCAGCCACCAGCGGTGAAGCCTGAGTTGATTTCGGTTTCGTTTGCGGGCGGTTCGCCGACGATCACGACGATTGGTATTCGATCCGGGCTCAACGAGCCGCGACCGCAGCACGACCCGAATGCGTGGAAGGGCAGCATGTTGTCTTCAGATCGTCGCTGGGAGATCAACAACTCGCACGGATCGATTGTGTTGACGTACGACGTGATCGCGGCCGGGGAGTTCAAGCTGCGCGTTTCGTGCTCGCGGCCTGTGCTGCTGCACCTGGATGCGGGGAGTGGCAAGCTCACCAACGGTTCGTGGTATCTCTTCAACTCGGGCGTCGAAACGCTGATACTCAAGATGGACGAGCGCGGCGAACTTGATGTCGTGCAGCGGAGTTCGTTCTGAGCGAGGCAGGCGTTGTGTGGACGGTCCCACGTCGGCGGGGTTGGGCGGTGATCACTCGCCCTTGGCGCGGAGCTTGTACCAGTAGGGCTGGGAGAAGTCGGTGGGGGCGAGCTTGTTCTGGGTTTTCCAGAGGCGTCCCAGCTCGATGACGCGGGTGCGGAGCTTGGTGGCTTCGCTGGTGGAGTTGGGGCGTTCGAAGCCCTGGGCGATCCAGACCCAGAACTCGGTGGTTTTGGTGGTGGGCTCGTCGCCTTTGGGGGCGGTGATGATGACGGGCAGGCCGTTGGAGGCGAGATACTCGGCGGAGGTCTGCGCGTCGGAGAGGCGGCGGAAGGTGCCGACGATGAGGTGGTTCAGCCCGGGGACGAGCTGGGGGTTGGCATCGGGCGTGGCGGGCTTGGCGGTGTCGTTTGGCTTGGGGGATGGAGGCGTGGGTGGGAAGGGCGACGGGCCGGGGGAGTTGTTGCCCGAGGCACCATTGGGGCCCGAGGGCGGATTGCCCTGGTTGAGTGGATCGGGAATGAGAGGCGTGTTCTGGGCGGAATCGGGGCCTGCGGGGATGCGGTCTTCCCACTTGCGGTCGGCGGTGTTTTCACCGGCGCGGAAGGCGACGAACCAGACCACGGCGATGACGACCACCGCGACGCCGATGAGGTACATCGCCAGGCGCGGATCGACGGGGACTCGGCGTTTGAAGATGACGACGGAGCCCGACGAACCGGCGAGGGGTGAGGAATCGCTGGGCGGGGGCGGGGCGCTGGCGAATGAGCGGTTGTTGGGCGTGCCTGCGCCGGGGGCGGAGGGGTTGGGAACGGCGTTGGGGAGGGTGGGTACGCCGGCGCGGATGGCCTCGGCGGTTGCGGAGGTGATCTGCGCGGGGCCCGGGGATGGGCGCGCGCCGCCGGGGCCGGGGACGGCGGCCTTGCTGCGAAGCACCTCAATGAGCACGGGCGCGCCGCGCTTATGGGCCATGGTGCTCAAGTCTACGCGGAAACGCGGATCGGCGGCGGGGTTGTTTGGGCGCGGGGGCATGGGTTATCGCCTGCGGGTCGATCAACCGATGACGGGTGGGCGCTGCTGTACGCAAAGAACTATCGACCAGCGCCGGGGTTTCGGTGCTGTTTTCGGGTTTGGGCGGAGGGTGGAAGAGGGGAAAGACGCCCGGCTCTGGAGAGCCGGGGCACCGGGGCGCCGGGCCACCGGGATACTCACTCCGACTTGGGGGCGAGGCGGCCGCGGAGGTTGGGGTTGCGGCGGCCGAAGGCATCTTCGACGGTCTGGGGGGCCTGCTGGTTGCGCAGGGCGTCGTAGCGGTCGAAGGGTGAGCGGTCTTCGTCGGGCGCGAGCAGGGGCCTGGCGCAGCCGGGGGAGAGCAGGAGCGTTGCGCCCGTGAGAGAGGCGATGGTCAGCGCGGCGCGGATTGACCGGCGAGAGGCGGCGCGGGTGGAAAGGTCGCTGGAGATGAGCGGTGCTTTGGTGGGCATGGTGAAGCTGACCGGAGTTTACCCAGTTCAGGCCTTTGGAGTTTGGAGGGTCGTCTTGGGGTTGGTCAGGCGGGCGGCGGCGTCGAGGGTGATGGTGCCGTCGCGGAGGAGCTGATCGAGCGCGAGGTAGATCACCGCGCAGACGGCGGTGGCGAGGTTGAGCGAGCGTTCACCCCGGGCCATGGGGAGGGTGAGGAGCTGGTCGGGGTAGCGGGCGAGGAGGTGATCGGGGAGGCCCTTGGTTTCTTTGCCGAAGACGAGGTGATCGCCGGGGAGGAAGCGCGGGGCGGCTGGGCCGAGGGTTGGGCGATTGGACTTGGTGGTGAAGAGCCAGAGGCGCTGGGGGGTTGTTGAGGCGAGGTAGTGATCGAAGGAGTCGTGCTGGAGGGGGTTCAGGCGTGGCCAATAGTCGAGGCCTGCGCGGCGGCAGGCTTTTTCGGAGGTGTCGAAACCCAGCGGGCGGATGAGGTGGAGCGCGCAGTGGGTGGCGATGCAGGTCCGGCCGATGTTGCCGGTGTTGTTGGGAATCTCGGGCTCGTGCAGGACAATGTTGAACATTTCGGTGAGGGGTTTGGGGCTTGACGGTATGCTCCGCGGCATGGGATTACGCGAAGTGAAGAAGCATCTGGAGGCGGGGCATTCGTGCGTGCGGGTGGTGACGCTCGAAGAGGGGGACGCGCTGACCGAGATCGTCGGGCAGGTGATGGAGCTGGGGCTCACCCCCTGGCTGTGGTCGAGCGTGCACGGCGTTCGGCGGACGGGGGGCACCTCGGGCGAAGTCATCGCGAAGACCGAGAACCCCGCGGCGGCGCTGACGTGGGCGATGCAGCACTGGCGCGACCCGATGGCGCTGATCACGCTGGACCTGGCGGATCGACTCGAAGACCCGCTGGTGATTCGGGCCCTGCGCGAGCTCATCGAAACCTTTCGCGTGCAGGCGCGGGCGCTGTCGAGCCAGAAAGTCATGGGCGAAGATCGCCAGATCGGCCCGCGGATTGTCATGATCGACCACAAGGACGAAGTGCCCGCGGCCATCGGGGCGGTGAGCGTGCGCTGCGCGCCGGAGCTGCCCGACGATGAAGCGCTGATGGGGATCTTGAAATCCACCGCGCGACGAATGCACGGCAGCGGGCACCTGCGCCAGGCGGGGCTGACCACCAGCGGTCAGCGGCGCGCGGTGGAGATCATGCGCGGGCTGACGGCCCGGCAGGCGGAGCAACTGCTCGTCGAGGCGTGCATGGACGGCTCGCTGGAAGAGCAGGACTTGACGAAGCTCTTTTCGGGCAAGCGGCGGCTGATGGAAGACTCGGGCGTGCTGGAGTTTGTCGACGCACCGACGTCGATGGAGGAGATCGGCGGGCTGAACGGGCTGAAGACCTGGCTGCGCAAGCGCGAGGCGGGGTTTGATCCGAAGGTGCGCGAGACAACGGGGCTGATGCCGCCGCGGGGGTTGTTGCTGCTGGGCGTGCAGGGCGCGGGGAAGAGCCTGGCGAGCAAGGCGATCGCGACGGGGTGGAAGCGGCCTTTGATGAAGCTCGATCCGTCGGCGCTCTTCGACCGGTACATCGGCGAATCGGAGCGGCGGCTTCGCGATGCGCTGCGGCAGGCGGAGGCGATGTCGCCCGTGGTGCTGTGGATTGATGAGATTGAGAAAGGCTTTGCGTCGGCCGCGAGCGCGAGCGTGGACGGCGGGTTGTCGCGGCGGATGTTCGGGACGTTGCTCACGTGGATGCAGGAGCACCGCGCGCCGGTCTTTACGGTCGCGACGGCGAACGACATCGCGGCGCTGCCGCCGGAGCTTTTGCGCAAGGGCCGGTTCGACGAGATTTTTTTCGTGGATCTGCCGGGAGATGATGCGCGGCGGGCGATCTTTGAGATCCACCTGCGCAAGCGGCGTCAGGACGTGAAGACCTTCGACATGCCCGCGCTGATCGGTGCGAGCAAGGGGTTCAGCGGGGCGGAGATCGAGCAGGCGATCATGTCGGCGCTGTACGAGGCGGCGGCGAGCCAGGGAGGCACGGGCGAAGGTGTGCAGATCGACACGCGGCTGGTGATCGAGGAGATCACGCGGACGAAGCCGCTGTCGGTGACGATGCGTGAATCGGTCGAGCGGCTGCGATCATGGGCGGCGGAGCGGTGCGTGATGGCGGAATAGGCACTGGGCACTGGGCACTAGGCACTAGGCACTAGGCACTGGGAAAAGGCACTTCAGCGCGATTGGAGTTCTTCGAGCTGGTTGTAGCCGCGGGCGATGGCGAGGTCGAGGTCGGTGCAGAGGGTGTTCAGGTCGAGGCCCTGCTCACCGGAGGCGGCGCGGAGCTCGTCGTAGTGCTCCGGGGTGATCCCCGAGATGATGAGGCGCTTTTTCTGCGTCAGCAAGCGCGTGCGGAGGGCGTTGAGCTCCGGCGCGGTGTTCGCGTCGAGCGCGGTGACGTCGCCCAGGTCGAGGATGATCACGCGGGTTGAGTCGGGGAGGCGCTCGCTCCACGATTGCAGATCGGGCAGGGCGTGCAGATGACCGGGGCGGGAGGCGTCGCGGCGAAGGTGATAGACCGCGATGCCCGGCGGCAGATCAAGCCCGTGAGAAGTCACCAGGTCCGAGGGTTCGATCTCCACGATGGGCGAGCGCACGTCCTGATAGATGATCCAGAGCAGGAAGAGCACGGGTGGGATCATGCTCCAGCGCGTGATCGACGTGAAAGCGAAGGTGCCCAGGCCCGCGCCGAGGGCGAAGGAGCCGACGATCGAGGCGAGCATGAGCAGGCGCTTGCCCGGCGCGTGCGTGCGGAGCTGCGTGAACGCGCCGGCGGGCCCGGCCTTGATCAGCGCGGCGCGCTTGTCCTTCAACCACCACAGGAAGAGCACGGCTTCGGAACCGAGGTCGGTCAGCACGCCCGTGACGTGCGTGGTGCGGACGACGCCGCTGGATATGCGGGTGATGGTGGCGTTCTGCAGACCCATCGCGAGGCTGGCCAGGCCCAGCATGGGGAGCTTCCAGTTGGAGTTGATGAGGGTCTTGGTGTCGCTGAACTCGAGCGTGACGGCAAACGCGGCCAGCAGCAAGGCCTCGATGGCCATGGGCAGGACGTAGACGGATTCCCAACCTTTGCGGCGGCCGAGCTCGGTGGTCAAGGCGCTGAGGGCGGCGCCGAGGAAGAAGGTCACCAGCAGGAAGAGCGCCAAAGCCGCGGCGGCGAAGTTGCCCTGTGCGGCGTACTCGCCGAGGTGGCTGGTGGTGCCCGAGACGTGGCTGGTGACGCTGCCCAGCGCGAGGATGGTGATGACGTTGGTGTAGCCGGCGACCCAGGCGAGGGTGATCGCCAAACGGGCCTGCTGGGTGAAGGAATGGGCTTGCGAGACGAACATGGTTCGGGCGATTGAAGGCCCGGGATTTCATCGGCGCTCGGCGCGGGTGGGCGTGAGCGAGCACGCACTTCTTGCCGCACGCGGAAGTGAAATCCGCGTCAGCGGTTGGAGTGCATGACCCCCACAAGGATGAGCACCCCGATCACCAGCAGGCACATGAGCACGAAGAGCGTGATCTTGACCCACGAGTATGGGCGGTCGCCCGTGACGTCGCCCGATCGGGCGTTGACGATGAAGCGGTAGGTCTTGCCGCGGTATCGGTACGCGGCGATCCAGATCGGCAGCAGGATGTGCTTGAAGGTGATGGCGTCGTAGACGCTGTGCATCGAAGAGATGATCTGGTGGTCGCCGCCGATGTCGGCGCGGATGGTCAGCTTGATCCGCTCGGCCATGACCGCCTTGGCGTTCTCGAAGCCGTTGGGGAGCGTGACGGTGTACGACTCGCTCTTGAACCCCGCGAGGAAGCGGTCGTCGTAGCTGACGAGCTGGTCGAGGTCCCAGCGGGAGATCTGGTTCAGCCGATCGACGGGCAGCGAGGTGCTGGCGGGGATGAGCACGTCGTTGAAGCGGTCGAAGACGCGCCCGGAGGCGAAGCGCCAGCGTGTGCGTTTGACCGCGCGGGTGCGGGTTTGCGTGCGCCCGTTGACCACGACGGTGTAGGTCTCGGTTGTCCAGTAGTCGTCGCCGCGTTGTCCGGTGTAGTCGGTGGTCGCGTTGCAGTCGTAGGTGAAATACGGCAGATAGAAGCCGGCGAGGCGGCCATCGACCGCGGCGAGTTTCTTCAGGTCGCTGGGCGCGAACCAGCGCCCGCCGAGCCACTTCACGAAGGTCTCGCGGGCCTGGCGGTCGGTGATGAAGAACGGCAGAAGGCTCTTCGGGCGCAGGAGCTTGCGGGTTTGTGCGGTGGCGACGATGGGCGAGCCGCAGAAGTCGCAGTTCTGGCTCGTGACGTTCGGACGCATGGGCACGTCGGCGCCGCAGGCGTTGCAGTGCACGACGATGCGGTCCTCGGTCTCTTCGTGAGATTCCAGCTCACGCAGGGCGGCGAGGTAATCAAGCTCCTGAACCTGAGACTGATCGGCGGCGATCTCGTTGAGCACGCCGCAGAAGGGGCATTGCAGCGCGTCTTGTCCGGGCGCGAAGTTGAGTTTGCCGCCGCAGGATTTGCAGGGGAACTCGCGCGGCGACGACGCGCCGGGCTTTCTCCAGGGTGTGTCGGTCGGTGTGTCCATGCCTTCGGTTTGTGGTCGATCTGGTCGATCGGCGGATCAGCGGGGCATGGGCGGGGGTGAGGGCGGGTTGGGCGTGAGCAGGGCGGCGACCTCGGGCACGCTGGCGGCGCTGGCCCACGCCGGCATGCCCTGTGTCCACACGAGGGTCTGCGCGCTGATCGAGCCGCTGCGGACGAGGCTCGACAACGAGTTGAGATCGAACGGGCCGGACTGCTGCCCGTTGATCCCCACGAAGTACGCCGGTGCGTTGGGCATCGGCGGCGGCGCGGCGGCCGAGCCGCCAGGTGTGCCCGTGGGGTTCGTGCCCGAGTAGGTGCCGTCGCCGCGCGGATTGGCGACTTGCCCGCCCATCGCTTGGCCCATGACGAAGCCCATGCCCATGCCGACGCCCTGACCGGCGGCGCCGGGGTTCTTCGCGGCGGCTTCCATCGCGTTCGCCGACTGGAACTGCGAGTACGCGTTGAGGTTCCCGATGATCCCCATGCTGGAGCGTTTGTCGAGGGCGGCCTCAACCTCCGGCGGCAGGCTGATGTTCTCCACCAGGAGCTTCATCAGTTGCAGGCCGTAGCCCGTGAACTCCGGGCGGATGATGTTGGCGATCAGGTCGCCCAGCTCGGACTGATTGCCGGCGAGGTCGAGCATGGGGATCTTGCTCTCGCCCAGCGTGTCGGAGAATCGCGAGACGATGATGTTGCGGAGCTGTTCCTGGATGCCGTCGACGGTGAAGCGACCGTTGGTGCCGGCGATGGCGCGGACGAAGGCGGCGGGGTCGCTGACCTTCATGGCGTAGGTGCCGAAGGCGCGGAGCCGGACGGGCCCGAACTCCGGATCGCGGCGCATGATGGGGTTCATCGTCCCCCACTTCAGGTCGGTGAACTGGCGCATCGAGACGAAGTAGACCTCGGCCTTGAAGGGAGACTCGAAGCCGTACTTCCAACCCTTGAGGGTCGAGAGGATCGGCATGTTGGCGGTGGTGAGGGTGTGCGTGCCGGGGGTGTAGACGTCGGCGATCTGACCCTCGTTGACAAAGACCGCGGCCTGGCTCTCTCGCACGACGAGCTTGGCGCCGTTCTTGATCTCGTTGTTGTAGCGCTCAAAGCGGTGGACGAGCGTGTCGCCCGACTCGTCGAGGAACTCGATGATGTCGATCAGTTCGCCGGTGAGTTTCTTCCAGAGGCTCATGGGACGGTCTCCAGGTGCGAGCGGGCGCGTGCGAAATCACGAGCCAGCCCGGGGAATGGTATTCGGAACCGGGCGGGTGTGGTTTCGGTGTCGAACGCTCGCAAATACTGAGTCGTCCCTCACCGCCCCGGCGAAGTCCGTCGCCGCACCCGCTTCGGGCCGCCGCGGCTCTTCGGCTTGCGCGTCGGGTCTTTATAGACCGGGCGGTTTCGGCCCTTGCCGATGACTTCCGGTTCCTTCTTGATCGGCGTGGCCTCGGCGTCGTCGTCGAACATCGCCTCGATCTCGTCGGCCGAGAAGTTGTCCGGCGCGCCCGCGGGCAGCAGCTCGCCCGCGCCCTCGTCGTCACTGAAGCCCTCCGTCCCCAGCGGCATCACCTGCGTCAGCTCGCCCGATTCCAGCTCGCTCGCCAGGCGGCTCTCCGCGCTGCTGTCAAACTCCTCGTCCTGCTTGCGCCCGCGGATCAGCAGCCTGATGGGCACCTCGGGGAAGGGCAGTTCCTCGCGGAAGCGGTTGAGCAGGAACCGCTGGTAGTTCGCGGTAAACAGCTCGGGCTTGTTCACCACGCACACGATCGTCGGCGGGCTCGTGCGCACCTGCGCCACGTACATCACCTTCGCGAAGGTGCCCAGCTTGTTCGCGGGGCCCTGGCGGTCGAGGATGCCGCGGACCAGGCGGTTGAGCTTGCCCGTGGTCGTGCGCTCGCGCGACTGGTTCATCAGCTCAAAGGCCAGGGCGATGGTGTTCTTGACGTTCAGCCCGCTCTTGGCGCTGACGAAGGAGATCGGCGCGAACCACAGGCCCTTCAGCTCGCCGCGGATGTACTCCTCGTACGCCTCGGTGCTGACGACGTTGCCGCGCTTGGCCTTCCGACCTCTGCCGCCCGACATCACCCGGCCCTGCGCCAGGTCCCACTTGTTCACCACGATCACGCAGGGCTTGTACGACCGCGCGATGAACTGCGCCACGTGCTCGTCCACCTGGCTGATCGGCTCGGTGGCGTCGATGAGCAGCACCGCCACATCGCACCGCTCAACCGCGAGCTTCATGCGGTCCAGCGCGTACCACTCGATGCGGTCCTGGAAGGACTTCTTCTTCCGCAGCCCCGCGGTGTCGATGGCGACGAACGACTTGCCGTCCATCTCGAAGCGCACGTCCACCGCGTCGCGCGTGGTGCCGGCGATCTCGCTGACGATCATCCGCTCCTCACCCGCGAGGGTGTTCACCAGCGTGCTCTTGCCCGCGTTGCGCTTGCCGACGATCGCCAGCATCATCTCCGCGTGACGCACCTCGTCCTGGTGCTCGCGAACCGCCGCCGCCGCGGCCTTCTTCGCACGCCCCTTCTTCGCACGCTTATCCCCCTCAAGCTGCGCCTCGCGCTGCGAACGCACCTTGGCGAAGAGCGTCTCGACGAGCTCACGCCGGCGGTAGTTGTTCTTCGCGCTGACCATCAGCGGCTCGCCGAAGCCCATGCCGCTGGCCTCGAGCGCGTGCGCTTCCCAGCGCGGCCCGTCGACCTTGTTGGCGATGACGAGGACCTTGCTGCCGGAGCTCCCCGCCTCGTGCCCCATGCCGCCCTCGCGCAGGAGCTTGGCGATCTCTTCGTCCTGCGCCGTCACACCCGCCTGCGCGTCGATGACGAAGAGGATCAGGTCGGCGGTCTTCACCGCCTTGCCGATCTGCTTCTCGATGTCGTCGGTCAGTGCGGCCAGGTCCTTGCCCGCGTTATCGATCCGCCGCCCCTCGGCCGTGTACACCCCGTAGCCACCGGTGTCGATGATCTCGACCTTCTCGAACCCGTCGCGCGGGTCGGGGCCTTCCAGATCGACGATGGCCATGACGCGGTCACGCGTCACGCCCGGGGTCGGATCGACGATCGACACCCGGCGCGCGGCGACCATGTTGATGAGCGAAGACTTGCCGACGTTCGGTCGGCCCACAATGGCTAGACGGGGAAGTGTCACGGGGGAGGGTAGGTGCAGCCGCCGCGAAAGGCGTTCCCCGGACCGAACGGCGGGCGAAAGTCTTTTGGCCTCCGCTGTCAATACCCCCATGGTCAAGATTCGTTGAAGATATACTGTCTTAAAGCCTTTGCGCAGAGTTTGGACGCGGGCAGGGGTGTTGACGCGGTCACGCGATGGCGGAGCCCGCTTCGTCAGGTTCCCCGGCATGGGGCGGTTTCGGAGTTGCTCAATGGACGTTCTGACAACCCAGGAAATGGCCCTTCGCCTCGGTGCCGCTTTGGCGCTCGGGGCCTTGGTGGGGCTTGAGCGTGAACGCAAGCACCGACCGGCCGGGTTCCGCACGATGATCCTCATCAGCCTGGGCTCGGCGGGGTATGTGCTGGTTGGCATGCAGTCCGTGGCGATGCTGGCGGGTCCGAGTGTGGCGAACTTGCCGCCGGGCGTGCCGCATCCGGGGCAGGCCGAGATCTCGCGCGTGCTGCAGGGGCTGATCGGGGGGATCGGGTTTCTGGGGGCGGGTGCGGTGATTCAGAACAAGCGGGCCGTCCGCGGGATCACCACCGCCGCCGCCGTATGGGTCACCGCCGCCACGGGTGCGGCCTGCGGCATGGGGCTGTACTCACTGGCGGTGCTGCTGGCCATCGCCTCGCTCTTCACCCTCGTGGTTTTGGAAATGGTCGAAGACCGTTACTTCCCGGATCCCGACGACGGAGCCTTCGACAAAGGCTCTGGCAAGAAAGAAAAGAACGGCCACGGCCCGAACTCACACGCCCGCCGGGAAAGCGATCGTGACAGCGACCCCCCCGACCCCCGCGACGACGCCGGCGACGGCGCAGACCGCATGCGCGGGGAGGGTTAAGCGTTCCGTTGTTTCTTCAACGTGCTCGAAAAAGATTCTGCCTCACCGCCCGCCCGGCGTCGCCCCCGGCATCGGCGGCTGGTTCGTCCGCGGCGTGTTGCCCCGCGCCTGCGTGAACAGCCCCTTCAGGCTCACCCGGCTCTTGAAATCCACCGCCCGCTGGTTCTGCACGCGGTAGACCAGCATTTCTTCGCGGCGCTGATCCAGCACCACCAGCACCTCGTCGTTCGAGCCCGCCTCGACGGTCAGCAGCGAAGTCTCCGATGCGCCGCCCTGGTTCACCGCCTGCGCGTACGCGGCTTGACCAAGCTCCGTCAGGGCCGAGCGATCGGAGGCCAGACGATTGATCAGCAGCGCACCGATGAGCATGGCGCAGGCGAGCAACGCCAGCGTGCCGCCGCTGGAACCACCCGAAGCCGCCGCGGCGTTCGCACCGCGCGCGTTCTCATTCACGTTCACGTTCGCGTTCACGCTCTGTTGCGTCGTCTGCTTCGCGTTCATCGTGCTCACCGTGCCTTTCCGCCGGCGGCGACGTCGTTGACCAGATCACGGAACCCCACCACCTCAAACGAGTTGGTGCCCTTGTCCCAGCGCAGGGCCACCAGTTCCTCGTTCGCGGTGTCGGCGATGTACAGCACGCCCGTCGAGAGGCCCTGCGCCTTCGCGGGCACGGCCACATATTGCCCACGCCCACGCTGCGGCTGATTGCCCGCCGAGGGTTGCCCGCGCGTCATCGACGCCAACGCCAACGCGGCCAGCAAGGCCATGTTGACCGCCACCAGCACTCGCTGCGACTTGGTCATAAGGCAACTCCTGTTCTGTCTCTGGATCTGTCCGAGCCCGCCCGAAGCCGATCAGTCCTGATGCCCGCGCTTCGTCGGGACGAGGTTCGCACAGATCACCAGCACCGCACACCCGAGCATCCCCAGGATCGTCAGAAACTCCACGCCCTCGTCGTTGGAGCGAAAGTTCAACGCTGGCGGCTCAAGCCGAAGCGCCGCCGGGTTCGGCACGTCGTTGCCCAGCGTCTGCGCTGAGGCCTTCGGCGGCGTCAGCACCAACCCGGCCGACAAAACCACCGCCACCACGGCGGACTTTCCGAACAACTTGAACATCGGCATCGAACGAACCATGCGGTCATCTCCACAGCGCCGACAAGCGGCCGAGCCCCGGTGTCAGGACAAGCATCATACCACAGGGCGGGCCAGCGTGGGCGTGTGAACCCAGGCCTCCGCGAAGGGCTGGCTGAGCCGTTCAAAGTCCGATCGGCTCAGGTCCACCGTCCGCCAGCGCGGGCTCCGCGTCCGCATCGCCCCCGCGTACGCATCGATGGTAATCGCCCGCAACGCGTACCACCGCCCCTGAAACTCCATGATCTCCTGAAACAGCCCGTCCGGCGGCATCTCATCGCACCAATACACAAACACAATCGCCCCCGTGAACCCCTCCCCAAAGAGCTGCTGCCAGGCTTGCAGCGACTCCACATCGTCCTCGGTCGCCCACGACTCCAACCGACCGGCCTGGGCCTTGATGGGCTTCATACCGAGAGCGTCGGAGTCTGAGCCGAAGATGCCGCCGACGGATTGGTCGTCCTTTCCGCCGCCGCCGACACCGCCCGACTTCCGCGCGACCTTTCGGCCCTTGATCTCCAGCAGGAAGTTCCCCGACTGGCCGTAGACCACAAAGTCAAAGGACTTGATGGCCCGCCCTTCGTCCGTGGGTGACAAAGCCCCCTCGGTCCGTACGCGCAGCGAAGCCTCGGGAGGCAACAGAGCCTTCTTCGCCTCATCAACCGCGACGTACGGGATCCGTCGCTGGCGAAGGAACGCCTCAAAGGCCCGCTCGTAATGGTGGCGACGTTGAGCCATGGGTGATCGCAGGTCACGACGAAGCGGCACTCCCGGCGATCCGGCAACCGACCGCCGCGACGAGCCCAGAAAGAGTCGAGAAGAGCATAGTGCCCGCGAGCAACGCGGATCGCTCGATGTCCAAGCCCTGGCGCGCCTCGGGCCGGTTCGCCCCCGCCACGGGTCGATGCCCCCTATGATCACCGGTTGGAACAGCGGGCCAACCGCGTTGGTTGGCCTGGCTAAACACGGGGCCGATATGGTTTCGACCGAGCGTGTGACGTTTGGTGTGGCGCGTCGTGGAGCATGCAGGCCACGTAAAAAGCATGCAAAACAATAGTTGCCAATAACAACTACGCTCTCGCTGCCTAATATTAGGTAGCACGTTCCGGTTGGCTCGGCCCGTGGCCGGTCGGAACGAAAACAACGGGCTGGCCTCTGCCTGGCGTCCCCGGGGAATGAGGCGAGATACACCGGGTACTAGGAACGGAGCAAGCCTGCCGCGGGCGTGCCCGGACCGAACGCAAATCACCGGCTACACGCGTAGAGATGCCAAGCCGACCGTCCCGGCACGGGGGTTCGATTCCCCCCGGCTCCATTCCCGTTCCTTCCCTCCCGCTCATCTACCCCTGCGCGCTCATCCCCACAGCGCATCGACCATCGTTGAATACAGCGGGATCCCCGCCAGGATGTTGAACGGGAACGTCACCCCCAGCGACATCGACACGTACACCCCCGGGTCCGTGCTCGGGACCGCCAGCCGCAGCGCCGCCGGCGCCGCGATGTACGACGCCGACGCCGCCAGAACCGCCAGCAGCACCGCGTCCCCGTGCGCTACCCCGATCAGTCGGGCGCTCACAATCGCCAGCCCCGCGAACGCCACCGGCGCCACCAGCGCGAAGATCGGCACGCCCACCGGCGTGCGCACGATCACCGGCAGCCGCCGGGCCGCCAGCACGCCTAAGTCCAAAAGAAAAAACGCCAGCACGCCGGGGAAGACATCCGTGCACAGCGGCTTAAAAGCCTTGTACCCGTTCTGACCCGTCAACACGCCGATGACCAAGCTCCCCAGCAGCACCACCACCGGGCCGTTCAGCAGCGCCTCGTGCAACACCGCCCCCCACCCAGGCGCACGCGTCCGCACACCAACCCTCACCGCGCCCGCACCGCCAACCTCATTCAACCCGCCGTGCTTTCGTTCGTGCATCCGCAGCAGGCCCAGCGCCACGACAATCGCCGGCGCTTCCATCAGCGCCATCGTCGCCACCATGTGCCCGCCATACGCCAGCCCGCGCTGATCGAGCACCGAGCACGCGGTCAAAAACGTCACCACGCTGACCGAGCCATAACACGCCGAGAGCGCCGCCGCGTTCGCCGTGTTCACCAGCCGCGTGCACACCACAAACGCAACCACCGGCACAATCAACGCCAGCGCCAACCCAAGCCCGATCGCCAGCCCGCCCTGCTGCGTCAAGCCGTGCGTTGCCAGCTCAACCCCGCCCTTGAACCCGATCGCCCACAGCAGATAGACCGACAGCATCCGCGTGACGGCCTTCGGTATGACGATCTTCGACCCCGCCAGCGTCGCCGCCGCTCCCAAAAAGAAAAACAACACCGGCGGGCTCACCGTCAAGAGCGCCGGCGCAATCTGATCTTCCGCCACCGCGATCGTCATCATCCCGGCCATGCACACACAGCGTACCGCGAAGTCCCTCGCCCCGCGCAGTATTCACACCATCCACCGCGCGTTCACACGCGCACGCTCATCCGCGCAATGCCGCCTCACTGAATAAACCGCAGCCGACCAAAGTCCGGCACCCACCACGTCGAGCCGTCCCCCGCCGTCGACGGGAAGTACACGAAGAACGCCTTGCCCAGCATCAAACTCCCCGGCACCACGCCCTCCTGGTGCGCAACATCCATCCCCTCGCGCAGCATGAGCTTCGATACCCACGCCTCGGGCAGGCCCCAGTACCGCCCGTCCAGCGACGCCGGGCTGTTGTCGCCCATGCAGAAGTACTGATCATCCTTCAGCGTCAGCGTGCGATAGGGCAGCGTTCCCAGCGCCTGCACCGCCGGCCCGTTCAACCTCGACGCCTGAATCGCCGTTTGATAATGCACGTCGCGGTCCAGCCCAAGCCGCGTGATCACCGTCGCCTGCCCAACGCCGATCTCAACCTCCGGCGGCTGAAAAAGCACTTTGTCCATCAACGGGTGCTGCACCACGCGGTTTTCCGCGAGGATCGTCGAGAGGCTCTTGCCCGTCGCGAAGGCCACGCGCTGCTCCGGGTCCCAGTCGTAACACCCCTCGCTGTGCCCGTGCGTGACGAGCTTCCCGTCGACCAACAGCTCCAGCCGCTGGTCGCAGTGCCAGAACTCCACGGCCGAGGGCTTGCCCGGGCTCAGGGTGCAGACACCCTCCGCAAGAGTTTTCCAATCTGACTCCTTGCCGCCGCTGCGTTTCGGATCGGGCCTCATCTGCACGACAGCTCGCGAGCCCTCGATCAAGCCGCGGAACTCATGCCCGCGCGCGCGGATCAGCAGTTGCACCTTCGCCGAGTCCGCGTTGCCCGTCGGCTTGATCCCCGCGCGAACGCGCAGATCGCTGACAAAGAAGTCCTGGTTCGCCCTCCCCGTGTTCCACCGCTCGTTGTACGGGTACCAGTCCACAATCGCCCGCGTCAGCAGCCCCGCTTGCGTCCCGCTTATCCACGTCGCGCCCGTGTCGTAACGCAGCACCCCGCCCGCCGTCGCGTCGGTTTTATAGACCCCGCGCTCGTTGCTGCTCCAGCCATCGCCAACCCAAGGCTGCTTGAAAGCCCGCCCGCCCGGACCGGCCGTCGCCGCGTCCGCCGGTGTGTAGTGCGTGTCGTACACCGTCTGCCACAGCGACTTCTGCACGCGCTCGCTCTTGCGCTGGATCTTCCAGCCCCCGCTGGACCACTCCTGCCCCGGCGCGCTGGGCTGCGCTTCTCGCGCGTACACGTCGCCATCGACCACCGCGATCTGCTCCCCCGGCAGGCCGATCAGCCGCTTGATGTAGTTCACCGACGGGTCGGTGGGATTCTTGAACACCACCACGTCGAATCGCTCCGGATCACGGATGCCGTAGAGATACTTCAAGACCAGAATCCGGTCCCCCGCGCGCCGACGAACGGCCGCGTACGTCAGCGTCTGCCCCGTCATCGGATCGTGCACGACGATCGGACTGCCCGCTCGACCCTGCACGGCCGAGGGAAAGTTCTCCGTCGTCCGCATCCCCCCGCTGGGCAGATCATCAAAGTGCCAGGGCGTCACGGCCCAGTCGTACCCCGTCTGAGGCGACTGCATCCGCATGTGCGCCCCGTGCAGCGTCGGGCCCATCGAACCCGTCGGAATCACGTACGCCTCAACCACAAACGCGCGAAAGATGAACGCCATCACAAAGGCGATGATCACGCTGATCACCGTCTCCTTCGCAGATTCCTTGTGCGCTGAACTCGCCGCACCCGCCGCGCTCGAACCCTCGCCGCCGCTGACTGCTGAAGCTTCGGTGCTCATCGTGCCCGACTGTATCCCGGATACCGCCACGCTCCGCGTGGCGAAAAGAACCAACACCAACCTCAACGGCCTCACCCCACCGACCCACCACCGCCGCCAGAACCACCACCACCAGAACCACCACCATCCCCACCCGGTGCCGGCGGCTGCCTGAACTCGCTCGGCGGCACCAACTTGCTCGCTCGCCGCCGATCCCGCTCGTTCACATCCTCCCGCCGCGGCCCCTGACCACCACCCGGCCCACCACCACCGGGCCCACCCGGCCCACGTCCACCACCACCGCCACCACCCGGGCCACCGGGCCCACGCCCATCACGTCCACCACGCCCGCCGCCGCCCGGCCCACCCGGACCACCGGGTCCGCGACCATCGCGCCGCGGGCCCTGACCACCACCACCGCCCATCGGTGAACCGCCGCCACCGCCGCCACCGCCGCCACTGCCTCCACCGCCGCTCGGGCCACCCGGCCCGCCCGGTCCCATCGAGCCCTCCGCGCCCCCGACATCATCCGCCCCGTCATCGTCTTCACCGCCGCCGCCCGCACCACCGCCGCCACCGCCGGGCTTTCCGCCCCGCCCCGGCATCTCCACCTTCGTCAGCGACTCCACCGGGTACGCCGCGTCTTCGCCCGTTGCGTCCATCCTCACCAGCACAAGCTGCGTCAGAATCTGCGTATCGATCACAATCCCCGGCCCGTCCGGCGTCATCACCGGCACCTTCTTCTTCGGCAGGTTCTTCTTCAACTCGTCGTACGTGTTCTCTTCGTACCGCAGGCAGCACATCAGCCGCCCGCACCGTCCGCTGATCTTCAGCGGATCGAGCGTCGCCTTCTGGATCTTCGCCTGCTTCATGCTGACCGGCTTGAGCACCTTCAGAAACTGTCGGCAGCAGCAGTGCTGCCCGCACTTCTCATAATCCGCCGCGAGCCGGGCCTCATCGCGAGCCCCGATCTGCCGAAGCTCGATGCGGTTGTGATAGATCGCCGCCAGCTCCATCACCACAGGGCGGAAGTCCACCCGCTCTTCGCCATAGAAGTAGAACGTCAGCCGCTCTCCACCCAGCAGCGGCTCAACCTCCACCATCTTCATCTTCTCCTGCAACCCAACGCGCGAAACGATCTCCCGCGCTTTGCGAACCATCTCGGGCTTCTGCGCATCGAGCGCCGCCTGCTGGTTCAGATCCTCCACCGTCGCGATCCGCAGGACCTTCCCCTCGGTAAAAAACGGATAATCCCGCCCACCCGAGTTCTCCACATACGCCAGCATCTGCTTCCGCGTGACGGCATGCCCGCACCCGCCGTTCGGACAGGTGCTCGTGAGCATCTCCGCCAGTTCCGTCCCGCGGTGCGTGCGCACCACGATCTTCGACCCGCACCCGGGCTTCGCGCTCCCGTCGTAGGGATACTCACCGATCAGCCGCATCACCCCGAACCGCACCACCATGCTCGTGGGGGCCTTCAGCGCCTCGTACGCCTTGCGGTCCGCTTCAAGATCCGCCTCAAACTGGGGGAGTGGAATAATCGGCATCGCCCAGACAATAGCCGATCCGCCCGGTTTCTTCACCCACCACCCACCTCCTTTCCCCCCCTCTCCACCCGCCGATCAGCTCCCCCAACCCTGGTACGGGTTCGCCTCCGCCGGCGGGTTCAGCAGCACCACCGCCAGCACCGTCAGGGCGCAGATTCCAAAGATCAACGCCGAGCGCAGCAGCACCCCCCGCAGCCCGGGCATCCCCGCGCGCACGGTCGGGTCCCTTCCCGCCAAAACCGAAGTCAAAAGCAGCCCCGTCGGCACCAACAACAGCACCGCCGCCTGCCCCGGCGTGGTCACGCCGTAGCGTGTGCCTTGATCCACCAACCCGGTGACCAGCATCGCCCCGACGCCTCCGACCCCGGCCAACGAAAACCCCGGTCGAGCCAACGCCACAAGCAACCCCGCCCCCGCCACCGCGGCCAGGGGCCCCGCCGACTGGCCGAGCACGGCATTGCCCGTGAGAAGCAACGTCAGCGAGACACTCGTAAATGCGAAAATCAACGCCAAAGGCCCCTCGATCCAGCGTGTTCGACGCGCAATCGACTCCAATGCCCACCACCACACCAGCCCGCTAGCCACCATCAGCCCGACCATCCCCCACTGCTCCGGTTCGGGCATCGCAAACGACCGTGAGCCGGTCATCGAGCACCAGACCACCGCGCCGATGACCACCAGCCGGGCAAGGGTCGAGATCACCGCCCCGCGCCAGAAGGCCAGCACCGGGAAAAAGCCGCCAATCAGGCTGACAAAGACCCCCACCAAGGCAAAGACCGGCAGCCAGTTCTCCGCCGCGACGATCTGCCAACCGGTTTGGGGCTTATAGAAGTTCCACGCCAGGGCCGCAAGGCTGCCGAGGGCGAAGGCGACCCCGGTGAGTGCCTTGAAACGCCCCGGGTGACTCTCCCCGGGCTTTGACCAGTCGAGCGCCCGGGTGCTTTGGCCGTGCGACCACCAGAGCGGTGCCAGCACGATCAACCCCAGGGTCGTCGGCACCGCCGCGGCTTGGACGATCGGGAGCAACAATCCGAAGTTCATCTGAACATCTCCACAGGTCCGCGGCGAAGATCCGGCCGGTCCGATCGGCCGGGGCGATCACGCAAGACTAAACGAACCGGATCCCCGAAGGTTCGGTCGCTGCATCTGCGGGCATCGCTTTTCGATCGTGTACACTCTTCGACGCATGACAGCCGGGCAACCCACCAGCCAGAGCGGTTCATCTCCCGGATCGGGTGGCGGGCCGGCGCGCAAACCCATCATCTCCGTGAAGGGGCTCGTGAAGGAGTTCGACGCGCGGCCGGTGCTCGACGGGATCGACCTCGACGTCTATTCCGGCGAAACCCTCGTGATCATGGGGGGCTCGGGGTGCGGCAAGTCCACGCTGCTGCGCTGCCTCATCGGCTCGCTGATCCCCGAACGCGGCACCGTTGAGATGTTCGGGGCCGACATCGCCAAGCTCGACGAGCAGCGGATGGACGAGGTCCGCAAGCGGTTCGGGATTCTCTTTCAGTCCGGGGCGTTGTACAACTCGATGACCATCGCGCAGAACGTGGCCCTGCCGCTGGAGGAGCACACCGACCTTGGGCGCGAGATCATCGATATCCAGGTGAAGATGAAGCTGGAGCTGGTGGGCCTGCGCGAGCACGCGGAGAAGTTCCCCGCGCAGATCTCCGGCGGCATGAAGAAGCGGGCCGGGCTGGCCCGCGCGATGGCCCTGGACCCGGCGATTTTGTTCTACGACGAGCCCAGCGCCGGGCTTGATCCGGTGACGAGCGCCGAGATCGATCGGCTCATCGTGTGGATGAGCAAGGGTCTGGGGGTGACGTCGATCGTCGTGACGCACGAGATGGACAGCGCCTTCACCATCGCCGACCGGATGGTCATGCTCGACAAGGGGCGGGTCTTGAAGATCGGGGAGCGGGCGTGGTTCGACAATCTGCGGTCGATGCCCGAGGAACAGGCGAAGGAACTCGACGAACAAAGCCGGCTGATTCGGCAGTTCCTCCGCGGCGACGCCGACGGCCCGATCACGGAGCGCAAGGCGGTGACGAACTACGCCGACGATCTGCTGGGAACGGTGGCGGCGCAGCTCGCCCCGCCCATGCCCAGCGTGGAATCGACGCGCCGGTTCTTTCTGCGTCGCAAGAACGCTTCGGACTGAGCACGAGCAGCGGGTGTGGAGGATCGGTCGGTTTGTGGGTTGTGGGTGGTGAGGCGGAGAGGATCGCGGCGTTGTATGATGCCGCGCCCGCGGGTGAGCGCACGGATCGGCGTGCGCACCGGCGCGGATGTGTTGAGGATGTGCAAGCAAGCAGGCGGCGAGAACCATGGCGAGCCGAGGCGGAAGGAACAACGTCATCGCGGGAGTCTTCGTGCTGCTCGCCCTCGCGGCGGGGGTCGTGGTCACGCTGGTGCTGGCGGGCGTGCGAGAGGGGATCACCTCGCGGAACAGCTACACCATCCGCTTCGGGCTCAGCGACGGTGCGGAAGGTCTGGATGTCGGCTCGGTGGTGAAGGTCGGCGGGCGGAAGGCGGGGAAGGTCAACGGGCTGAACTTCTATCGCACGCCGGGCTCGGACGTGATCGCGGGTGTGGATGTTGTTGTCGCCATCGACAAGGACGTGACGCTCTATAAGAACGCGCGGGTGTATCTGCAACTCCCGCTGCTGGGGAGCCAGTCGCAGATCAACATCCCCTTCGCGGGCGATCCGGCGCTGCTGAAGCTCAAAGAGGGCGAGACCGGGCTGGTTTCGCCCGGCGCTCTGCTGGACGGGCGGCTGGCGCCGCCGGCGTTTTTAGCGCAGGCTGGCTACGGCGAGGAGCAGTCCGACCAGCTCAGGCTGATCCTCAAGCGCGGGGCTGATATCGCCGATCGGCTGGCGATCATCGCGGAGAAGACCGACAAGCAGCTCGACACCGCCCTGCCCGCCGTTGCGCAGGCGATGGTGGATGTTCGCGCGATGACGGCGGACTTCCGTTCGGCGACGGGCAAGTGGCTGCCCATGGTCGAATCGACGCTGTCGAACCTGAACCACGCGTCGGGGGGCGTGGGGACGGGGATCGAAGAAGCCCGCCAGATCATCGCGGGCGTGCAGGGCATCGTCGCAACCGCGTCGCCCAGGGTTGAATCGATACTTCGGAACATCGACGAGCTGACCGTGAAGGCCAACACGCGGCTGTACGACCGCATCGAGCAGACCGTCGGATCTGGTCAGAAGGCTTTGGACGAGTTCGCCCGCGTGGGGATGAAGTTCAGCGCCCTGACCGACGAGCTGACCCCGGAACTGCGCCTGACGATGGGCAACGCGCGCCTGGCGAGCGATCAGCTCAAGCTGGCGCTGATCGAGGTTCGGCGGAACCCGTGGCGGCTGCTCTATCAGCCCGGCAAGAAGGAGTTCGCGGAAGAGGTCCTCTTCGATTCCGCACGCTCGTACGCGCAGGCGGTGAGCAACCTTCGCGCCGCGTCGGCCTCGCTGGAACAGGTCATCAACGCCGCCAAGGTCAACGGCACACCCGCCGACGCGGCCCAGCTTGCCGACATCCAGACGCGGATTCAGAAGGCCTTCAGCGATTACCGCAAGGCGGAGACGAAGTTCCTCGACCGGTTGATCAACGAAGGCACCGAGGAAGCGCCGAAGAACCCGTGAACAGTTCAGAGCCCCCGACTTCAGTCGGGGGGGTCTGAAGTTCGCGAGATCGCTTCGTTGGGTGTATTTTCGTTCTCGTGGATCAAAGGCAAAGACGATCCCCCGACTGAAGTCGGGGGCTCTGAGGTTTTTCGCTGCTCACTCCACCGGGTTGCTTGCGGGTTGGCCCCGCGCCAGGCGTGAGGCGTTGTCGATGACCATCTCGGTCATGAGCCATCGCCAGCGTCGCTCGGCCGAGCCGATGTGCGGGGTCATCACCACGTTCTCCAGCGTCCGCAGCCCCTCGTGGACCTTGGGCTCGAACTCGAAGACATCCAGCCCCGCGCCGAAGAGGTGCCCCTCGCGGAGCACTTTCACCAGGGCCGCCTCATCAACCACCGCCCCGCGCGCGGTGTTGATCAGCATCGCCTGTGGCTTCATCAGGCGCAGGCGACGCTCGTCGATCAGATGCTTGGTCTGGCTCGTCAACGGCGTGTGCAAACTCACCACGTCCGCCCGGCGCAGGCCTTCGTCGAGCTCTACACGCTCGGCGCACAACGGCGCAAGCTCAAAGTCAATGTGGCGCGTGCGGGCGGCGTAGATCACGCGCATCCCCAGCGCCAGACAGCGCTGCGCCAGGGCCTTGCCGATGCGCCCGGCGCCGACGATCAGCAGCGTGCGCCCCGCGAGGTCCATCCCCAGCCAGCCGCCGGGGAAGCCGTTGCCTTCATGCTCAAAGCGTCCGGCGCGGACGAACCGGTCACCCTCGCCTATGCGGCGCGCAACGCTGAGCAGCAGGCCCAGAGCGATGTTCGCGGTCCCCTCGGTCACGGCGTCGGGGGTGTTGCTCACGCGGATGCCGCGGGAAGCGCACAGCGAAAGGTCGATGTTGTCCACGCCGACGGCGAAGTTGCAGACGCCGCGGAGTGACGGGCCGGCGGAATCAAGAAACTCCGCGTCGACGCGGTCGTCGAACATGGTTACGACGCTCGACGCGCCGCGGATGAAACGGAGGACCTCCTCGCGCGGGCGTTTGCCCTCGCCCGGGATCACCTCGACGAGCAGGCCTTCGCCGGCCTCGGGCGGTGCGCCCGTCGGCGTGGGAACGCGCCGGGTCACGGCGATGCGCAGAGCGGCGGCGACGGGCGAAGAACTTGAAGCGTGATTCACGGCTGTTCACTCCGGTTGATCGGGCATGGTGCGAGCGTTCGCGGTGGTCAAGAAAGGCCGTTGAACGGCGTTGAAGGGCCCGAGAACGCCGCTCGGGGGCGTTTTCCGGGTGTGATTCGTCGCTCAAGCGTAGCGGAAGGATCCGCGGATGTGCCTTGGGCGTACACTCGCGGTAGACTGGACGGTCACATGGCCCAGGCGAAGACGGACGAGATCTCGGGCGAAGTGCATCAGGCCGGCGCTCAGCGGGCCTTCGATATCTCCTCCTCCAGCGACGAGGCCCAGCGATCTCGTCAGGTCATTCTCCGCATCCTCAGAATGGCCTTCATCTCTCTGCTGATGACGGTGACGCTGCTGTTCATCCTCCGCGGCGACACCAACCCGGGCGAGGCCGGCTCGTTGTCGGTGAAGATCTGGTGGTACATCCCGCTGACGCTCGCGCTGGTGCTGGCCTTCGTGGCCATCCTTCTCGACGAGTATGGCCCGCGGAAGATCGGCACACTCTCGGCGCTCTTCTTCGGCCTGCTCGCGGGGCTGATCGCCACCTACGCGCTCTCGTTCGTGGTGGACCTTTTGGCGCAGACGTACGACCTGAACACCAAGGCGAACACCGAGGCGCAGCAGATGCTCTTCGCGGTGAAGGTCATCCTGGGGATGTGCTTCTGCTATCTGGGCGTGGCGACGGTGCTGCGCACGCAGGACGACTTTCGCCTGGTGATCCCCTACGTGGAGTTCGCCAAGCAGGTGCGCGGGCCCAAGCCGATGATCCTGGACAGCTCGGTGCTGATCGACGGGCGGATTGTCGAGCTTGCGCAGACGGGGTTTGTGGTCGTGCCGCTGGTGATCCCGCGGTTCGTGCTGGCGGAGCTTCAGTCGCTGGCGGACTCGTCGAACCGGTCGGTCCGCACGCGCGGGCGGCGCGGGCTTGATGTTGTCTCGCGTTTGCAGCGCCTGCGCAGCGTTGATGTGCTCATCAACGACACGCACGTGGAAAGCACCCTCGTCGATCAGCAGCTCGTCGAGCTCGCGCAGGCCCTGCAGGCGACGATCCTCACCACCGACAGCGCGCTGAACGCCGTCGCGGAGATCCACGGCGTGTCCGTCCTCGACCTGACCACGCTCGCGATGGCCGTACGCCCCGCGGTCGTGCCCGGGGCCCGCTTCGATGTTTCGCTGGTGAAGGTCGGCGAGCAGCCGCACCAGGGCGTGGGGTACCTCGACGACGGCACGATGGTCGTGGTCGATCAGGCCTCGTCGCTGGTGGGCCAGTCGGTGCAGGTCGAGGTCGCCAGCACGCTGCAGACCTCCGCCGGTCGGCTGGTCTTCGCGCGGTTGTCGGCGGCGCTAGCCGAGGCCGAGAAACCCGCCGCCGAGGGCTCAACCGCGGACGAAGCCGACGCGCCGGCGAGTCCGAACAGTGACGCCGATCCGTCCGCCGAGCAGATCGATGATTCGACGCCGAGCGCTGATGGCGCAAACGCCAGCGGCGGCGAGTCGTCGCTTTCGCCCACGACCATCAAGCCGCCGGGCCCGCCGAAGCCTTCGCCCTTCCCACCTGTGCGTGGTCAGCGCAGCCCCAACCGCAACCCGCGCCGTTAGCGACCGCTGATCAGTTCACCACGCGTTCCGACCATCGAAAGCCGCCATCCACTCCTGTGTTGAAGTCACCGTCGTATGCCCAGGTACATGCTGCTCATCGCCTATGAAGGCACGGGGTTCTGCGGCTGGCAACGACAAGAGCCGCCCGACGCGCTCGCGAAGGACCAGCCACCCGCGCCGGGGGCGATGCCGTACAAGCACACCACGCCGATGATCGAGTCGCGCCGCGATGGGCGTGTCGCCTTGCGCACAGTGCAGGGCGTGGTGGAGAAGGCCGTGAGCGACGTGGTGCGCCACGAGGTCGAAGTGATGGGCGCCAGTCGGACAGACTCGGGCGTGCACGCACGCGGGCAGGTCGCCGCGTTTTCTTGTCTGCCTTTGGATGAGAATCCTACCGGACGTGAAGCACCGGCTCTTCTTTCACCCGACAAACCGCTTCAGCCCGGCGCGGGCTGGCCCGCCTCGCGCGGGGTTGATCGGCTTGCGATGGCGATCAACTCGCGTTTGCCCGCCGACGTCTTGATTGTCCGCGCGCAGCGTGTTCGGCCTGACTTTGACCCGATCTCCGACGTGATCAGCAAGGCCTACTCGTACACCTTCCACCTCTCGCGCTCGCGGCCGCTCTTCGATCGCGCCACCGTCACGCACATCTGGCGTGATTCGCCGATCGATCTTCAGGCCATGCAAACCGCCGCGGGCGTGCTGGTTGGCGAGCACGATTTCGCCTCCTTCGCCGCGACCGGGCACGGGCGCTTAAGCACCGTCCGCACCGTGCACCGCTGCACCGTCACGCGCGTGCCGATCGGCGAAGCGGACGACGCGGATGCGTCGCGCGTCCGCATTGATATCGCCGGCTCCGGGTTCCTCTGGAACATGGTCCGCATCATCGCGGGCACGCTGCTGCAAGTCGGGCTGAAGCAACGCACACCCGAGGATGTCCGCGAAATCCTGCGAAGCAAAGACCGCACCAAAGCCGGCCCGACCGCCGGGCCCGAGGGCCTGTGCCTTGAATCCATCACCTACCGCGATGGTGCGCTCGATGAGCCTGCGTGAAGAGGGAAAAGGGAATCGTGGTCTGCTTGGTGGTTCACCACAGAGACACAGAGCCACAGAGGCGAAACGAGAACGTGAACATGAACATGAACATGTACATGAACGTGAACGTGAAACAAACACCAATACACCAAGCCGCGGGCAACGAACGCTGTTGAATCACCGACACTCCCGCCGGTCACGGCAACCCGCACGCCCCTCTTCCATTCCTTCCCTCCCTTCGTTGACCACCTTCTTCTCGTTCAGCACACTCAAGGTCCGACCGTTGCGGGCACCGGCACCATCGGCGCGGGCTTCTCGTCGTTCTTCGAGCCGTTCCCCGCCGGGGCGTTCACCTCCTCGGCGGGCTTCGTCTCCGAGTTCGGCGCTTCGCGCAGCTTTTTCAGGGCGGCACGGACCGCCTCGTCCATGCCGTTGTCTTTCGCCCTCGGGCCCTTCGCTTCGACGTCGGGCTTCAGCTTGTGCGCTTCGAGGCGAACGCCCTTGACCGTCACATAGTCGCTCAGCGGGATCTGCACTTCCCACCCTTCCGCCAGTGGGCGGTGCGAGCTGACCAAGACCGCCCCGGCACTGGGCGTGCCGATCAGCGGCGCGTCGCGCAGCTCGCGCAGGGCCGCCGCGGTGATCTCGCTGGCGCTGGCCGAGCCGCGGTCGATCAGCACCGCGACCTTCCCCGTGAATCGGTTCTCCTGCGTGGCGCGGACGACGTAGTTCCGCTTGGCCCACTTGGCGATCAGCAGCGCGTCGGTCCCCGCGTCGCCGGTCGCTTCGGTGTACTGCTTCGCCAGCGCCCGGCTCACCCGCGTGCCGACCTCCGTATTCCGAGGCAGGAAGAACCCCAGCAGGTGCGAGAGGTTGCTGACGCGCCCGCCGCCGTTGCCGCGAAGGTCGAGCACGAGCTCCTTGATGTTCTCGTTCTTCACGCGGGCGAAGAGCGCTTCGATGTTCTTCAGGTCATAACCAACCGAGAACGTCGGGATCCGCAGCACCGCCACCCCGGGCTCGACGATCACCAGCGTCTCGGGCTTGCGGGTTGAGAACTTTCCACGCGTCACCGAGACGTCCTCCTCCGCCTTGTCCTCACGGCGGAGTGTCAAAACAACCTTCGTCCCCTCATCGCCGCCCAGCGCCTCGGTCGCGCTCGCCGGCTGACCGTCGATCTTGATGATCAGGTCCCCCGAGCGAACCCCCGCGCCCTCCGCCGGCCCGCCCTCGATCACGTCCTGAATCAAAAGCCCGTCGTCGGTCTTCCGCGTGCTGATCCCCACGCCCACGCGCGTGGTGCTGTTCCGCGTGCTGGCAACCTGTGGCGAGAGCACCCGCAGGTGCGAAATCCCGAACCCCTTCAGCGCGCCGTTCACCGCCGCGTTGAAGGCCCTCACGTCCACCGCCTTGTCCAGCGCTTCGCGGTTCTTCTCAAGAACCTCCGGCAGCTTCGCGAAATCAACCCCCGACGTGTACGCGTACCGATCAACCTGGCGCTTCAGCGCGTCAAGGATCTCCTGCTTCTGCTCCGCGGAGATCGGCTGCCCGATCGCCGAGGCCACGCAGACGAGCATCACCAACGCCACCGCCGCGACCGAACGCATCCACGTCTTCATGTTCACAGTCTACAACGAAACCGCGCAAAGGCCGCAGGACTCTCTTCGTTGTCCCGTCTTCATTTGGCCCTTTGCCATTTGCCCATTTGCGATTTTCCCCTACCCTCCCCCATGCCCCCCGCCCCGAAGCTGCGCACACCCGCCCTGCGCGAGCTCATCAGCCAGCTTCGCTTCGTCCCCAGCCCCACGGCCCGTCGACACGTCGAACGCGCCGAACACCTCTTCACCCTGATCGATCCCGAATCCACCTACCCCGCCGACTGGGTCATCTACCAGATCACCGCCTACCGCCCCGACGCCGCCGACACCAACCAGCCCGTGCTCATCCCGGGCAAGGCCCTTCGAGCCGACCTTCCCGCGCTGATCGACCGCCTGAGCATGATCGCGCAGTTCGACAGCTCCGAGCTGCACGCCCAGGGCTGGCTGGACGCCTCAACGGTGGCGCAGTGCTGGTCGATCACGCCGCGAACGCTCCAGCGCTACCGCGCCCTCGGGCTGCTCAGCCGCCGGGCCCGCGCGCAGGTCAAGGGCGGCGTGCGTGTGCTCTATCACCCGGACACGCTCGAAGCATTCCTGAAGAACAACGCCCCACGCCTGCGCGACGCCGCCGCCTTTTCGCGCCTGAGCTCCGATGAGCGCGGCCGCCTGCTCCGCCTGGCGCAGCGCTGCCGCGAACGCTTCGCCTGGTCCCCCACGCGCATCGCGCGCGAGCTGGCGAAGCACTGCGGACGCAGTATCGAAGCGATGCGCCAACTGCTCAAGTCCGCGCCGAAGACCAACCTCGCCGGCAGGTCGCCTCTTCGCCCGCGCGACCTGCGCCTGATCGAGCTCGCCTCGCGCCGGGGATTGAAGACCACGCAGATCGCCCGACGACTCTCACGCACGGCCGCCTCCATCAGCCGGGCCGAGCTTCAGCACTTCGCCCGCCGCCTGCACACCGCAACCCTGCCCGAGGCACCCGAAGGCATCATCGACGTTGCCGCCGCACTGAAGAATCCTGCCGCGACGATGGGCCTGGGCGCCGGGTGCGCCGCGACGATCAGCGAGCATCTCCGCCGAAGCCTCGAAGCCGGCTGGCCCGATGCACGGCTCGAACTCGCCCGCGCCCGCGCGCTGCAAGCCCTGCTGAGTCGGGCCCGCGACACGATCTCACAGATCGACCCCGCTCGCCCGCGCCTCTTGACCATCGACCGCGCCCGCACCGACCTGCTCTGGGCCTGCCGATTGAAGGCCGAGCTCGTGCGCTCGCAGCAAATGCTGCTGATGAAGACCATCGAAGGGCGGCTGGGTGGCTCATGGACCCAGACCCTTCCGCCGCGCAGCGCCCGGGAGCTGTTCATGCTGTGCATCGAAGCGCTCATGGCCGCGGTGGACCGCTTCGACCCATCCAAAGGCGGACGACTCGCCGCCCCCGCGGGCATCGAGCTCAACCGCGCCGTCGCCCGCTGGCAACACACACACCAGCAGCAACAGCAACCATCCTCACCACCAATCAAGCCCCCGCAGCGTCTCGCCGAGCGCACCACCAAGCCCGTCGTTGAGGCGATCACACTCCCCGACTGGACGCGCCGCGTCTACGCGTTCCAGGCGATGCTCGAACCCGCCGAGCCCGTCCGCCGGGCGGTGCAAGATCCTTCAACCCCGCTCACCACCACCGACCGCACGCTGCTCGCCGCCCGCTTCGGGTTGCTTTCCGAACCGCCCGCGACATTGAAGTCCCTCGCGGCGACGATGAAGAACCTGCCGACGAACCTGCTCGTACGGCGCGAGCGCCTCGCCCTCCGCCGGGCGTTCCTCATCGGTTTGAAAACACCCGCCGCACCCGCCGACCCCCCCACGCCGCGCGCTTAGACGCCCGCCTTCTTTCCCGACGGCTTCGTGACGATCTTCGCCTCTTCACCCGAAGCCGACACGCCGCCGCCACTCTGCCGCGACAGCAACTCGTCCCATTCCTTGACCATCCCCTCCGCCAGCTTCGCATAATCCTGCGCACCCGCACACTGCGGGGCATACTCAAAGATCGTTTGCCCGAAGCTCGGCGCTTCCTGCAGCTTCACGTTCCGCCGCACCACAGGGCGATAGACCCGACCGTTCCGCCAGGGCACATCCGTCCCCCGCGCGGCCTCAAAGAACCCGTCCAGATCCGCCACCACCTCGCGCCCGTGCGTCGTCGTCGAGTCATGGCAGCACAAGACCACCCCCGTCACGTGCAGCTTCGGGTTCACCGTCCGCCCCACCAGCGCCACCGTCTGCATCATCTTCCCCACGCCCTGCAGCGCCAAGAACTGCGCCTGCATCGGGATAAACACCTCGCGCACGCACGCCAAGGCATTGAGCGTCAAAACCCCCAGCGACGGCGGGCAGTCCATCATCACATACTCGTACCCCGCCCCGCGCCCCTGGGCCGCATCGATCGCCCCGCGCAACCGCGTCAGCCGATCCGTCTCCGTCGCCAGCTCCGTCTCCAGCGCCGCAAGGTCCGTCTCCGAGGGCAACAAATCCAAGTTCGGCCTCGCCTGCCGAACCGCGCTCTCAAGCCCGATCGAAGGATCGAGCAAAAGGTCATACACCGTCGGCTTCCGCCCCGCCGTCGCTTCCACACCCCCGCCCGGCCCCCCCCCCGCACCCTCTTCCTGAACGTTCACACCAAGGTGCAGCGTCGCGTGCGCCTGCGGGTCCAGGTCCACCAGCAGCACCTTCTTGCCCAACTGCGCGATCCCCGCGGCGAGGTTCACCGCCGTCGTCGTCTTCCCCACGCCGCCCTTCTGGTTCATCAGCGCAATCTGCCGCACCATAGTGCCGCCAGTATATTCCCTCCCCCACCTTCCCCAACCCCCTCTTCCGGCGTTTTCTCGCCTCTCGCGGGTTTTTTTCACCACCACGGACCGAGGCTTTTCCCTCAGCGGATGACCATTTGGCCCGCCGGTGCGCGCACGAACTTGATCTTTCAGAACCTATCCCACAACCCCAACGCGCTACCCTTGCTCGCGTGCCTGATTCCGCCTCAAACCCGGCCTCGATCTCCATCCGCTCGTTCCTCACCGACGGCGCGGTGGCGCGCCTCTGCGACGAAATGTCCCGCCTGACGGGCGTGCCGATCTGGCTCCGCGATGTGGACGGCTCGGTGGTGGTCCCGCGCGAGGACGGGCAGCTTTGGGCCGTGCTCCCCAGCCGCGAGGGCGCCGCCCGCGCCTACGCCCTGGTCAACCGCGTCGCGCCGGAGCGCGGGGACCTCTTCCTCGCCCCACTGAAAACCAGCGAAGGCCCCATCGGCGCGATTGCCATGCCTGCGGACTGGGACCGCGACGACCCGGTGGGCCGCCGGGCACTGGAGCGCGCCGTCATCCTCCTTGCCGGCACCGCCACCGAGGCCATCGAGTCCGTCATCGCCCTGCGCCGGCGCGTCGAAGAGCTCGACACGCTCTACCGCCTCTCCTCCGCGCTCGCCCGCGCCCACGACGCCGACGCGGTGCTTTCCATCGCACTTGATCTCGCCCTGGACGCCATGCGCTGCGACGCGGGCACCATCTCGATGATCGACGAAAAGACCGGCGAGCTGGTTCACCGCGCCACCCGCGGGCTCTCCGAATCCTGGCTCAACGACGGAGCGCCGCTCTCCATTGACGGTACCCTCCGCACCAGCGCCATGCAGGGCGAGGTCATCTGCGTTGAAAACCTCTGGACCGACCCGCGCATTGCCGACGCCAGCCGCCCGCGCGCCGAGGGGCTCGTCTCGCTGATCACCACAGGCCTCGTGTACCAAGGCCGGGCCGCGGGTCTGATCCGCCTCTACGCGCGTGCCCCGCGCACCTTTGCGCGGGCCCAGCAGGACCTGCTGCGTTCCATCGCCGACCACGCCGCGATGGTCGTGGCGCTCCAACGCCTGCGTCAGCTCCGCGAGCAGGACCAGGCGACGCAGCGCCAGCTCCGCCTCGCCGCCGACGTGCAGCGCCGCATGCTCCCCAGCACGCTGCCCACCAGCGATCGGCTCGATATCGCCGCCAAGTACGCCCCCAGCTTCCATCTGGGCGGCGACTTCTACGACATCTTCGAGAAGGGCGGCGCGGGCAAAGAGATCGGCATCGCCGTCGGCGACGTGGTGGGCAAGGGCGTTCCCGCCGCCATCCTCATGTCCGCCGCCCGCGCCAGCCTCCGCGCGTTCGCGGGTGAAGAGTGGCGTCTGGAAGAAGTCATCCGCAAGATGAACCAGGCGATCGTCCGCGACACGCTCGAGAGCGAGTTCCTCACCCTCTGGTGCGGGGTCATCGAACCCAAGACCTTCACACTGCACTACTGCGCCGCCGGGCACGACCCGGCCCTGCTCTTCAGCATCGACAACAGCAGCGACATCACCCTCACCCCGCTGGACGTCGGCGGCATGGCCGTGGGCATCGACCCCGAGCAGCGCTACGAGGTCGGGCACGTTCATCTCCGCCCGGGGGACACCCTGGTGCTCTACACCGACGGGCTCAGCGAGGCCCTGAGCTTCCAGGGAGAAGCCTTCGGGCGACACCGCATACGATCGGCCGTGGTCGAGCTGCTGAAACACAACCCGCACGCCCCCGCGAGCGAAGTGATCGAGAAGCTCTTCTGGTCACTGCGCCAGTTCGCGGGCGTACGCCTCAGCGGCGACGACATCACCATCGTCGTTCTCCGCGTGAAATGACGGGGTGCGCCGTACGGGCGTGACCCCGGCCTCTGTCGCCGCTCACCCCCTCAGCCCCCGGCCGCACCCCCAGCCCGCGCAACCCACCAACCCCCATCCCCCACGCCGTCGGCCTTTGCCGCCGCGGTTTCGTACAGATTCATCACCATTCAACCCCCGGCCTTCCCAAGGCCGATAGCACTCCGGTTCACGAACCGAATCCCTCGCCGCATCCACGCCAGCCCCGCTGCGCACCGCGGCCTGAATCGAGATCCACCATGAACACCGACCCCGCTCAACCCATGTTCGCCGGCGCTTTCACCGCCATCGTCACCCCCTTCACCGACGACGCCGCCGCCATCGACTTCGCCCGCCTGAAGGACCAGATCGACTTCCAGGCTCAGGGTGAAGACCCCGCCGTCGGCGGCGTCAAGGGCATCATCATCTCCGGCACCACGGGCGAGTCCCCCACCCTCAGCGAGCAGGAATACCGCACCCTGGTCACCAAGGGCGTCGACTTTGCCCACCGCGCCGGGCTCATCGCCGTCGTCGGCACCGGGAGCAACAGCACCCACCACGCCCTGCACCTGCAACGCATCGCCGAGAACGCCGGTGCCGACGCCACCCTCAGCGTCAACCCCTACTACAACAAGCCCGTGCAGGAAGGCCTCTACCAGCACTTCATGCACCTGGCCGATCAGGCCCAGATCCCCATCATGCTCTACAACATCCCCGGACGCACGGGCGTGGCCCTCACCCCCGACACCGTCGAACGCCTCAGCAGGCACCAGCGCATCACCGCCATCAAGGAAGCCACCGGCTCCACCGACTCCTGCGGCGAGATCGCCATGCGCTGCCCCAACCTCGCCGTGCTCTCGGGCGATGACACCATGACCCTCCCCTTCGCCAGCGTCGGCGCGGTGGGCGTGGTCAGCGTGCTGTCGAACCTCTTCCCATCAAAGCTCACGGCTCTGTGCAACGCCTTCCTGCAGAACCGCTGGGACGACGCGCTGCAGATCCACCGCGAGCTGATCCCCCTGGCGCGGGCGATGTTCGTGGAGACCAACCCGATTCCTGTCAAGGGCGCGATGATGCTGCAAGGCCGGGACACGGGCTCACTCCGCCTGCCGATGACCCGCGCCAGCGAAAGCACCCTGAAGCTGCTGCGCTCACTGAACCTCGATCAGTCCCCGGCTCTGGGTGGCACGGCTCTGCAAAGCCATGCATGATCGATCCGCGAAAATGATGCCGTATCGACTGCATCGCAAATCACACCAACAAGAAGGGCCGATCGCCAAAAGCGACCGGCCCTTTGTCTTGACCAGTGCCCAGTGCCTGATGCCCAGTGCCTATTTCTTCCGCTTCAACTCAAAGACCATCTTCTCCGTCGGCTGGCCCTTCTCCCACCCGCTCCAGTGCTGGCGGATCACGTCCTTCGAGACGATCTCCAGCGTCATGTTCCCCATGCAGTGGTCCGTCTCCACCGAGTTGTTCGTCACCGAGTCAAACTTCATCACGATCTTGCCCGGCGTGCTCTCGCTGGTGGACATCATCCGCGGCTGGTTCCCCACCGCGCAGTAATGCGTCATCATCAGCCGCGATCCGTTCATGTGGTACATGTTCGTCATCTCGTGCGACGAACCGGGGAACATCACCTCGCGCACGGCGTTGCCGTTGCTGCTGATGCTGAAGACGTGCGTCGAGGTCACCTCGCCCTTGTCATTCCGCCCCTCCCACGTCCCCGCCAGGGCCTTGACCTGATCGAGCAGCGCCGCCTTCTGCTCCTTCGTCGCCGGCGCGACAATCATCTGGCTCGGATTGCTCGCCGATCGCGCCCCGCCCCCTCCAGTTTGACACCCGCCCAGCACCGCGCCCGAAGCAAAGACCGCCAAAGCCATCACCGACACGCCGCTCATTCGATTCGTCTTCATGGAGATCTCCTGAATAGACAACCAGTTGGTTAGCATAACTGTTTTAGCATGCAACACAACCCTTCAATCCACGAAGCAACTAGGGGTTTACCCGCGCCGTATTCTGCGTGCGTGTGGAACGCCGACGAGATTGTGGATTTGCTGGCCCAAACGCTCCGCGAGCGTGAGGCGGAGCTTCGCCGGGAGCAGGCCTTCGCGGGGCTGGACGCGTTGCAGGAGACCGAGCTGCACCCGATCCTGGCGGGGGTCGGGCCCTTGGCGAGCTGGGGGGTGCTTCGCGAGGTGCTCTACCCGGCCCAGTGGAGGTCGAGAAAGCCGCGTCGCAAGCCCCTTCCGGAAGATGCCGAGCGGCAGCGCTGCGACCTGGTTCTGACCCCGAAGCCCGATCAGCGGTTGGCCGACGAACTGAAGACCGAGCGTGCCCGGGTTCGCGCGCGCGAACTGGTCCGCGGCACCCTGTTTGAATCCCTGGCAACCGACGAGCCCGCGCCGGTTGATCTTTCGAAAGACCTGGTCGTGCCGCCTGAGGACGTGTATTGGCTGGAAGTGAAGGCCGTGGGGCAGTTTTCGTACGTCGATGGCGTGCCGGGGCCGAACCCGGCGTACTCGTCGCAGCTCACGCGCGGGGTTGCGGGGGACTTGCGGAAGCTCATGGCGGACACCAGCGTTCGGCGGGGTGGGGCGCTGCTCGTGCACTTCACCGCGGATGAGGGCATTGCAAAGCACGATCTGGGGGTGCTGGTGCACCGGTTGCTCGATAAGGGGCTGGTGATCCGCCCGCCGGCGACGGCGCGGGTGGGGATTCTCGATCGTGTGGGCAACGCGGTGTGCACGCTGGTGCTGATCGAGCCGGCGGGGCAGATGGACGAACCGCCTGCCGATGAACCGCCCGCGGACGGATCTGTCACAGCTTGGGCGTGAGGGCGTGCCAGGTGCTGGCGGACTGAAAAAGCCCGACGAGGTGCAGCAGTTGCGCCTCGCCCAAAGCCGGGCCGACGAGCTGCATGCCCACGGGGAGTTTGACGCCCGAATCTTCTGAAAGACCTGCTTGGAAGCTGATGGCGGGGAGGCCGGCGAGGTTGACCCCGACGGTGTAGATGTCTTCGAGGTAGAGGGCGAGGGGGTCGCCGGACTTTTGCCCGATGGGGAAGGCGGGGGTGGGGGCGGTGGGCATGAGGATGGCCGCACACCCTTGGGCGAAGGCGGCGTCGTAGTCCTGCTTGATGAGTCGGCGGACTTTCAGGGCGGTGTTGTAGTAGGCGTCGTAGTAGCCGCTGGAGAGGGCGTAGGTGCCCAGCATGATTCGGCGTTGGACCTCGGGCCCGAAGCCTTCTGAGCGGGATTTTTCGTAGAGGTCGATGAGGCCCTCACCCGGGGCGAGCTTGGCGCGCCGGCCGTAGCGGACGCCGTCGAACCGTGCGAGGTTGCTGGAGGCCTCGGCGGGAGCGATGACGTAGTACGCCGCCACGCCCAGACCGGCGTGGGGAAGGGAGACGTCGACGCACTCGATGCCGAGGTTCGTGAGCGTGCGCACGGTGTTGTCCAGCGCGGCGCTCACGGCGGGGTGGTTGGCGTTGCTTCGCCCTTCGCGCGCGATGCCGATGCGGAGCGGCATGGGCTGGCTGGTGCGGGCGAGCTGCACGAAGTCTTCGTCGGGGGCTTGGGCGCAGGTGCTGTCGCGCGGGTCGAACCCGGCGATGGCGGAGAGGAGCATGGCGCACGACTCGGCGTCGCGGGCCATGGGCCCGATCTGGTCGAGGCTGCTGGCGAAGGCGACGAGGCCGTAGCGGCTGACGCGCCCGTAGGTGGGCTTGAGTCCGGTGAGGCCCACGAGGGCGGCGGGCTGGCGGATGGAGCCGCCGGTATCACTGCCCAGGGCGGCGGGCACGATCCCCGCGCTGACGGCGGCGGCGGACCCGGAGCTTGACCCGCCCGGGACGCGCGAGAGGTCCCAGGGGTTGCGGGTTGGTCCGAAGCAGGAGTGCTCGCCCGAGCCGCCCATGGCGAACTCGTCGAGGTTGGTCTTGCCGATGATGTTGGCGCCGCTGGCGATGAGGCGGTCGATGACGAAGGCGTTGAAGGGTGAGCGGTAATTCTCGAGGTAGCGGCTGGCGCAGGTGGTGCGACCGAGGGTTGTGCAGATGTTGTCTTTGATGGCGATGGGGACGCCGGCGAGCGGGCCGGGGGATTGGCCTTGGGCGATGGATTGGTCGATCTCGTGGGCGCGCTGAAGGGCCTGCTCGTGGAAGATCTGGGTGAAGGCGTTGAGCTTGGGGTTCAGCGCGTCGGCGCGGGCCAGGGCGGCGCGGGCGACATCAACGGCGCTGACGGCCTTGGTGCGGATGGCGTGGGCGAGCTGAACGAGGTTGGCGGCGGGGTAGTCCATTGGGTCCGGTCAGGGTACGGGCGAGGATGAGGGGAGATTATCACGAGGGGCGGGGAGGTTGTGCTCGGCGGCGTTCACGTTCGAGCGTGCGGCGGTAGAAGCCCTGCCCGTCGCGTTGGGCCTGAGCGTGCCGACGATCCCAATAGTCTTTCACGGCGGGGAGATCGATGGCGGCGGCGCACTCGGGACAGACCGAGACGGAGGGGTTGGCGCTGAGGTCGTAGTCGCAAATGGGGCAGACGAGGCCTTGTCTAACGTGGGCGCGTGCGATCTTTCGGGCCCATTTCACTTCGTCGATCCACATGAGGGCGAGGAAAAGCACGAACATCGAGAGCATGGGGTACTGGATGTACCACGCATCTCGAGGAGGGACGTCGGCGGGATCAAATGGAATCGGGTAAACGAAAAGGGCGTAAAGGCCGGCGGCTCCCAAGACGAGCCAAATAAGTCGGGTTTTGAGCGAATAGCGCTCGAACTGAAGGAGCCGGCGAGCCCACCAACCCCGCAGCTTGGATTGCAGCGTGCGCAGCACGGGGAATATCAGGCGCCCCCGCCTTCGCCCAGGACCTTCGGCACGGCGAAGAAGGGTGGTGCGGGGTCGGGGGTGATGGCCATGAGTTGGTCGTTGGAGAGGGTGGGGCCGGGGGTGTCGTCGCGGAGGCGGCTGCCCATGTCGAGTGGGCTGGTCATAGGCTCGACGCCGGTGAGGTCGATGGTTTGAAGCTGTTTGACGTAGCCGAGGATCGCGGAGAGCTGGCCTTGATACGCGGCGGCGCGGTCGGGGGTGATGCTCAGGCGCGAGAGCTTGGCGACCTTGACGACTTCGTCGAGGGTGAGTTGCGTTGAAGAGGATTGTGTGGTCATGGGGAAGGAGTTTTACCACAGAGACACAGAGGCACAGAGAAGACGGGGATCGGGAATGGGGAATGGGGAATGGGCAATCGCAGAAACGCGCGGGCGCTCTGGGCTTGCTTTGAGCTTTGAGCTTTGAGCTTTGAGCTCTGGACTTTGCTGCTTTGCCCTTTGCTGTTTTTCTCAGTTCCCGTACATGAACTCTTCGCGGACGATCTTGCCGTCTTGGACGGTGTAGACGCCGACTTCGTTCATGTGGATTTCCTGCCCGGTTTCGTTGACCTTGACGTGGATGGCGAACTTGATGGCGAAGCCGGTGGAGCCGACGAAGGGGCCCTCGGCGGCGCCGCCCAGGAAGGTGTGCTTGCTCATCCAGTCGGCGTTTTTGGCGAGCACGGCGTCTTTGCCGCCCCACTGCAACCCGACGCCCACGCCTTCGCAGGAGACCACCTGCGGGGACCAGTATTTCTGGGCGACTTCATCGCCGGTGCCTTGGTTGAAGGCGGCGACGATCTCAGCGCCGATCTGGGCGGGCCCGGGGCCTGAGCCGGTGGAGACGGGGCTCATGCCCGCGACGAAACCGGTGCCGATGGACTTGGAGGGCTTGGCCTTGGCGGGGGCCTTGGATTTGCCGGCGGGCTTCTTGGAGGGTTTGGCCGGGGCCTTTTTGATGGGCTTCTTGGCGGGCTTGGATTTGGCGGCGGGTTTCTTCTTGGCGGGTTTCTTGGCCATGGCTGGTGCTCCGGTTCGGCGGGTGGTGTTCGGCGTTGACCGGGGACATGATATCGCGCGGGGGATTTGGTGCGCGAAGTTTCGGCGCGGTTCGGTGTGGACAAGTGGTGTACCGACGGGGGAGGGGGGCGAATACCCAGTGCTGAGTGCTGAGGGATGAGTGCTGAGGGGAGTGGTCGCGAGCTTGCGTATATTCGGGCCATGGTGATGAACACGGGTGGATCGTCTACGGGAGCGGGAGGGGGCGGTAGCGTGCACGGCTTGCTGGCGCCCGCGTGGCTTTCGCGGTTGCGTGGGCAGTGCGTGGTGGTGAAGGTCGGCGGGTCGATCCAGGACGATGTTGCGCAGCTTGCGCTTGTGGCGAATGACATCGCGGTGATGCGGAGTGTGGGGGCGGCGGTCGTTGTTGTCCACGGCGGGGGGAAGGCGATCAGTGCGGCGATGAAGGAGGCGGGGTTGCAGCCGCGGTTTGTGCAGGGGCAGCGGTTTACGGATGAGGCGACGTTGAAGATCGCCGAGCGGGTGTTGGCGAGGGTGGTGAACGCGGAGCTGGTGGGTCTGATTGCGCGGTCGGGCGTGGGCGAGGGGTGCGTGATGGGGTTGCACTCACTGGGAACGTGCGTTTTGGGGGCGGTGCGGGCG
>Ga0068877_10000143_pt1 | contig 61149 bp, 35 predicted proteins | sample NOAtaG_FD_66437 | JGI IMG/M metagenome (GOLD analysis project Ga0068877, IMG submission 66437) | Freshwater lake microbial communities from Lake Erie, under a cyanobacterial bloom - NOAA_Erie_Diel6S_1000h metaG | ecosystem: Environmental > Aquatic > Freshwater > Lake | place: USA: Ohio, Lake...
ACCCACCTACCCGCCAACTCGCCACCCGGCATCCCGCTTCCCCCCTTCATCCCCGCTCCAGCCTCCACCCCGGCTCCCCGCCCGCCCCGCACGCTACCGGCAGCGTGAAGAGGGCGGCCGCGGCGGCTGAGACGCGCTGACCGGCAGACCCCGTGGGCGGATGGTGCGTACCCCTGCTCTGCCATGTCGCCCCCCGCTGCACGCCACCCTGTGATGCCCGACCTTCACACCCTGGACGGAGACGCCCTGCGACGGGGTGGCGAGCGGGCGCTGGAGATGCTGGCGGCGTACTGGTCGAGCGTGCAGGCGATCGAGCCGGGTTTCCCGGTGGGCAGCACGGCCAAGCCGGGGGAGATGTACCGCCGGTTTGCGGGACCTGCCCCGGAGAGCGGGCGGGCGATGGAGGACGTGCTCGGCGGGCTGGTGCCGGGCCTGATGGGCGGGCTGACGCACTGGCAGTCGCCAAGGTTTGCGGCGTTTTTTCCGGCCAACACGTCGGCCCCGGCGGTGGTGGGTGATCTGCTGTCCTCGGGCCTGGGGGTGCAGGGCATGCTGTGGGCGACCAGCCCCGCGTGCACGGAACTGGAGATGCTGGTGACCGACCAGTTGGCACGCATCATCGGGCTGCCGGAGGCCTTCTGCTTCGGCCAGACCGGACAGGCTCTGGAGGCGGGGGCGGACGCGAAGCCGTTTGAGGGCAACGGGGGCGGGGTGATCCAGAGCACGGCGAGCGATGCGGCGGTGGTGGCGATGGTGGCGGCGAGGCACCGGCTGCGGCGGCTGGACGGAGGGCGGGAGGGCCGGCTGGTGGTGTACGCCAGCCATCAGTCTCACTCGTCGATCACCAAGGCGGCGGTGGTGACGGGGATCGCCGACGGGGTGGAGGATCAGCGCCATGTGCGGCTGATTGACACCGACGGCGCCTTGCGGATGGACGCGGGGGCGTTGCTGGCAGCGATGCGGGAGGATGTGGCGGCCGGTCGGCGGCCGGCGCTGGTGTGCGCCACGCTGGGGACGACCTCGACGTGCGCGGTGGACAATCTGGCGGCGATCGGGCCGGTGTTGCGGGCGTTTGACGGGCCGTCACGCCGCGTCTGGCTGCACGCGGACGCGGCGTTCGCCGGGGCGGCGTGGGTATGTCCGGAGCACCGGTGGATGATGCGCGGCGCGGAGCACGCGGACAGCCTGTGCTTCAACCCGCACAAGTGGCTGCTGACAGGGTTTGACTGCGACGTGATGTGGACGCAGGACCGGGCAAGCCTGACCGGGTCGTTGTCGATCAATCCGGCGTATCTGCAGACGAGTGCCGCGGAGGCGGGGGCGGTGTTTGACTACCGGGACTGGCAGGTGCCGCTGGGAAGGCGATTCCGGGCGCTGAAGTTGTATCTGGTGCTGCAGTGCTTCGGGACCGAGGGGCTGCGGCGGTACATCCGCGGGCACGTGGAGATCGCCGAGCGGCTGGAGGCGTTGATCGCGGCCGACGGGCGGTTTGAGTTGGCGGACCGGCGGCTGACCGGCGGCGGGCTGAGCCTGCTGTGCATGCGGCTGAAGGGATCGGATGAGGCGAACCGGCGGCTGGTGGCGCTGGCGAACGCCGAAGGCCGGACGTTTCTGGGGACGACGGTTGCGCCATGGCCGCTGGTCGAGGGTCCGCAGGCGGGGACACCGGCGGCGGTGATCAGGCTGGCGCTGGGCTCCACGGGGCTGACGTGGGCGCACGCGGAGGCGGTGTGGGATGCGGTGCGGCGGGCGGCGGACCGGGTGGTGGCGGAGGGGTGACGCTGCCGAAGGTCAGACGCGGGCGGCAACGCTGCGGGTCTGGCGGACGGCGCGGACCAGGGCGATGGCGGAGGCGATGGCCTCGTTGAGATCGCGGTTGACCAGGAAGCAGTCGTAGGCGTTGCACTGCTGGGCGACCCAGATCTCCTGCTGGGCGGCGGAGAAACGCCGCTGGATGGCGCCCTCGTCATCGCGGCCCCGGGAGCGGAGGCGGGTGAGCAGTTCCTGCTCAGAAGGCGGGAGGACGAAGAGCCCATAGGCATCGGGTCGGAGCTTCTTGACCGACTGAGCGCCCTGCACGTCGATCTCGAGGATGACCAGGCGACCGATGGCGAGCTGGTCCTCCACCCACTTGCGGGGCGTGCCGTACCGCTTGCCGAAGACGCCGGCGTGCTCGAGGAAGGCGCCGTCGCGGACCATCTCGTCGAACATGGCGTCGGAGATGAAGTGGTAGTCCACGCCGTCACGGTCCTGCGAGGTGCGGGTGCGGGTGGTGGCGGAGACGGAGAAGCAGGCGTCGGGGAAGGCGCGTTCAACGGCGTGGGTGATGGTGGTCTTTCCGACGCCCGATGGGCCGGAGATGATCAACAGCATGCCGGTGCTGGGGCTGCCGGCGACGGCAGCGGGAACCGGATCGGCGGTCTGGTCGGCGGTGCTCATGGGGATGGGCTGACCTTGCGGGGCAATGACGCGCCTTGCGGCAGCGCGGCGGGTTTAGTGGGCGGCGGCTTTGATGATGGCGAGGAAGTCCTCGGGCTTGAGCGAGGCGCCGCCGATGAGGCCGCCGTTGACATCGACCTCGGCCATGAGCGACGCGGCGTTGGCGGCGTTCATCGAGCCGCCGTACTGGATGCGGACGGCGGCGGCAGGCTGATCGCCGAACATGTCGGCCAGGACGTTGCGGATGGCGTGCTGGGCGGACTGGGCGTCGGCGGGGGTGGCGGTCTTGCCGGTGCCGATGGCCCAGACGGGCTCGTAGGCGATGACGACGCGCTTGAGCAGGTCAGCGGAGACGTGCTTGAGGCCGTTGCGGACCTGGCGCTCGTTGATGGTGTTGGTCTGGCCGGTTTCGCGCTGCTCGAGCTTCTCGCCAACGCAGAGCACGCAGGTGAGGCCGGCGTTCAGCACGGCCTGAACCTTGGCCTCGATGAGATCGTCGCCCTCGTGGATGACGTGGCGGCGTTCGGAGTGGCCAACGAGAACGGCCTGAACCCCGCAGTCCTTGAGCATGGGGACGGAAACCTCGCCGGTGAAGGCGCCCTTGTCGGCGATGTAGCAGTCCTGAGCGCCGAGCATGACAGCGCCGGGGAAGGCGGCGAGGGCCTCGGCGACGGGGAGCAGGTAGGGGAAGGGCGGGAAAACGGCGACATCAACCCGGCTGTGGAGGTGGGCCTGCGAAACGCCCTGGGCCACCGCCCGGGCGAGGGCGAAGGCGGAGGACTTGTCGGTGTTCATCTTCCAGTTTCCGCCCACGATCGAACGGGGCTTGCTTGCGGAGGTGCTCATGCGGCAGTTTAGGGGCAACCTGCGGCGAATGACGAGATGAAGGCGTTGAAATCGTCGCCGGTGATGAAGCCGTCAGCCCCGGGCGCCCCACCGATTCCGGCGACATCGGCGATGGCCTCGCCGGCGGCGAAGCCGGTCACGAAGGCGTTGAAGTCGTCGCCGGTGAGCAGGCCGTCGGCGGGCGGCTGGCCGCCGACGGATACGACATCCGCGGGGCAGGCACGCGGGCGGTAGGCAAGGCCCATGGCGGCGCCCCAACTGCCGCTGGAGACCTGAATGGAGGTCACCCCGCCGCCGGGCAGGGAGATGCGAACCAGCGTGGCGGTGGCGGGCTCGAAGGCGAGCAGGGCAGCGCCGCCGGGTTCCAGAGCAAGGTCGGCCACACTGGCACCGGGACGGTTGACGGGAACGCTGAAGAGTGTGGAGCCGGTGGCGGGATCAATGGCGATCAGGGCTCGCGATGAGGTGACACCAGGCGTGGCGGGGTCAATCGCGAAGGCCCAGATGAGATTGCGACCAGGATCGAACTGGATGGCACGCAGCAACGCGGTGGAGCCCCGGGCGGGACCTCGGGCCGCGGCCGTCAGCGTGGCGCGGTTGATGGCCAGCAACTGGCCGGTGGCGGGAACGGTGACGAAGAGCGTCTGCCCGTCGGGGGAAACGGTGAGGCCTCCGGGGACGCCGGCGGCGCCGGAGACATTGCCCAGCGGGGTGGCGGCACCGGAAGCGGAGATGGAGAAGAGCCCGCGGACGCGGTCGACGGCGAGGAAGCCGCCTGCCGGATCGCCGTCGAGGGCGATCCAGCGGCTGCCGATTTGGGCGACACGACCGAAGCCGGCGGGAAGCGGGGCGAGGGTGCCGAAGTTGTTGGCGTTGTCGCCAAGGGCGAACAGGTCACCGGTGACCTGGCCGTTGCCGGAGGCGCAGACGGCCCGCGGCGCTGCCAGCGCGGCCCGGAGCGAGGCCTGCTGCATGGCGGTGCCCTGGTTGCCTCCGCTGTTGCAACCGGCGTGGGTGTGGATGCCGATGACCTGCTCGCCGGGGAGCAGGAGGACGGCCGAGCCGGAGTTGCCGCCGGTGGTGTCGACGGTGTAACGCAGGCGGGTGCCGCTGAGGGTGTTGTATGGTCCGGTGCTGGTTTGCTGGGTGGCGTTGAGGGTCGGGCTGATGGGGCTGGCAACGGTACCGTAACCGGTGATGCGGATGGCGTTGCCGGCAGCCGGCGCCGGAGCGGCGGCGAGGGCGGTGAGCCAAGCCCCGTAGCGCTGCGCGGGTGTCTGACCGTGGTTGCTGTTGGGGAAGGTGCCGAAGTAGGCCCAGTCAGAACCGACGCCCCCGGACTGGGACTGGATGGAGGCCGGCTCGACGGCGTATTGGTCGTCGGGCGGGGGGAACTGGATGGCCCCGGTGGCAGTGGAGAGCGGCACGTTGAACAGCAGCAGCACGCCGGTGCTGGAGGAGGAGATGCAGTGGCCGGCGGTGAGCATCATCCGGTTGCGGTCGTCGATGACGTTGCCGGTGCAACCGACGGAAAGCCGTCCGATGCGGTTGTCGGTCGACGGCAGGCGGTCATCGACAGCGCAGAGATCCGCAGGGGTGACGCGAGGGCCGGGGTCCACACCGGCCCAGGCCCGGGGCACGGCAAGGCGGACAGGTTGATCGCCGGGCACCTCGGCCCAGACTTCAATGTGTACCGCCTCGCCGTTGAAGAAGGCGGAGCCAGCGAGCCAGTGATCCAGAGTGAACTCATCAAGCTGCTGCACGGCGCCGTCGCGTTCGCTGCGCAGAAGGAGGGTGACGCCGGAGAGGGCTCCGTCGCCTGCATTCAGTCGCGTGCCGGAGAGTTCCAGACGCATCCAGGGGGCTCCGGGGGCGCGGACGGTGGTGGCAAAGAGCAACCCCTGACCGGGAGGAAGGACGACGTCCACGCCGGGGGTGATGGTGACCGAGGGTGGATCGCCGGCAATCGACGGCTGGGCGATGGCGGCGACCGGGTCGGACATCGCCGGACCGGCGAACAAGGCGACGGCCAGCACCGCCGAGCGGTCACGAAGGCGCAACGACATAGAAAGGCTTCCTTGCAGGCGAACCGTGCCGATGGAATCTCGGCAGCGAGAGTGTACCTCCAAGAAGGCCGGTCGCCCAGCGTTTTCGGCGGGCCGGGCCCAGCGCAACGAACGCTTCAGCGGTCCCGTCGCTCAGATGGAAAGCGGTACGGCCCTGGGGAGGGGTCGCCGGAGGATCCGCCGAACGGATCAACCGGGCCGGAGGGCGGTGCATCAGACCGGGCGGCCAGCACGTCCTTCACCAGCAGGGCGACGGCGACCAGCAGAGCGATGCCGACGGCCATTTGCACCGCGGGCGGCACCCCGAGGCTGGAAGCGACCACCAACAGGACCGCAAGCACGCCGGCGGTGACGGCTGGCAGGCGGCGACCGGCGGCCTGGGCGCCGCCGTCGCCGTCCTGATCGGCAGTGGGCTGGTCTGCAGAAGAGAGAACGGGATCGGGCTGAACGGCCGATGCCGAACCGCCTTCAGCCTCGATCGGCGATGGCTCGGCCTCATTCTGAGCCGACTGCGCCCGCAGTTCGGCCAGAGCGGCCCGGGCCTGCTCAAACTGGCCGGCGAGCACCATGACGCGAGCAATCGCCGGAGCCTCCGCGCGAAACCCGGTGAGCATGCCGCCCATAGCCTGGGCGGTGATCTCGCGGGCGCGAAGAGCAGCGGCGATTGCTTCCGCCTCAAACTCGGTGCGGCAGCTGAGCAGTTCCACGACGGCGTCGCGGTGGTTCATCGGCGGCAGGGTAACCACGCCGGATCGACAAACCGAACGGCTCAGGCAAGTGGCCCGGGGCCGACGGCCGACCCGCGGCGGCCCGGATCAGAACCGCACTTCGAAGCGAGCGCCACCGACGACCGCGTCGTCAATGGCGGACCGGCCGCCGGGATTCATCAGGTACTGCAGAGTGGGGCGGATGGAGAACCACGGCGTGAGCTGCGCCCGGTAGTTGACCTCAAAGACCATCTCGTCGCGGTCCGCCGGCGAGCCTGCGACATTTGACGTGCCGGCGACGGAGAACAAGCCGGAGACGGAGTCGCTGTCGCGACCGGGGAAGGTGCCCCGGAGGCTCAGGCCGCCGCCGACGCTCCAGGCGGTCAGTGAAACGTCCTCGTCGGCGGTGCCACCGCGGATGTACGCGAAGAGGCCTCGGGAGGCGTCATCGGTATTGGTCGCGATGAGTTGCTGCTCGAGGATGGCGTAGAACCCGCCGGTGCCGTTGTCGGATCCGCCGGCGAAGGTCGCGAACGAGCCGGTGTGGTAGAAGGCTCCGGCGGCCAGGCGGCCGCCGCCGAGTGCGCCGAGGGTTTCCCAGGTCAGACCGGCTTCGCCCACGTAGAAGTACTCATCACCCCGCCAGAGGCTGGCCGGGCCATAGCCGCCGGTGCGGATGCCGGCGGAGAGCGATCCGTCAAAGAAGCCGAAGCCGGCGTAGAGGTTGTCGGTGGGGTAAACGAAGGCGACGGCGCCCATGGCGGCGTCGGGATAGGTGGGGAAGAAGAAGAACGTGGGCGAGAGGCCGCTGTCGCCGGTCAAGAACTCTGACGCGGCGTTGACGAAGCCGAACTCGGAGTTGACGTCGATCTTGCCGAGCTTGATCCGCAAGCGGTCATCAAAGAACGACTGCTGGTACCAGAGCTGGGCCAACTGGCTGAGGCTGCGGGCCTCGATGCCGGAGAGCAAATGCTCGTCGCCGCCGAGGTCCTCAACCATGGCGCGACCGTCGGCCCAGTTGTACGCGGCGAAGGCGCGGCCGCCGTTCAGGCCGACCTTGCTGAGGTCCCAGTCGAGGTTCACGTCGAGCAGGTGGCGGGTGGAGGCGCGGTTGTTCACGCCGCCGGACCAGACGCCCTGCCAGTCCATGGTGTAGGACATGTTGAAGGCGAGGCCGACCTTGGCCAGTTCGGTGCGGACGCCACCGATGTCGCCGAAGGCCTTCTCCCACTGGGTCCAGGGCTTGCCGCCGAACCAGTCACGGGACTCGGCGTTCGCGGGAGCCGCGACGGCCTCGGGCTTGGCGTTCTCAGTGCGCGAGCGAGGCGCCTCGGGCTGATCGGGCAGAACGGGGCCGAGGTACTCCATGTTGGCGCCGGCGGCACCGACGACATCCTGGGCAGCGGCCTGGCCGTTGAAGCAGGCAGCGCCGCCGCAGGCGGCAAGCAGAGCGACGACAGGCAGGTTGGTCAAACGGATCTTGTTCATGAGAAGTCTCGCGAAAAGGGGACAGGGAACAACCCGGCCGCCGCAGCAACATGCAGCGCAGTGGATCAGGTGTCGGTAACTCGGACCGCAACACCGACTTCTTCTCGATTTCCGCGGCCATTGGGGCATTGACCGCAGACTTCCACCGCACAATAACGCGATCATGCCAGAGGATCACCCTACACCGCGATGCCCAAAGACCGTGTAACTCGGACAGCGCAGGTTCGGCCAAGAGCGCTCTCGCGAGGGAACCCAGCGCGTCGCATCAGCACAGGGCGGCATCACAGCCCGCGCTGGCACTCCCGGCAGAATCGACCGCCGGCAGTGCGTGCCTGGGGGCCGACAAACGGATACACAACTGGCGGGAGCATGCACCCGGACGCGTCGGCTGTGACTGCACATGACTGGACGCGCTTCCGTCGGCCCGCCGCTGGGGAGCCGGCCCTGGCAACGGCCACCGCGTCCGGGGGCATTCGGACATCGGACGCCGCGCGCGAACGACCAGCCTCCGGGGCATCCTCGGCCGAGCGATTGCCCCCGACCCGCGTCTGCCCCCCCCCTCTGCCCCCCCCCGCCCCCAGCCCCCGCAGCGCCACGTCCGCCCGCACCACCACGCCGGGCGCACGCTACCGCCACTGTTGGTGTGGCGAGTGGGCGAGGGGTGAAGCCACGATACTGCAGCGGTTGCCCGGCGTAACGCGGTGTTCACGAATGCAGCGGCCGGGAGAGAACGGAATCGAGCGGGCCATGGGAGCCGCCCGACTGCTGATTAGAGCGAGTTTCCAGGCGTGGCGGTCAGGCCTTGAGTTGCGGGCGAGCGGGGTCCGGCCAGTCGACATGGAAGAACTGGCCGCGGGGCTGATCCACACGCTCGTAGGTGTGGGCTCCGAAGTAGTCGCGCTGGGCCTGGAGGAGGTTGGCGGGGAGCCGGGCGGTGCGGTAGGAGTCGTAGTAGCTCAGGGCGCTGGCGAAGGCGGGCACGGGCACGCCGTCGACTGCGGCGCGAGCGACGACTGCTCGCCAGTTGTGCTGGTTGCGCTGGATGACGCCAGCAAAGTACTCATCAAGCAGGAGGTTGGCCAGATCGGCGTTGCGCTGATAGGCCTCAAAGATCTTCTGCAGGAAGCGGGCGCGGATGATGCAGCCGCCCCGGAAGATCATGCTGATCTCGCCGAGTTTCAGACCCCAGTTGTTGGCCTTGTCGGCGGCGCGCATGAGCGCGAAGCCCTGGGCGTAGGAGCAGATCTTCGAGCAGTAGAGAGCGTCGCGGACGCATTCGACCCAGTTTCGCTGAGTCTGGCCGTGATCATGATGGTGTTTTTCCGGAGCCTTGAGGATGCGAGCGGCGGCGACACGCTCTTCTTTGATAGCGCTGATGTTGCGGGCGAAGACGGCCTCGGCGAGGGTTGCGGCCGGGACGCCCAGTTCCAACGCGCTGCCGATGGTCCACTTGCCGGTACCCTTCTGGCCGGCGGCGTCGAGCACGATGTCGACGAAGTCCTTGTCGCTGACGGGGTCCTTCTGCTTGAGGATGTCGGCGGTGATCTCAACCAGGAAGCTGTCCAGATCGCCCGCGTTCCACTCGGCGAGGACGTCGGACATCTGGCGGTTGCTCATGCCCAGCACGTCGCGCATGAAGTGGTACGACTCGCAGATGAGCTGCATGTCGCCGTACTCGATGCCGTTGTGCACCATCTTGACGTAGTGGCCGGCTCCGCCGGGGCCGATGTAGGTCGTGCAGGCGACTCCGCCGGTGACGGGCTTGCCCCGCGACGCGCCGGGGATGGGCTTGCCGGTCTTGGCGTCAACTTTGGCGGCGATGGCCGTCCACACCGGCTCCAAGAGCTTCCAGGCCTCGGGCTTGCCGCCGGGCATCAGGCTGGGGCCGAAGCGGGCGCCCTCCTCGCCGCCGGAGACGCCCGAGCCGACGAACAGCAGCCCCTTGTCGGTCAGGGCCTTCTCGCGGCGAACGGTGTCGTTCCACTCGGCGTTGCCGCCATCGACGATCACGTCGCCCTTGTCCAGCAGCGGGGCCAGGCCGTCGATGACCGCGTCGGTCGGGCCGCCGGCCTTGACGAGGATGACGATGCGGCGGGGCCGCTTGATGGACTTGACGAAGTCCTTGAGTTCGGCTCCGGGGACCAGGCCGCCGCCGAGGGCACCGAAGACGCCGGGCGGGTTGTCCTTGATGAACTGCTCCGTCGTGGCGGTGGTGCGGTTGTAGACCGCCACCTTGAAGCCGTGGTCCGCCATGTTCAGCGCCAGGTTCTGGCCCATGACGGCCAGGCCCACCAGGCCGACATCAGCGGAATCAGCAGCGGGGACGGGGAAGTTCGCCATCGAGAGTCTCCGGGGGGCAGCCGACGGCCCCGGAGCAACTGCGCCGGGGAAAGTCGCACGCATCGGGCCTTGTTCGGGCTCGGGTAGGGAAAGGGGTTCCCGCCGGCCAAGGGTTATCAGGCGGCAAGCGTAGTGTCGCTGCGGGGGTGTCGCTGTGATGATTGACCGCCCGGACGAGGCGAGAGCGGCTGGCGGGTTACACTTGGACGACACGGAACCGCCCACACCGGTACCGCTCGTGCCCGCGTTCGGCCGCTTTGGTCCGAACTGTGGGTCGCCGAGTCCGGGGGCACGGTCAACGGAGAAGCCCATGCGCAGCATGCTTGGCACCGCGGCTGTTTATGCAACGCTGTCGTTCGCTCCGGTGTGTGTGGCCGCGGGCGAGCCGATGGATGAGGTGCTGGCACGCCTGGCCAGCCCGGACCTGTCGGTGCGAGAAGAGGCGGCCCGGGCACTGTCCGGCAGGGCGGATGCGGACCTGAAGACCATCGAGGGACTGCTGACGCGTCCCGATCTGTCTGCCGAGCAGCGGCTGCGGCTTTTGCATCTGGCGTCGGTGCGGTTTCGCGAGACTCCGCGGGGAGCCTTGGGCGTGTCCTTCGGTTTCGGACCGGGGTCGGACGGGCTGATGATCAGCGCTCCACTGGCGAACTTTCCGGCGGCGAAGGTGCTGCGTCCGGGGGACCGGATCGTCGCAGTGGACGGGGAGGTCATTCCATCGAGCAGCGGCTTCGGCTGGTCGGGCAACTCGCCGATTCGGCCGTTTGTCATCAGCCGGGACCCCGGGGACACGGTGCGACTGACGATCATCCGGCCGAGGGAAGCGCCGGCGATCAACCTCAATCAGGCCAACGGCCGGGCGGCACTGCCGCCGATCATCGGCCCTACGGACACCATTGAGGTGGACGTGGCCTTGGGGAGCTTTGACGAACTGCGAAACAACAACGCCGGACTGTCCGAGGACGACCTGGCCGCGGCCTGGACGCACCGCGAAGCACGGATGACAACCAAGCTGGCCGGTGAGGTGATTCGGCCGGACACGGCGCAGAACTGGGGGAGCGGACTTCGGAGCATTGATGAGGCCGGCTTTGACGGGGTGTCTCGCTCGGTGGTGGCCGGAGGCGAGCCGGCGCCGTCGGAACTGTCAAACAACGGATGGCCCAGCCGACGAGCGGGACGAACGGGGATCACGTTCAACGGCGGGGCCAACGGGCGCATGGTGATTCAAAACGGCCAAGGCCCGGCGCAGGTCTTTGTGCTGGGTCCGAACGGCGACTGGGTGCCTGCGGACCGGCCTCAGACCCGCAACAACCAGGCGGCGGCTGCCGAGGCGGCGCGTCAGCGGCTGGCGGCGCTGATGATGCAGCAACGGACCGTCGAAGCCCAGATGACGGTGATCAAGACCCAGATCAACGCGATCCAGACGCTGATGGGCAACCTGCCGGCAGGTATGGGGCAGGAGCAGAGGCAGAGCATCGAGATGCTCAAGATGATGTACGACGAGCAGGAGGCCGAACTGGCGTCTCTGCAGGAGCAGATCATCCAGGTGCAAGCGGCGGTATCGCGGGCAGGCCAGCCGGTGCAGCCGGCGCAACCGAACGCCGACGTGGTTCGGCCGTAAGCCACCGTCATCGGGCGGACGCCCGGCACGGGGTTGAGATGTTCATCCGGCGAGTGAGCGCGAACGCCCGCGATGCGGGCCCGCGTGACCGCGCAGCCCGAGGCTCTCCGTCTTGCACCGAGGGAATCGGTGCGGGCGGAGGGCTACGACTCGGGGCCGTGCGAGCCGGGGAAGCAGCCGGTTTGGGCGGTGCAGCTCAGGCCTTGTAGATGAACTTGCTCTTGGCGGGCGAGAAGCCGTGCTCGTCGAAGATCACGATCTCGGTAGGCGAACCGGCCGGCGAGAGCATGGGCTCGGGGATGAGCACGGTGTTCTGCGGACCGACCGCGGCGTGATCAGCGGTGGCCGTGAAGTAGCGGCCGAGGTGGCGGCCGTTGACGTAGATCTGCCCCTTGGAGAGACCGGCGGTGTCGAGATAGAGCGGAATTCGCCCGCCGCGCTGGGCCAGGAACTCACCCCGATGCCAGCAGGGCACGCCGGCCTTGGGGCCTTTGCCCTTGCCTCCGAGGAAGGCCTCGGCGCCGGGCGGCTCCCACTTGGCAAAGGCCCATTCAGCCTTGGCGGTGACCGGCTCGATGCACTCCTCGAAGGAGATCGAGTCGGCGAGGGCGGGCAGAGCGGCGGCGGCGTCGCCAAGGACGGCGAGCTGGAGTTTGTGGTTGCCGCGACCGAGGCTGTCGGCGTCGAGCATGAAGCTCGTGGGACCGCCGCCGTCGAAAACCCGCAGCGGCTTGTCATCCAGGACGATCAGTCCGCGATGGCCGGTGGGCTTGAAGCGGACGACCACGCCGGTCTTTCGCTTGTGGGGCAGATCGAAGCTGATGCGCTGCGGGTCGGTGAGATCGCCCCGGTGGATGCCGAAACTCAGCCCCTTGATCTCGCCGGCATCAAGCGGCTGGGACTTGACCAGCGTGCCCTTGGCATGCTTGAGGGGCTCGACGACCCAGCCGTGACCGATGGCGCCCTTGCCCTCGCCCAGAGCGTGGCCGCCGTCAAAGCGGCCGAGATTCTCGGCAAGGATGACCATCATCTGCTCGCCCTTGCGGAACGATGCGTTGAGATGGTGGTGCGCGCCGGGGCCGACGCCGAGGATGCCGGCCGGGGAGCCGTCGAGGAACAGGTGGAGGCGGTCGCCGCCCAGAGGCCAGCCCATGCGAACACGGCCGGAGACCTCACCCTTGAGGCGAAGGCGGTACCAGCCGTAGCCGTAGGGGGCGCCGAGCGCGGCCAGATCAGCCGGCCCATTGATCGACGCGTAGCGGGCGCTGGTTCCGTCGAGGTAATCGGAAGCGGGCACGGTGCTCCAGTGGGCGACAGCGGGAGCGACCGGCGCCTTGCCGACGGGCTGAACGACCACCGAGGGCAGCTTGACCGGCTCGGGTTCGGGCGGGGGCGGCGGAAGGGGCTTGCCCTTCTTGCCGGCGGGCTTGGCATCCTTGCCCTTGCCCTTGACGGGCGCGGGCGGCGGCGGCGGGGGCGGCGGCACGGGCTTGTGCTTGCCGGGCGGCTCGTACTTCAGCTCGACCAGCTCTCCTTCGGCCGAGATGCGTCGGACGGATTCCTTCTCACTGTGAAGCACAGGCTCGCCGGCGGAGGTGAGGGTGTCGCAGCCGATGTAGACCGCGTCGTCGCCGATCTGAATGCGCGGCAGGTGTTCGCGGCAGGCGATGACAACAAGAATGCCCTCGTGGTCGATCAGCAGCGGCTCGTCGTCGGGCTCGGGCACGACCGCCTCAAGCGGAGAGCCGTTGATGCTCAGCATTGCCGGCGTTCCGGGAAGGCCGAAACAGACATAAACGCGGCCGACGACGGCAAAGGACGTGAGGTTGGTGTAGTCCAGATGCGAACGCCCGGCGAGGCGGACGTCAAACAGGCACCAGGTGGCCGGCTGATCGCCGACATAGACCGGCAGCGTGGAGCCGTCGGCCAGCAACAGCGTGGCGGGCTCGTGCTTGTCGCGGGCCATGCCGTCACCGAAGATAAACACGATGCCGCCCTGGGTGCCGGTGCAATGCACCAGAGCGTGGCGGGCGGTGCCGGGAACGGCTTTGGCCTTCTTGCCGTCGGCCTTGAGCAGGTCCTTGCCGGCGGGCAGAACGGATGACGGCAGGAGCGAAACGGGCTGGCGACGCGGATCCAGATGGGCCAGGACGCGGGAGAATCGCGAGGCGAACATCGCGATTTCGCGGAGGGGGGCGAGCAGCGGGCCGGGGCGGCCGGCCTCATCCAGCGGGCCGCTGTGATCGCACTGGGTGACCGGGAAGGCGTTCTCACCCCGGGCCAGACGGCCGCCGGAGAAGCCCAGGTGCTGACCGCCGAAGAACGGCTCGATGTTGAACTGGCCGCCGGCGCACAGCACCTCGACCAGATCGCGGTTGAGCTGGGCCGGAGAAACCACCGATTCAGAGACCGAGGGGCCGCCCCAGACGCCGGGAGTGCAGACGGGGTATTCGGTCAGCACGCGGGGCTGCGTGGGGCGGACCATGCCCAGTTGACGCAGATTGGCCAGAAGGTTGTCACGTCCCGTCCAACCGTCGATCTCGCCTTCGACGCCCTGCCAGAGTTGGTTGGAATTGATGATTGGAACTTCGAAGCCGGACTCGCGCAGATACCGGTTGAGTTCGCCGAGATACGGCGTGGCCATTTCATCAACGCCGCTGATCCAGCCGGACTCATTCTGCACCAGCAAAATGGGGCCGAGGGTCGGAGTGGCGTTGGCGGCGCCGGAGGCCACACCCGCCCCGCCTCCCAGACCGGGAATGGGCTTGACGATGGCCTGCAGGTCGCGCAATTCGCGGGCGACGGCGCCGATGTAGCGGGAGCAGGCCTCGAGGTAGGCCGTGTTGTTGGTGCGAAGGGCAACGTCGCGGAGAGAGAGAATCCACGGCGGCAGGCCGCCCAGGTCATATCCGCTGCCGATGTACGGACCGATGCGGAGAATGGCGTACAGCCCGGCACGACCGATGAGATCGACGAAATACCGAAGATCGTTGTCGCCGCCGAAGTCGAACTGACCGGGGCGGGGCTCGTGACGCGACCACACCACCGGCACCGTGATGGCGTTCAACCCCGCCTGTTTGGCTGAGTGAATACGGTCAGACCACTGCTCCCGAGGGCAGCGGGCGTAGTGGATGGTGCCTCCGGCCAGCCAGATGCGCCGACCGTCCACAAGGAATGACTGACCGTCGTAAGTGATCGATGCCATCGAAGCGGAACGCTCCTCTCTGGCGGCTCCCCCGACTCGCCGGCCAAGCATCCGGGCTTGGCGGGGTGGACGAGGGCCGCGGCCGACCGCTGCGGGCCGGCGGGTGGACCCGAACGCTGGCAAGGCGTCGGGGGCCGGTGAATGGACCGGCCGTGCAGCTATCCCCCAATCGGGCGGGTTGGTATCCGCACGCTTCGGGCCGCAAGGATAGGGAAAGAATCGAGAACCCTCAACGCACCAACGGTCTGACCGGTAGACTCGGCCCAGATTTCCACCGCAATCGCCCGAACAACCCTCGGACAGGTACCAACCCGATGCGATCCGCCCCCCATCTGCTTCGATCTTTTTTGTTCACTGCATGGGCAGGGATAACAGGTTTGGGCTTTGGGGGGTGCTCCTCAGACCTGACGGATATCGATGCGCGGGCGGATCGGCTGATTCGGGAGCGGACCGAGCGGCTTGGCGGCGGGGCGGTACCAGCTCGTCGCCTCCCGGCGGGATCGATCCCGCCGGGCCGCGGTGCCCTCTACGAGAAAAACCCGGTGACCGCGAACGCCGAGCCGGCGGAATTCCGCTATTCGCCGGCGGACGAGGCCCGCGACATCAACAAACGGTTGCAGGAGTTTCTGTCGAACCAGAATTCAGGGCAGGAGGTGATGACGCTGGATCTGCCGGGGGCGTTGCGCGTGAGCCAGCAGACCGGACGGGAGTTTCTGACCGAGGAGGAGGAGTACACGCTGGCGGCGATCCGCCTGCTGGTGGAACGACACCTGTGGGAGCCCAGGTTCTTCAACGACACGACGGTGGGCATCAACCGGACCAGCCGACGCGGGGACGCGGCCTTCAACACGCCGCTTCGGATCATCAACGAACTGCGGGCGACTCAGCGGCTGCCGTTCGGCGGGGAGGTGGAGGCGGCATTTCTGTTCGACGCGACCGAGCAGTTGCGAACCAGCGTGAGCGGGCAGTACGAGCAGTCCAGCGCGGTGGTGCTGCAGGCGAACGTGCCGCTGCTGCGGGGGGCGGGGCTGGTAGCGCAGGAGGACCTGATTCAGGCGGAGCGGGACCTGGTGTACGCGGCGCGGAACTTTGAAGACTTCCGCCGACGCTACCTGGTGGAGATCGCCACAGACTACTTCCGGCTGCTGCAGTTGCAGGCGCAGATCGACAACCAGAAGAACAGCCTGCGGCTGCTGGACGACCTGCGGACGCGGACCAAGGCGCTGGTGGACGCGGGCCGGGCCCGCGAGTTTGAACTGGGCATCGCCGAGTCGAACTTCCTAGAAGGCCAGAGCGCCTTGGTGGCCCTGCAGGAGACGTACGCCCAGTCGCTGGATCGCTTCAAGATCAGGCTCGGGCTGCCGATTTCACAGCCGCTGACCATCGCGCCGTTTGTGCTGCCGCTGGCCGAGCCGGACACCACGCCCGCCGCGGCGACGGAACTGGCCCTGACCTACCGGCTGGACCTGCAGAACGAGCGCGACCGGGCCGACGACGCCCGCCGGGCCATCCTGACGGCGCAGAACCAGTTGCTGCCGGACCTGGACGTGTCCGGCAACGTGCGAGCGAGGACCGACCCCTCGGTGGCCGAGGGCGGGCTGGTGTATGAGAGCCGTGATGTGCTGTACGGCGGAGCCGTGACCTTCGGGCTGCCGCTGGACCGGGAGACCGAGCGGCTGACGCTGCGGTCGCGGCAGATCGCAGCGCAGCGGGCGCAGCGGCGGCTGGAGGAAGTGCGCGACCAGGTGGTGTCGGAGGTGCGGGGGGCGGTCCGCGACATGGAGCGGGCGAGGTTTGATCTGGTGCTGGCCGAGCAGGGCGTGAAGATCAACGAACGCCGGCAGGAGGAGCAGGAGATCAAACGATCAGAAGTGAGCAGCCAGCAGTTTGTGGAAACCGCGGACCAATTGCTGCGGGCCCGCAACGCCCGCGACCGCGCTATGGCCAACCTGCGAATCGCGGTGCTCAACTACCTCGTCGCCACCGGGCAGCTGCGGGTGGACCGTGAAGGCCAGTTGCTGCGGTTGCCGGGGATGGGTCGAGCGGAGGGGGCGCCGATGAGTGATGGACCGGCGGCCCCGGCCCCGGTTCCTGCTCCGGGAGCTGAAACCCGCAACCCGGGCCCTGCGGTTCCGATCAACGCGGGCGAGGCTCCGGCGCCGGCGGCTGCTCCGGTTCCCGCTCCGGTTCCCGCTCTGGTTCCCGCTCCGGTTCCCGCTCCGGGCGGCTGAGGCTTCGGGTCTGGTTGACTGACGGTGTACACGGGCCGTCCACCGGCCAACCATTGCCCCGGCGTACGCCCCCGTTGACCCCCTGTGACTTTGTGTCGGTTCGTTGTTGCCCGCCCACCCTGACTTCCGGCCACCATTGGCTCTCGCCCCCATCCCGCCATTCCCCCCTCATCCCCCCACCCCCCCACCCTCCCACCCGCCCGCCCACCCCAATCTGCCCGCCACACTCAACGCCCACTGCCCACCATGACCACGGCCATTGATATTCGCGGGGTCAACAAGCGCTTCGGCCCCAAGGTGGCCGTTGAAGCGCTGGATCTGACCATTCCCACCGGCAGCCTGTGCGGCTTCATCGGCCCCAACGGCGCCGGCAAGACGACCACCATCCGCATGGTGATGTCGATCATCTTCCCGGACTCCGGGCAGATCCGCGTGCTGGGGCGGGAGAGCGCCCTGGAGAGCAAGGACCGCATCGGCTACCTGCCCGAAGAACGCGGGGTGTACAAGAAGATGCGCGTCGGGGAGTTCCTGACCTACATCGCCCGGCTGAAGGGCGTGCACGCTTCGGCTACGGAGAACCTGGTGCGGGGGTGGCTGGAGAAGGTCGGCCTGCCGGAGGTGTATCGCAAGAAGTGCGAGGAACTCTCCAAGGGCATGCAGCAGAAGATCCAGTTCATCGCGGCGGTGATCCACAAGCCGGACATGGTGATCCTGGATGAGCCTTTCAGCGGGCTGGACCCTGTGAACCGCAAGTTGCTTCGGTCGCTGATCGATGAGCAGCACCGGGAGGGGCGGACGATCATCTTCTCCACCCACGCGATGTTCGAGGCCGAGAGCCTGTGCGACCAGATCTTCATGATCCACAATGGGCGGAAGGTGCTCGACGGATCGTTGCAGCAGATCACCGCGAGATACGATAATCGCAGCCTGCTGATTGAGCCGGTGGGCGACACCCGCGAGGCGGCCGCCCGCCTGGCGGACCTGGGGCAGGTGCAGGCGGTGGCGGGCACAGGCTCGTCTCGCGGCGTGCTGGAACTGCTGCTGCCCGACGGGGCCGACGCTCAGGGGGCGATGGCGGCGGCGCTGGGCCGGGTGGCGTTGCGGCGGATTGAGATCAAGCGGGTGTCGCTGGAAGAAGTGTTCATCGAACTGGTGGAGCGGACCAGCGGCGAGCGGCTGGACCGCTCGGTGCTGGCGGCGGGCGGAGTGGCGGCCGACAGCGGCGCGGAAGGAGGCGAGTGATATGAGACGCACCCTGCTGGTCGCGTGGCGAGAGTTCCGTTCGGTGGTGTTCACCAAGGGCTTTCTGATCGGCGTGCTGCTGGTGCCGGTGATGATCGGCGTGGCGATCCTGGGGGGCACGCTGGCCGCCCGGGCCAAGCCACCGGCGGTGCAGGGGCGCATCGCCGTGGTGGACGCGTCGGGCACGGCCAGCGAGGCGGTGCTCAAGCGGCTTTCATCCGGCAACGCCGGCGAGGGCGATGTGGCCGAGCAGGTGGGCAAGCTGGCGGCCGATCAGGCCTCGCGGCTAAACCTGCCGGAGGCGCAGAGCAAGCAGATCGCCCAGGCGGTTGAGCAGCAGGCCAAGCAGGCCCAGGCCTCGCGAACCAGCCTGACGCCTGAGGCCTTTGGCCCGGATGCGGACATCGAGGCGCTCAAGAAAGAGATCACCGTGGCGCAGATCCGCGCCACCGGCGAGCAGCAGGGCCCGACCCCGCTGCTGGCCCTGGCGGTGATTCCGGCCGGCGCCGTTCGCGACCCGGCGCGTACGCCCGAGGGCCGGCTGGCCTATGGCCAGTTCGAACTGTTCGTGCACCCGCAACTGGACTTTGAAATCCAGGAGTCCCTCCGCCGGTCGATCGGCCGGGGCATCGTGGACACGCGGCTGGCCAGCGACAGCCGGCTGCGGGCCGGCGGCCTGACCGCCGACGACATCCGCGCCCTGATGGACACGCCCTCGCCCCGGCCGATCTCGCTGTCCAAGGACGGCGAGAAGACCAGCCTCGGGCCCCTGCAGTTGATGATCCCCTTCGCGTTCATGATCCTGCTGATGATGAGCGTGATGACCGGCGGGGCGTATCTGATGACCGCTGTGGTGGAGGAAAAGGGCTCACGCGTCATGGAGGTGCTGCTGTCGGCGGTCTCACCGATGCAGCTCATGGTGGGCAAGATCGTCGGTCAGATGTGCGTGGCCATGCTGATGCTGGGCGTGTTCGGCGGGCTGGGGGTGGCCGGGCTGGTGGCGGCGGCGGCGATTGATCTGGTGCCGCTGTACAAGCTGGCGTGGCTGGTGGTCTACTTCTTCCTGGCGTTCTTCGTGATCGCCTCGATGATGGCGGCGGTGGGCTCGGCGGTGAACGAGATGCGCGAGGCCCAGACGCTGCAGACCCCGGTGATGGCCATCGTGATGCTGCCCTGGCTGCTGGTCATGCCCATCAGCCGGGCGCCCAACTCCGGGCTCGCGACGGCGTTGTCTTTCGTCCCGGGGCTGTCGCCGTTTGTGATGGTCATCCGGCTGGGCGGGTCGGATCCGATTCCCACCTGGCAGTACCCGGCAACGGTGGTGCTGGGCGTGGCCACGGCGGTGTTCGCCGCGTGGGCGGCGGCGAAGATCTTCCGCATCGGCGTGCTGATGTACGGCAAGCCGCCGGATTTCCGCACGCTGATCCGCTGGGTACGGATGGCCTGATGCCGGTGATCTGGAACTCGCTCCATGGCCCGCAAGCCCGCTGCCAAGACAAGGGTCGCCACTGGGCGTTCGTCCGGCGGAACCGCTGCGCCGGCGTATGACCTGACCGACCTGGACCTGTACGAACGCTGCGTGCAGAACCCGCAGGCTGCGGTCAAGCTGCTGCTGGGGATCCACGGCGGCGAACCACACCACCTGGGCGAGGACTTCTGCGGCTCGGGGGCGCTGAGCCGCGCCTGGCTGGACATGGTGCCGGGCTCGACGGCGACAGCGCTGGATCTGGACCCGGCCCCGCTGGAGCGTCTGGCTGCGCTGGGCGGTTGGGCCGGCGAGCGGCTGCGGATCGTGCACGGCGATGCGTTGCGCACGCCCACAGAGCAGGTGCAACCGCCGGGAATCGCCCGTCTGGACGTGCTGTTTGTGGGCAACTTTTCCATCGGTGAGATTCACCAGCGGGCCGATCTGGTTGCGTATCTGAAGCGGTGTGCGGCGAGGCTGGCCCCCGGCGGCGTGATGGTGTGCGACACCTATGGCGGGCCGTCAGCCTGGCGGACGGGCAGCGTGCAGCGGGTGGTGCCGGTGGACGAGACGGGACGAGATCGCATCCGCTACACCTGGGAGCAGCGTTCGGCGGACCCCTTGAGCGGGAGGGTGGTGTGCGCCTTGCACTTTCGCGTGCAGACCGGGGGCGAGGTGGTGCAGGAGCGGACGGACGCGTTTGTGTATCGCTGGCGGCTGTGGAGCGTGCCGGAACTGACCGATGCCATGCACGAGGCCGGGCTGCGGACGCCGACGGTGTACGGCACGCTTCCGGATGCTCAGGACAGCGACGGGCGGTATCTGGCGATGCCGCTCCGCGACGGGGGGGACCTGGAGGACGACGATGGGTTTATCGTGTGCGTGGCGGGCCGGTCATAGAGCCCGATTGCGGGCGGACGCCTCACGTAGCCGACATGATGAACACCGCACGTGGGAGATGCCCGCGGACCGCATGTTCAAAGAGTCGCCAGCTGCCCACTTGGGCGGCGGCATCCGCCTGTACCGGTGATCGTTGCGAATCGTTGGAGGAGGCCCAGCGGATACGAAATGCGTTACTGCGGACGCCTGTCAATCGACTGCCGGCCGCCCGTGACCCGCTTCCAGACTGCCCCGTTGATGTTCATGCAGAACCCGGTGACACGCGTCTGCGCTCCAGGCGTGAACTGTCGACTCTCACAACCGACGGCAGCCTCACGGAACTGTCTGCAGTTGCGGAGCACCGGCCGCCCACTTGATGGCCGACAGGCACTGGTCCGCCGCCGCTTGTCTTTGGCTTGTCTTCGAACTGCGACCACCATGTTCACCCATGGGCGTCCGCTGTCAATCCAACGACCGCAACCCCAACGATTGGGCCATGCGACCATCGTTGGGTGTTCGCCACGGCGGCACGGTCTGGTCGCGGGCATCATCACGCGGGTGCACATCCCCGCCGGCGCCTGCCCGCAGCGAATCCGGTTGACAGCACCCGCGGCCTGTCTCGCATCCGGCGGCCCATTCGCATCGGCCGGTGAGCGACACAGCCCCGGCAGTGCGTGCAGGTGAGGGCCGGGCGGCAGTTCAGCGATAACCGAAGCCCCGCTCCAAAGCGAGATCGTGGGCCTTGAAATAGGCGTGTCCGAGCACCGACCAGTCGAACATCCAGCTCTGCGCCTCAACCTGGTTGCGCAGCGAGATGCGGCCCCGCCGGTCCATCCGGCAGTACTCCAGCATGCAGCGGCACAGATCCGCGGCGGACTGATGAAATTCACGACCCCGGCGGCGGATCACCCACATGCCGGGGCTGTCATGGTTGCGGTGCTGAGCGGCGACGTAGCTGCCGAAACCGGCCAGATCGCTGGTGACCGCCGGCACGCCCATGGCCACGCTCTCCAGCGGGGTGTAGCCCCACGGCTCATACGCGGAGGGGAACACGCCCAGGTGGCAGCCCCGCACGAACTCGTCGTACTCCATGCCCCAGAGCGGGTTGGTGGGGTTGATGAAGTCGGGGTGGTAGACGACCTTGACCGGATCGTCGTGCCGGTTGAACAGCCAGACGTTGCGAATCTGCTCCAGCACAGGGTCCTCGCCGTCATCCTCGATCACGTGGGTGGTGACCGGGGGCAGCCCGGAGGACTTGATGGCCTGCTGGGTACGGCGATAGCGGAGCCGCCAGTACTCGTCGATCATGTCCTCAAGGTTCACGCGGGCCCCGGCTGCCCCGATCTTGAACAAGCGCTCGCCGATGTTCTTCATGATCTCGTTGCAGACCCAGTGGAACTCGTTGAGCACGCCCCGCGTGTGGAGCGCCTGCGGGTGCAGGCTGCGGGTGGGCCTTCGCGTGATGATGAAGAACACCACGGTGATGCCCAGATTGGCGGCTTTGAGCTCGGCGTTCAGCCGGGCCATCGCCTCAAGGCAGAGATCAAAGCCCTTGTTGCGGGGCTCAAAGCGGCCGGAGGTGAAGAAGTAGAGCGTCTTGTCAAGGTCAAAGGCGTAGCTGGGGAAGAAATGCCCCATGGTGAAGCGGTGGATCCGCTCCTTGTACCCGGCGTGCAGCGTCTGGAACTCATGCCCGACGTTGTAGCGGTTGATGTCCAGTCCATTGGGCAGCACCACGTCCGGGGCGCGGCCCAGCAACCCGTCGCACTCCTCGCCGGTGATGGTACTGACGGTGGTCATCACGTGGGCGCCGTGGGTGCAGGCGCGTTCGACCAGATGCTGGAACTCGATATTGAACCGCTTGGCCTCGCCCGCATGATCGATCGTGCCCCAGGCAAGGCGGTCGTAGAACGCATCGTCGTTGCTGGCCAGATAGCGGCCCAGCAGCGTCGCGTGGGTCTGAAAGACGCAGGCCACCGGCAGGTTCTGGCGGCGGATCATGGGGATGGCCAGGCCGCCCATCCACTCATGGAAGTGCCCAATGATCGGCGTGACGCCATTGACCTTGTCGGTGCCGGTGGGGCCGGTGCCGGCGTGCTCGGCGAGCTTCTCGAACACACGGCGGACCGCGTCGGCGAAGCTGACCACGCCGTCGACCAGGGCGTCGCCTGAGGGCACGCTGAGCGCATGATCGGCGAAGAGGCGGAACTTGGCCGCGTTGGTCGCGGGCTGCCCCTGCCAGTGCTCGATCAGCAGCGTGCGGGGCTTGCCGGAGATCATCCAGCGGCCGTGCCGCACCTGCAGGCCCTCGGCCCGCAGGGCCATCACGGCCCGGCCGATCCAGCCGGTGGGCGTGGTCTCCTCAAAGTCCAGCGCTGAGGCGTGGCCCATCCACGGGCCCACCATGCAATACCGCTCGCCCCACCGCTCGACCATCAGCGGGGCCTTGCTCTTGAGCACCTGATAGATGCCGCCGACCTGGTTGCACACCTCCCAGGCCACCTCCACCAGCAGGCCCGGCGGCGGCGTGGGCACGGCTGCATGAGCCACATGGCTGGGAATCGCCAGCGGTCCGGCAGGACTTGGGGTGTGCTCGTTCATGCCTGCCCCCGGTGTGGCCGTCGGAGGGCCCGGCGGCGGCTGAATGGTGCTCTATTCCCTGAAATCATCGTGTGCCCTTGCTTGCTGATCGATCCTCGAACCTGCCGCAGGCGAGCCCCCGGCTTACCAGTCCAGCGGCTTGCGCCACACCGAGACCAGATCGCCCGCCGCCGCCGAAAGCTCTCCCGCATCGTCCGCCAGCAGACCGCTGCCATCCAGCACGCCGATGTCGATGCAGGCGATGCCGGTGGCCGCGAAGTGCGCAGCGGCGGCGGCGGCGTGCGTCGGCGACACTTCCAGCACGTAGCGGCTGGGCGCCTCGCCGAAGGCGGCGGCCAGCGGGTCGCTGCTCACGCCGGCCAGGTTCACCTTGGCACCCAGCGGCTTGCCGGGGGGGGGGGCGACGGCCCCGATGAGCATCTCCGCGACGGCGGTCAGCGGTCCGCCGTCGGAAACGTCGTGCGCCGAGGCCACCCAGCCGCGGGCGATGGCGGCGGCGACGGCGCGGGCGGCGGCCGGGCCGGTGGTCAGGTCCAGCGTGGGCATGGCCGCGTCGCTGCCGGTGGGCAGGCCGATGCGCTGCTGCAGCCGGCTGCCGCCGAGGCGGCCGAAGTGGCTGGCCAGCCCGCCGACCAGCAGCAGGCGGTTGCCGGGCTTCTTGGCGTCGCTGGTGACGGCGGCGTTGACGTCGGTCACCATGCCCAGGCCGGTGATCAGCAGCGTGTAGGGGATCTCGATCACGCGGCCGTCCTCTCCGGTGAACTGGTTGTTCAGCGAGTCCTTTCCGCTGACAAACGGGGTGCGGTAGGCCTTGGCGCCGTCATAGCACCCGGCGCAGGCCCGCACCAGGGCCCCCAGGTTGGCCGGGCGCGAGCAGGAGGGCCAGCAGAAGTTGTCCAGGATGGCGATGCGGGACGGATCGGCCCCGACGCACACCAGGTTGCGGACGGCCTCATCAATGGCTGCCAGAGCCATGAAGTACGGGTCGCCGCCCAAGGCCGCATCGCCGATGGGCGTCGCCAAACCGCAGCCGATGGCGATGCCCCGGTTGCTGCCGGCCACCGGGGCGAGCACGGAGGCGTCGGCGGGCCCCTGCCCGCGCGGGCCGACCAGGGGCTTGACGACGGTGTCGGCCCGGACCTCGTGGTCGTACTGGCGGATGATCCAGTGCTTGCTGGCGATCTCAGGATGGCTGAGCAGGCCGAGCAGGGCGTCCTTGAGGTGCACACGCTCGCTGAGCACGCGGACGGCCGCGGGGGCGGTGGCCGGACCGGCCGCAGCGGGCGGCGGGGGCGTCGGCGGCCAACTGGCCTGGCGGACGGGCTGCGGGATGCCGTCGTGGATGAAGTCCATCGCCAGCCGGCCAACCTCGCCGCCCCGGTGGGTGAGCACCAGGTCGCGCTGGGGTGTGCCGAAGGTGCCAAGGACGGCGATCTCGACGGACTCTTCGGTGCAGATGGCCTTGAGACGGTCGACGTTGGCGGGCGGAACCGCCAGCACCATGCGTTCCTGGGCTTCGGAGATCCAGATCTCGGTGTACGACAGGCCGTCGTACTTCAGCGGCGCGGCCTCGAGTTTGACGGTGGCGCCCAGTTTGCCGCCCATCTCCCCCACTGCCGAGGAGAACCCGCCGGCGCCGCAGTCGGTCATGGCGGTGTACAGCGGGCCTTCGACGGCCTCGTCGCGGCAGCGAAGCAGCGCATCGAGCACGCGCTTCTCTTCGATGGCGTTGCCGATCTGCACAGCGTGGGCGAACTCGTCGGCGGAGGTGTTCTCAAGGCCGGCGCTGCTGAATGTGGCCCCGTGCACGCCGTCTCGCCCGGTGCGGCCGCCGACGGCGACGATCAGGTCGCCCGGCCGGGCCTCGCCCTTGACGCAGGAACGCGGGATGACGCCCACGCAGCCGCAGAACACCAGCGGGTTGCCGATGTAGCGGTCATCGAAGCTCACAGCGCCGTTGACGGTGGGGATGCCCATGCGGTTGCCATAATCGCGCACGCCGGCGACCACCTGGGTGAGGATGCGACGCGGGTGCAGCACGCCCTTGGGCAGTTTCTGGGCCTGGGCGTGGTGGCCCAGCGGCCACGGCTTGACCTCGACCGCAGCGGCGGCCCCCGCCTCGCCCATGGCAAAGCCCTCGGGGAAGGCGACGCAGAAGACATCGGTGTTGGCGATGGGCCGGGCGCCCAGGCCGGTGCCCATCACGTCGCGGATGCAGCCGCCCACGCCGGTGGCGGCCCCGCCGTAGGGCTCGATGGCCGAGGGCCGGTTGTGCGTCTCGACCTTGATGCACACGCCGTGCTTGTCGTCGAAGGCCACCACGCCGGAGTTGTCCTTGAACACCGAGAGCGTCCAGTCCACGCCCTCGGCGATCAACTCGAACGTTGCGGCGGCGACGGTGGACTTGAGCAGGTTGTCAATCTGCACCGAGCCGTCGGCCAGCACGGTGTGCCCGGGGCGGCCGGCGAAGTTCAGCCGGGCGTGCCCGCGGGGCAGTTCGCCCTGGGTGTACAGCACCTTGCTCTTGAGGGTCTTGTGGACGCAGTGCTCGCTCCAGGTCTGGGCGAGGGTTTCCAGCTCCACGTCCGTCGGCTCGCGGCCCAGCGAGCGGTAGTGGTCGGCGATGGCCCGCATCTCTTCAAGTGAGAGGAACAGGTGGGCGTCGCGGGAGAGTTTGGTCAGGGCGTCGTCGGACAGCCCGGTGAGCGGCACGTGCACCACGGCGTGCTCGTGGCTGCGGCCGTGCGGAAAATCCGCCGGGTGATAGGGCTGGGTGGTGACGCGCTGGATGACCGGGTTGGCCAGCAGGCGGCGGGCCAGGGTGCCGGCCTGATCGGCGGTGAGGCCCTGAAGGTCGTACCGCCAGCCGCTGGCGACCTTGACCTCGGCCCCCACCAAATCGCGCACGGCCAGTTCCACCGACTGGGCCACCGGGTCCATCACGCCCGGCAGCGGGTGCACCTCCACCAGTTGCCAGCCGGGGGCGACCGGCGAGGCCCCCACGCAGGCCCGCTCCACCACGGGGTCGGCCAGCAGTTCCTCGGCGATCCGGCGCGCGTGCTGGTCGGAAATGCCGCCCTGAATGAGGTAGACATGGGTCGCCCGCACCGCGGCAGGCATCAGGCCCAGACCGGCGGCCTCGCGCACGACGGCGTCGCCGATGGGGTCGGCGGTCCCGGGCTTGGCCGAGACCTCGAAGCGGTGAATGCGGACGGGATGGACCGACGCGGGGGCGTCAAACGGGGCGGACGGCGCGGGCATGGGGCAGTGTAGATCGTGAGTCGCGGGGAGGGTCCGGGCGGGGGGTGGTCGGTCGGGGTCGCAGCCGGGTGAGGGGTGTGACCAGCGTGTGAGGCGGCGGACGAACAGGGCTGTCGGTTGGTGGGGAGAACGCTGGCGAGGGGGCAGAGACGGGCCGCGGCCACGGGTTCCGAACGCGGCTCAGTCCTTGCGGGGCGGGACCAGCACGAGATCGTCTCCGTCACCGGGCCGGACGTTTGGCTTGCCATCTTCACCAAGGCTCACGATGGTGAACCCAGCCGGCGCATCTGCCAATGCATACACGAATGGCTCGTCATTGACCGGATCCAGCGGAATGGCTTGGAGAAACTCAGGCACAAGTTCGGCAAGGGCTTGCGGCAAACGGCCGTGCCGAGCTTGGAACTCCAGGGCCGCCAAAGCAAGGATGGTTGCCGCACGTGAACTGGCCACCCGCTCGCTCGACTGAAACATCTTGTGAGTCGATGGGATCACCATGGCGGCGACCGAACGAGGCTCCGCTCCAGAAACAAAGCCGCCCGCGGCCAGCATCCGCCGCTCTGCGGGCGGACGATCAATGACGCTTTGCGCCCATGCGAAGAAGGCCTCGACCGCCGAGATCTGCGCCGAACGCGACTTTGATTTCAGCGGACTGTCGCTCACTACGTCGTCGATCAGTTGACGAATGGCCAACCGCTCCCCCTCAAGGGCTTCGCCCAAGCTCATGTGCCCGGCCTGCGAGAGCACCTTTCTGATCTCGGCCAACTCGGAAGGTTGCAATCGGGCGGCGCTCAGCGCGCGATCGATCACGGCCCGGTCCAGAGCATCTGCGACAGCGATGCTCATGAGACCATCGAGGAGATTGCCATCCTGCACAGCCGAGGCGGACAAAGCCGCCAAGCGGCGGGCATGTGCCACCACCTCTGATCCGCTGGTCCCCGCACGTCGGATGTCGTAGGCCAGTGCCCGGGCAAGATCCCGCACACTCGACAAGATCGGTCGACGGGTTGGCGATTCCGCCTGACGAAACGGATCCACCAGAAACCCTGAAAGCGGCTGGACCCCGGGCCCACCCGAAGCCAGCAGGTCAAGACTCGCCATCCCCCCGGCCTCCCGAAAGCCCAAGATGTACGCCGCGATCTGCTCCTCGGAGTGTGCCAACGGGCCGTCGAAAACCATCCCACTTCTGGAAACGTCCACCCCGGCGGCACCGTGTGCGGCCAAATGGGCCGTCACCGCAGCCTGTAGATAATCCCAACCGCTGGCCTCGCCGAGCGTCTGCCGACCGCCCAGCCGCGCCACCACCTTGAGCAGATGCTCCCGTCTCGCCTCCGGCCAGTCACTCCGTCGCGGAACATTCGGGCCGAAGTACCCATAGCGGAGCACAACGAAGGTGACCACCCCGCCCAGCAGCAGCAACACCGCCAGAAGCAGAACGATCACGGTGGTGCGGCCGGGCCGCCATGCCGCTCCACGCACCGCCCGCGTGCCGCCCTTCGGCCAACAGCCAGCCGCCCTGTTCACGAAAGTCTGCATCCACAATTGTTCCTTGCACCGGCGTCCGAGCATGGCCGCCCAATGTGAACTCTGGCGACCGGGGACCGACCGCCCCCCCCAACCCCCACCGTCTGCCCTCTGGAAACGTGTGCCCGGGCAATTGATAAGCATCCCATCCCGGCAGTCCACGCTGCGATTCACTCGGGCCGAGCGCCTTTGAAGACCACATCGGCCGGCCCAGGTTTGCCGCCTTGCATGGTCACACCGCCGGCCTGCAGGAGCATGTGTGTGGGGAAGAACATCGCGTCGTCACCGGCACCCCCCTCGTCCTGACCATTTGGACCGGCGGTGTAGATCACCGTCACCAGCCGTCCATCGGCCGTCGGCAGAGAAGTGAGGCGGATGGCCGGCGTGACCTCGGCCAGCGCGCCCAGACCGTGTGGGCACAAGCCCGAGTCGAGCAGTTCCTGAAGATCCCGCGGGCGGCGACCCTCCCGAACGGTGAATCGCTCACCGGCGAGCGTTACGCGGGCGAGGGCCAGATCGTGCTTCAGTCGCACCACCTCAGTGACCGCGAGGGAGAGCATGGGTGTGAACGAGTCGACAAGATGGGAGCCGCTGGCGGGAAGGACCACCGGAATGATCGGGTCGGCCGGTCCGGCCAGGGCGGCCTGTATGCCCTCAACCTTCCGCCGCAGGGCCTGCCGATGGTCTTCGTACCGTCCGAGTCGGGCCACCGTCATCCTCGCCAGGAGACCTTCAAGAGATCTGGACGGCGCGGCGGTGATCTGCTCGGGATCCGCAAAGGGCAACCAGCGCAGAGCCTCGGGGTGCTGGTAGTTCGGAGCGACGGCGGACCCAAGCACCCACCTGCTCAGGCTGTCCGTCAAGGCCTCGTCATCCACCCAGACGGCATCAAGCAGTGATGACGAGGCGATGCGGTCAAGGAATGCCGATGGCGGTCGCTCGACCAGCAAGCGGTGAAGTACACGCAACTGCGCAGCCTGCATGCGCTGAGACAAGAACAGGTCGCGCACCGAGCGGCCGGCCCCCAACCTGCGGCACAGCGCATCGGCGCCGGCCAGCAACTCCGCGGCCTGCAGCCACTCGCCTCGCTCGGCATTCAGGACGCACAGCGACAGGGCGGCCAAGTGGCTCCGGTACAGCACCGACGCCGCGGGAGGCCCCCGCCAGCCAAAGGCTGGGTTCTCACCGTCTGTCGCGTGAATCGGCGGAGCGGTTCGCCCCAGCACGACGTCGGCGAGCAGCCGCCAAGACGGGTGACCGATCAGGGCAGCGCGGGCGATCTCACGCACGTCGGCCGGAGGATGTCGGACGGTCGACGACACATCGGTACCGACTCCGAACGCACTGAGAACCAGATCCGGGCTGCGAGCGATATCGTCCAGAGTCTGGTCCGGGCTGCGGGCCTCGGCCCCCGGACCGAACCTGTCCTCAAGTCTTGCGAGCCCGTTGAGCAGTTGCAGCACCTCCGGCTCAGGCGGCACTTCTGGTGCCGACAGCGCCGCCAGATCCGCCACCGCCAGCCTCGCATCAGCCTGATTGGCCGCTTCATTCACCAGCAAAGCCACACCAACCGCTGCCCCAAGAAGCACGACGCAGGCGATCACAACCAGTGCGGCACGCTTGGCCAGCCGGCGGAGTTTCGTCCCCAACTGCCAGGGATCATGGACCTCCAACCCCTCGGGCCTGGGCAGGAACCGCACCCGTCCTGATTCATCCAGCGTCCGTTCAACCTCCAGCAGGGCCTTGCGGTGCCCGCACTCCGGGCAGCGCAGCCCATCCTCCGGGATCGGCAGACCGCTCATGGCATGGCCGCAGGCCTCGCACGAACCACGGGTGGCGAACAGGTGCAGCACAGAGCGGCGAAGCGTGCGGTCGCGCAAGCGAAGCAACCCGAAAGCGGCGACGGCGAACCCGCCGCCGCTGACCAGCACCCGCCAGGTCTGAGGCCACCACGACACCTCACCATCGCGCATGTGATAGAAGAGCGCGAAGGTCAGCCCGCCGACCATGAGCAGACTGAGGAGAAAGGCGGAAGCCAGTAAGCCGTTGCCCCGCAGCATGTGCCGGCGCGTGCGGCGGGCGCTCCGCAGGAACAGGCGGCACTGCTGGTCGCTGAATGGATCGAGTTCAGGGAACGCCCGCCAGAGTTGCCGCACGATCACACGCATCGACCACCTCCTGCCACCCGCCCGCTCAACTTTGCATCTGCCCACGAATCCCGCCCATCGCCCGCCAGCCATGCGGTCGGTCGATGGCCCGCCGCGTGGCCCATAGTACGGAGTGCGGCATCCAGACCGGAGGCCGACGCTCATCGTGCAGCGGGGGTGATCACGGCGGCTGGGGGAGTCGGCTGCCGATGAAGACAGGGCGGTCAGGGTCGACTGTGTGCCAAGGGGCTCCGGAAGGTCCGATGAGTTTGGGCAAGGGGTGCAGGAGAATGTCGCCCCTGCCGCCCGCGTTGTCCTGGCCATCCGGGCCGAACAGGTAGACGATCGGCCGAGCATGACCATCGGCGAACGTGTGCATCGCCAAGCCAACGCCACTCCCTGTGCCGGCAAGCGCCGCCGGCAGAACTGGCAACTCGGGCGAGCCCAGCAAGTCGGCAAGACTGGATGGGTCTGAGCCGGTCCGCAGGGCAAAGCCTTCGGCAGCCACGGCAACATGCAATGCCGCAAGGTGGACCGGCTGGTCCAAGACATCATCGACTGCTCGCGGGACCTTCACCACCGCCGCATCGATCGCCCACACGCCTGTAGGCGGAAATGTCGGCGTAGAGAAGGTCATCCAACGGGTCGGCGCCCAGGCTCGCATGGCGGCGGTCAGTTTGTCGGCCGCATCAACATGCTCCTGCAAGCGCCCCAGTGGCTGCTGCAGCCGACTCAGCATCGATGACGGGCGACCAGAGCCCCCGTAGATGCCACGTGGGTCGTGCCAAGGAAGCCATCTGATGTCCTCGGCATCCCGAAAACGCGAGAACGCTCTTGCAAAGAGCCGATTTCGGACCACCTCCCACACCTGTTGATCGCTCACCCAAAGCCCCGAGAATACTGCCGATCGCAGCATGGGCTTGATGAACTCATCTGGGGGCCGTTCCATCATCAACCGACACACGCCCTGCATGAGCAGAGACTGAGAGTACAGACATTGATCGATCACCCACGCCCCCGACACGGAGCCGACCCGCCGACCGATCTCATCGGCCCGAATCAACCACTTCGCTGCGTCAGCCCAGCGACCCACTTCGGCGCTGACCAATGCCTGCCGGACCATCCAGCAAGTCACCCCGTGGATCATGCTGGTCAACTGGCTGGTTGCAGGCACAGCGCCGGCAGTTCCGGAGCTATCCGGCTGAGTCTCTGAGATCAGCGCCTCGAGGACCCTTCGCACAGAGGCCTCTTGCAACTGGCCGATCGCCACGGCCCGCACCGCATTGGCTGCGAACTCCTCGGGAGCGACAGTCAACCAGTCCGACCGAAGGCCCCATGGCGCGAGAGCGAGGTCTGGATGTTCCAGAAGCCTGAACTCCAGCGTCTGCACAAACGCGGCCTCTCGCCCTTGAACGATTTGACCGAGACTCTCCATCGCCCGAGCGAGGCGTGCGTCAAGAACACCACGGGGTGCCGCTTCGCGTGCCAGCATCTCCGCGTAACCGCGCGTATCGATCTGGATGCGCACTTCGTTGACCGCGAGGTACACCGCTGCAATGACAACCACACCGGTGGCGGCAAGCCCCACCTTCCGCATCACCGGCCTCAATCGCGCCGTCCATGGGATCGCCAGCGCCGCACCCTCCGGCCGGGGCAGGAAACGCTCGCGCCCGTCTTCGGCCATCACGGCTTCCCCTTCCGCCAGCCGCTTGACCAGCGCGCACTCCGGGCACACCGCCCCCTGCTCGCCCACCAGCACACCGACCATGCCATGCCCGCAACCATCGCACGCCCCGCGGGCTGCAAGCAGGGCCGCCACCGCCCGCCGGAGCAGCACATGCCGGACCCGGAGGCCCGCCAGCAACACCGCCGCAGCCGCCAGCACCCCCACCACCAGCCGCCAGACCCACCACCACCATTGCCCATCCTTGGTCACCGGCGCATCGAGCAGCCAGAGCACCAGCCCCCAGTACGAGGCCGCGAGCACCGTCCACGTCCCGAGCAACAACGCCGGGTGCACGAGCACGTGCCGCTTGGACCACCGGGCCCGATGCACAAAGGCGCGGCACTCCTGGTCGCTGAACGGGTCAAGCTCGGGGAAGGCGCGATACAGGCGGCGGACGAGCCATCGCATAGGTGATTCCTCCGAACGGAACGCTCTCGCTCCGGTTTCAGGGGGCGGATCTGAACACCGGCCACCACACGTGCCACTGCGGGTCGCGCAGCAGCGCGGCCAGTTCCCAACTCATCCTGCTATGTGGGAACACCAGATGCTCGTCGCTCATGCCGTCCGGCTCGTGCAGCGGGGCGGTGACGATCTCGTGCCATCGCACGCTCCGCCCGCCGCCGACCACCTTTCGAACCGTGATGGTGACCGACTGCCAGAGGGCAGCGCTGGCCGGCGCTGCCTGCCAGCACCCGGTGGCCGCCAACTCGGCCGCATTTGCCGGCGGCCCTCCCATCCACCGCTCGCAGCGGAGCGCCGCCAACGCCAGTTGAGTGCCGAGTGCTGATCGTGCCAACCCAGTCCACCGGTCACTGATGCCGGCCTGTGCAGGATTGCTGGATGTCACCAGCACGTGATGGTCGAACGGCTGCGGGCGCCCCACTGCCTCCGCCCGCAGGAGCCTCTCTGCCAGTGACCGGTACGGCTCAACACGTTGGGCATATCGCCCGCGCGGCAGACTGAGACACGCCGCGATGAACTCCGGCACCGTCTCGGGCCGCTTGTCTGCGAATTCGCCCGGGTCATACCAGGGCATCAGAGCGTGGTTCAGCGGATCGGAGAACAGCCACGCCTCGTGGAACAGCCTGGCCGCGGCATCGGCCGCGTTGTGCAGATCGCGGTCGACCCAGGGCGTGGTCAGCAGGCCCGAAGCATCGATGGCGTCGATGAACTCCGCCGGCGGTCGCTCGAGCAGCAGCCGAGCAACAAGTTCCACCACCGCGTCATTCAGCCGCAGGTTCTGCGACACCATCCACATGGGCAGGCTGAGGGCAAAAGCGCGGCCGAATCGATCGGTCGCCACGAGCATCTCCGCCGCCTCGCGCCACCGGCCGGCTTCGGCCCTGATCAATGCCTCCACCAGCCCCAGCGAGATCCCGTGCTCAAGCCAGAGGGCTGCAGGATCATCCGCGAGGAAGTGGTTCGCCGCCAGTTCTCGCAGGCTTTGCAGCGGTGGCGGTTGCCGCTCGGGGGCTGGGGGCGCGCCATGCTCAAGGGCGGCCAGTGCCTCTGCCAGCAGGGGGCGGGCCAGCAGAACGCGGAGCGGACGGCCCCAGTCGACTGTCGTGGGCGACCGTGCGATCACCCCGCCCGGCAGCCACAGCCCAAGCCGCTCCGGCATCATCTGCCACACATCAGCGTACAGGTCGGCACCGCCGGCCCTCGCCTCGGCCCGTGCCCGTTGCAACTGGGCCACCACGCCCGACACGCTTGCATCGAGCGGGCGAAGCGTGGCGTTGAACCTCGCCAGATCGGCACGCGCCTGCCGAGCATCGATGGCAGCGAACCCGAGCCTCACGCCGAACACGGCGATGGGCAGCGCCAGGACCAACACAACGACCGCCGAGCCGCTCAGCACGGTCCGCCGAAGCAGCCGACGCCTTGCGGCCGGCCACATGGCGGCGAGCCGCCGCTGCTGGGCGAGGGTGATCACCAAGCGGTTGTGCCCGTGATCGCCCGCGATCCGCGGCGAGGCCGGATCGACGTCCTCGGCCTTCACGGTCATCAGCGTGCCGCACTCGGGACACCTGACGGTCGGATCGCCTCCGACCTGCTCGACCGGCAGGCCTTCAAGCCCATGCCCGCAGCGGTTGCACGTGCCGCCCGCCTGGCTCCACCACGCATGCACCATGATGAAGTGGCCGAGACGGTACGCCACCAGCGTGGCAACGCCGAGCACCGCCAGCGGGAACACCGCGCGGACCGCCAGCCACCAGGCCGGATCAACGATCGCCCATCGCGTCGCCACCAGACTCAGCAGCAGGGGCAACGGGAGCCCCACCAGCACGACAGCCAGCAGCACACACGCCCCCCGACCGGCCCACACCCACGGCCCGGGCTTGCCTCGCAGCAGTTGGTCATCGGCGGCGGCGACCGTCGGCAGGTCCGCCGGGCCATTCCAAGCCCGTCGCAGTGTGGCCAGCGGACGGGGCATCATGGCTGTGCGCTCCGGCGGGCTTCGCTGCGCCCGCCGCTCAGCGGGGCACCCACGCGGGAGAGACGCTCGCCCACACGCTCGCGGTCGTCAGCATGCGCACCCATGACACACTCCCACACAGGCCGACCGCCGCCCGGCACCAGGGGCCAAAGGGGCATGCCCCGGCAGCGTCGATTCGCCGATAACCCGCCGCCGGTTGCGTGCAGCGCTGCGAAAGCGGCGATTCTCACGGCGGGGCCCGCGTGCCGAGGAACTTCGGCCGCTCGGCCTCGGCCGCGGCGACACCGCCGGGGTGCTTCACCACGGGCAACTCCAGATCGGAACCCTCGTAGGGGAACCAGACGCCGCCCTCATCGGCGTACCTCGTCGCCACCTGCAGATGGTTACCGCTGGAGACGACCACCAGGGGCGGGCGACCGGGCAGGCGACGTACCGCAAGCCGGATGTCGCGGCCCGGGCGCACCAGCGGGTGCAAACCGTCGGGGAGCAGGCCGGAGGCACGCAGGTCATCCAGCGTACCGGGCGTCTGGCCGGTCTGGAGGATGTGCCGCTGGCAGGCGATGGCCAGAAGGATGGCACGGGCGCGGCAATCAAGCAGCGTGTGGCCGGCGGCAAGTTGAATGCAGAACACGTCAAGCCAAACGACTACATCTCCGACGCCCACCCACCATGTCCTCGCCTCGCTGAAAGCGAACTGATCACCCCTGGTCACACGCTCAACCAACTCGGCCGTCTTTGCTTCATCGGGCAGAAACGAGGCCAGGCGCCCGGATGTGAAAAAGAGACGCCTCTCCACGACCCACTTCAATCGCGGCAATCGCCATCGATCGCCGACCAACTCGTCCAACGGCCAGAGCGGACGCTTCTGCATGAATCGATAGCCCGGCTCGGCCCCCACTGCCACAAGTCCACGGAGTGCAAGCCGGGCATCGGCGACGCTCAGCCAATCGTCGGACAACATGCCCGACTCGATGATCGGCCCAAGGAAACTCTCGGGCGGCCACTCGCGGACCAGCCGAGCCACTGTCGCGAGAATCACGTCGCGAGATTCGCTGGCTCGAAGCATCTCCGTGGTTGGTGCCGCAGCCGATACGGCGCGACCGACAAGGTCGGCCGCGATGAGCATCTCGGCCGCCCCTGGCCAGTCGCCCTCCTCAGCACGGGCGAGCGCCTCGAGCACCGCCATCCGAACGCCGGCGGCCAGCCCCGAGAAGAGCTCGTACCCAGTCCTTGGGTCGGGAGGCTTGCCGGGATGCACGGCCTTGGCCTCGGTGATCCAACGCTGGACCTCGACGATCGCCTCTCGGCAACTCCCTCCTCGGAGATCGTCTCTGACACTGTGCCGCACGCTGGATGCGGAGATCGCGGCGTCAAGGAATGTGGGGTAGAAGCCGTACACCTGCCACGCCTCAATCGCCACATTGATCGGGTGGCGATCAGTCAGCAAGCCCGCCTTCATGGCCCACGTCACATCGCTCGAAGTGGCCATCCGGTGCATTCGCCGCAACGCCCTCTCCACGTACGGCGAGATGGGCTTGCGCCACTGGTGCATCTGCTCAATATCCTGCAGTGAACCAACGACGTTGGACCGGGTTCGCCAAAGATCAACCCCGACCAGCAGAGCGGTGGTCGCCACAGCCAAGAACACCAGACCACAGCTCTTCATCGCCAATCGCACCAGCTCGCCAAGGCAGCCCCTTTGCCGAACCGCTTTCAGCGCAATGTCCGCCGCTGCACTGACCTCCCGATCCGCCTCCGTCGCCACCGTCCCATCGCCCAACACGGCCACCGCCGCCACCGTGCCCCACCTGCCGCACTCCGGGCAGGTGACCCGCCAGCCACCGTCTGCAGCCAGCTCCGCCCGCAGTCCTCGCAGCGAGAAGCCACACCGCGGACAGCCCCACCAGTTGATCGACCGCCGCACGGCGCCCATGAGCCCCCGCCACAGCCGCAGGGTGGTCCACCCTGCCAGCGCCACGATCACCGCACTGCTTACCAGTTGTGCCGGCAACAGCCAACCGGCTTGGACCGTCGGAGGCGGCTGCACCTCCAAGATGCTCCAAATCACCCACGCCAGGAACGCCGCCCACGGCACGGTCGCCAGCACCATGGCAATGCCGGCAAGCCACAGCCGCCAGCGGTGTTCGCGGGCATACGGCTGCGGCATCAGCGCACCGCCCCGCTGCGATCCCCGCTTGGTGCCATGATCGTGCTCGCCCATCCGCCCGCACCGTCCCTTCTGCGTCCCCCCGTCAGGCAGATGTTACCGGCCCTCAGACCCGCCGGATGGAATGGCTGCTGAGCCACCGCGGCCCCGCCGACGCCTCCGGCAAGCCAGATTCCCGCCGCGGCCCTTGCTCCGCCCGGCCTGTCGGGCACCCTTGGTGCATGCCGCCCACCCGCTTTCGCCCGGCTTGCCGCCTCCCCCACTCTCGCCGCCTAGCCGTCGCCCTGCTGGCCGCGGCCGTTGCATCCTGGCCAAGCGGCCTGTCGCTGGCCCAGCCCATCTCGCCCACCGCGTGGACGTATCAGGGCACGCTCAGCCAGGCGGGTGTGCCCATCAGCGGCACGGTGGACGTTCGCTTGTGGCTGTTCGCCGACGCCAGCGGCGGCACGCCGGTGGCCGGTCCGCTGGAGCGCAGCGGCGTGAGCATCGACTCCGGGCGGTTCGCGGTGAGTGTGGACTTTGGCCTTGAGGCGCTTTCGGGCGGGCCTCGCTGGCTGGCCGTCGCCGTTCGCCCGGCTGGGGCGGGCGAGTTCACCGATCTGCTGCCCCGCCAGCCCATCACCCCGGCGCCGCTGGCGTTGTTCGCGCTCAGCGGCACGCCGGGCCCGGCGGGACCGGCTGGGCCAACCGGACCGACTGGCCCCGCCGGCCCGACGGGCCCAAGCGGCCCCACTGGCCCTGCTGGCCCTGCTGGCCCTGCCGGAGCACCCGGCCCCGCTGGGCCCACTGGCGCCACCGGCCCGCAAGGCCCGATTGGCCCGCAGGGGCCGCAGGGGCTGCAGGGCCCGGTCGGTCCCGCTGGCCCGCCCGGCTCGGCGTACTTCGCCGGCACCGGCCTGCTGCTGCAGAACAACACCTTCAGCCTGGACCCCACCGGCGCCCTCGCCGGGGCCGGGCTGGTCTTCGATGGCGAAAACATCGGCTGGGGCTATCCGGAAGCGGCCTTGCCGCTGATCGCCAGCCTGGCGCTGGACGGCCAGGACGCAGCGCTGGTGGACGTGACCAACACCGGCACCGGCGCCAACGCCGGCGTGCGCGGCAGTTCCACCAGCCCCAGCGGCACCGGCGTGCTGGGCGTGGGCGTGTTCACCGGCCTCACCGGCCTGGCCGACGGGCTGAACATCAACGCCGCGGGCGTGTATGGCGCCGGGCTGGCCAACGGCTACGGCGTGATCGGCGAGACCGGCTCGGCGGACATTTTGTTTGATGCGCCGTCGGGCCTGCTGGGCACCGGCGGCGTGGGCGTGCGGGGCGAGGGCACCGTCGCCGGAGGCAAGGGCGTGGTGGGGCTGTCGGGCAGCGGCACGTCGGCCATCGGCGTGTACGGCCGCAGCGACGTGGGCTTCGCGGGCTGGTTCCAGGGGCGGGGCCGGTTCACCGGCGCGGTGGAGATGGACAGCACGCTGACGGTGGACGCGGGGGCGTTTCTGGCCGGTCCGGTGGGCATCGGCACCAGCACGCCGTCGCAGCCGCTGGAGATGCGGGTGCCGCTGGCCATCGCCCGCTTCACCACCGAGAGCAACGCCACCGGCGCCATCCTTGAACTCCGCAACAACGCCGCCACCAGCACGTTTCTGGGGGCCGTGAGCTTCCTCTCACGCACCGGCGCGCTGCTCGGGCAGGTGGGCTACCGCACCAGCGAGAACGCCATGATCTTCGCAACCAACGGGGCGGAGCGGGCCCGCATCACCTCCGACGGCCGGTTGCTGCTGAACACCACGCTCAGCCTCGCCCGCATCACAGCGCGGGACATCGTCACCGTGATGGACGCCGCCACCACCGACCCCGCCGGCACCACGCTGAACATCCAGGCCGCCGGCAACCAGGGCACGGCGGTGTTCGGCTTTGCCACCGCGTTCACCGGGCAGCCCATCGGCGTGCTGGGGGCCACCAACGCCATCATCACCGGGCATGGTGTGTACGCATCGGGCCGGCTGACCGCGACCGGCACAAAGGCCTTCCAGATCGATCACCCACTGGACCCAGCCAACAAGGTGCTCAACCACTACTGCGCCGAGGGGCCCGAGCCCATGAACGTGTACTCCGGCAACGTCACGCTCGATGCGGCCGGCAACGCGGTGGTCAGCCTGCCGGAGTGGTTCGAGGCCATCAACCGCGATCCGCGCTACACGCTGACGGCCATCGGCGCACCCGCCCCGCTGCTGCACATCGCCCAGGAGGTGCAGGACAACCAGTTCGTGATCGCCGGCGGCCAGCCAGGCCAGCGGGTCTCCTGGCGGATTGAAGCGGTGCGGAACGACGCCTTCGTGCGCGTCGCCGGCGCCCCGGTGGAGCAGGACAAGGGCCCCAACCGGGGCCGCTACCTGCACCCGGAACTGCACGGGGCCGATCCGGCCCTGCGCCTCCTGCCCGTGGCGCCCGCGGCCGCGTCGGTCTCGGGCGGCGCCCCCACACCCGCGCTGGCCGACCCGACGGCCTCGCAGGATCGCCCCCAGGGCAAGCAAAGCGGCCGGTGAACTCTCGCTCAACCGGCCGCGGACTTCGCATGCCGACGGCACACCCTCAGGCGGCGTGGCGTCGGAGGGATGTCTCCTCGTCGATCCGGCCGGTTACGGGCAACCAGCGGCGAAGGCAGCGATGAAGGCGTTGAAGTCATCGCCGGTGATCAGGCCGTCGCCGGGGGGCGTGCCGCCGATCGACACGATGTCGGCGAGCAGATCGTTCTGGGCGAAGGCGCCGATGAAGGCGTTGAAGTCGTCGCCAGTCAGCAGCCCGTCCGGCGGCGGCGAGCCGCCGATGCTGACGATGTCGGCCAGCGAGCACGCAGGGGGCAGGGCGGGCACGAAGTCGACGTTCAGCACGCCGTCCCCGGCAGCCCCGGCGCCGCCGCCGGAGCCCACATAGCCCCCGGCACGCAGCAGATACTGCTGACCGGAAACAACAGGGATGGTGATGCGGCTCTGAACGCCCTGCGCGTCGTCGCTGCACGCAATCGCCGCCTGCCCGGCGATCGGGCAGCCGTCATAGGCGACCAGCACGGTGTCAAAGTTGGACCCGAAGGTGTTGACGGTGAGGTCACCGTCGCCAGGGGCGGTGAAGGTGTACCACACGTCGCGGCCTGCGTCCGCCGCGGCCCCGCACCCGGTGAGGCCCAGACCGGCGCTGGCGGTGGCACAACCGTTGGAGAACAGGTACACACCGGCGTCGACCACCGCGGTCGCGTTCTCGCACAGGTCGTTGGACGGGGCCCCGGGCGGGGTGAGCACCAGGTCAAACACGCCGGTCGCTCCGTTGAAGCCGCTGACCCGGATGAGGTACCGCGTGCCGGCGGTCACGTCGAGCGACACGCAACTGTCGCGCTGGGGCGGGTTGCAGTCGTCGTTGCACGCCAGCCGCGTCTGCGGGTTGTTGTTGGCGCCGCTTGAGAACACCGCAAGCACGGTGTCATAGGTGTGGTTCTGGGTCCGCAGGCCAAGCGTTCCCGTGCACGATGGAACATATGAGTACCACACGTCGCCGGTGTTGTCCGAGCTGCCGCAGTTGCCGGTGCCGCCGTCGGGTGTCGCGAGGATTGTCGCCCCGGTGACCGACCCGCCGCCAGCCGGAATCGCGATCGCGTTCGGCCAGGCGTCGTTGGGCGGCGAGGTCGGCGTGAAGTTGAAGCTCAGGTTCAGGGTGCCGCCCGACGAGATGGTGCCGAACTTGCTCGCCTCGATGATGATCGAGGATCGAGGGCTCAGCCCCAGGCCGGTGATCGACGACTGCAGCGTGCCGCCGGAGTCGTCATTGCAGGCCAGCATGGTCGGCGTGAGGTAGATGGCGTTCGGCTGGCCGAAGAGGAACAGCTTCGTTCCACACCCGGTGAAGACGCTCAGCACGGTGTCATAACTGGACCCGGTCGTGTTTGCCGACATGGTGCCATAGCTCGGCGGACTGAAGCTGTAGAACACGCTGTTGGAGGATGAACTGACGCACGACGGGCGCGGCTCGTAGTAGGTGTTGGTGAAGGCGCGGGCCGTGTTCATGTTGTCGGTGTAGGCGTTCGTCGAGATCACCTTCGCGGCGCTGCACTTGTCGTTCGCGGGGGCGAACAGGTTGATGGTGGAGTACGCCCTGGGCAGGCCCCAGCCGAACGATGTGTCGTAGCCCGAGGCCCCGAGATCCCGTGCGCCGGTCCTCATCAGGAACTCCAGCGATGCGGGCGACAGATCCGGGAAGATGCCCAAGATCAGCAAAGCCGTGCCGGCCGCGGCCGGGCAGGCGGCCGAGGTGCCGCTGAAGCTGGTGGTGTCGCCGCTGGTGTAGCCGTCGGCGCCGCTGCGGTCGAGGGTCTGAACGTTCACGCCGGGGGCGGCGAACTGGATGCCCGTGCCGGTGTTGGAGAAGCCCGCCCGCGTGCCGTCGCTCTGCATGGCACCCACGGCGTTCACGAACGCGACCGACGACGGATAGTTGATCGAGGTGTCCGAGTCGTTGCCTGTGGAGGCAAAGTGGATGATGCCGTCGTTGTACGCATTCTCGAAGGCATCCTCGACCGCAGCGGAGGTGCCGCCGAGCGAGTACGAGTGGCTGGTGACGCGGATGCTGTTGGTGCGCGTCCAGTTGATGCCGTTGGCCAGATGCGAGTAGTTGGCCGAGAAGCTGTTGGAGCAGGTGACCTGGTTCTGCGTCGCGAAGCGTGCGCCGAGTACGAACGAGCCGCCGGCGACGCCGGCCATGCTCACCCCGTTGTCCGTTCGACCGGCGATGATGCCGGCACACGGTGTGCCGTGCCGCTCGCAGGCGAACACAGGCCCGCCACCCGCCGTCCCGGTCGCCGTGCCGCTGGTGAAATCCCGCCCTTGGGCGGAGTTGATGTCCGGGTGATTCTCCTGGGCGCCGGTATCGAACACCATCGCCCGCAGGTTGCTGCGTCCGAAGGTCACCTCCCAGGCCGCCCGCACGTCCAGGTCAACGCCCGAGGTGGTTGAGTTGAACAGCCACCACTGCGTGTTGAACGACGGGTCGTTGGGCGTGATGTCACTCAACCCCTCGGTCACCATGTCCGGCTCGGCCCACATTGATCGCCCATCACTGGCCGCCTTGTTCGCCGCCACCAGCACGTCGTAGCCGTTCCTCAGGCCGGTGCGAACCCGCACGCGGCCTTCAGCAGCCGAGAAGGCCTCGGCCGTCGCGCCCGCCGGGGCGCCCGAGACCGCCAGCGCCAGCCGCTCGGCAGCACCCTGATCACGCTCGGCCATCCGCGCCAGAACGTCCGGCGTGGGGAACACAAACAGCCGGGCCTTGACCGGCCCGTCAAACACCGGGGCCGCGTACGCGATGCCCGGAACCACGGTCATGCGGTCGATCAACGCACGCATCTCGGTGTTGTCCTTGGCCGCCTGCGCCAGCGTCACCAGCGCGTAGCCGTTGCCCAGATCATCCGCCTTCACCGCCGGCACGCCCGCCGCGATCAGCAGCCTGACCATATCGGCCACCTGAACCCCGGCCGGCATCGCAACAGCCACCACGTCACGCCGCAGGGCCAGCGGCACGCCGCGCCCCCGATACATGTAGAAGTTCGGAGCCCCCGCGTCGCCGGAGAACGGCACGTTCCAGTTGATGCTCGCCAGCACCAGCGCGCCGTCCTTCTTCTCGGCATACCCCGGAAGTGTGAACCGCTCGGCGATCTCCTCCGCCGTCGGCGGCACCGGCCGGAAGGCCAAGGCTGCGTCACGCTCCGAGAGCGGCTTGCCGTCCAGCATCACCGGCCCGCTCGCGTCCGTCACCGCCGCCAGGGTTCCGCAGCAGCACACCAGCGCCGCGACCGACATCACGCTCTTGGTCATCACCGATCCTCCAAAGCACATTGTGGGCAAGGCAGACAAGAAATGCACCGCCGCCCCCTTTCAAGGGCGGATGCACCAGCCGGCCCAGACAGAGCGACAACCGCGCGGAAATCGGTCGCAAAATGTAAAAAAAAGCCAGAGATCAACTCCGGCACCCATCCACCCCATCGCGCGGAGCACCGCCGATTGGTCTGCCCACCCATTTTTCCCCTGCCGTCTTCACCCAGTTCCCTCCCCATTTGCACTGCCAGAACCACCATTTGCCGGCCCGCTCAACGGTCTTGACCGCTTTGCCTGCGTGCCCGTGCCACGCACAACGCCATGCCCCCAACTCCGACCAGCGCCAGCCCTGCACCCAGCGGCCCAAGCGCCATCGCCGCGACCACCCGGGCCAGAGACGGATCCGGCAGGCTCGGCGCCGGATCGTCCGGCGCGGGAAGCCGCGCCAGTCGCACATCCACAAACACCAGCCCGGTCGCGATGCCGAACATCGTCGTCCCCACCACCGTCAGCACGGCCGCCGCACGAAAACGCATCATCTCCCCTTCCGCGAAGTCACCCGCTTGCGAGCGGGCGCCTTGCCGGGCTTGCCCACCTTCGCTCGCTTGCCGGCCTTGCCGCCGACGGCCCGCACCTTGCCGCCCTTGACCTCGATGGCCCCGGCTCGCTGGATCACATACCCGCACCCGCCGCAGGTGCGGTCCGCCTCCGGGCCGTCCCAGAAACTGTTCATGATGATGCGGAGGTCCTCGTCGATCTTTCGCAGCCGCCACTTGGCCTCGTGCACCAGCACATCGCATTTCGGGCAATACCAGCGAAGCCCGTCCAACTCGCCTTCAGGACGCGGGAACTCCACCACCAGCCCCACCGTGCCCTTGGGCCGCTGCGGCCGGTGCGGCACCCAGCGGGGCAGCAGATACAACTCGCCCTCCTTGATCACCACATCGTGGGGCGGCGAGCCATCCAGGGGTCGGATGCGCACCGCGATGTCGCCCTTGAGTTGCAGGAAGAGCTCTTCGGTCGGGTTCACGTGGTAGTCGTTGCGGGTGTTCGGCCCGCCGGACACGAACAGCACCACGTCCTTGGCATCACTGAACAACTGCTTGTTGCTCACCGGCGGCTGCAGGTCCTTGGAGTTGGTCTTGATCCACTTCCGCAAATTCACTAAGTGAAACGACGGATTGTCCGGATACCGCCCGACGCCGGGAGCAAACCTCTTGGACGATGCAGAACCCTTGAATTTCTTTGCTGCTGCCATGTCGATCAGTCTACCGCCTCTCCGCCGAACGATGGTCCGAAAAACACCGCCGGCCGCGTTCGGACCTGAACTTCACCCCGAGTCAGGGATGCCGCTGGGAAGCCGCCGCCGCCGTGCCCATCTCGACCGGGCCGATCCCCGACCCCTGCTGGCCAGGACAACCCAAAGAGGGGGTTTACATCTGCGTCTCCACGCCCCTCCCGGTTTCGGGCAATCCCGGCCACCCTGCGCGTTTCGAGCCCTGCACCTTTCCACTGTCAGGGCCGGCTTTTGCTTGGCGAGACTTGGCACGAAACGCAGGACAAGGCAAGATGTGTGCGTGGACAGATTACCTATTCTCCCGGCCGGTCAACCATCAGGCACGGAACAAATGCCAACCTTTCTACGAACATCGCACCCGATGTCCCTCCTGGTGCGAATCTGGCTTTCGGGCACGAGGTGCGCTTCACGACGGCAGGCGCTGCCGCTGAACCGATAGCGTTCCCTTCCCGTCCGGCAGCGTGGACCAAACCACGCTCACCATCCGCGCCAACAAGCACGCTTTCACTTTCGTTCGATTCTGGAGTCTTCATGTTCACCGATTCCTCCGCCGGCACTCCCCGCTCCTTCGCCTCTCGTCTCCGGGCCATGCTCCGCGCCGCTGGCGCCGCCCGCGTCGCCTCGTCGGCACCTGCCGACACTCAGCCAGCGATGCTTGAAGGGCTCGAATCGCGGCAATTGCTTTCGGTGAGCATCCTCAACCCGCTGCCTGATGTGACACTGTCGCCCTCGACGCCCAACCAGACCATCAACCTCGGTCCCCGTTACGACAACGCCAACTTCACCGGCAGCATCGTCCGCTGGGACGTGAACTTCGGCAACAACAACCGCACCTTCTACGTCGAACTGTTCGACCAGACGGGCCCGGACCGCACCCGCACCACCCCGCTGACGGTCGCCAACTTCCTGCAGTACACCAATCCATCCAACGGCACGTGGACATACTCCAACACCATCTTCCATCGGCGGGCCAACCTGCAGGGCGGAATCCCCTTCGTGCTGCAGGGCGGCGGATTCCGACGCCCCACTGCGCCCAGCAACGTCGCCGGGCCGGAGGGCGAGCCGACCGGGCCCATCACCACGCTCCCCACCGTCCTCAACGAACCGGGCAACTCCAACGTCCGGGGCACCATCGCCATGGCCAAGCTCGGGGGCGATCCGAACAGCGCCTCCAACCAGTTCTTCTTCAACCTCGGCAACAACGCCGCCAACCTGAACAACCAGAACGGCGGCTTCACGGTCTTCGGCCGCGTTGTCGGCAACGGCATGACCATCGTGGACGAAATGGCGGGCGTGCCGGTGTACAACGCCTCCAACTTCTACGGCAACAACGCTCTGGGTGAACTGCCGCTCACCGGCCTGCCCGCCACCCTGCCACCCACGGTCAATATTCAGCCTGAGAGCTTCGTCTCAGTGACCAACATCACGCAGGTCAACGAACTCCGCTACATCGTCACCAGTTCCGACGCCTCAGTGGTGCAAGCCACCGTGAATGCACAAGGTCAGTTGCAACTCACCTACGGCGCCAATCGCACCGCCGACGCGGTTGTCAGCGTCCGTGTGATCTCCGACGCTGATGGCACCGAGGTGACCGATGAGTTCACCGTCAGCCCCGCGTCGATGGAGTCGGTCACGGCTTCAACAGCGACGCTGCAATACGCCGGCGCCCCGCTGACCCTCACCGGCAACAACCCCGCCACCACCATCGGGGGCGGAAGCATCGCCCGCGTCACCTTCTTCCGCGACACCAACAACAACGGCCTGCTGGATAACGGCGACGCCAACCTCGGCGAGGACACTTCCGCCGACGGCGGCTGGACGCTCAATGCGGTCACCAACAGCTTCACCGTCGGCAACAACCGTCTGTTCGCACAGGCCACCGACTCGGCGGGCAACCTGTCCAACCCCGTCGCCGTGACGGTCAACGTCGTCCGCTCCACGCCGGTGGAGGTCGGCACCTTCACCGCCAACCCGTCGCCGCTGGGCGCACCCGGCCAGCCGGTCACGCTCACCGCCGGCGGCGTCACCACCCTCACCCCGGGCGGCACCATCACCGAAGTTCGCTTCTTCCGCGACACCAACAGCAACGGCCAGTTCGACCAGGGCACCGACGCCCTTTTGGCCACCACCACCACCGGCACTGGCGGCACCTTCACCGCCAATCTGAACTCCGCCGTCACCGGCAACTTCACCCGGGGCGTCAACCGCCTCTTTGCCGTCGCCACCGACTCCGCCGGGCGAACCTCCGTCGCCCGCACCTTCGAATTGACCGTACGGGCCATGACCGCGACGCCCAACCCGGTCACCCGCAACTCCAATTTCGCCGTTGAAGTGGAGAACATCTCCACCGCCGGCGGCGGCTTCCAGTCCGTCCGCTTCTTCTACGACACCAATGACAACGGCCTGGCCGATCCCGGCATCGACGAGCAGCTCCCCGGAACCGTTCGCCTGATCAACGGACGCTGGACGCTGACCATCTCCTCCTCCTTCGCGCGATTCGCGGACGGCAACAACACCGTCGTCGGCCTGGGCAACCGCACTGTCTCGCTGACCGAGCAACTCGGTTCGGTGATCGTGCAGATCATCAACAACCCGCCGACCGTCTCCAACTTCACGCTCTCGACCGCCGTTCTCACCAGCAACAGCCAGCAGATCACCTTCTCGGTCACCGCTTCCGACCGCGACCCCCTCAGCGGCAACGGCATCGGCGGGGTGGCCTTCTTCGCCGACACCAACAACAACGGCGTCTGGAACGAAGGCGTCGACAAGCTTCTGGGCGATGCCGCCCGCGTCGGCACCTCCAGCACCTACCGCCTCACCAGCACCAACGCCGCCTTCGCCGACGGATCGCTCACTCCCGGCACCTACACCATCTTCGCCATCGCCCGCGATCAGGAGAACGCCGACTCAACACCGGCCGTCGCCACCCTGCGGATCAACGCGGCCCCCGTCGTCGCCGCCGCCTCGGCCCCGACCGTCTTCCGCCGCAGCACCCTGACCATCACCGCAACCGGAGTCACCGATGACGCCGGCATCGCCCGAGTGGAGTTCTGGCGCGACACCAACGGCAACGGCACCTTCGAAGCCGGCACCGACAAGCTGCTTGGATCGGACACCTCCTCCGCCGGCGGCTGGACCTTCAACGCCAACACCAGCAGCTTCTCCGCCGGCGTAAACACGTTCTTCGTGCGGGCCGTCGACAGCAATAACGCCCTCAGTTCGGTCGTCACAACCACGGCCACGGTCAACAACCTCACGCCGTCGGTTACCGCCGTCACTTTCTCCCCCACCACCGCTCCGTCGGCCTTCTCCACCATCACCCTGACCGCCCGCGCCGTCGACGCCGACGGGACCATTGCCAGTATCCGCTTTTACTTCGATTCAAACCGCGACGGCGTCCTGACCACCAGTGGACCGAACGCCGACCAGTTCCTCGGTGAAGACGCCACACCCGCCAACGGCTTCACGTGGGCTCAGTCGCTGGACGGCATCACCGGCGGCAGCGGCCTGTTCGTCGGCACGGTCGGCATCCCCGCCGCCGCCAACCGCTTCTTCGCCGTCGCCATTGACAACGACGGCCCGGCCGCGCTCGGCGCCAGCAACGCCCTGCTCTCCGCGCAGCTTCGCGTGCTCACGGCGCCCGCCGTCGGCACTGTCACCGTGAACCCCACCTCACTGGCCCGCCTGCAGAACTTCAGCGTGTCGGCCACCGACATCACCGGCCCGGCGAACATCACCCGCGTCGAGTTCTGGCGGGATGTCAACAACGACGGCCAGATTACCTCGGCCGACCGCCTGCTCGGCAACGGCGTTCGCTCAGGCACCGGCCCCACGGCGGTCTGGACGCTCAACAACGTGAGCACCGCGGGCTTTGCCACCGGCAACAACGCCATCCTCGCCCGGGCTTTCGACAGCGCCGGCGCCTCCAGCGCCGGCGACCAGCTCGGCTCGGCCACCCTCGCCGTCACCAACCTCGCTCCCACCCTCACATCCCTGACCGTGTCGCCCACCCAGGCGAACACCGGCGTGGATGGATCCGTCACCCTCACCGCCTCACCGGCCGATGCCGATGGAACCGTCGCTCGCGTCCGCTTCTACTTCGACACCAACGCCAACGGCGTCTTCGACAGCGGCAGCGACCAACTCCTCGGCGAGGACACCTCCGCCTCCGGCGGATGGAAGGCCGTGATCAACCTCTCCGCCATCACCTCGGGGCTGGGCGTTGGCCTCGGCTCAACCGCCCCCAACCGCTTCCTCGCCGTCGCCGTCGACAACGACAACGCACAGTCCGTCCCCCGGCTCACGGCCGTCCCGCTGCGCGTGAACAACGCCCCCGCCGTCGATGCGGTGACAACCTCGGTCGCCTCCATCGCACGGCTGCAGCGATTCAACGCGACCGCCTCCGGCATCACGACCTCGGCTGATGCCGGCGAAACCGTCGCCCGCGTGGAATTCTGGCGCGACGTCAACAATGACGGCCTGATCACCTCCAGTGACCAGCTGCTGGGCAACGGTGTACGCTCCGGCACCGGCCCTTCGGCCACCTGGACCTTGAACAACATCCCCACCGCCGGCTTCGCCACTGGCGACAACGACATCATCGCCCGCGCCGTGGACAACCTCGGCGGCCTGGGCTTCGGCGATCAACTCGCCGTCGCCACCATCACCGTCACCAACATCGCCCCCGCCGTCTCCGCACTGACAGTCTCTTCCACCCTGGCCACTCTGGGAACCAATGGCTCGGTCACCCTCACCGCCACCCCGAGCGACAGCGACGGAACGATCTCCCGCGTCCGCTTCTACTTTGACACCAATCGCAACGGCGTATTCGACAACGCAACTGACCAACTCCTCGGCGAGGACACATCGTCCGCGGGCAACTGGAAGGTCACCGTGCTCGGCTCGCAGATCTCCACCGCCGCCGATTCGGGCCTGGCCATCGGCCTGGACTCGACCATCGTCAACCGCTTCTTCGCTGTCGCCACCGACAACGACACCACCGCCTCGACAGCCCGGGCCTCCACCACCGCCGTGCCGGTCAACGCGTTGCCCACCTCCACCTCCTTCACCACCCTCGGCCCCTCCACCTTCTCCCGCTCCGGCAACAACTTCCTCCGCCTGGCCGGTGCGCTCGACCCCGACAACCGCGGCATCTCCCGCGTCGAGATCTGGTTCGACCGCAACGGCACCGCCGTCGGCGACGGCCAGTTCCAGACCACCGACCGCCTGATCGGCAACGCGTTCCGGCAGTCCGGCTCCAACCCCGGGGCCACCAACTGGGAACTGGGCTTCGTCGGCTCCATCCTGCCGACCTCCTTCGTCGGCCAGAACATCACCTTCTTCGCCCGCATCGTGGACCTGCAAGGCGGCATCACCCTCCGTTCACTTAGCGTCCCGGTGGTCGCCTGATCCACCCGGCCGGCTGCCCGCGAGCCTGCGGCGCTGTCAGTCCCGTCAGCCCTCCACCCGCCCCGGCCCCCCGCCTGGGCGTTTGTGTTTGCGGCCCCCGCCGATGGCCCTCGCCCGCCCGATGGCCTCCTTCCCGAACCGCTCCGCGATCGCATCAGCCACCCGATCCACCTTCTCCAGCCGCTCAGCGTCCGGCTGGTCAAACAGCCCCAACTGCGCCTGGTCGGTCAGTTCGTGCAGGCTCACTCCCAAGAGCCGCAACGCCCGCGTATGCCCGCGAACACCCCTTGCCCCGGTCGCGTCCGTCGCCGGCGCCGGGTTGGCCGCCACCCACTCCTCCAGCAGTTCCGCTGCCGTCCGCCATATCCGCTCGGTGGTGTCCGCAGGCTCGTCCATCGTCCGCGACCGCGTGAACGTGCTGAAGTCGGCCAGCCGGACCTTGATCGTCACCGTCCTGGCCCGCAGGCCGTCCGCCCGCAGGTGCCGCGCCACCGCCTCGCACTGGGCCAGCAGCGTCGCCCGCAGCCGCTCCGGATCACCCACATCTTCCGAGAAAGTCTGCTCCTTGCCGATGCTCTTGGCGGCCTCCCCACGCACCGCCACCGGCCGGTCATCGTGCCCCACGGCCATCCGCGCCCACACCTCGGCCTGCTCGCCAAACGCCCGACGCAGCATGCCCAGGTCCGTCGCCAGATAGTCCGCCACCGTCCGCACCCGCAGTTTGGCCAGCCGCTCCGCCGCCGCGGGGCCCACCCCACGAAGCACCGTCACCGGCAGCGGGGCCAGCGTTGCCGCTGCGGCCTGCGCCGTGATCTCCCGCCAGCCGTCGGGCTTGGCCAGATCGCTGGCCACCTTGGCGAGGAACTTGTTGGGCCCGATGCCCACCGAGCACGGCAGGTCCACCGCCTCGCGCACCCGGCTGCGGACAAGTTGCGCGATCGCCGGGCCGTCCCCCCACAGCCGCGTCACACCGGTGCAGTCCACATACGCCTCGTCCACGCTCACCTTCTGCACATCCGGCGAGATCCCCGCCAGCACCTCCATCACCTGCCGGCTCACCTCGCCGTATACCCCGTGCCGCCCCTTCACGCACACCGCCTGCGGGCACAGCCGCAGCGCCTGCGCCATCGGCATGGCGCTGCGGCAGCCAAACCGCCGGGCTTCGTAACTCGCCGCCGTCACCACCCCGCGTCCGGCGCTGCCGCCCACCAGCACCGGCTTGCCCCGCAACACCGGGTCGTCCCGCTGCTCCACTGACGCGAAGAACGCGTCCATATCAACATGAAGAATGACCCGCTGCATTGCTCGGCCCACACCTCCGATCCCCAGCCACGCCCGGGTGCCCTGCCCGCCAGTTGTCAGCCACACCGCGCGAGGCTAGCCCACCAGTTCGCCGCCACACTCCCCCCAGGCCCTCGCCCGTCCCGTGTGGCCCCCAAAGCCCGCTGTTTTGCCATCCGCCGGCCAGGCACCCCAGATGAATACACCCATTCAGGGTGATTTGACACCGGTTCACGCCCCACTGATTAGTGAATTGATGACCATGAAGTCGCCAATTGGCCAAGATGAGGTACCATTGATCGGGTTCGGCTGGCCCGCCCAGCACGCCACCCACCGCCCCACCCGCGGGCCCCCGGCTCCCACAGGCCGTGCCGCCGGGTGACCCGCATGTGGGAGCACCTGCCCCGGCCCTATACCCACGGGGAATGCGAAGGAGAACGACGATGCTGCCCACGACGCTCCCCTCAGCCAAGGCCTTTGCCCAAACCAGCCTGCAGGACTGGCGTCGGCTGGTGGATCAGGACCTCGCCGGGGCCCCGTTTGAACGCAAACTGATCACCCACACCTACGAAGGCCTGGACATCAAGCCCCTGTACACCCGGGCGGACTGGCCACCCGATGGCGACCCATCCGGCTTCTCCGGCCAGCCACCGTTCACGCGGGGCAGCCTGCCCGGCGGCGCCGCGGTCGCATCCCCCGAGGGCACCGTCGGCTGGGACATCCGTCAGGAGATCACCGACCCCTGCCCCGCCACCGCCAACGGCCACCTGCTGGCCGATCTGCTGCACGGCGCCACCTCGGCCTTGCTGCGGCTCGATCTCGCCGGCCGCAACGGTCTGGACGCGGACGACCTGCGGGCCGGCCCTTCAGTCGGCCGCGACGGCATCTCACTCAGCCGCCCGGCCGACTGGGCCGAGGTGCTCTCCGGCGTGCACCCGGGCGCCATCGGGGTGTGGCTTGAGCCCGGCGCCGCGTTCATCGAATCCGCGGGCGAGCTCGCCGCCCATTGGCAGCGTGTCGGGCTTGAGCCGGCCAAGTGCAAGGGCGGCTTCGGGGCTGATCCGCTGGCCGTGCTGGCCCGCGACGGTCACCTGCCGTACTCGGTGGACGAAGGTCTGCGTCGCCTGGCCGATCTGGCGATCTGGGCCGCCGGCCGCTACGTGGCCAACGACCATGCCACCGTGCGGGCCGTCCGCGTGGGCACCGCTGCGTACCACCACGCCGGCGCCACCGCCACGCAGGACCTGGCCTTCTCCATGGCCACCGCCGTGGAGTATCTGCGGGCCATGACCGCCGCCGGCCTGCCCATCTCGGCCGCCGCCGGGCAGATGACCTTCTCCTACGCCACCGGCTGTCACGTCTTCCTGGCCATCGCCAAGCTGCGGGCCGCCCGCCGCCTGTGGGCCCGCGTTGCCGAGGCCTGCTCGGTTCCCGCCTCGCACGCCGGGATGGACATGCACGTTCGCCCCAGCAAGCGGGTGCTGGCCACCCGCGACCCGTGGGTGAACATCCTCCGCAACACCGCGTGCGTGTTCGCCGCCGGCGTTGCCGGGGCCTCAGCCGTCGGCAGCGTGCCGTTTGATGCGTTGCTGGGCGATCCGTCAGAGATGGGCCGCCGCATCGCCCGCAACACCCCGCTGATTCTCACCGAAGAGAGCCACCTGCACCGCGTGAACGACCCCGCCGGCGGCTCGTGGTACATCGAGTGGCTCACCGATTCGCTCGCCGAACTGGCCTGGGGCCTGTTCCAGAAGATCGAGGCCCGGGGCGGCATGGCACGCTCCCTGCAGGACGGCTGGGTCGCCCAGCAGATCGACGCCGCGGTGCAGCCCCGCCTGCGCAACATCGCCGTCCGCAAGGACGCGGTGCTGGGCGTCAGCGAGTTCCCCAACATTGATGAGGCCCTGCCCACCGCGCCCACCGTGGACCGCGCCGCGCTGGCCCGTACCGCGGCCCAGGCGACACAGGCCCACCGCGCCTCGGTGCCACCCGCCTCCGTCGCTTCGGCCCTGGCCCCGCGCAGCGATGAACGCTTCGGCACGCTCACCGACCGCGCCTTCCACGCCGCCCTCGCCGGCGCCACCCTCGGCCAGATCGCCTCGGCCCTGGACCGCCGCTCGGTGCCCGCTTCGGTCACGCCCATCGCCGTGCATCCGTATGCCGAGCCTTTCGAGCGGCTCCGCGAGGCCGCCGACCGCTACGCCCAGCAGTGCGGCGCCCGCCCGCGGGCCTTCCTGGCCAGCATGGGCACCCCCGCCCAGCACCTGGCCCGCACGAACTTCGCACGCAACCTGCTCCAGGCCGGCGGCTTTGTCCCCGAAGTGCACGACGGCTTCGCCTCCGTGGAGGCCGCCGCCGCGGCACTCGCCACTGACGGTGCCGCCATCGCCGTGATCTGCGCCTCCGACGCCCAGTACCCCGAGCTGGTGCCCAAACTGGCCCCGGCGCTGCACGCCGCCGGCGCCCGCACCGTGCTGCTGGCCGGCAACCCGGGTGACAAAGAAACGCTCTACCGCCAGGCCGGGGTTGACCGCTTCATCTTCGTCAAGTGCGATGTCGTCGCCGTTCTCTCCTCGCTGCTCACCGAGCAAGGGGCCCTCTCATGACCGCCATCCCCAACTTCGCCCAGATCGCCCTTGGCCCCGCCGCCCCGGGAGACGCCCGCGCCTGGTCCCGCGCTGTCGCCCAGCGCACCGGCCTGCCCGATGGCCCCGAACCCTGGCGGACCGCCGAGGGCATCGCCCTCCCGCCAGAGTTCCACGCTGAAGCCCTCGACGGGCTGGATCACCTGGACTCGCTGCCGGGCATCGCCCCCTTCGTCCGCGGCCCATACGCGACGATGTACACGCTCAAGCCGTGGACCGTCCGCCAGTACGCCGGCTTCTCCACCGCCGAGGCCTCCAACGCCTTCTACCGCGCCAACCTGGCCGCCGGCCAGAAGGGCCTCTCGGTGGCGTTCGATCTGGCCACCCACCGGGGATACGACTCGGACCACCCCCGCGTCCCCGGCGACGTGGGCATGGCCGGCGTCGCGATTGACAGCGTGCTGGACATGGACCGGTTGTTCGAGGGCATCCCGCTGGATCAGATCAGCGTGTCGATGACCATGAACGGCGCCGTGCTGCCGGTGCTGGCGATGTTCATCGTCGCCGCCGAGCGGCAGGGGCACGCCCCCGGCGTGCTCTCGGGCACCATCCAGAACGACATCCTCAAGGAGTTCATGGTCCGCAACACGTATATCTACCCGCCGGCGCCCAGCATGCGCATCATCGGCGACGTCTTCGACTACTGCGCCAGGAACATGCCCCGCTTCAACAGCATCTCCATCAGCGGCTACCACATGCAGGAGGCCGGCGCCACGGCTGACATCGAACTGGCCTACACGCTCGCCGACGGGCTTGAGTACCTCCGCACTGGCGTCGCCCGGGGCCTTTCGGTGGACGCCTTCGCCCCCCGGCTGAGCTTCTTCTGGGCCATCGGCATGAACTTCTTCATGGAGGTGGCCAAGCTTCGCGCCGCCCGGCTGCTCTGGGCCCACCTGGTCAGCACCTTCTCGCCCCGCAACCCCAAGAGCCTGTGCCTTCGCACCCACAGCCAGACCAGCGGCTGGAGCCTCACCGCGCAGGACGCGTACAACAACATCGTCCGCACCGCCATCGAGGCCATGGCCGCCACCCAGGGCCACACCCAGAGCCTGCACACCAACGCGCTGGACGAGGCCCTGGCCCTCCCGACGGACTTCTCCGCCCGCATCGCCCGCAACACGCAGTTGTTCCTCCAGCTCGAGACCGACACCTGCCGCGTCATCGACCCCTGGGGCGGCTCGTACTACGTCGAGCGGCTCACCTACGAACTCGCCTCCCGCGCCTGGGCCCACATCGCCGAGGTGGAGAACCTCGGTGGCATGGCCAAGGCCATTGAGGCCGGCGTGCCCAAACTGCGCATCGAAGAGGCCGCCGCTCGCACCCAGGCCCGCATCGACTCGGGCAAGCAGACCGTCGTCGGCGTGAACAAGTACCGCCCCGATCACGACCCCGGCGTGGACGTACTCAAGATCGACAACTCCGCCGTGCTGGCCGCCCAGACCGCCCGTCTCAAGTCCCTGCGTGCCTCGCGTGATCAGGCCGCCGTTGATCGCGCCCTGCAGGCGATCACCCAGACCGCTGCGAACAATCAAGGCAACCTGCTGCAATGCGCCATCGACGCCGCCCGCGCCATGGCCACCGTCGGAGAGATCTCCATGGCCATGGAAAAGGTGTTCGGTCGGCACGCCGCCGATGTCCGCTCCGTCCGCGGGGTCTACGGACGCGAAGCCGCAGAGGCCGAGGCCGGATCCGGCAAGTCCGGCGGCGCATCGCTCCGGGCGGTGCGGGCCCGCACCGAGGCCTTCGCCAAAACCAGCGGCCGCCGCCCGCGCATTCTGGTCGCCAAGATGGGCCAGGACGGGCACGACCGGGGCCAGAAGGTGGTCGCCTCCGCCTTTGCTGATATGGGCCTTGATGTCGACATCGGCCCGCTCTTCCAGACCCCCGACGAGGTCGCCCGCCAGGCCGTCGAGAACGACGTGCACATCGTCGGTGTCTCCTCGCTGGCCGCCGGGCACCTCACGCTGGTGCCCGCCCTCCGCACTGCGCTGGATGCCGCGGGGCGGCCCGACATCCTCGTCGCCGTCGGCGGCGTGATCCCGCCGCAGGACTACCCGGCCCTGATGAACATGGGCGTGAGCGCCATCTTCGGACCTGGCACGGTCATCACCGCCGCCGCCGCCGCCGTGCTCGATGCGCTCGAGGCCGCCCTGGCCGAGCCGCCGTCGCCCGCGCCCGCCCAGTCCACTCCGGTTCCGCCCTCGCCGCAGAACGCCAACGCATGACCGCACCGGGCACCAACCCGCCGGCCCACCCCCCCTTGCCCCCCTCACCCCCCTCGCCCCCCGCGATGGGCTTCGGGCTTTCTGTCGCGCCCGCATCCCAGCCGGCCGCCCCGGCCGCAAATGGCGCCGTCCCGCCGACCGATCCGTCGGCGCCATCGCCACGCCCCCGCCCCCGTCCGCCCGCCCTCGCCCCGCAGCAACTCGCCGACCGCCTCCGCGTCGGCGACCGCATGGCTCTTGGCCGCGCTGTGTCGCTGGTGGAATCCACGCTCCCCGCCCACCGCGCCGCCGCACGAGACCTGCTCCGCACCCTCGCCGCTACCGCCGCCAACGGCATCTCCACCACCCGCGTGGGCATCACCGGCGTACCCGGGGCCGGCAAGTCCACTTTCATTGAGCGCCTTGGCCTGCTGCTGGTCGAGCAGGGTCACCGCGTCGCCGTGCTCGCGGTCGATCCCTCCAGCGCCGTCTCCGGCGGTTCGGTCATGGGCGACCGCACCCGCATGACGCAGTTGTCCGCCTGCCCGCAGGCCTTCATCCGCCCCTCCCCCACCGCCGGCCACCTCGGCGGTGTCGCCCGCACCACCCGCGAGACCATGCTGCTGTGCGAGGCCGCGGGCTTTGACGTCATCCTCATCGAAACCGTCGGCGTGGGCCAGTCCGAGACCGCCGTCGCCGACATGACCGACGTGCTGCTCGCGCTCGCCGTCCCCGGTGGCGGCGATGAACTCCAGGGCATCAAGCGGGGGCTGCTTGAACTGGTCGACGTGATCGCCGTGAACAAGGCCGACGGTGTTCTGGCCACTCGGGCCAAGCTCGCCGCCGCGGAGTACCAAAGCGCCCTGCGGATGATGCACGCCGCCGCCGGCGCCGCCGAGAACACCGACACGCCGCCACCCGTCGTGCTCACCTGCAGCGCGCTCAACGGCGAGCACATCGACACCGTCTGGCAGGCGGTCGACGCCCGCGTGCAGACCGCTCGCGCGAGCGGCGCTCTGGCCGAGCGTCGCCGCCGACAGGCCGTCGCCTGGCTGGACGGGCTGGTTCGCCAGGGCCTGCACGCCCTGCTCAGCCGCTCTGACAAGGCCACCCAGGCGTGGGACGCAGCGCGGCTGGCGGTCGCCGAAGGCCGGCTGCTGCCCACCGAAGGTGCCGACGAGGTGCTGGAGGCGTTGCTCGCCGCCTGGCGGGAGGCCTCACCGGAACACCCGGGCAAGTGACCCACCCACCCAATCAGGTGATTTGCTTCCTCAATGCCCGCCCAAACTCCTCGAAAACGGTGGATTTTGCGTGAATCGTCCCCAATAGATGACAATCGGGTCCTTTGGTCGTAAACTACTGGCAGCACACACCCGCACCCCCCAAAGGGTTCCCCGAGCGTGCCACCGAGCCCGCCGAGCGAGCCCCGAAAGGAGAGACCGGATGATCAACGCCCGCGCCATCAACCACCTGGGCATCGCCGTCCGCTCGCTGGCCGACCAGCACGCCTTCTATGCCGACGTGCTGGGCGCCCGGCTGGAGGGCATCGAGGAGGTGCCCGAGCAGCAGGTCAAGGTCGCGTTCTACACCTTGGGCGAGGGTGACCACGCCGTGCGGCTGGAACTGCTCGAACCCACCGCCCCCACCTCCCCCATCGCCGGCTTCATCGAGAAGCGGGGCGAGGGGCTGCACCACGTCGCCTATACCGTCGCCGACCTGCCCGCCCGGCTGGCCGAACTCAAAGCCGCCGGCGTCCGGCTGATCGACGAGCAGCCCCGCAACGGCGCCCACCACACCCGCATCGCCTTCCTCCACCCCAAGGCCTCCATGGGCGTGCTCACCGAACTGTGCGAGCCGGCCCATCAGGCCGCATCGGTCTGAGCGACTGCCCATCCCCCGGCCCTCACCACACGCCCATCTCACCGAAAGTCCACCATGGCCGCCAGCACCAACAGCACCACCAACGGCAAGATCGACGCCACCCCGGCCGCCGCCCCCGCAGCAGCCCCCAAGCCGGACGCCCCCGCCAAGCCCGCACCGCCCCCCACCATGGCCGAGCGGGTTGAGCAACTCAAGCGCAAGCGGGCCAAGGTTGAGCTGGGCGGCGGAGCCGACCGCATCGCCAAGCACCACGCCGCCGGCAACCTCACCGCCCGCGAGCGGCTGGCCGCCGTGCTCGACGAGGGCTCCTTCCAGGAACGCGACGGCTTCGCCCAGCACCGCTGCTCATGGTTCGGCATGGCCGGTAAAGACCTGCCCGCCGACGGCGTGGTCACCGGCGTGGGCACCGTTGATGGCCGACTGGTGCACGCCGCCAGCCAGGACTTCACCGTCGGCGGCGGAGCCCTCGGCGAGGTGCACGGCGACAAGATCGTCGACATGATGCGGGCCAGCCTCAAGACCGGCACGCCCTTTGTCTTCATCAACGACTCCGGCGGTGCCCGCATCCAGGAGGGCATCGACTCGCTGGCCAGTTACGGCCGCGTCTTCTACCACAACACCCTGCTCTCCGGCGTGGTGCCCCAGATCTCCCTGATCTGCGGCCCCTGCGCCGGCGGAGCCGCCTACAGCCCCGCGCTCACCGACTTTGTCATCCAGACCCGCCGGGCCCAGATGTTCATCACCGGCCCCTCGGTCATCAAGCAGGTCACCCGCGAGGAAGTCTCCGCCGACGAACTGGGCGGGGCCGAGGCCCACATGCACTACTCGGGCAACATCCACTTCATTGCCGAGGACGACCGCGACGCCGCCCGCATCTGCCGCAAGCTGCTCTCCTTCCTGCCGTCAAACAACATGGAAGACCCGCCCCGGCTTCCGCACGACGGTCGCACCCCGCCGGATGACAAGATCGGCGCCATCCTGCCCACCGACCAGCGGTACACCTACGACATGCACAAGATCATCGAGCGGCTGGTCGACAACGCCGACTTCCTGGAAGTGCAGGCCGCCTTCGCCCCCAACCTGATCGTCGGCTTCGGCCGCGTCACCGGCCGCACCGTGGGCATCGTCGCCAACAATCCCGCCGTCAAGGCCGGTTCCCTGGACATCGACTCCTCCGACAAGGCCGCCCGCTTCGTCCGCTTCTGCAACGGCTTCAACATCCCCATCGTCACGCTGGTGGACACCCCCGGTTACTTCCCCGGGGTCAAGCAGGAGTACGGCGGCATCATCCGGCACGGCGCCAAACTGCTCTTCTCCTACTCCGCCGCCACCGTGCCCAAGATCACCGTGGTGATCCGCAAGGCCTACGGCGGTGCGTACGTCGCCATGGCCAGCAAGGACCTGGGCGCCGACGCCGTCGCCGCCTGGCCCACCGCCGAGATCGCCGTCATGGGCGCCGAGGCCGCCGCCGAGGTCATCTTCCGCAAGGAACTCGGCGAGGCCGAGAACCGCGACGCCAAGAAGAAGGAACTGGTCGAGCAGTACCGCGCCACCTTCTCCAACCCCTTCATGGCCGCCGGCCGCCGCATGGTCGACAACATCATCGACCCCGCTGACACCCGTCGCTACATCGCCTGCGCCCTGGAGCAGTGGAAGACCAAGCGCGAACTTCGCCCTGAGAAGAAGCACGGCCTGATGCCGCTGTGATGCCGCCATGCTCCGCACCGACCCGATCACCCTCCGCACTCCGCAGCCAACCCCCATGAACATCAAGCACCAGATCGTCATCGAAGCCGACGCCCGGACTGCTGCCACCGACACCGCCCACGCCCCCGGCGTGCCCGACGCCCACGTCCGCGTCATCCAGACCGCCGTCCGCCAGCTGCTCGGCGAGCAGGCCCGCGTGCTGCGGATCTCGCCGGCGTACCACAGCGATCGACCCAGCCCGTGGGTCATCGCCGGCCGCCGCGCCGCCATGGGCTCCCACGCCCCCGCCGGGTGGTGATCGGTCCGCTGTCCGCCAGCCCTCCCGGCCCACCAACTGTCCCCGCCCTGCCCCCGTCGCCCTGCAACCCCCGTCCGGAGCCACGCATGAAACTCCGCATCACCGTCGACCACATCCCCTACGACGTGCTGGTTGATGTTGCACCGAAGAGCGGCGTCTCGGTGCTCGCCCCGCCGGCGAGCACCGGCGCCCAAGGACCAGCGACGGCCGAGCCCGCCGCCGCACCGGCAGCCACCGCGGCCCACGCTGTTGCCAGGGAGCCGGGAACGCCCCAACCGGCTGCCGCCCCCGTTGCAGCCCCCGCCGCCCGCTCGCACCACCCGGTGCGGCAGATGCACCCCCCCGGCACGCAGCCCGCCCCACTGCCCGCGTTGCCACCGTTGCCCCCACGCGGGCCCGCCCCGGCCGCCGGGCCCCGCCCCGAGCCCCTGCCCGATGGGCACGAACTGCTCGTGCACCCGCACATGCACCACGTGCACCCGGCCAACCCCAATGAGATCCCCTGCCCGCTCGGCGGCACCGTCACCGCGGTGCTCGTCAGCCCCGGATCGGTGGTCCGCATGGCTGACCCCATCGCCACCGTGCAGGTCTCCAGCACGCTGGCCAGCAGCACCACCCCGCTGGTCGGCACCGTGCGGGCGCTGGCCTCCGGCACCATCAGCGAGATCACCGTCAAAGTCGGCGACGAGGTCCCCACCGGCCATGTGCTGGCGCGGCTCACGCCCGCCTGAGTGCAGACTCCGCCCTCGCCCCTCCACAGCCCCCCCCCGCCCCTCCCCTCCCTCACCCCGGCAGCGGACTTACTTCCGCACCGTCCGCTGTTCGATCCGCTTCTCCGGCGTGCTGACGATCACGCGGTTGACGAAGTTCCCCGGGGTGTGGATGTGATCGGCGTCCAACTGCCCCGCGGGCACGATCTTCTCCACCTCGGCGATCACAAACGCCCCCGCCGTCGCCATCATCGGGTTGAAGTTCCGCGCCGTCTTGCGGTACACCAGGTTGCCGAACTCATCGGCCACATCCGCCTTCACCAGACTCAGGTCCGCATACAGCCCGGTCTCCAGCACATACTGCCGGGGCTGGCCGTGCTGGGGCAGGCTCTCGCCGGGCTTGGCCGGCCGACCGGCGTACCCCATGCCCGGGATCGTGCAGCCGCACAGCCCCTCGCTGGGCCGCAGGAACTCCCGCGTGTGCTTGCCGTCGGCCACCACCGTGCCGGCGCCCGTCGCGGTGTAGAAGGCCGGGATGCCCGCCCCGCCAGCGCGGATCCGCTCGGCCAGCGTGCCCTGCGGGTTGAACTCCACCTCCAGTTCACCGGAGAGGAACTGCCGCTCGAAGTTGGCGTTCTCACCGACGTAACTGGAGATCATCTTGCGGATCTGCCGCGTCGCCAGCAGCAGCCCCAGGCCCCAGTCATCCACGCCGGCGTTGTTGGAGATGCATGTCAGCCCCTTCACGCCGCTGTCGCACAGCGCCAGGATGAGCTGCTCGGGAATCCCGCACAGCCCGAAGCCGCCCACCATCACGGTCATGCCGTCCTTGACCACCCCAAGGGACTTCAGATCAGCAAAGGCCGCCGCCGCGTTTGCGAACACTTTCTGTGCCATAGCCGCCGAGGATAGCTCCCCGTCGGCTAGAACATCCGCTGCTGGTCCTTCACGTCCTTCACCCGCTCTGAGAGCTGCTTGAGTTCCGCCACCAGCTCCCCGGCGGTCTCAAACCTGCGGTAGACCGACGCAAAGCGGATGTACGCCACCTCGTCCAGGTTCTTCAGCCGCTCGCACACCAGGTGCCCGATCCGTTCTGAAGGCACCTCCCGCTCGTACTCCCGGTTCACCTGCTCCTCGATGTCGGCCACCAGCTGCACCTTGGCGTCCTCGGAGATCGGCCGCTTGCCGCAGGCGTTCTGGATGCCCCGCAGGATGTTCTCGCGGTTAAACGGCACCCGCGAGCCGTCCCGCTTGATCACCGTCAGCCGCGACAGCTCCTCCACCCGCTCGTAGGTGGTAAACCGCCGCCCGCAGCCCAGGCACTCGCGCCGCCGACGGATGACCTTGCCCGCGTCCGATGCGCGGCTGTCGATCACCTTGTCGTTGTCAACTTGGCAGAACGGGCACTGCACAGCCACCAACCATAGGGCTTGGGCCGCCCCCGCCCCCAACCCCTAGCAGGTCGCCCCCCCGCCCACC
>Ga0068877_10000146_pt1 | contig 60835 bp, 55 predicted proteins | sample NOAtaG_FD_66437 | JGI IMG/M metagenome (GOLD analysis project Ga0068877, IMG submission 66437) | Freshwater lake microbial communities from Lake Erie, under a cyanobacterial bloom - NOAA_Erie_Diel6S_1000h metaG | ecosystem: Environmental > Aquatic > Freshwater > Lake | place: USA: Ohio, Lake...
CCCGGCTCGGGCGCCGACATGGCCTCGTGGATGAGCTATGCGATGAGCAAGAAGTTCTCCAAGGAACCGGAGAAGTTCGGCACCGGGCATGTGGAGGGCATCGTCGAGTCGGGCGCGGCCAACAATTCGTCGCTGGGCGGGGCCTGGATTCCGGCCATCGTCTTCGGCATTCCCGGCGATTCGATCACCGCCATCGCCATCGGCGTGCTGTACCTCAAGAACATGAATCCGGGCCCGACGATCTTCATCAACAACCCGGAGAACATCTACGCGATCTTCTTCGTGTTCATCCTCGCCAACCTGATCATGATCCCGCTCGGCTGGCTCACCATCAAGCTCGCGGTGAAGATCCTGCAGGTGCCGCGCAACATCCTGATGCCCATCATCCTGCTGTTCTGCATCGTCGGCAGTTTCGCCATCAACAACACCGTGTTCGGCGTGGGCACCATCCTCGTGTTCGGCCTGGCCGCCTTCCTGCTGGAGGAAAACGGCTTCCCGGTCGCCCCCGCCATCCTCGGGGTGGTGCTGGCCAACATGATGGAGGAGAACTTCGTCACCTCGCTCATCAAGTCCGACGGCAGCCTGACGGTGTTCTTCACCCGGCCGATCGCGATGTGGCTGGCGATCTTCACCTTCCTGATCATGTTCTGGCCGGTCTTCTCCTGGGCCTGGAACAAGATCCGCCGCTGACCGGCCGGCGCCCGGCCCCCTTCGAACCCCTCGTCGCTCACTCCTGGAACATGTCAAAACCCGACCTCCTGCTCATCGCCCCCATCTACCCGCCCTCGATGGCACAGCTCGACGCCGCCTACACCGTGCATCGCTACTGGGAAGCCGCCGACAAGCCCGGCCTCCTGGCGCAGATCGCGCCGGCGTGCGTGGCCGCCGCCACTTCCGGCGCGGCCGGCATCAAGTCCGAGGTCATCAAGGCGCTCCCCAGGCTGAAGATGGTGGCGTGCTTCGGCGTGGGCTATGACGGCGTCGACATCGCGGCCTGCAAGGCCGCCGGTGTCCGGGTCAGCAACACGCCCGACGTGCTCAACGAGTGCGTTGCCGACACCTCCATGATGCTGCTTCTGGCGACGGTGCGCCGCACGGTGTTCAACGACCGGTTCGTGCGGTCGGGCCAGTGGCTCAAGGGCAACGCGCCGCTCACCGACAAGGTGTGGGGCGAAACGCTGGGCATCATCGGCCTGGGCCGCATCGGCAAGGCCATCGCGCGGCGTGCCGAAGGCTTCGGGATGAAGGTGGTCTATCACGGCCGCCACCGCCAGGACAACGTACCCTACGAGTATTTCGCCGACGTCGCCGAGATGGCCAGGGTGGCGCGGGTGCTGCTGGTCATCACGCCCGGAGGTCCGGCCACCGAGAACATCGTCGACGCGCGCGTGCTGGGCGCGCTCGGCAAGAAGGGATACCTGATCAACGTCTCACGCGGATCGACGGTCAACGAGGCGGCGCTCATCAAGGCGCTGCAGGACGGCACCATCGCCGGCGCGGGGCTGGATGTGTTCAACGACGAGCCGCGCGTGCCCGAAGCGCTGTTCGCGCTCGACAACGTGGTGCTGCAGCCGCATGTGGGTAGCGGCACGGTGCCGACCCGCACCGCGATGGGCCAGCTGGTGGTCGACAACCTCGCCGCATACTTTGCCGGCAAACCGCTCCTGACCGAAATTCCGGAAACGCGCGACGCCTGAAAAAAGCGGTGAGCACGGTCGATACCGCCGCCTTCCACGATGAACGACGCCGTCTATTGCGCACGCTGGCCGCGGCCGGTGTCGCCACCCTCGCCGGCCCGGCAGTACGGGCCCAGGAATGGCCCGTCCGGCCGCTGCGCCTGATCGCCCCGTTCACGCCGGGCGGGAGCGCCGACAACCTGGCTCGCCTTCTGGCCCAGCATTTTTCCGAAGCCTGGAAGCAGAATGTCGTGGTCGAGAACCGCGCCGGCGCGGGCGGCGCGATCGGTTCGGAGATGGTCGCCAAGGCGCCACCTGACGGCTACACGCTGGTGATCTCCGGCATCGCCTCGCATGTGATCGCCGCGGCGGTCTCGAAGACGCCCTACCACCCGGTCAACTCGTTTACCCACATCGCGCTGCTCGGCGGCCCGCCGGCGGCCCTGTGCGTCCATCCGGACGTGCCCGCGAAAACCGTGCGCGACCTGATGCAACTGGCAAACGCCGATCCGCAGGGCCTCTCCTGGGGCTCCTCCGGCACCGGGACCCACGCCCACCTGATCGGTGAGATGCTGCGCGTCCTCGCCCGCGCCAGGCTGGTGCATGTGCCCTACAAGGGCGGCGCACCGGCCATGACCGATCTGGTCGGCCGGCAGATACCGGCGACACTCACCGCGCTCAGCTCGGCGATGCCGCACCTGCGCGCCGGACGCATCCGCGCGCTGGCCGTATCCACGCGCCGGCGCCTGCCCGACCTGGCCGATGTGCCGACCTTCAGCGAAGCGGGCTATCCGACCCTGGTGGCGACCACCTGGTTCTCGCTGTCCGGCCCGGCCGGCATGCCGCCCGCGGTGGTGGCCGCCATCAATGCCGAGACCCGCCGCGCCATCGCCAGCGCGCGCTGGCGCGAGCGCACGGCAAGCGAGGGCTTCGAACCCAATGACCTCGATGCCGCCGCCTTCACGCAGTTCGTCAAGAACGAGATCGAGCGCTGGACGCCGCTGGCCAAGGCGGCGCAACCCGAATCATGAAGAGGACGACATGGCCCTGACCCACGCACAGAACGAGGAACTCGTCCGCACCGGACGCGGCACCCTGATGGGCGACCTGATGCGACGCTACTGGATACCCGCCCTGCACGACTGGGAACTGCCCGAGCCCGACTGCCCGCCGGTGCGCGTGCAACTGCTGGGCGAAAAACTGGTGGCCTTCCGCGACACCTCCGGCCGGGTCGGCCTGGTCGACGAGTTCTGCGCCCACCGCGGCGTTTCCCTGTGGTTCGGCCGCAACGAGGAAAACGGCCTGCGCTGCCCCTACCACGGCTGGAAGTACGACATCGCCGGCCGTTGCGTGGACCTGCCGTCGGAACCGCCGGAAACCGGCATGGCCGCGCGCGTGCGCCTCACCAGCTATCCCTGCATCGAGCAGGGCGGCGTGGTGTGGGCCTACATGGGCCCGCCCGACCTGCAGCCGGAGCCGCCGGGGCTGGAATGGGCGGTCGTGCCGCCCGAACGCCGCTTCGTCACCAAGCGTCTGCAGGAGTCGAACTACCTGCAGGCCATGGAAGGCGGCATCGATTCGAGCCATGTCTCGTTCCTGCACTCGGGCGCGCTCAAGCGCGACCCGCTGTTCGTCGGCAGCCGCGGCAACCAGTACAACGAACATGACAAGATGCCGCTTTTCGACATCACCGAGTTCGAGGGCGGCCTGCTGATCGGTGCGCGCCGCAACGCCGACCAGGGCCGCTTCTACTGGCGCATCACGCCCTGGATCATGCCGTGGTTCACCATCATCCCGCCGCGCGCCGGCCATCCGCTGGGCGCGCACGCCTGGGTGCCGATCGACGACGAGAACTGCTGGGCGTGGTCCATCAACTACCACCCCAGGCGCGCCCTGACGCCGCAGGAGGTGGCCGCCATGAAAGGCGGCGCCGGCATCCACGTGAAGTACGTTCCCGGCACCTTCATTCCCCTGGCCAACAAGCGCAACGACTACCTGATGGACCGCACCTCGCAAAAGGCCGGCCTCACCTACAGCGGCGTGGAGGGCATCGGCATGCAGGATGCCTCCCTGCAGGAGAGCATGGGGCCGATCCAGGACCGCACGCGCGAGCAGTTGGTGTCCACCGACAACGGCATCATCATGACCCGCCGCGCGCTGCTCAGGGCGGCGCGGGCCAACCGCGAAGGCAAGCCGCTGCCGGGGCTCATGGCGGCCGAACAGAAGGTGCGCTCCTGCGCCATCGAGTTGCCGGCAGACGTGCACTACGCGCAGGGCGCGCGCCACGGCCTGTTCGCGCCGCCGGACACCGACCCGGTATCGGTGTAGGCTCGCCGGGTGTCCTCCAAGGAAAGCACATGCCGCCCCTGCCCCGCATAGCCATCGCCCTCGGAGACCCGGCCGGCATCGGACCGGAGATCGCGCTCAAGGCCGCCCTCGACGCGCGGGTGCGGGCGCTGGCGCTGCCCTTGCTGGTGGGCGACCATTCGGCCCTTGCACTGCACGCCGAGCGCTGCGGGCTGCCGCTGCCGGTCGACGTGTTCACCGAAGCGGCCGCGGTGCAATGGCGCACCGGCCGGGTACCCATGCTCGGGCGCAGCCACTTCCACGCCGCCGCGCTGGAACTCGGCGCGATCCGGCCCGCCCACGGGCTGGCGGCGCTGGATGCCGCCGGCACCGCGATCCGCGCCGCGCTCGACGGCCATGTCGACGCCGTCGTCGCTGCCCCGCAGACCGAACTGGCGATCAAGCAGGCCGGCGTCGAGTTCGACGGCTACCCGACCTTCGTGGCCCGCTGTACCGGCTCGCCCGCGCAGGACGCCTTCCTGATGCTGTGCTTCAGGGACGCCGCCGGCGTCGAGACGCGCATCGTCCACACCACCCTGCATGTGGGCGTGCGGGAAGCGATTACGCTCATCACCCCGGAGCGCGTCCTGCATGCGATCCGCACCACCGATGCGGTGTTGCGGCGCATCGGCAGCGCCCGGCCGCGCATCGCGGTGGCGGGCCTGAACCCGCATGCGGGAGAAGCCGGCCTGTTCGGCGACGAGGAGATCCGCATCATCGGGCCGGCGATCGCCGCCGCCGCGGCCGACGGGCTGGATGTGCACGGCCCGTTCGGCGCCGACACCATGTTCGCCAAGCCCGGTTTCGACGCGCACATCGTCATGCTGCACGACCAGGGGCACATCGCCGCCAAGCTGCAGGCGCCCAACCGCACCGCCGGGCTCACCATCGGCACGCCGGTGCTGTTTTCTTCGGTCGCGCATGGCAGCGCGCTCGATATCGCCGGCCAGAACCGCGCCAGCCACGAGGCGGTGGTGGAGGCCATTGCCCGCCTGGCCGGCCGGGTCGCCGGATGAGCGCCGATGCGCAGGTGCCCTATGCCGGGCTCACGCCCGACACGGTGCTCGATGCGGTCGAAAGCCTGGGCCTGCGCTGCGACGGCCGGCAGTTTGCCCTCAACTCCTACGAGAACCGCGTCTACCAGGTAGGCATCGAGGACGACCGGCCGCTGATCGTCAAGTTCTACCGGCCGCTGCGCTGGAGCGACGCGCAAATCCTCGAGGAGCATGCCTTCGCCGCCGAACTCGAGGCGGCGGAAATCCCCGTGGTGGCGGCCAGCGCGTTCGGCGGACGGACCCTGCATCACTTCAACGGCTTCCGTTTCGCGGTGTTCCCGCGCCGCGGCGGGCGCACCCCCGAATTGGAGGACCGCGAGACGCTGGAATGGCTGGGGCGCTTCCTGGGACGCATCCATGCCGTCGGCGCGACGCGCGCGTTCGAACACCGGCCCACCCTCGACAGCGACACCTTCGGCACGGCCTCGCGCGACTGGTTGCTGGCGCACGACACCCTCCCGCCGGACCTGCGCGGCGCCTGGCGGCAGGCGGCCGAACTGGCGCTCGAGCAGGTGGCGCACTGCGAGGCGCGCGCCGGCCGCGTGGCGCACTTGCGCCTGCACGGCGACTGCCACCCCGGCAACGTGCTGTGGGTCGAGGAAGGCGAGGACCGCGGCCCGCATTTCGTCGACCTCGACGACGCCCGCAACGGCCCGGCGATCCAGGATCTGTGGATGCTGCTGCCGGGCGACCGCGACGCCGCCGCGCGCACCCTCGCGCACCTGCTGTCGGGCTACGAGGACTTCCGCGACTTCGACGACAGCGAACTGCACCTCATCGAAGCCTTGCGCACCCTGCGGCTGATGCACCATTCGGCATGGATCGCGCGGCGCTGGGACGACCCGGCCTTTCCCGCAGCATTCCCGTGGTTCGCCAGCCCGCGCTACTGGCAGGACCGGATTCTCGAACTCAAGGAGCAGGTCGCACTCATGCAGGAGCCGCCGCTGCGGCCGGCGCGGCTGCGGGACTAGGGTTGCAGTTGCTCGACGCGGCGCAGAACAGCACGGTGAAAACCGGCCAGACCGCGATGTACTACGACTTCGGCAAGAACCCGGCCTTCGCGATCGCCTACGGCAAGACCGGTACCCAGATGGGCGGCTGGTTCCGCAAGGAAGCCGAGAGCCTGGCCGACCTCAAGGACCTCAAGTTCCGCGTCGGCGGGGTGGCCGGCGTGATCCTCTCGCGACTGGAAGTCGTGCCGCAGCAGATCGCCGCCGGCGACATCTGTCCCGACCTGGAAAAAGGCACCATCGATGCGGCCGAGTGGATCGGCCCGCTCCGCGCGGGGCGCGGGGCGCGCGCCCCACCGAGAGCCGCGCGCGCGCTCAGTCGATCGACAGCCTGCGCGAACTCGCCTGGCTCTTCTTGGGCAGCGTCAGGGCGAGCACGCCGTTCTCGTACTTCGCCTTTGCCGCGCCCACATCGACTTCCTGCGGCAACTGGAAGCTGCGCGACACCGATCCGTAGTAGCGCTCGCTGCGCAGCACTTTTTCATCCTGGGTCTGCCGGTCTTCCTGCTTGACTTCGGCCGAGAGCGTGACCACGCCGCCCTCGACGGAGACATGAATGTCCTCCTTCGAGACGCCGGGTACCTCGGCCTTGACGGTATAGGCGTCCTTCGATTCGCTCACATCGACCTTGATCTGCGCGGGCAGCGCATCGCCGTGCAGGGGCTTGATGTAATAGCCGGGGGCGAAGTCGCGGAACAGTTCGTCAAACAGCGTGCGGCCGCCAAAGGGCGCAAGATTTGCCATGATGATCCTCCATCGAGTCGAGATTGCCGCGGGCCGCACCGTGCGCCCCGCATGCACAGGATATGGCGCCATGCCGGGGGGCTTCAAGTCGCGCCTGCGCCTTGCTTGACGCAGATCAAACCCGTATGCGCGCAGCGAGACCGCGGGGAACTCGGGTACAGTTCGGGGTTGATCAAAGCTCCTTACATGCCGCATACAGACACTCTTGCCAGGCTTGCGCAGCGTCTGGCCGACGTTCGCGCCGGACAAGCCGGCAGTGCAACGCTGGTGGCGGCGCTGCGCGCGGAAACCGGCCTGCTGTCCGACCTGCCGCCGCGCTTCGGCGCAGCGCTCGAAGAGGTCGTGACCCGCCTCGAATCGGCCGGCCTGTTCAGCGAGGAAAGCTGTTCCTTCAGCCAGCGCGACCTGGTCGATGCGCTGGCCGAATGGATCGACCGGGCACGGGCGCACATCGCCCGCCATGCGTATGCGGCCCCATCGACCAACCACACCCCTCTTCAACCATCCGGGAGTACCCAATGAGCAATCGCATCGCCATCGTCACCGGCGCCGGCACAGGCGTGGGCAAGGCCAGCGCCGTGGCGCTGATCAAGGCCGGCTTTTCCGTCGTCTTCGCGGGCCGCCGCGCCGAACCGCTGGCCGAGGCCATCGCCGCGGCCGGCGCCAGCCCGGCCAACGCGCTGGCGGTGCCCACAGACGTGGCCAGCGAGGACTCGGTCAAGGCCCTGTTCGACGCCGCGGTGCAGAAGTTCGGCCGGGTCGACGTGGTGTTCAACAACGCAGGCGTCAACGCCCCCGGCGTCCCGCTGGAGGAACTCAGCTTCGCGCAGTGGAGGAACGTGGTCGACATCAACCTTTCAGGCATGTTCCTGTGCATCCGCGAGGCCTTTCGGGTGATGAAGGCGCAGGACCCGCGCGGCGGCCGCATCATCAACAACGGCTCGATTTCGGCGCATGCGCCGCGGCCGAACTCGATCGCCTACACGGCCACCAAGCACGGCGTGACCGGCCTGACCAAGACCGCGGCGCTGGACGGCCGCAAGTACGACATCGCCGTCGGCCAGCTCGACATCGGCAATGCCGCCACCGAGATGGCCGCGCGCATGGCGCGCGGCGTGCCGCAGGCCAATGGCGAAATCGCCATCGAGCCGCTCATGGATGTCAACCACGTCGGCGAGGCGGTGGTGCACATGGCCAACCTGCCGCTGGCCACCAACGTACAGTTCATGACCATCATGGCCACCAAGATGCCGTTCGTCGGGCGCGGATGAGCACGCCGCGCATGCGCACCGGCGGGGCCGCTCGTCGGGGTGCGCGTAGATGAGCCAATCGCATCAGGCATTGCCGGCATGGACCGTCGTGAGCCCGGTCGCGGGTCTGGCAGTGCTGGGACTCGCGCTCGTCAGCGGCGCTGCGTGGGTGACCGGCCTGACCGCACTGGCGTTGGTGGCCGCCGTGCTGGCCGCGGTGCATCATGCCGAAGTGGTGGCGCACCGCGTCGGCGAGCCGTTCGGTACCCTGATCCTCGCGCTGGCGGTGACCGTCATCGAGGCCGCGCTGGTGGTCTCGATGATGCTCTCCGGCGGCGCGGGCACCGACGCGCTGGCGCGCGACACGGTGTTCGCCGCGATCATGATCGTCTGCAACGGCGTGGTCGGGCTGTGCCTGCTGGTGGGGGCGATGCGCCATCATGTGCTGGCGTTCCGGGTCGACGGCACAGTGCCCGCGCTTTCCGTGCTGGCCGCCCTGGCGACGCTGACCCTGGTCCTGCCGGAGTTCACCACCACCACCCGCGGCCCGACGTTCTCGCCCGCGCAGCTGGCGTTCGCCGGTATCGCATCGCTGGTGCTCTACGGCGCCTTCGTGTTCGTGCAGACGGTGCGCCACCGCGACTATTTCCTGCCGCTCGACGCCGGCAACGAGGAATCGCATGCGGCGCCGCCCACGGCGAGGGCCACCGCCATCAGCGCGGTGCTGCTGATGGTCTGCCTGGTGCTGGTGGTCGCGCTGGCCAAGATGCTTTCGCCGGCCATCCAGGCAACGGTCGCCGCCGCCGGCGCGCCTCCGGCGGTGGTCGGCGTGGCCATCGCGCTGCTGGTGCTGCTTCCGGAAACCATGGCTGCCACCCGCGCCGCCGCGCGCAACCGCATGCAGACCGGCTTCAACCTGGCGCTGGGCTCGGCGCTCGCGACCATCGGCCTCACCGTTCCGGTGGTGGCCGCCGTCTCGGTGGCGCTGGACCTGCCGCTCACCCTGGGGCTGCCCGGCAAGGAAACAGTGCTCCTCGCCATCACCCTGCTGTGCAGCGCGCTCACCCTGGGCAGCGGACGCGCCACGGTGCTGCAGGGCGCGGTGCATCTGGTGCTGTTCGCCGCGTTCCTGTTCCTGGCCGTGGTGCCCTGAGACCGGCCATGGCACGGCCCCGGCCGGTCCGGAGCGCATAAAATCGGTGCGGAGGCGGTCTGCGGAAAGCGGCCGCATGCCCCCAAGAAAGACAAGAAAGAATCTGCACGTGGCTCTTCTCTTCCTTGCACGACATGGCCAGGCGTCGTTCGGCACGGCCGACTACGACCGCCTGTCCGACCTCGGCCGCCAGCAATCCCGCTGGCTCGGTGAATACTTCGCCGAGCGCGACCTGAAGTTCACCCGCGTGGTCGCAGGCACCCTTCGGCGCCAGCGCGAAACCGCGCGCGAACTCCTGTCGGCGATGGCCTCGAGCGTGCCGATCGACGTGCACGCCGGCCTGGACGAGTATCACGGCGAGGCCCTCTACGCCGCTTACACCAACGGGCGCAATCCGCTGGATCACCAGCGCAGCGACTACCGCGACTACTGGCGCACCATGAAGGCGGCCATGCAAGCGTGGGCGGCGGGGCGGCTGGCCGGCGTACCCGAAACCTGGGCGCAATTCGGCGAGCGCGCCCGCGCGGCCTTGAGCATGGCCGCCGGCGGGCTCAGGCGCGAGGACTGCGCGCTCATCGTCAGTTCCGGCGGGGCGATCAGCCGCACCCTGGTGGACATCCTCGGCGCACCGGGGGCCGTCGGCGTGGAATTCAACCTGCAGTTCCGCAATGCCGGCTTCTGCGAACTGATCGTCGCCGGCGAGGGCGCGCAACAGGAATACCGCCTGGTCGCCTTCAACGCGATTCCGCATCTGGATACGCCCGCGCGCCGCCAGGCCATCACCTTCGCCTGAGGGCCGGCGCATGCCGACCTTCGATCCCGCCGATTCCGGAAAGCAACCGATGAGCCTCTGGCACAAGACACCCAGCCTCGAGCAGATCAACCGCTCGCATGAAGACACCGCGGTCTCGCAGATGGGCATCGAGTTCATCGAGGTCGGCGCGGACTACCTGGTCGCGCGCATGCCGGTCGATGCGCGCACCCGTCAACCCGCCGGCCTGCTGCACGGCGGCGCCACCATGCTGCTGGCGGAGACCCTGGCTTCGTGCGCCGCCTGGCAGACCATCGACCGCACCAGGACCGACGCGGTGGGCCTGGAGATCAACGCCAACCATCTGCGCGCCGCCCGCGAGGGCTGGGTGACCGGCCGCGTCGCGCCGGTGCATGCCGGACGTTCGACACAGGTCTGGGAAGTGCGCGTGAGCGATGAGCGGCAGCGCCTGGTGTCGATTTCGCGGGTGACGATTTCGCTGATCCCGAAGGCGCCCGCGCCCTGAGCGGCCCCCGCCGGCGCGGCGCGCCGAGTCGCCCGGCCTAGCGCACGTTGACCTGCGCCCTGGCGAAGCCCGCGGTCTGCTTGTAGCGCGCGGCGATTTCCTCCAGTTCCTGGCGCGAAATCGCCTCGTGGACGTCGGTCCTGAAACCGCCGGGGGCGCGCTCCTCGGCCAGCTGCATCACCTGGTCCGGGCCGTTGCCGCGGTTGGCGAGCACGATCCGCGCCGTCGCCTCGCGCCGTTCGCCTTCGTAGCGCGCCAGGGCGGCGGGAACGTCCGGCTCCTCGGTGAGCGCGCGCACCATGCTCTCGGTATCCAGGATCGCCTGCGATGCGCCGTTGGAGCCGATCGGGTACATCGGATGGGCCGCGTCGCCCAGCAGGGTCACGCGGCCGAACGACCAGCGCGGCAGCGGATCGCGGTCGCACATCGGGTACTCGTAGGCGGGACCGCCGTGCTCGATCAAGGCCGGCACGTCCAGCCAGTCCCATTTCCAGGTCATGAACGGACCGGAGAAGACCGACTTGTCCACCTGCCTGGACCAGTCCTGCTTGGGCGGGGTGTCACCCGGCACCGCCAGTTCCATGATCCAGTTGGTGAGGTTGCGGCCGGTCTGCTCGAACACCTTCCGCGAGATCGGGTAGATCACCGCCTTCTGGGTGGCGTGGCCGGCCTGCATCATCGATCGCCCGGTCAGGAACGGCGGCCACACGCAGGCGCCGCGCCACAGCACGCGGCCGGAGTAGCGCGGCGGTCCTTCATCCGGATACAGCGCGGCGCGCACGGTCGAGTGGATGCCGTCGGCGGCGATCAGCAGGTCGGCCTCCACCTCGGCCACGCCCTGTCCGGTGCGCCGGTTCTCGAAAACGGCGCGCGCCTTGGGTCCGCCGGCGTCGAAGCTTTTCACCGCATGCCCGGTGAGAATGCGCTCGGCGCCGAGCCGCTCGCGCGCCTTGTCCAGCAGCATGCGGTGCAGTTCGCCGCGATGGATCGAGATCTGCGGGTAGTCGTACCCGCCCGCGAGGCCGCGCGGCTCGCGCCAGATCGCCTGGCCGTGCTTGTTGAAGTACGCCAGCTCGGCCGTCTCGATGCCGAGCGACCTGAGATCGTCGAGCAGGCCCAGGCCGCTCAGGATCCTGACGCTGTGCGGCAGCAGGTTGATGCCCACGCCCAGGGGCTCAAGCCGTTCGACGGCCTCGAATACCGTGCAGTCGATGCCGTGCTTGCGGCACTGCAGGGCCATCACCAGGCCGCCGATGCCGCCGCCTGCGATGGCGACGCGGGTCTTGTGGGTCTGCATCGCCGGCGGCCCTACTTGAGCGCCTTGAAGCGGATGCGTTTGGGCTTGGCGCCCTCCTCGCCCAGGCGCCTGCGCTTGTCCGCCTCGTACTCCTGGTAGTTGCCGTCGAAGAAGGTCCACTGCGAATCGCCCTCGGCGGCGAGGATGTGGGTGGCGATGCGGTCGAGGAACCAGCGGTCGTGCGAGATCACCATCACGCTGCCCGGAAACTCGAGAAGCGCGTCCTCCAGGGCGCGCAGGGTTTCGACGTCGAGGTCGTTGGAGGGCTCGTCGAGCAGCAGCACGTTGCCGCCCTTGAGCAGGGTCTTGGCCAGGTGCAGCCGCCCGCGTTCGCCGCCGGAGAGATTGCCGACGATCTTCTGCTGGTCGGCGCCCTTGAAGTTAAAGCGCCCCAGATAGGCCCGCGAGCTCATCTCGAACTTGCCCACGGTGATGATGTCGGCGCCGCCGGAAACGTCCTCGAACACGGTCTTCTTGTCGGCAAGGTCGTCGCGGGTCTGCTCCACGAACGCCATGCTGACCGTCGAGCCGATCGCGACTTCGCCGGAGTCCGGCTTTTCGCGGCCGGCGATCATCTTGAAGAGCGTGGACTTGCCGGCGCCGTTGGGGCCGATGATGCCGACGATCGCCCCGGGCGGCACGGTGAAGGACAGCTTGTCGATCAGCAGGCGATCGCCGAAGGACTTGCTCACCTCCTTGAACTCGATGACCGAATCGCCGAGGCGCTCGCCCACCGGGATGAAGATCTCCGAGGTCTCGTTGCGCTTCTGGTACTCGTAGGACGAGAGCTCCTCGAAGCGCGCGATGCGCGCCTTGCTCTTGGCCTGGCGCGCCTTGGGGTTCTGGCGCACCCACTCGAGTTCCTTCTTCAGGTTCTTCTGCCGCGCGGATTCGCTGGCTTCCTCCTGCTTCAGGCGATTCTGCTTCTGTTCCAGCCAGGAACTGTAGTTGCCCTTCCAGGGGATGCCCTGGCCGCGGTCGAGTTCGAGAATCCACTCCGCGGCATTGTCGAGGAAATAGCGGTCGTGGGTGATGGCCACCACCGTGCCCGGAAACTTGGCGAGGAACTGCTCCAGCCAGTCGACCGACTCGGCGTCCAGGTGGTTGGTGGGCTCGTCGAGCAGCAGCATGTCGGGCTTGGAGAGCAGCAGGCGGCACAGGGCCACGCGCCGCTTCTCGCCGCCGGAGAGGTGGCCGATGGTCGCCTCCCAGGGTGGCAGGCGCAGCGCATCGGCGGCGATTTCCAGTTGCAGGTCGGTGTTGCCGCCCTCGCTCTCGGTGGCGATGATGGCTTCGAGCTCGGCCTGCTCGGCGGCGAGCTTGTCGAAATCCGCATCCGGCTCGGCATAGGCCGCGTACACCTCGTCGAGGCGCTTCTTGGCCGCCAGCACGCCGCCGATGCCTTCTTCGACCGCCTGGCGCACGGTCTGCGCCGGGTCGAGTTGCGGTTCCTGCGGCAGATAGCCGATCTTGAGGTTCGGCATGGGCACGGCCTCGCCCTCGATATCCTTGTCGATGCCGGCCATGATCCTGAGCAGCGTCGACTTGCCGGAGCCGTTCAGGCCCAGCACGCCGATCTTGGCGCCCGGGAAAAACGAAAGCGAAATGTTCTTGAGGATCTGGCGCTTCGGCGGGACCACCTTGCCGACGCGGTTCATGGTGTAGACGTATTGGGCCATTGTTGCTTTCGGACTGCGCGGTTTTCTGAAGAAGGCGAGACTTTACCGCAAGCGCGCCGCCGGTACGGCGCGCCGCGCGCTCGCATATGATGGCGGATGCGCCGGTTCCGGCCCCGTGTTCCGCCCATGAAAAAACCCCTCGTACTGCTCACCAACCCGATCGATGCGGCCGGCATGGCCATGCTGGCGCCGCATGCCGACATACGCCTGGCCGCCGCCACCGACCATGCCACGCTGCGGCGCGAGGCCGCCGACGCCGACGTCATCATCGTCCGCGCCTTCCTGCCGCCCGACCTGATCGACCACGCGCCGCGCCTGCTGGCCTGCATGCGCCACGGTGCCGGCGTGGACATGATTCCGGTGGACGCCGCCACCCGCGCCGGCGTGATCGTGGGCAACGTGCCGGGCGTCAACGCGCAGACGGTCGCGGAGTACTGCGTGGCGCAGTTCCTGCAGCATGCGCGCGGCACCGCACGCGCGGACCGCCTGATGCGCGAAGGCGGCTGGGCTGCGGCCCGCGTGCTCGCCGACCGCGCCACCGAGATGCGCGGCAAGACCGCCGGCATCGTCGGGGTGGGCGACATCGGCACGCGCCTGGCGGCGATCTGCCACCACGGCTTCGGCATGCGGGTGCTCGGCTACCGGCGTCGCGCCGACCTGATGCCGGAGATCGTGCACGCCGCTTCCATCGACCGGGTGTTCGCCGAGAGCGACTACGTCGCGCTGTGCTTCCCCCTCACCCCCGAGACCCGGCGACTCGCCGATGCCCGGCGCCTCGGCCTGATGCAACCCCATGCCTTCCTGGTCAATGTGGCGCGCGGTCCGGTCGTCGAGCAGGCGGCGCTGGTGGCGGCATTGCGCGAGGGCCGCATCGGCGGCGCCGCGCTGGATGTGTTCGAAACCCAGCCGCTGGCTGCGGACGATCCCCTGCTCGCGCTCGACAACGCCCTCCTGACCCCGCACCTGGCCGGCCTGTCGGCGGAAAGCATGCGCGCCATGAGCGTGTCGGCCGCGGCGGACACGCTGCGGGTACTGGCGGGCGAGAAGCCGCTCAATTTCGTCAACCCCGAGGCCTGGCCCGCGGCGCAAGCGCGCCGTGCAGCCCAGGCGCGCCATGCGATCTAGGCGCGCCGCCAGCCTGCACCCCTTATGCGAGACGGGATACCGGCATGACTGATCAACCATTTTCGCTTGCCGGGCGCATCGCGCTGGTGACCGGGGCCTCGCGCGGCCTGGGCGCCGCGATCGCCGAACGCTATGCCCGCGCCGGGGCGCTGGTGGTGCTCAACGCGCGCGATGCCGGCGCCGTCGAAATCGTCAGGGCCCGCATTGCGGCCGCCGGCGGGCGCGCCGAGGCGGCCGTGTTCGACGTCGTGGACGAAGCGGCGCAAACCGCCGCGCTCGACGACATCGTCGCCCGCCACGGCCGGCTCGACATCGCCGTCGCGAACGCCGGCATCCAGCACCGCAAGCCGCTCACCGAGTTCACCACCGATGATTTCCGCCGCGTGGTCGATGTCAACCTGACGGCGGTGTGGACGCTCGCGCGCGAAGCGGCGCGCCGCATGCTGCCGGCCAGGCGCGGGCGCATCATCATCACCGGGTCGATCAGCGCCATGCTGGCACGGCCGACCATCCACGCCTACATCGCCAGCAAGGGGGCGGTGCACGCGCTCACCCGCGCCCTGGCGGTCGAATTGGCCCCCCACAACATCACCGTCAACGCGCTGGCGCCGGGGTTCTTCGCCACCGAGATGAACACCGCGCTGACGCAGAACGCCGACTTCAACGCCTTCGTCGCACGCAGCGTGCCGATGGCACGCTGGGGCGAACCGGCCGAGATCGGCGGGCCAGCCCTGTTTCTGGCCTCCGACGAGGCCTCCTTCGTGACCGGGCACATCCTCACCGTGGACGGCGGGATGACCTCGGCGATGTAGACGCGCACGGGACCCCGAAAGGGGCCCGAACAGACGTACCGCCCTAGAACACCACCACCGAACGGATCGATTCCCCGGCGTGCATCAGGTCGAAGCCGCGGTTGATGTCATCGAGCGGCATGGTGTGGGTGATCAGGTCGTCGATGTTGATCTTGCCGTCCATGTACCAATCGACGATCTTCGGCACGTCGGTGCGGCCGCGCGCGCCGCCGAAGGCCGTGCCCTTCCAGACCCGGCCGGTCACGAGCTGGAACGGGCGGGTCTTGATCTCCTGCCCGGCGCCGGCCACCCCGATGATCACCGACACGCCCCAGCCGCGATGGCAGCACTCGAGCGCCTGGCGCATCACGTCCACGTTGCCGATGCATTCGAAACTGTAGTCGGCGCCGCCGCCGGTGAGTTCCACCAGGTGCGCCACCAGGTCGCCGCCGACCTCCTTGGGGTTGACGAAGTGCGTCATGCCGAACCTTTCGGCCAGCGGCTTGCGCGCCGGGTTGAGGTCGACCCCCACGATCATGTTGGCACCCGCCAGGCGCGCGCCCTGCACGACGTTGAGGCCTATGCCGCCCAGCCCGAACACCACCACGTTGGCACCCGGTTCCACCTTGGCCGTGTTGATCACCGCGCCGATGCCGGTGGTCACGCCGCAGCCGATGTAGCAGATCTTGTCGAAGGGCGCGTCCTCGCGTACCTTGGCCAGCGCGATTTCGGGCAGCACGGTGAAATTGGCGAAGGTCGAGCAGCCCATGTAGTGATGGATCTTCCTGCCACCGATGGAAAAGCGGCTCGTGCCGTCCGGCATCAGGCCGCGGCCCTGGGTGGCGCGGATGGCGGTGCACAGGTTGGTCTTGCGCGACAGGCACGCCTTGCACTGGCGGCATTCCGGTGTGTAGAGCGGGATGACGTGGTCGCCCTTCTTGAGCGAGGTGACGCCGGGCCCCACGTCGACCACCACGCCCGCGCCCTCGTGGCCGAAGACGGCCGGGAACAGCCCCTCGGGATCGGCGCCGGAGCGCGTGAATTCGTCGGTATGGCAGATGCCCGTGGCCTTGATTTCCACCAGCACTTCGCCGGCCCTGGGGCCTTCCAGTTGTACCGTCTCGACAACCAGCGGTTTGCCGGCTTCGTAGGAGACTGCTGCGCGCACATCCATGGCTTGATTCCCGGATCAGGTTGAACTGATCCGAATGATAAGCGAGAGCCCAGGGATGCGAGCGCGCTACTCCTCTACTCCTTGACCGCGCCGGTCATGCCGGACACGTAATGATCGACGAAGAACGAATACATCACCGCCACCGGCAGGGAACCCAGCAACGCGCCCGCCATCAGCGAGCCCCAATGGTAGACGTCCCCTTCCACCAACTCGGTGACCACCCCCACCGGAACGGTCTTGACCTCCGAGGAGGACACGAAGGTCAGTGCGTAGATGAACTCGTTCCAAGAAAGTGTGAAGGCGAAGATGCCGGCCGAGATCAGGCCGGGCACCGACAGCGGCAGGATGATCTTCCAGAGGATCTCGAAACGCGTGGCGCCGTCGATGAGCGCGCATTCCTCGAGCTCGTAGGGAATCGAGCGGAAGTAGCCCATGAGCAGCCAGGTGCAGAACGGGATCAGGAAGGTTGGATAGGTCAAGATCAGGGCCCAGCGGGTATCGAACAGGCCGAGCTTGAAGACGATCGCCGCGAGCGGAATGAACAGGATGGAGGGCGGCACCAGGTAGGCCAGGAAAATCGCCAGGCCGACCTGGCGCGAGCCCTTGAAGCGCAGCCGCTCGATGGCGTAGGCCGCGAACACCGAACAGGCCAGGGAGAGGAAGGTGGCGACCACCGACACCAGCACGGTATTCCACAGCCACTCCGGATAGGCGGTGTCGAACAGCAGCTTCTTGAAATGCGCCAGCGTCGGTTCGATCACCCAGAACGGGTTGCCCTCGCGGGACAGGAGTTCCTTGTTGGGCTTGAACGAAGTGATGACCATCCAGTAGAAAGGAAACAGCAGGACGAACACGAAGATCGCCAGCGGCAGGTAGATGGTGACGATCTTGCCGCGCACCGTGTCCAGGTAACCCATGCCCTGGGTGCCGTCATCCTTCACGCCGATGACCCCGTTGGCGTCGGTTTCGGTTTTCATTTGTCGCTCCCGCCCTGTTGCCATGCCCGCCTTTGCAGGCCGAAGAAACTGAAGAGGATGGCTGCCAGCAGGAAAGGCACCATGGCGATGGCGATCGCCGCCCCCTCGCCCAGGGCGCCGCCGGAAATCGCGCGCTGGAAGGACAGCGTCGCCATCAGGTGGGTGGCGTTAAGCGGACCGCCGCGGGTGATCACGTAGATCAGCTGGAAGTCGGTGAAGGTGAACAGCACCGAGAACGTCATCACCACCGCGATGATCGGCGTCAGGAGCGGCAGGGTGATGAAGCGGAAGCGCTGCCAGCCCGAGGCGCCGTCGATGGCCGCGGCCTCGTAGAGCGAAGGGGAAATGGTCTGCAGGCCCGCCAGCAGGGTGATGGCCACGAAGGGCACCCCGCGCCACACGTTGGCCGCGATCACCGAGAGGCGCGCATTCCACGGGTCGCCGAGGAAGTCGATGTACCTGTCGATCAGCCCCATCTTGACCAGCACCCAGCTGATCACGGAGAACTGCGCGTCGTAGATCCACCAGAATGCGATGGCCGACAGCGCCGTGGGCACGATGTACGGCAGCAGGATCACGGCGCGGAAGAACGTCTTGAACGGCAGCCTTTCGTTGAGCAGGATCGCCAGCCACAAGCCGAGAAAGAACTTGAGGACGCTGGCGATGATCGTATAGAACATCGTGTTGAACAGCGCCAGGCGCGTGACCGCGTCGCCCCACAGGAACTGGTAGTTCTCGAGCCCGACCCATTCGCCGGGACGCCCCACCTTGGCGTCGGTAAAGCCCAGCCAGACGCCCAGCCCGAGCGGATAGGTGAGGAACAACACGAGCAGCAGCGCTGCCGGAAACATGAACACGAATCCGAGCGCGTTGCGGCTGTTCTGCAGTTTTTGGAACATTGCTTCGACCGGGGGCCGTCAGTGATGGAACGTGAACAAGACCTGCCATGCCGCGCTGCAGGCGTTGCGCCCGCCGCGCCGGCCGCGTGCCGAGGGCGCGCGGCCGGGCGGAGGTCGGCGGGCGGGTGAACGCCCGCGGGAGATCAGACCTTGTAGTAGCGCTCGGCCCGCTTCTGCGCGCGCTCCGCGGCCTCCTTCGGGGTCTTGGCGCCCGACGCGGCCTCCGCGACCATGTTGGCGACGATGAAGTCGCCCAACGCGCCCGCCGAGGCATAGCCCAGCTTGCCCGCGTAACCGGCCGGCCGCAGGTTCTTCACGGCATCGCGGTACGGCAGGTGCTTGGGGTCGGCGGTCCAGATCGGATTGGCTTCGTAGGCCCTCAGAGGCTGGGCGACGTAGCCACCCGAGCTTTGCAGCCAGGCGTTGTACTGTTCCTGCTCCATCATGAAGCGCAGGAACTCCTTGGCCGCCCGCGGGAACTTGGTGTACTTCATGATCATCTGGTTGAAGAACAGGTGGTACTCGGTCGGCACACCCACCGGCCCGATCGGGAACGAGGCATGCTGGATGTCGGCAACCAATTCCTTGACCTTGGGATCGGCGGAGTTCTTGGCGGCGTAGTAGATCGAGATGCCGTTGTTGGTGACGCTGATCTGGCCGTCGAGGAAGGCCTTGTTGTTGTTCGGGTCCAGCCAGGACAGGGTGCCGGGCACGAAGGTCCCGTACAGTTCCTTGGCGTACTCGAGCGCCTTGATGGTCGCCGGGCTGTCGATGACCACCTTGTTGTTCTTGTCGACGATCGAGGCGCCGAAGGCCCAGATGAGCCAGTGCGTCCAGCCGCTGTCGCCGGTCGCGTTGCCGAGCGCGAAGCCGCCCGGGGTGCCCTTTTCCTTGAGGGCCTTCATCATCTTCAGGAAGTCGTCGGTGTTCTTGGGGAAGCTGCTGAATCCGGCCGCCTTCACCTGGCTGTCGCGGTACACCATCATCGCACCGGCGGAACCAAGCGGCACGGCGATCCACTTCTTGCCGTCCGGCTTCAGGTAGGCCTCGCAGGACGGATACCAGCCACCGTACTTCTTGCCCAGGTATTCGCACAGGTCGGTAACGTCAAGCAGCTTCTCGGGGTAGAGGTTGGCGTCGTCATTGGTCGAGAGGATGATGTCTGGGCCCGCGCCGGTGTTGGCGGCCACCGCGGCCTTGGGCCGGACGTCTTCCCAGCCTTCGTTGTCGACCCTGACCTCGATCCCGGTCTTTGCGGTGAACGCCGCCACGTTCTTCATGTACTGATCGATGTCACCCTGCACGAAGCGGCTCCAGCGCAGCACGCGCAGCTTGGCGCCCTTCTCGGGCGTGTTGTTCCACTGGGCGTGGGCGTCCTTGACCCAGATCAGCGGGCCGGTGCCGGCCGTGACCGCCGCGGCGGTCGAGGAGGTTTGCAGAAACTTGCGGCGGGTGAAGTGAACCATGGTGGCTGTCTCCGATTGTTGATGGGACTTGCGTGTTGCGGGGTATGAAAAAAACCGATTCTAACTTCGGTAAGAGCCCGGTCAGGCGGCGAGGCGCTTGCCGCTGGTCGCGTCGAACAGGTGCGCGCGGCTGGCATCGGGCTTGAGCCGGATGGTTGCGCCGGGCCGGAAGTCATGCCGCTCGCGGAAGATGCTGGTGACCTCCACGCCGGCGATCTTGGTGAACACCTGCGTGTCCGCGCCGGTGGGCTCGACCACCACCACCTCGGTGGGTACGCCGTCGCCGCCGCCGGCCATGTCGATGTGTTCGGGACGGGTGCCGTAGACCACCTGCTGACCCTCGGCGGCCCGGCCGCGCGCGTTGTCCGGCATCGGCAGTGCCAGGCCGCCCTCGAGGGCCACCTGCCCGCCCCTGACGGTGCCGGGGATGAAATTCATCGCCGGCGAGCCGATGAAGCCGGCGACGAACTGGTTGGCCGGAAAATCATAGAGTTCCAGCGGCGACCCGGTCTGCTCGACCACGCCGTCGCGCATGACGACGATCTTGTCGGCCATGGTCATGGCTTCGATCTGGTCGTGGGTCACATAGATCGAGGTGGTCTTCAAACGCTGGTGCAGCTCCTTGATCTCCGTGCGCATGGCCACGCGCAACTTGGCGTCGAGGTTGGACAGCGGTTCGTCGAAAAGAAACACCTGGGGATCGCGCACGATGGCGCGCCCCATGGCCACGCGCTGCCGCTGGCCGCCCGAGAGCTGGCGCGGAAAGCGCTCCAGCAGCGCCTTCAGGCCGAGAATGTCGGCGGCCTTGCTGACCCGCTCCTCGATGAAGTCCTTGCTCTTCCTGGCCAGCATCAGCGAAAACGCCATGTTGTCGCGCACCGTCATGTGCGGATACAGGGCGTAGTTCTGGAACACCATGGCGATGTCGCGCTCCTTGGGCGGCATGTCGTTGACCACCCGGTCGCCGATGCTGATGTGCCCGCCGGAAATCTCCTCGAGCCCGGCGATCATGCGCAGCAAGGTGGACTTGCCGCAGCCTGAGGGTCCGACCAGGACGCAAAACTCACCATCGGCGATGTCGACGGACACACCCTTGATGATATGGGTCTGGCCGAAATACTTCTGGACCTGGTCAATGGTGACCGATGCCATCGAGTTCCTTTCAGATGACGCTGCCATCGCGTGGCGCGATGGTGGTCAGATGTTGTTGTACGAGAAGCATTCTCACTGTAGCGCAACAACGCCGCAAGCTGCAAGGCACCATTTCATCGGAGATGCGGCAGAGCCTTGCGCCCGGCATAGGGTATTCCCGAAGACTCCTCGATGCGCAGGCCTTCGTTCCACTTGGCCATGCGCTCGGAGCGCGCGAATGAACCCACCTTCAGCTGGCCGGCGTTCCAGCCGATCGCGAGGTGGGTGATGGCGACGTCCTCGGTTTCTCCCGAGCGCGCGGAGACCAGCGCGCTCATGCCGGCCGCGCTGGCGGCATCGAGCGCCGCGCGTGTTTCGCTGACGGTGCCGGCCTGGTTGAGCTTGATGAGCGCGCTGTTGACGGCGCCGATGCGGGCCGCATGCGCCACCCGGCCGGCATTGGTGACCAGGTAGTCGTCGCCGATGATCTGGCAGCGCCCGCCGTACAGGCGGGTGAATTCGACCAGGCCCGCCTCATCGTCCTCGGCCAGCGGGTCCTCGATGGAGACGATCGGGTAGGCGTCCAGCCAGCGGCCCAGCATGTCGATCATGCCGGCGCTGTCGAGCCTGCGCTTTTCGAGGCCCAGCGTGTACTGCCCGCCGCTGCCGAACTCGGAGGCGGCGATGTCGAGCGAGATCGCCACGTCGTCGCGCGGCCGGAAGCCCGCGTGTTCGATCGAACGGGTGAGCATTTCAAGCGCCTCCTCATTTGCGTCGAACTGCGGCCACCAGCCGCCTTCGTCGGCGACGCCGGCCAGCTTGCCGGCCGCCTTCATGAGACTGCCGGCCGCCATGTAGACCTCGGCGGTCATTTCAAGCGCCTGCGCGAAACTGGTGGCACCCAGGGCCATGACCATGAAGTCCTGCAGGTCGACGCGCCGCCCGGCATGCGCGCCGCCGCCGAGGATCTGGATTTCCGGCAGCGGCATGCGCACCGGCCGGCCGGCGGCCACATGGCGCCACAGCGGCTGCCCGGCGGCCGCCGCCGCGGCATGCAGGACCGCGAGGCTGGCGGCCACCGTGGCGTTGCCGCCCAAGCGCGACTTGTTGGGCGTGCCGTCCAGATCGATCAAGGCCAGGTCGCAGCCGGCCTGGTCGGCGGCGTCGCGCCCCTTGAGCGCGGCGGCGATCTCGCCGTTGACGTTGGCCACCGCCAGCCTGACATCGAAACCGCCCAGCCGGCCGCCGCCATCGCGCAGGTCGATGGCCTCGCGGGTGCCGCGCGACGCGCCGGCCGGCGCAATGCCGCGCCCGGTCGCGCCGTTCTCTAGGGTGACCTCCACCTCCACCGTCGGACGCCCGCGCGAGTCCCAGATGCGGCGCCCGAGCACCTTGTCGATCCTGTTCATGTCGCGAGTTCCTCCGTCCATGCGGCGCGCACGGCGGCGAGCCGGTTGGCAGGTTGCAGCAGCAGACGCCGCGCAACGCGCCGCACCCGGTTCTTCGGCGCCTCTTCGGTGATGTATTCCACCGGCGACTTGCCGTCCACGCGCGCGAGCAACAGGCCGGGCAGCAATCCCGCGGCGCGCGCTTCAAGCGCGTGAACCGTCTCCCAGGCGACGCCCGCGCGATAGGCCGCGGCAAGCCGGTCGAACGAATCCAGGTAGCGCGCCGTCCAGTGCGGCCGCCACAGGCACTTGAGCAGCAGATGGTTCAGGCAGAACGCCAAATCGAAGGCGGGGTCGCCCCACCAGGCGCACTCGGCATCGAGGAATACCGGCCCTTGCGGACCGCAGAGGATGTTCTTCGGGCTGACATCGCCATGCACCAGGACGAGTTTGCTGGAGCGGGTCTGTTCGATCAGCGCGTGCAGGCGCGCGGCGCAGTCGGGGTGCCTGTCGGCGGTCGCCGCGAGATAGGGCTCAAGGCGGATCGGATGGAAGATGTGGTCGGTGGCAAAGCGCTCGGCCAGCGCCGGCTGTCGCGCGCTCGCGGCATGGATGCGTGCCAGCGTCGCGCCCACCGCGGCGGCGAAGTCGCCGTCGATGCGGCCGTCACGCAGTTCCGACTTCCACAGCGGATGCCGGTCGGGTTCCAGGTAGGCCATCGCGAACCACCCGTCGGCGGAATGGTCCGCCAGGATGGCAGGCACCGCGCCGGGGACGAACTGCGCCGCCGTCTTCATCCAGTCGACTTCGCTGCGGTTACGCTCCACCGGGGCGCGCCAGTCGGCGGCGACCTTGAGCCGGCCCAGGGCCCGCTTGACGCAGAAGCGCCGCTGCCCCACGCTCACCAGCGAGATGTCTGAGGACACGCCGCCGGTGAGCGGTTCGACCACGGCCTGCTCGTCCGCCCGCACAAGCCCCGCGGCGCGCAGGTCGTCAAGCAGCCCCACGCGCGCCCTCCCCGGCCGCGCGCCAGCGCTGCCACTGCAACACGGCACCCACCGCCGCCACGCAGGCGGCCGCGCCGCCTGCGAATGCCAGACCCGGCCCGAACGGGACCACAAGCGAGGCGAATGCGAAAAAGTAGGTGGTGAAACCGAGCAGGCCGACCGCGAAACCCGACAGCAGGCGTATCGCCGCGTCCGGGCCGTGCAAGGCCAGCGTGAACACCGGCAGGACAGAAGCGGTGATCGGGAAACCCAGCAGCACCCCCGAGACCCGGGTGCCGAAGGTCTGCGCGCCGAACATGACCAGCGCCGCCAGCGCCAGCGCGCTTGCCATGCGCACCACGATCTCGGAGCCGGGGATGGGCGTGAGCGTAGCGGCGGTGCGCGGCCGGGGCATCAGGAAGGCCAGGATGAGCCCCTGGCCGAGCGCGAGCGCGAAGCCCGGAAAACCGCGCAGCACATGCGCGCTCAACACCCAGGCGATGCCGACACAGGCCGCCCAGGCGATGCCCAGGCACACCGGCCAGGGCAGGCCCAACCGCGCGAGCCACGCGTACACAAAGCAATGCGCCGCCACACCCGGTGCGACCGTCATGGTGACCCAGGCCAGTTCGGCGCCGAAACCGGCCGATGCGTCCAGGGCGATGAACAGCACGATCGGCGCGGCGATGAGCGGAAACCCGCCGATCAGTCCCGCCACCCGGTGCCCCCAGCGCCGGCCGGCCTGGCTGGCCAGCCACACCACGGCGGGCGCCGCGGCCAGCTTGAGCAGCATCATCGGCCCGCCCGCGTTCAAGGCGCCGGCGGCCGGCGCCGGCCGCTGACGACCGGGTAGTCGGGCCGGCCGCGCTGGAACCACGAAACGATGTTCTGCACCGCCTTGCGGCGCAGTTCCCGCTCGGCGGCGGTGGTGTAGTAGGCGGCATGCGGCGATAGGATCACGTTACCGGCCGACAGCAGGGGCGAATCGCGCGGCACCGGTTCCACCGGCAGCACATCCAGGCCCAGGCCGTCGAAGCGGTCGAGGCGCGCCGCCAGCGCGGCGATGTCGATCACCGCACCGCGCGAGGTGTTGACCAGATATGAACCGGGCTTCATCAGGTCGAGCAGACCGGCGCCGACCATGCCGCGGGTTTCGTCGTTGAGCGGCGTATGCAGCGAGATGACGTCTGCCTCGCGGAACAGCCGTTCGACCGACACGGGCTCCACATACGGCGCGAAATCGCCGTCGATGCGATACGGGTCGGCCGCCAGTACGCGCGCAAACATGGTGTGGGCGAAATAGGCGAATCGGCTGCCGATGCGGCCGTAACCGAGCACGCCGACGGTCATGTCGGCCAGGCGGCGCGTCGCGCCGGTGCCGTGCGCGTCCCACCGCCCGGCGCGGATGGCTGCATCGTAGCGGGGCAGGTGGCGGGTCAGGGACAGCGCCATCGACAGCGCATGCAGGGCCACTTCGGAGGAGCCGTAGTCGGGCGAGTTGGCCACCCACACGCCGCAGCGCTCGGCGTCGGCGATGTTGATGGTGTCGAAGCCGGCGCCCAGGCGGCTGCAGATGCCGATCGCGGGACGCGCCTCGAACACCCGCGCATCCGCCGGGGCGTAGGTGATGAGCAGGGCCTCACAGTCCGCCGATTCGGCAATCACCTCCTCGACGGTACTGCACTGCGCCACCTTGAGGCCGATGCCGGCAGCGGCGAGAATCCCGCGCTCGAGTTCCACGTCGGGAAACCCGTGGTCGGTAAAGAGCACCTTCATGGCCTGTCTCCGCAAGTTCTTCTTGTGCTCCGCAGTTTACCGGCTTACATCCTGTTGCAATTCGCGCCGCCGGCCGTAGCTGTGCCGGGCGCCGCACGCGCGCTAAACTTCCGCGCGAGGATGCCCGTACCCATGAGCCAGCCAAGACGAAAGATCCTGATTGTCGACGACGACCCACGCCTGCGCGAACTGCTGTTGCGCTACCTCGCTGAGCAGGGCTTCGCCGTGCAGGCCGCGCCCAACGGCCAGTTCATGGACAAGCTGGTCAACCGCGAGCTGTTCGACCTGATCGTCCTGGACCTGATGATGCCGCAGGAAGACGGCCTGTCGATCTGCCGCCGCCTGCGTGCCGCCGGCGCGGCCACCCCCATCATCATGCTCACCGCCAAGGGCGAGGACGTCGACCGCATCGTCGGCCTGGAAATGGGCGCCGACGACTACCTGCCCAAGCCGTTCAATCCGCGCGAGCTGGTCGCGCGCATCAACGCCGTGCTGCGCCGCGTGCAGGAAGCCGGTCCGCCCGCCGCACCGCTGGCCGATGCCGAGACCGTGCGCTTCGGCCCGTTCGCGCTCAACCTCGCCACGCGCAGCATGACCAGGAACGGCGCGCCCGTGCCGCTCACCTCGGGGGAGTTTTCGGTGCTCAAGGTGCTGGTCCAGCACCCGAGCAAGCCGCTGTCCCGCGACAAGCTCATGGAACTCGCACGCGGCCGCGAATATGACGTCTTCGACCGCGCCATCGACGTGCAGGTCTCGCGCCTGCGCAAGCTCGTCGAGGCCGACCCGGCCACCCCGCGCTACATCCAGACGGTATGGGGCTTCGGCTACGTGTTCGTGCCCGACGCGCCGGCGGCGACCGCGCCGGCCGCCTGAAGCGGCCGCGACCACGCGGCGTCCCGGCCGGCCACGTCCATGCCCATCGTTCCGAAGAGCCTTCTGTGGCGGACCTTCGTCATCATCGCCTTCCTGCTGCTGGTCTCGGTGCTGGCATGGATCCAGATATTCCGCTTCTACGAGCGCGAGCCGCGCGGCGTGCAGATCGCCCAGCAGGTGGCCGCCATCGTCAACCTCACGCGCGCCGCGCTGGTGAGCAGCCGTCCGGAAGCGCGCGCCTACCTGATGCGCGAGATCGCGGCATCGGAACGCATCGAGATCTACGCCGCCGAGCCCGGCGAACGGCTCGACGCCGCGCCGGACCTGCCCGGCATCGCGCGGGTCATCGCCCTGATCCGTGAAAAGACCGGGCCCGATACCCGGTTCGCCTTCCGTCGCAACGGCATGGAAGGCCTATGGGTGAGTTTCCGCATCGAGGACGACGATTACTGGATCCGCCTGCGGCGCGACCGGCTGCAGCCGCCCGTCCCGCTGCAATGGTTCGGCTGGGGCGCCCTGGCGGTGGCGACCGCCCTCCTGGGCGCCTACCTGCTGGTGCGCCGCGTCACCCGCCCGCTGCGCGCGCTGGCAGACGCCGCCCACGCGGTGGGGCGCGGTGTCATGCCGGAGCCGCTGCCTGAAAAAGGCGCCAGCGAAATGGCCGACGTCGCCCGCGCCTTCAACCGGATGGCGCACGACCTCAAGGTCCAGGAGCAGAATCGCGCGCTGATCCTGGCCGGCATTTCGCACGACCTGCGCACCCCGCTCTCGCGCCTACGGCTCGGCGTGGAAATGTCTGCCGATGACACGTTGCGCGACGGCATGGTTGCCGACATCGAACAGATGGACCAGGTCATCGGCCAGTTCCTCGAATTCGCCCGCAACGGGCAGGATGATGCCGCGCCGATGGCGCCGGTACAGCTCGCCGAGGTTTGCCGTCAGGTGGTGGAGCGCAACGCGGGACTCGGCCGGCGCATCGCCTACGCGCCCGCGGCGCCGGTCGCGCCGGTTCACGGCCGCCCCGCGGCCCTCGGCCGGGCCCTCGCCAATCTGGTGGAAAACGCCTTCAAGTACGGCGGCGCGCGGCCGCAGGTCGAAATCGCATTGCGCGCCGAGCCGGGCCATGTGGTTCTCGAGGTGATGGACCGCGGACCGGGAATCGCGCCGGCCGATGCCGAACGCCTCAAGCAGCCCTTCGTGCGCCTGGACGCGGCGCGCGGCAGCGCCGATGGCCGCGCCGACACCCCCCAGGGCGGCTCCGGGCTGGGCCTGGCCATCGTCGACCGGATAGCGCGCCGCCACCGCGGCAGCCTGGCATTGCTGCCGCGCGAAGGTGGCGGGCTGATTGCACGGCTGCGCCTGCCGATCGGCTAGAACATTACCGCGTCTAGCACCTGGTATTGGCCGCCGCCGCGCGAAGGCGAACGCACCAGCGACAGATTGTCCACGCTCCACCGAACCGGCAGAACCCCGTCCGGCACCCCGCCCGCCGGCTTCGGCGCATCCCGCGCCAGGGTCACGTGGGGGCGGAACGGCCGGTCCTCGATGGCGAAACCGCCATCGCGCAAGTGGGCGGCAAGGCGCCTCTGGATTTCCGTGATGGCCGGCGGCGGGCTGGACAGGCCCAGCCAGACCACCCGGCTCGCCGCAAAATACCCCACCTGGTCGAGGGCGACGGCAAAGCGCCCGGCGCGCGTCTGGCGCATGGCCTTGAGGATGGACGGCCGCCGCGTGGAGGGCACCTGGCCGAGAAACGCCATGGTCAGGTGCAGGTTGGCGCTCGCCACGCGGCGCCCGCCGATGCCCAGCGCCTGTGCCGAGCGGGACAGCGCCTCGCGGGTGGCCGCATCGGGCCACAGGGCCACAAACAACCGCTCGCCGCGCGCCGCCGGTCCGGCCCGGCGTGGCGCCGCCGCAAAGGGCACGGTCATCAGGATTTTTCGAGCAGGGCCACCGCGTCGGCCGCGATGCCCTCCCCGCGACCGGTGAACCCGAGGCGTTCGGTGGTCTTGGCCTTGACATTGACCCGCTCGACGCCGATACCGCAATCGGCCGCGATGTTGCCGGCCATCGCGCCGACATGCGGCGCCATTTTCGGCGCCTGGGCGATGATGGTGCAATCGATGTTGACCGGCGCGAAACCCGCCGCCCGCACCCGCCTGACGGCTTCGCGCAGCAGCACGCGCGAATCGGCGCCGCGAAATTGCGGGTCGGTGTCGGGAAAGTGCCGGCCGATGTCGCCCAGTGCGGCAGCGCCCAGCAGGGCATCGGTGATGGCATGCAGCAGCACGTCGGCGTCGGAATGCCCGAGCAGCCCTTTCTCGTGGGCAATCGTGACCCCGCCGATGATCAGCGGCCGGCCTGCGACCAGCGCGTGCACGTCGAATCCCTGGCCGATGCGTATGGAGGTAGTCATGAAGGTGGCGATGCGAGGAGGTGTTGAGAGGAATGGCGCGGGCGATGGTTTCACTTTACACCGCAGCCCGTCGCAGCGCCTTGCCGCGCGGCGCCTCCGCCGCCTTGCGCGTTCGCGTCGCGAACCACTAACATGGCGTACCCATCCACACTGGAGACCGCAATGCGAAACCCCGCTTCCGCCCCGCTGGCGCCGGTCCTGAAGCCGGTCCTGAAGCCGGTCCTGAATATTGTGCCGGGTATTGTGCGGAGTATGGTCCTGAGTGCGCTCCGGAGTGTGGTCCTGGCTGTGATCCTGGCGCCCGGCACGGCAGGCGCTGCCGAGTTGCCGATCTTCGACGCCCATGTCCACTACAGTCACGACGCCTGGGAGTCGGTGCCCCCCAAGGAAGCCATCGCCCTGATGCGCAAGGCGGGCATCCGGCGCGCCCTGGTCTCGAGCGCCAACGACGACGGCAACCAGATGCTCTACGCGGAGGCGCCGGACCTGATCCTGCCCTCGCTGCGCCCGTATCGGTCGCGCAGCGACGTGTCCACCTGGGTGCGCGACGACAACATCGCCCGCTACATGGAAGAACGCCTCGGGAAACACCGTTATGTCGCCGTGGGCGAGTTCCATCTTTACGGCGCCGATGCCGACCTGCCGGTGCCGCGCCGCATGGTCGAACTGGCCAGGCAGAACAACCTGGTCCTGCATGCCCATTCGGACGTCGACGCCGTCGAACGGCTGTTCAGACAATGGCCGCAAGCGCGCATCCTGTGGGCGCATTCGGGTTTCGATGCGCCGGCCAAGGTGCGCGACATGCTCGCCCGGCACCAGAATCTGTGGTGCGACCTGGCGTTTCGCAACGAGCATGGCAGCGGTGGCAAGGTGCCCGCGGAATGGAAGGCCCTGTTTAACGAATTCCCCGACCGCTTCATGGTGGGCACCGATACCTTCACGCCCGAGCGCTGGCCCTACATCGTCGAGCATGCGCGCTGGTCGCGCGAGTGGATGCGGGACCTGCCGGCCCCCCTGGCCGAACGCATCGCGTTCCGCAACGGCGAAGCCCTGTTCGGTGCCGATCCGATGAAGAAACCATGAGGCATGCCCTGGCCGCCGCCCTGCTTGCCGGCGCGCCTGTCCTGCACGCGCAGAGCTGCCCGCCGCAGCTCGAAGGCGGCCGGCGCATCGAGTCGGCGCGCCACGTCATCGCCTACCGTACCGATCCGGCCAGGATCGCGGTGGGCAGGCCGTTCGCGGTGGACCTGGTGATCTGCCCGCGCGCATCCGGCACCCGTATCGAGGAGGTGCGCGTCGACGGCCACATGCCCGAGCATAGGCATGGCATGAACTACACTGCCCGCGTGAAGACGCAGGGCGAGCCCGGCCGGTATCGCGCAGAGGGACTGATGTTCCACATGCCGGGCCAATGGGAATTCCTGTTCGACGTGCGCGACGCCCAAGGCACGGAACGCCTGCAGCAGGCCTTCACGCTGAAGTGATGCGCCGCGTCCTTGGCGCCCTGGCACTGGCGCTCACCCTGGCCGGCGCAGCGGGCGCCGCGGGCGCAGCGGGGGTCGACTTCACGCCGGCGGAGAAACAGGCCATCGCGCGCCACGGCCCATGGCCGCCCCCGCTGCGCAAGGACGCGAGCAACCGCCACTCCGGAAAACCCGCCGCCATCGCCTTCGGCAGCAAGCTGTTTTTCGATGCGCGCCTCTCGCTCGAAGGCAAGCTCGCCTGCGCGAGTTGCCACCTGCCCAGCCGCGCATGGGCGGATGCCCAGCCCAGGAGTTTCGGCCGCATGCTGCTCGACCGCAACGCGCCGAGCATCGTCAATGCCCGTTTCGAGCGCTGGTTCGGGCGCGACGGCGGCGCCGACAGCCTGTGGGGTCACGCCATCCTGCCCCTCACCGACGAGCGCGAAATGGCGATGACGCCGGCGCTCCTGGCGGCCGCCATTCGCGACCATCGGGATCTGGATGCCACCTACCGCCGGGCCTTCGGCCGGCCGGGAAACGACGAGGATGTGATGGTCAACCTGGCCAAGGCGCTCGCCGCATTCCAGGAAACCGTGGTCACACGCCGCACGCCGTTCGACGCCTTCCGCGACGCCCTGCTGCGCAACGACAGGCAAGCCATGGCGCGCTATCCGCAAGCCGCCCAGCGCGGCCTGCGGATCTTCGTCGGGCGCGGCAACTGCGCGATCTGCCATTTCGGCCCGACCTTCAGCAACGGCGAGTTCGCCGACGTCGGCATCCCGTTCTTCGCCGCGCCGGGGCGCGTCGATCCCGGCCGGCATGCCGGCATCCGGCAGGTCGCGGAAAGCCCGTTCAACCTGCTCGGACGCCACAACGACGACCCGACCCGCGCCAACGCCGTCGCCACCCGGCACCTGCGGCTCGAGCATCGCCACTGGGGAGAATTCAAGGTGCCGGGGCTGCGCGACGTTGCGCGCACCGCGCCCTACATGCACGCGGGAAGCCTGGCGACGCTGGCAGACGTCATCGCCCATTACTCGGCGTTGAACGAGGACCGCCTGCATGCCGACGGCGAGCGGATACTCAGGCCGTTGCGCCTTGATCCCGGCGAGGCCGCCGACCTGGTGGCCTTTCTGGAGACGCTGTCGTCGGCGCCAGCACCGCCAAGGCGCGAGCGGCGCGCCGCCAACGGCCGTCCCTGAACGGCCCGACGCGCTATAGTGAAAGTCCAGTTCCGCACCCTGTATTCCGGAGTCCACGCCATGTCCCCACCCGACCGATTCGCTTCGCTCAGGCATGCCGTGCTCGCCCTGGGACTCGCCCTCCTGGCGCTCGCGCCGGCCTTCGCGCAGCCCTTTCCCGCCAAGCCGGTCAAGGTCATCGTCACCTTCCCGCCCGGCGGCACGCCGGACATCTACGGCCGCATCCTGGCCCAGGAGCCCGCCACGCTCTGGAAACAGAATGTGGTGGTGGAAAACAAGACCGGCGCCACCGGCACCATCGGGACCGATTTCGTGGTCAAGGCCCCGCCCGATGGTTACACCCTGCTGTTTGCCGCGGACGCCTCGATCACCCTGGCACCCAACCTGGTGAAGAACATTCCCGACACCCCGGTGCGCGACCTCACCCCGATCGCCAACGTGGCCGCCGGTCCGTTCGTCCTCCTCGCCAACCCGGCCTTCGCCCCCAACGACATGAAGGAGTTCATCGCGCTGGCCAGGCAGCAGCCCGGACGGATCAGCTATGCCTCCTCCGGGCCCGGCGGGCAGCAGCATCTCTCCATGGACACGGTCAAGCATATGGCCGGACTGGACGTGGCGCATATTCCCTACAAGGGGTTCGGCCAGGCGCTGGACACCGTGCTCGGCACGCCCGAGGAATTCGCCAGCCAGGTGCGGACCGATCTGGAGAGCTGGGCCCGACTGATCAAGGCCGGCAACATCGAGGTGGACTAGCCGGGGCCGAGCCCCGGGGGGGGGTGCGACAATCGGGACGACCGACGCCCTCTTCCCGGAAGCTGCCCGCATGCGCTCCACCCGCGCCACCGCCGCCCTGTCACGCCTGAACGTACGCTGTCCCGACCAGCATTACACCCTCAGCAGTACCGCGACCGGGCTGTTTTTCCTCAGCCGTCAGACCGAGGCCGGCGAGGAGCAGGTGTGCGCCGGCATGCCGCTCGACGAATTCGTCGCCTTCGTCAACGGGCTCGGGCCGCAAACGGTCCGGCGGGTGACCAGGAACGATGCGGCGTTCGAGAAGCAGCTCGTCCGCAAACCCCGGACCTGACGCCATCGACGGTGTCGACCGGGCGTCGCTTGCCTACGGGCAGGATGGACCGGACTCGATTGACAGACTGACGGTGGATGCTGTAAATTTTTCGTTAGCTAACTGATGTTTTGTTGGTAAAACAACCGTCCCCAATCCCGCATATGCCGATGCTGCCCCGCAGCCTTCCGCGGATCGCATTCGCCACGCAGCCTTTCGCGCGCGACCCTTGCTCATCAAGGGTTGCCGCTGCAAGGCGGCTTGCCCGGGCCCTCAACCGACCCAACCGACCACCGATGATCAAGACATGAGCGACAGCAACCCGAGCGCGCGAGCCGGGGACGGCTGGCATGAAGTCGCCGAGCTTTCCCAACTGGATCCCGAGTTCCCCCTTGGCGTGGAGGTGGAGGGCACCAAGATCGGCATCTACCAGTGCGGCGACGCGGTGCATGCGCTGGAGGACATCTGCCCCCATGCCTTCGCGCTCATGTCGCAGGGCTATGTCGAGGACGGCGTCGTCGAATGCCCGCTGCACGGGGCGCGTTTCGAGATCGCCGGCGGCAAATGCCTCAATGAGATCGGCCAGCGCGACCTGCGGGCCTATCCGGTGCGCGTGATCGACGGACGTATCGCCGTCAAGGTCGGGGGCTGAGACCGATGCCCGCGCCGTCCCCGGCGCTGGCGGGCCACCGCGTGCTGGTCACCGGGGGCGCGCGCGGCCTGGGCGAGACGTTCGTGCGCGCCCTGGTTGCAGCGGGCGCCCGGGTGGCGTTCGGCGATGTGCTGCACGAGCGCGGTGAACAGCTTGCCGCCGCCGTCGGGGCCCACTACATCGCCATGGACATGGCCGATCCGCGGGGCATCGATGCCGGCGTCGCCGCCGCGGCGGCCGCGCTCGGCGGCCTCGACGGCCTGGTCAACAACGCCGCCATCACCAATTCCGGCGGCAGGACCATGGCCGAACTCGATGTCGAGACCTGGGACCGGGTCATGGCCGTCAATGTGCGCGGCGTGTGGCTGGCCAGCCGCGCCGCCCACCCGCACCTCAAGGCTTCCGGACGCGGCCGAATCGTCAACCTCGCCTCCGACACCGCCCTGTGGGGCGCCCCGCGCCTGATGGCCTATGTGTCGAGCAAAGGCGCGGTGATCTCGATGACGCGCTCGATGGCGCGCGAACTCGGTGACGACGGCATCGCGGTCAATGCGCTCGCGCCCGGTCTCACGCTGGTGGAGGCCACCGAGTACGTGCCGGAAGCGCGGCACCGGTACTACCAGGACGGACGCGCCATCAAGCGCGCCCAGATGCCCGATGACCTGATCGCCGCGCTGCTGTTCCTGCTCGGGCCCGGCAGCGGCTATTTGACCGGCCAGGTGCTGCCGGTCAACGGCGGATTCGTGATGCACTGAATCCGGATACGAGACAACCGAAGGAGAACGCAATGAGCGCACGCCCCGAAGCAGCCAATCAGCCGGTGTTCAACGAGCGCGGCCTGATGGACCCGCTGATCCCGCCCGAGGCGGAGATCCAGCAGTCGATGATGCAGAAACCCGGCCAGAGCTTCGCCGACTGGATGGAGTCGCGCGTCGCGCGCCGCGCCACCCGCCGCTACGACTGGGATGCGCTCAAGTTCCAGGCCGACTACGACCCGAAGTACCGCCGCGCGCAGATGCGCTATGTCGGCACCGGCGGCACCGGCGTCGCCGCCGACAGCAACACCGTGCCCTCCGCGCATTTCACCTTCTCGACCATGGTGATCCCTGCCGGCCATGTGGGCCCCTCGCACATTCACTACGACGTCGAGGAAATCTTCTTCGTCATGCGCGGCGCCATGAAGGTGATCTGCGAGAAGGACGGCCAGCGCTGGGAAGGCGTGGTGGGCGAACGCGACCTGATCTCCGTGCCGCCCGGCGTCTATCGCGAGGAGCACAACATCGGCGACGAGGACGCGCTGATGTGCGTGATGCTCGGCTCGCCCAGACCCATCACGCCCACCTATCCGCCGGATTCGCCGCTGGCGAAGATTAAGCGCAACAAGTGACAGGGACATGCCGATGACGCTGGCCGAACAACTCCTGGCCTACCCCGCCGCGACGGTGGAGGTGCCGGGCGGATGCGTCGAGTACCGCCACGCGGGGGCGGCGCCGGGAAGCGCACCGGCGCTGGTCCTGCTGCACGGCATCGGCTCGGCCTCGGCCAGCTGGCTGGCGCAGTTGCGGCACCCGGCCCCCGGCCGATGCACGCTGGCCTGGAACGCACCCGGCTACGGTGCCAGCACCCATCTGTCCGGGGACGCCCCGGTGGCGGCCGACTATGGCCGACGCGTCTGGGCCTGGCTCGACGCGCTGGGCGTGACCGAGGCCGTGCTGGCGGGCCACTCGCTAGGCGCCCTGATGGCCGCGGCGGCCGCCCTGCAGGCGCCGGGCCGGGTCAGGCGCCTCGTCCTGCTCGCCCCGGCCCTCGGCTATGCCGACGCGGAGCCGGCGGTGCGCGAGGCGAAGATGCGCGAACGGCTGGTCAACCTGGAAACCCTCGGTCCGGCCGGGATGGCCGAAAAGCGCGGCGCGGCAATGCTGTCGCCCCATGCCGACGCCGAGCAGGTCGGGTTCATCAAGGCGGTCATGGCGCAGGTCGACCCGCGCGGCTACGCGCAGGCCACCCGCATGCTGGCGGGCGGCAGCCTGGTGCGCGACCTGGCGCAGATCACCTGCCCGGTCACCGTTGCCTCCGGCAGCATGGATACGATCACCCCGCCGCAAGGCTGCCGGCGCGCCGCCGCGGCGGCGCGCACCACGCTCGTCGACGTGGGCCCGGTCGGGCATGCCTGCGCGCTTGAGGCCGCCGATGCGGTCGACCGGCTGCTGGCGGAGGCGATGGCATGAACGCCCCCGCGCGCATCACCGTCGGCGAACTTGCCGTGCGTTTCCTCGAAGCCTGCGGCACGCGCGCCGCCTTCGGCGTGATCTCCATCCACAACATGCCGATCCTCGACGCCTTCAATGCGCGCGGGGACATCCGCTTCGTCCCGGCGCGCGGCGAGGCCGGCGCCTGCAACATGGCCGATGCGTACGCGCGCGTCACCGGCACCCTGGGCGCGGTGATCACCAGCACCGGCACCGGTGCCGGCAACGCCGCCGGCGCCCTGATCGAGGCGATGACCGCCGGCACCCCGCTGCTGCACCTCACCGGGCAGATCGACTCCCCCTACCTGGATCGTGACCTCGGCTTCATCCACGAGGCCCCCAGGCAGGTGGAGATGCTGGCCGCGGCGGGCAAGGCGGCCTTGCGCATCCGCAACGCCGAGACCGCGCTGGCCACCCTGCGCCAGGCGGTGCTGCTGGCGGCGACCCCGCCTTGCGGGCCGGTCAGCGTCGAGATTCCCATCGATGTCCAGCAGACCCTGCTGGCGCTGCCGGACGACCTCGCGCCGCTGCCGGCAGCGCCCGTCGTGCCGCGGCCGGGGGCGCTCGACGCCCTCGCCGACCGGCTCGCCGGCACGCGCCGCCCGCTTCTCTGGCTGGGCGGCGGCGCGCGCCATGCGCGCGCCGCGGTCGAGCGGCTGGTGCGCCTCGGCTTCGGCGTAGTCACCTCCACCCAGGGTCGCGGCGTGCTGCGCGACGATCATCCCGCCAGCCTGGGCGCATTCAATACCCAGAAGCCGGTCGAGGCGTTCTATGCCACCTGCGACGCCATGCTCGCGGTGGGGACGCGCCTGCGCAGCAACGAGACACTGGGGTACCACCTGCAGTTGCCGGCCGCCCTGCATCGCATCGACGCGAACCCGCTGGCCCAGAACCGCGGCTATCTAGGCCAGACCTTCGTGCATGGCGACGCCGCGCTGGCGCTGGACGGCCTGGCGGACCGTCTGGAAGGCCGCCTGAACGCCGACCCGGCGCTGCATGCCGACCTCGGCGCCGCGCGCCGCGCCGCCGAAGCCCTGGTCGACGCCACCCTGGGCCCCTATGTGCGCCTCAAGGACGAGCTCAACCGGCTGCTGCAAGGCAAGGCGCTGTGGGTGCGCGACATCACGCTGTCGAACAGCATGTGGGGCAATCGCAGCCTGGTCATCGACGACCCGCGCGCCGGCGTGCATGCCCTCGGCGGCGGAATCGGCCAGGGCCTCGCCATGGGCATAGGCGCGGCCATCGGCGCGGCCGTGCATGCGCTCGGGCGCAAGACCGTCGCCCTGGCAGGCGATGGCGGCCTGATGCTCAACATCGGCGAGCTCGCCTGCGCGGCGCAGGAGCGCGCCGACATGCTGCTGCTGGTCATGAACGACCGCGGGTACGGCGTCATCAAGAACATCCAGGATGCCGTCTACGGCGAGCGGCGCTGCTACGTCGACCTGCACACGCCCGACTTCGGACTCCTGTGCAGGAGCCTCGGGGTACCGCACTGGCGCCTGTCGGAACCCGACCAGACCGAAAGCGTGCTGCGCGCGGCCCTCGCCGCACCCGGCCCGGTCATGGTGGAGGTGGACATGCAGGCATGGGGGCCGTTCGCCGCGAAATTCGCCGGCCCGCCCCGGCGCGCCGCATGAGCGCCGGGGTCGCCATCGTCGGCTTCGGCGCGATCGGACACGCCCTGGTCGCGCGCGCCCTTGCGTTGCCTGGTTTAGGCATCGCCCATGTGGTGGTGCGAACGGCAAGACTGGCCGAGACCCGGGCCGCGCTCGCCGCCCTCGGAAGCACGGCCGTCGCGACCGATCATGTGCCCGACGCCACGGACCTTTTGCTGGAATGCGCCGGCCATGCCGCCCTGGCCGACCATGTCATCCCCGCCCTGGAACGCGGCATCGAATGCGCCGTGCTCTCGGTGGGCGCGCTGTCCGAAGCCGGGCTGCCCGAAAGGCTGGAGGCCGCCGCCCGGCGCGGGGCCACGCGCCTGACCCTGCTGCCCGGCGCGATCGGCGGTATCGACGCAATAGCGGCGGCGCGCCTGGGCGGCCTCGATGAGGTCGTCTACACCGGACGCAAGCCGCCGGCGGGATGGAAAGACTCACCGGCCGACGCGTTGCTGACGCTTGACGCCTTGACCACGCCGGCGGTGTTCTTCGAGGGCAGCGCCCGCGAGGCCGCGCGCCTGTACCCCAAGAATGCCAACGTGGCCGCGACGCTGTCCCTGGCAGGCACCGGGCTGGATCGCACCCGCGTGCGCCTCATCGCCGACCCCGGCGTGGCGGACAACATCCACGAAGTCGAAGCGCGCGGCGCGTTTGGCGAGTTGAAACTCGTCATGCGCGGCCGCCCGTTGCCGGAAAATCCCAAAACCTCGTCGCTGACGGTGCTGTCCGCGCTGCGATTCCTCTACAACCGGGCCATGCCGACCGCCCTGTGAGTCGGCCGGCAGGCCGCGCCGCGCCGCGCGCCGCCCGCCCACCTTCGGAGACCATGATGGCCATTGAGGGCATTGACGCAATCACCTATTCGACCGACCGCTGGGACGAAGCCCGCAGGTTCTTCGCCGACTGGGGCCTGACCCTTCTGGCCGATGCGCCGGGCAGGATGGATTGGGAAACCCTGACCGGCGCGCAGGTCCGCGTCCGCGCCCCGGACGACCCGGCCCTGCCCGCGCCGATCGAATCCGGCCCGACCCTGCGCGAAGTGACCTGGGGCGTGTCCACGCCCGCCGACCTCGATGCGCTCGCCGCCCGCCTGGCCGGCGCGGGCCATGTCGAGGATCTGCGTGACGCCGAGGGCGTGGTGAAGGCGCGCGACCCGCATGGCATGGGGCTGGTGTTCCGCGTCTCCTCCAAGCGCGACGCGGGGGTCAGGGGCGCGGCCGCGAACCCCTGGGGCAGCCCGGCGCGCATCGACGCCGCGTCGCCCGTCTACGAGCGGGCCACGCCGGTGGACATCGGCCATGTCGTGCTGTTCACCGATCGCATCGCCCAGGCCGAGGCGTTCTATGCCAACCTCGGGTTCGTGTGCTCGGACCGTTACCCGGGCCGCGGCGTGTTCCTGCGCTGCGCCGCCGAGGGCGCGCACCACAACCTCTTCCTGCTGCAGTTGCCCGGCAAGCCGGCCGGCCTCAACCATGTGGCTTTCGCGGTGCGCGACATCCACGAGGTGTTCGGCGGCGGCCTGCACATGAGCCGGTGCGGCTGGAAAACCCAGCTCGGCCCCGGGCGCCACCCTATCTCATCAGCCTACTTCTGGTATTTCGAGAACCCGTGCGGCGGGCTGATCGAATACAACGCCGACGAGGACCATCTCACCGCGGCATGGCAGCCGCGCGATTTCGAGCCCGGTCCGGCGGTGTTTGCCGAATGGGCGATCGAAGGCGGGCTCGATGGCCACACGCGCCGCCAACCCAGGGCGGGCAACGCCGGCACCTTCCTGACCGAGCGCAGGCCCTGACCGGGGCGAGCGCCGCGCCCGGCGGCCTGTCGGTGCCTGCGCGCAACAGCCGCCGGGCGCGGCGTGCTCAGCGCCCGGCGCCGAGGTAGCGCTCGGCCAGCGCGAAGTCGGCGGGATAGGTGACCTTGATGTTGCGCATATCGCCGGCCACCAACCGGGGCCGCAACCCGCTGGCCTCGATCGCGCCGGCCTCGTCGGTCACCGCGCCGGCGGTCTCATAGGCATCGAGCAGCATCCCGAGCCGGAACATCTGCGGCGTCTGGGCAAGCCACAGATGTTCCCTCGGAACGGTTGCCGCCACCCGGCCATCCGGCCCGGCGCGCTTGACCGTGTCGGCGACCGGCAGCGCCAGCAGACCGCCGACCGGGTCCTCGCGGAGTTCCGTGATCATGGCCGAGATGGTGTCGGCCCGGATGCACGGCCGGGCGGCGTCATGCACCAACACCCAGTCGCCCTCGGCCACCTCGCCACACAGCGCCCGCAGGCCGTTGCGCACGCTGTCCGCGCGGCTCGCCCCGCCGATCGGCTCGTAGCGCAGCCGCTCGCCCGCCGAGGCCGCCAGGCTACGGGCGGCCGGCGAGGCCGGCCACGCGTCATCGGGTGAAAATATCACCCTCACCCCGGCAATGCCCGGCGCCCCGAGGAACGCCCGGACGGTGTGCACCAGCATGGGCTCGCCGTTCAAGGGCACATACTGTTTAGCAACCGGGGCACCGGCGCGAGTCCCGCTCCCGGCGGCCGGGATAAGGGCAAAGCAGCGACTGTCCATCATGGCAAGCGGCTCCGAAACCAGAGGGCCAGTATAATCACGGCCTGCCGTGGGGCGTGCTTGTCGCCCCTGCCGGCCGCACAAGCCGCCTTCCCACGCGCCCCTGGTTGCACAGCGGGCGCGTTTTGTTTTTTCCCGCCTGTCTGAACCCAACGTGCAAGCCCAGTCGCCCCCGCCCATGCCTTCGCTGCCGCACCTGCCGCCTTTTCCGCTTCCCCTCAAGGCGGGCCAGCGCCCGGCGGTCGGCAAGCCGCACGGCGCGGGCGACGCGCTGCTCATCGCCTCGCTGGCGCGCGAGCGCAAGGCCGCGCAAGCCGGGCTCATCGCCTGCGTGTGCGCCGATCCGCACGACGCCGAGCGCCTGCGCGACGAAATCCGCTTTTTTGCCCCCGAGCTGACGGTATCGGTCCTGCCGGATTGGGAAACCCTGCCCTACGACACCCTGTCGCCGCACCAGGACCTGGTGTCCGAGCGCCTGGAAACACTGCACCTGATTTCGCGCGGCGCGCTCGACGTGATGCTGGTGCCGGCCGGCAGCGCGCTCACGCGCCTGGGCCCGCCCGCCTTCATCGCGGCCCACACGTTTTTCCTCAAGACCGGGCAGCGCCTGGATGTGGCGAAATTCCGCGAGCAGATGACTCTGGCGGGCTACTCGCATGTGCAGCAGGTGGTGAGCCCCGGCGAATGGGCCGCGCGCGGCGGCCTGATCGACCTGTTCCCGATGGGCAGCCCGGTGCCCTACCGCATCGACCTGTTCGACGCCGACATCGAATCGATCAAGACCTTCGACGCCGACACGCAGCGGACCATTTATCCGGTACCCGAAATCCGCCTCCTGCCCGGGCGGGAATTCCCGATGGACGAGGCCGCGCGCACGCGCTTCCGCGGGCGGTTCCGAGAGGTCTTCGAAGGCGACCCCTCGCGCTATGCCATGTACAAGGACATGGGCAACGGCGTGGCCAGCGCGGGCATCGAGTACTACCTGCCGCTGTTTTTCGACGCGACCGCCACGCTCTTCGACTACCTGCCCGCCAGCAGCCTGGTAGTGCTGCACGGCCCGGTCGACACGGCGTTCGCGGACTTCTGGCGCGACACCGGCGAGCGCTACCGTTTCCTGCGTGGCGACGTCGAACGCCCGCTGCTGCCGCCCGCCGAGCTTTTCCTGACCGACGAGGCGTTCTTCGCGCGCCTGGCCGACTTCGCCGCGCTGAGCCTGAAGGCCGGCGCGGCACAGAGCCTCACCGGCGCGGTGCCAACGGTGGCGGTCAATCGGCGCGCCGAGCAGCCGCTTGATGCCTTCCTGCGCTTTGCCGACGTGTTCCGCGGCCGCGTCCTGATCGTGGCCGAATCCGCCGGCCGGCGCGAGACCATGCTGGAATTCATGGGCGAGAGCGGCGTCCGGCCGGTGCCTTGCGAATCGTTCGCCGATTTCCTCGCGGCCGACGCGCCGCTCGCCATCACCGTGGCGCCGCTCGAAGCCGGTTTCGTGCGGGTCGACGAGCGCTACGCGGTGGTTACCGAGGCCGAGCTGTACGCCGAGACCGCGCGCACGCGCGCGCGCCGCGACAGAAAGCGCGAGACCAACGTCGACGGCATGCTGCGCGACCTCTCGGAGCTCAAGGTGGGTGACCCGGTCGTGCACTCGCAGCACGGCATCGGCCGCTACCTGGGCCTGGCCAACATCGACCTGGGCGATGGCGAAGGCGAGTTCCTGCACCTGGAGTATGCCGACGGCGCCAAGCTGTATGTGCCGGTGGCTCAACTGTCGGTCATCAGCCGTTACTCCGGCGCGGCGCCCGAGGACGCCCCGCTGCACAGGCTGGGCTCCGGCCAGTGGGAAAAGGCCAAGCGCCGCGCGGCGCTGCAGGTGCGCGATACCGCCGCGGAACTGCTCAACCTGTACGCCCGGCGCGCGGCGCGCGAGGGACACGCGTTCGCCTTCAAGCAGCACGACTACGAGGCCTTCGCCGACGGCTTCGGGTTCGAGGAAACCGCCGACCAGGCCGGCGCCATCGCCAGCGTGATCCACGACATGAAGTCGGGGCGCCCGATGGACCGCCTGATCTGCGGCGACGTCGGCTTCGGCAAGACCGAGGTGGCCCTGCGCGCCGCCTTCATCGCGGTGGCGGGCGGCCGGCAGGTGGCGATCCTGTGCCCGACCACGCTCCTGGCGGAACAGCATTTCCAGACCTTCAGCGACCGCTTCGCCGACTGGCCGGTCAAGATCGCCGAGCTGTCGCGCTTCAGGAGCCCGAAGGAGACCGCCACGGCGATCAAGGGTCTGTCCGAGGGCGCCATCGACATCGTCATCGGCACCCACAAGCTCCTGTCGAAGGAGACCAGATTCGCGCGTCTCGGGCTGGTCATCATCGACGAGGAGCATCGCTTCGGCGTGCGCCAGAAGGAGGCGCTCAAGGCCCTGCGCGCAGAGGTCGACGTGCTCACGCTCACCGCCACGCCGATCCCGCGCACCCTGGCCATGAGCCTGGAAGGCCTGCGCGACTTCTCGGTCATCGCCACTGCGCCGCAGAAGCGCCTGGCCATCAAGACGTTCGTGCGCCGCGAGGGCGATTCCATCGTCCGCGAGGCGGTGCTGCGCGAGTTGAAGCGCGGCGGCCAGGTGTACTTCCTCTACAACGAGGTCGAGACCATCGAAAACCAGTTCGAGCGCCTCACCGCGCTCCTGCCGGAGGCACGCATCGCCATCGCGCACGGCCAGATGGGCGAGCGCGACCTGGAGCGGGTGATGCGCGGCTTCTACCAGCAGCGCTTCAACGTGCTTCTGTGCACCACCATCATCGAGACCGGCATCGACGTGCCGACCGCCAACACCATCCTGATCCATCGCGCGGACAAGTTCGGGCTGGCGCAGCTGCACCAGCTGCGCGGCCGGGTCGGCCGTTCGCACCACCAGGCCTATGCCTACCTGCTGGTGGGCAGCGTCGAGGCGCTCACCGCGGCCGCAAAGAAGCGCCTGGAGGCGATCCAGTCGATGGAGGAGCTGGGCTCCGGCTTTTACCTCGCCATGCACGACCTGGAAATCCGCGGCGCCGGCGAAGTGCTGGGCGACTCGCAGTCGGGCGAGATGCAGGAGATCGGATTCTCGCTCTACACCGAGATGCTGGTGCATGCGGTGGCCTGCCTCAAGGTGGGCAAGGAACCCGACCTGACCGAGCCGCTGGGAGTGACCACCGAGATCAACCTGCATGCACCAGCCCTGCTGCCGGACGACTACTGCGGCGACGTGCATGAACGCCTGGTGCTCTACAAGCGCCTGGCCAACTGCCAGGACCTCGAGCACCTCAACCAGCTCTTCGAGGAGTTGGTGGACCGCTTCGGGCGCCTGCCCGAGCCGGCCCAGACCCTGATCGAGAGCCACCGCCTGCGTATCGCCGCCGCCGCCGCCGGGGTGGCCAAGATCGACGCCGGGCCCGAGATGGTGACCATCCAGTTCCGCAAGGATGCGCCGATCGACGCGGCCAAGGTGATCAGGCTGATCCAGAAGGACCGCAACATCCAGCTGGCGGGCCAGGACAAGCTCAAGATGAGCGTCAAGACCAGTACGCCGGCCGAGCGCGCCCAGGCCGCTAGAATCGCGCTCCAATCAATCCGCGCGACATGACCCCGGCCCCCGTCCCCGACACCCCCGCGACACTGCGGCGCATGCCGCTGGTGGCGCTCTATGCCGCCGCCCTCGGCCTGGCTTCCCCCGCGCGGGCCGGGTCCGGCCAAGACGCGCTCGCCGCCCTGCCGGCTCGGCCGCACCCCGCCATCCCGTCCCCGGCGCGCGCCAAGGCGGCGACCGTGGCGACCGCGCCAGCGCAGCCCGAGCCGGCGGAGTTGCAGGGCGCGGCCGAGCGCCTGCAGGCCATGCTCAACGGCCGACTCGCCGCCAACCGCAACGACGCCGCACGCCTTGCCGAGGCGCTCGCCGAACGGGCCGAAGCCGGCGACGCCGTCATGGCCGTCCTGCTGGGCGAATACTTCGAATCGGCCTTGGCCGGCACGCCGGACTTCGCGGCGGCGGCGCGCTGGTACGGCCAGGCGGCCGACAGCGGCCACCCCGTCGCCATCAACAACCTGGGCGCGATGTACCACGACGGGCGCGGCGTTTTGCAGAGCTTCGCCGAAGCCGAGCGCCTCTACCGCCGCGCCGCCATGGCAGGCGACCGGGTGGCGCAGTTCAATCTCGGGCTGATGCTGGGCCAGGGCAAGGCTGGTCCGCCGGACTTCGCAGGCATGCTCGACTGGCTCGGCAAATCGGCCGCGCAAACATATCCGCGCGCACAAGCCCAGCTGGGCCGCTTCCACCTCGACGGCGTGGGCGTGCCGAAGAACCTCGTCGTGGCGGCGCGCTACTTCAGGCTTGCCGCCGAACAAGGCCTGCCCGGCGCCCAGTACTGGTTCGGCCGCATGACCGCGCGCGGCGAAGGCGTCAAGCGCGACCTCGAAGCCGCCGCGGGCTGGATCATCCGCGCGGCCGACAACGGCGTGCCCGCCGCCATGCTCGAGGCCGGGCGCATCTATGAGATGGGGCTCGGGCTGGTGTCGGACAACGCCAGGGCGGTCAGCCTGTATCGGCGCGCCGGCGCCGCCGGCGTGCCCGAGGCCGCAGAGCGCCTGGCCAACATCTACGCAAAGGGCGAACTGGGGGTTGCCGCCGATCCCGCCGAGGCGCAGCGCTGGGCCGCCATGGTGCGCAGATGAGGGCCGCCATCGTCCTGCAGGGCGACGCCCCGGCCGCCTTGCTGGCCGGCATCCGGGCAGCCTGCGGCGCGACGTCGGTCGAGCCGGCAGGCGAGCGGGTCGTGCGGCTGTGCGGCATGCACGAATTGCCGGATGCCGCCGGACGCGCCCGCATCACCGCGCTGGCCGAGGCCGCCCGGGTGGACTGCGCCTTCATCGCCGCGCCCCGGCCGCTGACCGACTACCGGCTCGCGGTGATGGACATGGACTCCACCCTGATCACCATCGAATGCATCGACGAGATCGCCGACATGCAGGGCATCAAGCCGGCGGTGGCCGCCATCACCGAGGCGGCCATGCGCGGAGAGATCGATTTCGCGCAGGCCCTGCGGCGCCGCGTGGCGCTGCTCAAAGGCCTGCCGGTCGCGGCCCTGCAGCGCGTTTATGAAGAACGGCTGCGCCCGTCGCCCGGTGCGGAGTCCATGCTCGCCGCCTTTCGCGCTGCAGGCCTGGCCACGCTCCTGGTATCCGGCGGATTCACCTTCTTTACCTCGCGCCTGGCCGAACGGCTGGCGCTCGACGATGCCCGGGCCAACGTGCTCGACGTGGAAAACGGCGTCCTCACCGGCGCCGTGATCGGTGCGATCGTCGATGGCGAGGCCAAACGCCGCGCGCTGCTCGATACCTGCGAGCACCTCGGCGCACGGCCCGACCAGGCCATCGCCATCGGCGACGGCGCCAACGACCTGCCGATGATGCGCGCCGCCGGGGTCTCCGTTGCCTACCGTGCCAAGCCGCTGGTGCGCGCGCAGGCGACCTACGCCATCAACCACAATGGCCTGGACGCCGTGCCGGCGCTGTTCTTCAAGTGAGATGCCAGATTGCATCACCGTGGATGACAAGAATCAGCATGAGTACCACCGTTAGCGTCGATGATGAGTCGTACCGCAGGGCGCTGGATGTCGCCGACCCGGACATGGCCGTCCGCGATCTGTTTCGCGAGGCGGTCAAGGTACGGGTGCGCGTGCGCTTCGTGCGGCAGGTGCTCCGCGAAACCCCAGCCATGAGCCCGGTATTGGCGGCCACATCGATACGGGTTGAACACTTTCGTCGGGCCTCTCCGGTGCGGCAATCGCCGTTTGGGGCGGGCCCGGTGCCGTGTCACCCGCTCAACATCCCGGAACTCGCGAGCGGCAGCCCGCCAGCGGCGCGCCATCGCGCGCCTACCGGTCTGGGGCACCCGCGGCAAACCGCGGTCACGCCGCCAGGCGAGGCACTGATCGTTTCCGTACCCGCTGTCGTTATGCCAATACTTTTCTGACCGGATCAATCCATGTACATCATCGCGATCGGCTGGCTGTGGGTGGCATTCATGATGGCCATCACCGAAAAAAGCGTGGTGGCCGCCGTCCTCACTTTCATGTTCTACGGCTTGCTCCCGTGCGGTCTGCTGATGTACCTGCTGGGTACGCCAGGGCGCAGGCGGCGGCAAAGGGCGGCGGAGCGCGACGCCGCCCGATCCGGAGAAACCCAGGCCCAGACATCCGCCGCGGCGGAGCCGGATGCGCGGAAGGACTGAGACACCCGGCAATTGCCAGTTGTCCTTGGCAATGGAACTCAAGACCCGCCTTCACAAGGCGTGGACCCCTACTGGTGGGCGCCGGCGCAATTGGGCCAGGCGTCCGAGGCGGCTGATTCCAGCCGCTTGGTCGCGCAGGCGGCACCGCAACAGCGAGAAGCGCGAACCTGATAACGCCATGCAAAGGAATTGAGGGGATTTCCCCGCGCTTTTCGGGCTCAGGTCAAGCCCCCGAAAACCAATAATGGGCTCAAGTAATTCCGGCCCGTGCCGTTAACGCGCACCCGCCGGATTCACCGTATCGAACGGGAGCCCGGCATGGACAATCATCTCGCACTGAAAACGCGCCCCGCCCAGGGCGAATCCGGGCTGCCTGACCATGCGCGTGAGCAGCCGGCGCCGGGCGAATCGGTCGACTCACAGGCCGAACTGCGCGCCATCCGCGAGGCTTTCGCCCGCGTTGAAGCAGAGGCCAAGGCCACCAGCGCCGCCCAGAACCGCGCACTTGCCGAGGCACGCGCTCGCGACCTGGCCGAAACCCGCGCTGCGGTGGAGCGGGAAGCCGCGGCCGCCGCGCATGAACGGGCACGCGCCGAGGAATCCGCCATCCGGGTCCAGCAGGAGCGGCTGGACGCCGAGCAGCGCGCGCGCAAGTCGAGCCAAGAGCATGCCGGCAACATCGAAAAGGAAATCGCCGCGCTCAAGGCAAGCGCCGAGGCAGACGCCCGCGCAGCCGAAGCCGCCGCGGCGCGCGCCAGCGCGCAGCAGGAGGCTCGTGCGGCCGCCGCTGCCCTGATAGAAGCTGAAGCGCAACTCACCCTGCAGGCGCGCGACGCCGCCGCGGCGGCGCGCCAACGGGCGGAACAGGTGCGCGCAACGGCCGAGGCGGCGGTCCGGGACGCCGAAGCCGCGCGCCTGGCCACGATCGAGCGCGAACAGGCGGAGAAGGCCGCCCTCGAGGAGGCGCGTGCGCGCGCCCGCGCCGAGGCCGCCGCCACCGAAGCGCTGCGCCAACGCGCCGCTGCCGAAGCAGCCGCGCGCGCCGGCGCCGAAACCGCCGCACGGGCGCAGCAGGAGGCCACCCGACAGGCCGTGGCGCGCCAGGGCGCCGACCAGGCAGCCCGCCGGGCGGCGCTCGCCCGCGCCGCCACCGAGGCCCGCGAGCAGGAACAAAGCCGCGCCCGCGCCGGCGAGGAAGAAGCGGCTCGCGCCGCCACCCTGGCGCGACAGCGCGCCGGCGAGGCTGCCGCCGAGGCGCTGCGCCTGCGCATCGCGGCCGATGCCGAACTCGCAGCCGCCAGCGAAGAACGCCGGCGCGAAGCCGCGTTGGCACGTGTGGCCGCCGAATCCCGCCTCAAGGCCGAAAACCGCCTGGCCGAAGCCACACGCAGCCGCATCGACGCGGACCGCGCGCTGCAGGCAAGCCTGCTTGCCGGCGCCGAAGCCGCGGCACGCGCCGACCTCGAAGCGCGCCACCGCGCCAGGGCGGAGAGCGAACTCGCGCGCGTCGCCCAGGCACGCGCCGCAGCGGACGAGCAAGCCGCGGCGGCAGCACTCGCCCGCGGCGCCGAGGAGCAGCGCGCCGGCGAACTCGCCAGCGCCCGGGCCCGCGTCGAAGAGGCGGCCGCCGCCATGGCTGCTGCGCGTGCCGCCGCCGAGCAGGAAGCCATCGCCCAGGCCGAGGCACGCCGCGCCACCGAAGAGGCCGCCCGCATGGCCGCCCTTGCCCGCTGGAAAAGCGAAAAGGAACGTGAAGCCGCGGCGGCCAAGCTGGCAGTGCTGGAGGCATCGGAAGCCGCGGCTGCCGCTGCCCGGGCCGCTGCCGAACGCGAGGCGGTCGAAGCGGCCAACGCGCGACTGCATGCCGAACATGCGGCCCATGATGCCCTTACGCACCGGCGCGACCTCGACAGGCTGGCCGCCGAAAAGCGCGACGAATGCGCACGACAGCACGCCGAAGCCGCGCGCGTGGCCGCACTTGCGGCCGCGGCGGATACCGAAGCCGCCGCTGCGGCGGCTGCGCGCAGCGAACGCGAAGCAGCCGCCGCCCTGGCCGCCAGCGACCGCGCGGCCCGCGAACGGCGTGCCGAAGCCATTGCCCGCGTGCGCCATGAGTCGGAACAACGCGCCGCGGAGGCCGCCCAGTTGCGTGCCGAAGCTGACGCGGCCGCCCAGCGTTCCGCCCGCGAGCGCGCCGCCGCCGAAGAGGCCGCCAGGCGCGTCGCCGTGGCGCGCGAAGCCGCCGACAGCGCGCTCGCCGACGCCGTTGCGGCATCCGCGCGGCACGAGGAGGCGGCGCTTGGCGCCCGCCAGGACAACCTCGCCGCGGCCCGCCAGAGGCTGGCTGTCGCAGCGCGCCGCGCCGAGGCCGAGATGAAGGCCCTGGAACGCGCCCGCGAGCGCTTGAGCGCCGAAGCCATGGCGCGCGAAGCCGCCGAAGAGCGCGCCGCGGCCGAGCGCCAGGCGCGCCTGGCCGCCCTGATGAAGGCACGCAACGAACGCCGCGCCCGCCGCGCCGCGCAGGCTCGCACGCAAGCCGAACTGGCTGCGGCAGCCGTCGCCCGTGAGCGCATGGCCACGGAAAAGGCCCTGCTGGCCGCGCGTGCGGCGGCGCACTCGGCCGAGCGCAGGAATCTCGATGAGGTGCAGGCCGCGTTGGCGGCACGCCGCGCCGCCCAGGCGCGTGCCGAAGAACGCAGTACCGCCGCGACGGCGCTCGCCCAGGGCGAGCGCGATCGTGCGCAGGCCGAAGAGCTTGCACGCCGCACGGCACACGCGCGCCTGAACCAGGAAACCCGGGCGCGGCTCGCCTTCACGGAGCGCGCCACCCAGGAACAAGCCGCCACTCGCGCGCTTGCCCAGCGGCGCGCGGCCGACAGCGAAGCCGCGCAGCGGGCAAAGGAGGCCGCGCAGGCCGAATCCACGGCCGCCGCAGCAGCCGGCGCCGCCGCGGCCGCCGAAATGCGTCGCATCGAAGAGGCGCAGGCGCAAGCCCGCGCGGCACAGACGCGCCGCCAGGCCGAAGCAGCGCTCCAACAGGCATGCAACGAGCGGCGCAGCGCCGACGAATCCGCCGCCGCGGCTTTGCGCGCGCGCCTGGCCGCCACCGCCGCAGCCTTGGCATGCGCGGCGGTGCGCCGCCAGGCCGAGCAGAAGGCCGCCATCGCCAGCACCCGGCGCGTGGCCAGCGAGGAAGACGCCGAGCGGCTCTTCCGCCGCAAGGTTGCGGCTGAAGAACTGGCCGTCCGCGCCGCCACGGAAAAGGCGCGCGCGGCGCAACTGGCCGAGGCCGCCGCACAGCGCGAGCGCGCGGCTGCACAGCAGCACGCCCAGGCATCCCGCAGCGCCATGCAGGCGGCGTTGCGCAAGGCGTCCGAGGAGGCCGCGCTGGCGCGCGCTGCCCGTGCGCGCGCGCTCGCCGAATCCGCCGCGCAGGCCGCCGCAGCCCTGCGCAATGTCGCCGAAACCGAATTGCACGCGCAGGCCGAAGCGCGCCGCGCGGCCGCGCAGTCATGCGCAACGTGGATCACCCGGCGCCTCGAAGCAGAAGCCGCCGCGCGTCGCGCAGCCGAGCAGGCACAAGAAGCCGAACAGGTGCTGCTTGCCGCCGCGGACCAGGCTCGCCAGGCGCGTGAACTGCGCCGGCGGCGCGCCGATCGGGCCGCTGCCGAAGCCGGCCGCAGAACCGCTTCGGATCAAGCCCTGGCGACTGCTGAACAGGACCGCGCGATCGCGGAGGCCGCTGCTGCGGATGCCGCGCTCGCCCGGGTGGCGGCTGCCGAGTCGGTGACCGCCCGCGCACTTGAGCGAGCCCAGGCCGAGAGTCAGGCGCGCGCGGCACTCGCCCTGCGCGAGGCGCGGCACCGGAAAGCGGTTGCCGCGGCGGCAGATGCGCAGCGCGCCGAGGCAGCAGCCCTGCAGGCCGAACTCGACGCCGCCGAGCAGGCTCGCAGTCATGAGCTTGCCGCCAACGCCCGCCGCCAGGCCGCCGAACGCGCCGCGGCCGCCAACAGGCAACGGGCGGAGGCGCAGTCGGCCCTCGCCGCGGTGGAGAGCGCGCGCAGCGATACGGAGCGCACAGCGGCTGAGAACCTGATGCAGCGCGTCGCCCTCGAAGAAGCGGTCCGCAAGGCCGCCGCGGCCCGCGCCGATGCCGAAGCCGACGCCAAACGCAATTTGGCATCCCGGCTTGCCGCCGAGCAAGCCGCGACAGACGCCGCGGACAAAGCCCGCGTCACGGAAGAGCGTGCTGCCGGGTCCGCGCGCGAGGCCGCGCGGGCTGCGGAGGAACACGCTCGGCGCCACGCGCAGGCCGAGCAGAACACCCGCGCAGCCCTGGCCGCGGAAGAACGCCTGGCCAAGGCCGCCGAGGAACGCGCGCAGGCCGCCGAGATGCATCGCCGGGAAGCCGAGCGGAAGGCCGCCGCGCAGGAGGAAGGTGCCGCCAGTGCCCGCCGCGCGGCGGAAGCCGAACGCGACGCCGCGCAGGCCGCCCAGGAAAACGCCCGCCTGCAGGCCTGCCTGGCCCGCCAGGCGGAAGAGCAGACCATCACCCTGCGCAAGGATGCGCTGCGCCTGGCGCAGGAGCGCGAACAGCAGGAAGAGGCCGCTCGCCACGCGGCGGAACAACGCGCCCAGGCCGAACGCTCGGCCATTGCCGCCTTGGTCATGCGCGAGACCGAGGAACACGCCGCAGCAACTGCCGCACGAGAGCGCGCCGCGGCCGACGAACGCGCGGCGGAGGCCGCCCGGCTGCGCAGCCTGGCCGAACAGGCCGCCCGCGCCGCCGCCGAGGAGCGCACGCAGACCGAGCAGTGCGCCGCGGAAGCGGCGACGGCAAACGCCGCGCGGGATCGCAGTGCGCGGGACGCAGCACAAGCCGCCGCACACGCAGTCCTGCATGCCGGGCGCCGTTCGCTGCGCCGCATCGCGCTGGCCGCCTGCGCCTGCCTGCTCGGCCTGACGGTGGCGGGAGCGAGCCTGGGCTATATCGGCCATGCGACGCACATCGCCGGCGTGCAGGGCGCCAGCCCCACCAGCCCCGCAAGCCATGGGGACACCAATGGCGCGCCCAAGCTGCGCATGAGCCTGGAACTGCGCCAGATTCCCGGATCGCCGCCAGCCCAATAGCTGACGCACTGCCGCGCGCGCCCTCGCGGCAGTGCGTCACCCGGTCTGGCTTTTTGCCGCTTACAATGTGTGGAGTCAATCTGGATGGGCGACCGCCATGTTGCAAGCCACCGTGCGCCGAGTTCTTGCCGCGTTCGCGCTCTTGGCCAGTGCGGAGGGAGCCGGCCAATCCGACGCCATCCTGATCGGCCAGTCCGCGCCGCTCAGCGGCACCAACCGCGAACTCGGCGAGGAAATCCGTGACGGCGCCCTTGCGTACTTCCGGAAGATCAACGCCGCCGGTGGCATCTCCGGCCGGCGCATCGAACTGGTCTCCCTCGATGACGCCAACGACACCAAGCTCTCCGCCGAGAACGCGCGCAAGCTCATCGAGGAGCGCGGTGTGCTGGCGCTGTTCGGGTTCGCCAGCGCGACCCTCAGCCGGCCAGCCCTGCCCTTCGCCGAGAAGTCGGTCACGCCGTTCCTGTTTCCGTTCACCGGCGCGGACCCGATGCGGCCCTTCAACCGGGTCCTGTTCAATCTGCGCGCCAGCTACGCCGACGAACTCGAGAAGATCGTCAACCACTACGCCACGGTAGGCGTGAAATCCTTCGGCATCCTGTTCCACGATGACGTCGTCGGCCGCGAGAACCTCGGCGCGGTCGAGCGCGCCCTGCAGAAGCGCGGCATCAAGGCGGCCACCGCGATCGGGATCACCCGCACCGCGCCGGACATCAAGGGCGCGGTCGCGAAAGTCACCGGCGCGAAGCCGGACGTGATGATCATCACCACCCTGTTCCGCCCCTCGGCCGACTTCATCCGCTCGGCCAAGGCGGCCAACCCGGGCATGCAGTTCGCCAGTACCTCGTTCGCCGGCCCCAATGTGCTCATGCGCGCGCTCGGGCAGGACGGCGTCGGCGTGACCGTGTCCCAGGTGGTGCCACCGGTGACCAACCGCGCCATCCCGGTGGTGGTCGAGTACATGAACGAATTCGAAAAACTCACCGGCGGCCGCAATTTCGGCGCCACGTCGCTGGAGGCTTTCATCGCCGCCAAGGTGCTGGCCGAAGGCATCCGCCGCGCCGGCGCCAAGCGCGTCACCCGCGAATCATTGATCACCGCCCTGGAGGGCATGAAGAGCTTCGACGCCGGCGGCTATGTGGTGGGCTTCTCCGGCGACAACCACAACGGCAGCACTTTCACCGAAATCACGGTCATCAACAAGAACCTGCAGTTCGGCTTCTGACGCGGCGGACGCCCGCTCAGGCCCCCGCCACGGCCGCGATATCCTCCGCCAGCTGGCGCACGAGCGCGCCGTCCTCGCCTTCCACCATCACCCGCAGCACGGGCTCCGTCCCGGAAGGCCGCAACAGCACGCGTCCGCGCCCGTCCAGCCGGGCCTCGGCGGCCTTGACGGCGGCTGCGAGTTTCTCGTTGGACTGCCAGCCGTTGCGGTCGGTCAGCTTCACGTTCCTGAGCACCTGGGGGAAGAGCCTGAGCTCGCGCCCGGCCTCGGCCAGGGTCTGGTCGGACGCGCGCAACGCCTTCAATACCTGCAATGCCGAGACGATCCCGTCGCCGGTGGTGTGGCAGTCCAGGCACAGGATATGGCCGGAGTTCTCGCCGCCGTGAAACCAGCGCCTATTGTGGAGCATCTCCAGCACATAGCGGTCGCCGACCTTGGCGCGGGCGAACGGCACGCCCAGGCGCGCCATCGCCTGCTCGAACGCGAGGTTGGTCATCAGCGTTCCAGCCACGCCGGGCACCCTGCCCTGGGCATGGCGCTCCTTGACGATGAGGTAGAGCAACTCATCGCCGTCGTAGGTCCGCCCGGTCGCATCGGCCATGACCACACGGTCCGCATCGCCGTCGAGCGCGATGCCGATGTCGGCACGATGCGTCCTGACGGCGTCGGCCATGACCTTGGGATGGGTGGCGCCGACGCCGTCGTTGATGTTGCGGCCGGAAGGCTGGTTGCCGATGGTGATCACCTCGGCGCCGAGCTCATGGAATACGTGGGGCGCGATGTGATACGCGGCGCCGTTGGCACAGTCGACGACGATGCGCATGCCGTGCAGGTCGAGGTCGTAGGGCACGCTGGCCTTGCAGAATTCGATGTAGCGCCCGGCCGCGTCGTCGAGCCGGCGCGCCTTGCCCAGGGAAGCGGATTCCACGCATCCCATCGGCCGCTCCAGTTCGGCCTCGATGGAAAGCTCGACCGCATCGGGCAGCTTCAGGCCGCCCTCGGAGAAGAACTTGATGCCGTTGTCTTCGTACGGGTTGTGGGAGGCGCTGATCACGACCCCCGCCTGGGCGCGCACCGCGCGTGTCAGGTAGGCCACCGCCGGTGTGGGCATGGGCCCGACCAGCATGACGTCGACACCGGCGGCCGCAAAACCCGACTCCAGGGCCGCTTCGAGCATGTAGCCCGATATGCGCGTGTCCTTGCCGATCAGGACCGCCGGATGCTCTGGTCCGCCGATGCCCTGCTGCACCAGCACCCGGCCGGCCGCATAACCCAGCCGGAGAACGAAATCCGGCGTGATGGGCGCAACACCCACCCGTCCGCGCACGCCATCGGTGCCAAAGTATTTTCTGCTCATGAGTAAGGCTCTTGTGATCCGGAACGCCTGCGCGGGCACGCCGTCAGGCCTGGCGCACCGCGTCCCACACGCGCAATGCGTCGCGCGTGGCTCCCACATCGTGCACGCGCAGGATTGTCGCACCGTTTTGCGCCGCTATCAGGGCGGCGGCGACGCTGCCGAAAACCCGCGCGTCCGCCCGGTCGTGGCCGGTGATGGCGCCGATGGTGGACTTGCGCGACAGCCCGGCCAGCACGCCCACGCCGAGTGCGCGCAAGCCGGCCAGATGACGCAGCAGCGCAAGGTTGTGCGCCACCGTCTTGCCGAAGCCGAAGCCGGGATCGACCGCCAGTTGTCGCGCGGGAACGCCGGCGGCCCGGAAGGCGGCGACCCGGGCGCAGAGAAAGTCGCGCACTTCCGTCACCACATCGGCATAGGCCGGGTTGTCCTGCATGGTGGCCGGATCGCGGTCCATGTGCATGATGGCGAGCGACACACCGACGCCGGCGGCGGCGCTGGCGGCCTCGAACGCCCCCGGGCGACGAAAACCCCAGATGTCGTTGAGCATGGCGGCGCCCTCCGCAACCGCGATGCGCATGACCTCCGGCTTGTAGGTGTCGACCGATACCGGGATGCCCGCCGCCACGCACCCGCGCAGGACCGGAAGCAGGCGCTCGAGTTCCTGCGCCTGGGGCAATGGCTGGGCGCCAGGCCGGCTGGATTCGGCACCGAGGTCGAGCATGTCGGCGCCTTCGGCGCGCAGCTGCTCGGCATGCCGCAAGGCGGCGGCGGTTGACAGATAGCGTCCGCCGTCGGAGAACGAGTCGGGCGTGATGTTGACGATGCCCATCAGCAGGGGCCGCTCGCCCGAGGTATCCAATCGCGCTTCGCGCAGCGTATTTGTCATCCCGATACGCAAAAAAAAACGCCAGGCCGCAAGGCCTGGCGTGATCCGGATCGGCGGCGCGCCGCGCGCAGCCCGCGCACGCCGTGGGCGGCCGGCTTCAGGCGGCCGAGGCCGAGGTCGAAGGCGCCACGCCGCCCGAGGCATTGTCTTTCGGCGGCTGGGGCTGGGACTGCGTGGGCTTGGGCGGACGCGGCGGACGCCCCTGCATGATGTCCTCAATCTGCTCGGCGTCGATGGTCTCCCAGTCGAGCAGTGCCTTGGCCATGGCGTGCATCTTGTCTGAATGCTCCTCGATGAGCCTGCGGGCCAGGGCGTATTGCTCGTCGATGATGCGACGGATCTCGGAGTCGACGGTCTGCATGGTCGCCTCCGATACCTGGGTGGTGCGGGTCACCGACCGGCCGAGAAACACCTCACCCTCGTTCTCCGCATAGACCATGGGCCCGAGCTTGTCGCTCATGCCGTAGCGCGTCACCATGTCGCGCGCCATCTGCGTGGCGCGCTCGAAGTCGTTGGAGGCGCCGGTGGTCATCTGGTTCATGAACACCTCCTCGGCGATGCGCCCGCCGAAGAGCATGGCGATCTTGTTGAGCATGTAATCGCGGTCGTACGAATACTTGTCGCGCTCGGGCAGGCTCATGGTCACGCCGAGGGCGCGGCCGCGCGGGATGATGGTGACCTTGTGCACCGGATCGCACTTGGGCAGGAGCTTGCCGATCAGCGCGTGGCCGGACTCGTGGTACGCGGTATTGCGCTTTTCTTCATCGTCCATGACCATGGTGCGGCGTTCGGTGCCCATCATGATCTTGTCCTTGGCCATCTCGAAGTCGTCCATGTCGACCAGGCGCTTGCTACGGCGCGCGGCGAACAACGCGGCTTCGTTGACCAGGTTTGCGAGATCGGCGCCGGACATGCCGGGTGTACCGCGGGCAAGGATGTCGGCCTTGACGTCCGGCGCGAGCGGCACCTTGCGCATGTGCACACCCAGGATCTGCTCGCGGCCGCGGATGTCCGGCAGCGGCACGACCACCTGACGGTCGAAGCGTCCCGGGCGCAGGAGCGCGGGGTCCAGCACATCGGGCCGGTTGGTGGCGGCGATGACGATCACGCCGGCGCCGGTTTCGAACCCGTCCATCTCGACCAGCATCTGGTTTAGGGTCTGTTCGCGCTCGTCGTTGCCGCCGCCCAGGCCGGCGCCGCGCTGCCGGCCTACTGCGTCGATCTCGTCGATGAAGATGATGCAAGGCGCGTGCTTCTTGGCATTTTCGAACATGTCGCGCACCCGGGCGGCACCCACGCCGACGAACATTTCGACGAAGTCAGAACCTGAAATGGAGAAGAACGGCACCTTCGCCTCGCCGGCAATGGCCTTGGCCAGCAAGGTCTTGCCGGTGCCCGGGGAGCCCACCATCAGGGCGCCGCGCGGGATGCGTCCGCCGAGCTTCTGGAATTTCGACGGATCCTTGAGGAAGTCGACGAATTCGGCGACCTCTTCCTTGGCCTCGTCGCATCCGGCGACGTCAGCGAAAGTGACCGTATTGTTGGATTCGTCGAGCATGCGCGCCTTGCTCTTGCCGAACGAAAACGCGCCGCCGCGGCCGCCGCCCTGCATCTGCCGCATGAAAAATATCCATACGCCGATCAGCAACAACATCGGGAACCATGAGATGAAGATCGACAGCAGGAGGGGTTTCTCCTCCTCGACACGCACGTCGAACTTGACACCGTACTTGACCAGGTCGCCGATCAGGCCGCGGTCCAGGTAGGTGACATTGGTGCGCACCTTCTTGTCGTCCACCGTCGTGGCGATGATGGTGCGGTCGTCAATGACAACCGTTTTGATCTGCCCGGCCTTAACCTGATCGAGGAAATCCGAGTAGCTGAGCGCTGCCGCGGAGGCGGCGCCGCCGCCGCCGAACTGCTTGAAAACGGTGAACAGAACCAGCGCGATCACCAGCCAGACAGCTATCTTGGAAAACGTATTGTTCAACTAGACTCCCTGGCCTTGACGGCCCGCCTGCGCGCGGGGCGCTGGCATAAAAGTACCTGATTTAGCAGATGTATTGTATACGCATTGCACGACCCGCGCTTTCGGCTCAGCGCAGGCGCCGCCCGACGATGAACTGCTCTGAACTGCGATCGCGCGATGCCTTGGGCTTGTATGATTTCACATCGTGAAAGCATGACCGCATCCTGGCCAAAAACTCGATAAACCCGGCTCCTTGAAAGGTTTTAACGACCAGCATACCCTCCGGCTTGAGAAAGGCCTGCGCGAATTCCAGCGCAAGGTCGGCCAGACCCATGGCTCTGGCCTGATCTGACACCCCGATACCGGAGATATTGGGGGCCATGTCGGACAAAACAAGGTCTGCCTTGACCCCGTCTCCCAAGGTTTGCGTGACCGCGACCAGGCCCTGGTCGGTACTGAAATCGGCGCGGATGAGTTCCACGCCAGGCAGACCCGGCATCTCGAGAAGGTCGATGGCGATCACGCGCCCGCCGCCGCGCTCGCCCGCGCCCACCCGCGGCGCGGCCATTTGCGACCAGCCACCCGGCGCCGCGCCCAGGTCCACCACCACCATGCCGCGCCGGAACAACCTGAGCTTCTCGTCGATCTCGAGGATCTTGAAGGCCGCGCGCGACCGGTAGCCCAGTTTCTTGGCCTGCTGAACATACGGGTCGGTGACATGTTCGTGCATCCAGCGGTTGCTGGACACCGACCTGGTCGGCTTGACATGCCCTTTGGCTTTGCGTTCCATAGCGATCCCGTCTCGTGCCGGTTCAAGCGGCTATACTTGAAAGTGTTTCTGCTACCCGCATGCTCATCCTGTTTCCGATCCTGACCACCGCATGATTCCACTCACCCCCGCAGAGCGCTCGGCCCTGAAAGCACGCGCCCATCATCTCGATCCCGTCATCATGATCGGGGATGCCGGCTTGAGCGAGGCGGTGCTCCGGGAAATCGACAGGGCCTTGAAGAGCCATGAGTTGATCAAGGTGCGGGTGCTTGGCGATGACCGCGGGGCGCGCAACGCCTATGCAGCCGCCATCGGTGAAAAGCTCGACGCCGCGACCATCCAGGCCATCGGCAAGCTGCTGGTGCTGTTTCGCCCCGGCCCGCCGGCGGAAAAAAAGCCGTCGCGCCAGCGCAAGCCCACGGGTCCGCGGCGCACCAAGAAGCAGGAGGCGGCGCACGCGGAAAGGAAACGCGCGGCCTGACCCGGGATTGCGCCGTCGCGCGCACCGCACCGGTCTCGCCGCTCACGTGCCGCCGCGCCGGCACCCTGCCGCCAGCGCAGCCGCGAGAAAGCTTTGCGCCAGGTAGAGCAACGCGGATATCCCGTGCGCCCTGCCGAATGCGGCATGATAGGTTTCCTGCGCCACCCGGCCGGCCGCGAGCGCCTCCCTGAGACCGGCCAGGTAAGGCCGCAGCGCGAAATGCCCCACTGCAGCCAGGGCCAGAACACCCAGCAACCCATAGGAGATCCAGCGGGGGGAGCCCGGCAACAGTCGCTTCTTGAATCCAAGCAGTACGGCTGTGCAGATCATCACCAGCCAGGCCACCTGGGTGAACAACTGCCCGGCCACCCGCCCTGCCTGCTCGCGCTCCAGCATGGCGAACAGCGTAGGCGCCACCAGGTAACCCACGGTCCACAGGCTGCCCGCCATCGCGACCAGCAAGAGCGTGCCCAAGGCGGGCAGCGCCGCGCCGGCGCGCGCACGAATGCGCTCAGATAAAGCGGATTTCAAGAATCTCGTATTCGCGGATGCCGCCGGGCGCCATCACCTCGACAGTGTCGCCCTCGTGCTTGCCGATCAAGGCGCGCGCGATGGGCGAGCTGATGGAAATCTTGCGATCCTTGATGTCGGCCTCGTCGTCCCCCACCACCTGATAGGTCACCTTGGCGCCGGGATTCTGCACATCCTCCAGGTCGACCGTGGCACCGAAAACCACGCGGTCCTCGCCGGCCAGCAGCTTGGGGTCGATGATCTGGGCGAACGACAATTTTCCCTCGATCTCGGCGATGCGACCTTCGATGAATCCCTGCTTTTCCTTCGCGGCATCGTAGTCGGCGTTCTCGGACAGGTCGCCTTGCGCGCGCGCCTCGGCGATGGCGGTGATCACGGCCGGGCGCTCCACCGACTTGAGGCGCTGCAATTCGGCGCGCAGCCTTTCGGCCCCGGCAACGGTCATGGGTACGGATTGCATAGTCACAAAGCCCGTCAGAAGAGATTCGACCGGCCGCGCCTGTGCGCGACCCGTCCAGGAGGCGCGAATGATACACGCGCCCCGCGATCCGGCGCCGCCTCAGGGGCCGGCGAGCTCGGCGTGCAGGCCGCGCAGGTCGAAGGGCGTGAGCTCGGCCGAGGCCCGCATGGCGGCGACCGCGGCACGCGCCCCGGCAATGGTGGTGTAGTAGGGCACGCGCCCCTGCAGCGCCGAAACGCGGATCAGGCGCGAGTCGGCGATCACGCCCTTGCGCGCCTCGGTGGTGTTGATGACCAGCACCACCTCGCGATTCTTGATCATGTCGACGATGTGCGGCCTGCCCTCCTTCACCTTGTAGACCATGCGCACCGGGATGGCGGCGGCCTCGAGCACCGCGGCGGTGCCGCGGGTGGCCACCAGGCCAAAACCCAGTTCCGAAAGGCTGCGCGCCACCTCCACCACCCTGGCCTTGTCGGCATCGCGCACCGACAGGAACACCGTGCCGGCCTGGGGCAACCGCACCCCGGCGGCCAGCTGGCTCTTGGCGAATGCCTCGCCAAACGTGACGCCGACGCCCATGACTTCGCCGGTCGACTTCATTTCCGGGCCGAGGATGGGATCGACCCCCGGAAACTTGGTGAACGGAAACACCGCCTCCTTGACGCTGTAGTACGGCGGCTGGATCTCGCTGCCGACTCCCTGTGCGTCGAGCGACGTGCCGGCCATCACCCGCGCGGCGATCTTCGCCAGCGGCAGGCCGGTGGCCTTGGAGACGTAGGGCACGGTGCGCGAAGCGCGCGGGTTGACCTCGAGCACGTAGACGACATCGCGCCCGTCTTCTTCCTTGATCGCGAACTGCACGTTCATCAGGCCGACCACGCCGAGCGCCCGTGCCATGGCCGCGGTCTGCAAGCGCAATTCGTTCTGCAGGTCGCCGGACAGCGAGTACGGCGGCAGCGAACAGGCCGAGTCGCCCGAATGCACACCGGCTTCCTCAATATGCTCCATGATGCCGCCGATGAATACCCGGTTGCCGTCGGCGATGCAGTCGACATCGACCTCGATGGCGTCGTTGAGGAAACGGTCCAGCAACACGGGGGAATCGTTCGAGACCTTGACCGCCTCGCGCATGTAGCGCTCAAGGTCGCCTTGCTCATGCACGATTTCCATCGCGCGGCCGCCCAGAACGTAGCTGGGCCGCACCACCAGCGGATAGCCGATTTCTTGCGCGAGTGCGAGCGCCGCGGCCTCGGTACGCGCAGTGCGATTGGGCGGCTGCCTGAGCTCGAGTTCGCGCAGAAGGGTCTGGAATCGCTCGCGGTCCTCGGCGATATCGATCGACTCCGGGGAGGTGCCGATGATGGGTACGCCGTTGGCTTCAAGCGCGCGCGCCAGCTTGAGCGGCGTCTGCCCGCCGAACTGCACGATCACGCCCTCGGGTTTTTCGAGATCGACGATCTCAAGCACGTCCTCGAGGGTCAGGGGCTCGAAGTACAGGCGGTCGGAGGTGTCGTAGTCGGTCGAGACGGTTTCCGGATTGCAATTGACCATGATGGTCTCGAACCCGTCGCCGCGCAGCGCCAGCGAGGCGTGCACGCAACAGTAGTCGAATTCGATGCCCTGGCCGATGCGGTTGGGGCCGCCGCCCAGCACGATGATCTTGCGCCGGCTTGTCGGCTCGGCCTCGCACTCCTCCTCGTAGGTGGAGTACATGTAGGCGGTACGGGTGGCGAACTCTCCGGCGCAGGTATCGACGCGCTTGTACACCGGCCGCACGCCGAGGGCGCGGCGACGCGCGCGCACCTCGTCCTCGCCGGACTTGAACAGCTTGGCCAGCCGGCGGTCGGCGAAGCCCTTGCGCTTCAGGCGCCGCATTTCGGCGGCGTCGATGTCGGCGAGCGCCATGTCGTCCAGGCGCATTTCCTCGTCGACGATATCCTTGATCTGCGCGAGGAACCACGGGTCGATATTGGTCAGGCGATGGACTTCCTCGAGGGTGAAGCCGTTTTCGAAGGCATCGCCGACGTACCAGATGCGCTCCGGGCCGGGTTCGCCGAGTTCCTCCTCGATCTCATGACGGTCGGTGGTCTTCTGGTTGAGTCCGTCGACACCGACCTCGAGGCCGCGCAGCGCTTTCTGGAAGCTCTCCTGGAAGGTGCGGCCGATGGCCATCACTTCGCCCACCGATTTCATTTGGGTCGTCAGGTGCGAATCCGCATCCTTGAATTTCTCGAAGGCGAAGCGCGGCACCTTGGTAACCACATAGTCGATGGCCGGCTCGAAGGATGCCGGCGTGGCGCCGCCGGTGATGTCGTTGGTTAGTTCGTCCAGCGTGTAGCCGACCGCCAGCTTGGCGGCGATCTTGGCGATCGGGAAACCGGTCGCCTTGGAGGCCAGCGCGGAGGAGCGCGACACCCGC